>Ga0070697_100001968_pt1 | contig 15713 bp, 12 predicted proteins | sample KBSK1501metaG_FD_65475 | JGI IMG/M metagenome (GOLD analysis project Ga0070697, IMG submission 65475) | Corn, switchgrass and miscanthus rhizosphere microbial communities from Kellogg Biological Station, Michigan, USA - KBS K1-50-1 metaG | ecosystem: Host-associated > Plants > Roots >...
CGATCCTGCCTGGCCCTTGTCGCGTTCACCATCCCCACTCTGATCGCCGGCCGCCACCTTCCACTCTTCGTAGCTGGCATCTTTGAATTCGTCGAGGTAGGGGATACGAATCTTCTGCGTTTTTTCGTGCACCGAAACGCCGTCGTCGGCGGGCACAGCCGCAACCACTGCGCGACGGAGTCGTTGTTCCAACTTCTGGATAGCGGCCAGCAGATCACTGGCTTCGAAGGGCTTGATGATAATTCCGTCAGCCTTGACGCGACTGCCTTCTTCTGGTTTGAAGGGCTCCATGCGCCCCACAGTGAGCAGCACAGGCATGTGAGTGGTGTCGAGTGCGCCTTTTAGCCGCTCACAGACTTCCAAGCCGGTGTAGCCGGGCATGTAAACATCAAGAACCGCCAGATCGGGTTTATGCTCCGCAATCTTCTTGACTGCCGCCGCGCCATTGGAGACCGCCACCACCTCATACCCGGCATCGGTGAGGATCTTCTTGCCCATGTTCTGGGCAGTCATGCTGTCGTCGGCTAGCAGGATCTTGAAAGCCACGGAAATTGGTCCTTAAAATGGCGGGGAGATTCGGCAGAAACGTTACTGTGTCTCTGACTGCAAGTCAATGAGGACAGTACCTTAAGTACCGTAATTTGAGGGATTCTGAGCGGTTACGTTAGTCACGCGCGCATCAGAACGGTACGATTTTACGCAGCCCCTTCTTTTTCTTCTTTTTGCTCGAAGAGGTGTTCTTATCGTCGCTGCTGGCGGAAGCGGAAGTCGAACTTGTTGTTTCGCCCTTCTGCGCTTCGTTTGCTTCCGCGGTATCGCCCTGTGGAACCGGCGTTTGCGCGTCGTTCACCTGTTTGGGCGATTGCGTCTCGCTGCTTGAACTGCTGCTTGAGGAGCTTGTCTGCTCGGCAGCTGGCGGTTTCGGTGCGGTCGCCGGCGCATCGGCTTGCGGCAAGTTGGGATTCGCAGGTGGCGGCGTATTCTGCGGTGGATTGGACTCTAGCGGTTTCAACTCCGGAATACCGGTTTCGGACGGCGGCTGCTGATCTTGAACCTGATCGGCCGGCGCAGACTTAGGAATGGGCTGGCTCTGGGGAGGTGCCCCTTTGCCAACCGTCTCCACACTTACGGTATTGCTTCCCTGGCTGCCGGACTTTCCCAGCATGGTGGCTTGTGCTTGGCGAACAAACTCAGGTGCGCTGGCCTCATGAGAACCGCTCAGGTTTGGCTCCCCGACTTTCGTGCTTTGGGAGACGTTGGGGGCCTTCCGGAAATTCCCCATGACCTTGCCGACCCTGCCGGTTTCACCTCGGCTCTCCTCTTCAGCTTTGTTCTGAGCGATGGCCTCAGGTGTTGCGGTAGGAACCGGCCGTCCCAGCGCTTGCAGTCGGTTCTTAGCTTCGCTAGCCGCCGGCATCACCGGATAGCGGGTCACAATCTGCGAATACGCACCTGCCGCTTTATTGGTGAGTTCTTGAAGGAAGGTTGCTTTCTGAACCTCGTTGATGCCTTTGGCCCCACGGGTAAGCTGAATCTCGTGTTCGTACGCGGTTCCCAGCATGTACAGCGCCTCATCCGCTTGGCTGTAGAGCGGATACGTGTCGGTGAGCGTCTTCAGACGTGCGATAGCCGCAGGCCATGACTCCCGCAGAAAGTAAAACCGCCCCACGCGAAATTCGCGTTCGCCCAGCACTTCCTGCACCTCCAGAAGCCGCTGCTTCGCTTCAGGAACCAGTTTGCTGTCGGGAAATTGCAAGATCAGGTTGCGGTACTCGTCCTCGGCCCGTCGCGCATGGGTGTAGTCGCGGTCCGGCTTTTCCATCTGGCGATAGTGGATGTTGGCAACTTTAAGCTGAGCTTCGGCCGCTTCCGGAAGGTTGGGAAAGAAGGTAATGAAATCTTTGTATTCAATCTCCGCCTGCGCCAATCCAGTAGATCCGCCTTCGGCGTACCAGGAGTCTCCAACCGCCAGCTTGGCGCGGGAGATGTACTCAGAATCCGGATAGGTGTTGATCAAGGTCTGCAGTATGGTGCGCTGGACCTCGTATTTGCCCTTTTTGCCAGCTTCCATGGCACGGTCAAACAGCACTTTGTCGGGCTGCTTCGAGTCAAGGTTAGCCAGGGGATTCTGGACGCGGCCCCGATGGCACGAGGTCAGGCTGAATGCGCCAAGAGTTACAACCGAGAGGATCAGAAGTTTGCGTAACATGAAATCTCTGCTCATTTTCCCATGGGTTAATAGCAAGCCGCCAATTTATTAGACCTTTTGAAACATCGCTTCCTTCGCCGTTCGCAACAAATTGGCCACGTTCCTTCGCGGGTCTCCACTGCCGAAAACCGCATTGCCGGCCACTACGACTTCGGCTCCCGCCCGCACAATCTCGCCAATGTTCTCCAAGCTCACTCCACCATCGATCTCGATGTGGAAATTGGCTCCCTTAGCGGTACGCATCGTGCCCAGCTTACGAACCTTGTCGAGCGCCGCCGGAATAAATTTTTGTCCGCCAAACCCAGGATTGACCGACATTACCAGCACTAAGTGAACGATTTCCAGCACCTCGTCCAAGGTGTGCACCGGGGTTGCCGGATTGATGACCACCCCCGGCTTGGCTCCCAAGCTGCAAATCAACTCAATCGTGCGGTGCAGATGGATGCATGCTTCCTGGTGCACCGAGATCCAGTCCGCTCCCGCTTCCACAAACGCAGGAATGTACTGGTCTGGATTTTCAATCATGAGATGCACGTCCAGGGTAGCGTCGGTTGCGCTGCGCAGCGACTTCACTACCGGGGGACCGATGGTGATGTTAGGCACAAAGTGGCCGTCCATCACGTCAACATGCAATAAGGTAGCCCCGCCTTCCAGGGCTGCCTGAGTCTCTTCCCCCAGCCGGGCGAAATCTGCCGACAAAATCGAAGGCGCGAGCTCTAACACTGGGAGTTTCTCGACAAGGAGAATACCAAAAATTGTAGCAGAAGCCCTGAAATACTGGGCGTTTCGTTAGGTCAGTAAGGGGCTCTGCAGATCCCTAATGTGCAATCACCGCGCGAGCCGATCTCGGGGTTGCCTGTAAAAATTCGCCTCCCAAATCTGCGACTCTCCAGTTGGCAAGCCACTCCCCAGTGAAGCACGCATCTAAGTTGATGTGAACGTAAGGGAACTTTTCGGGCGGGTGCTTGCAGTTTATGGGCTCGCGGTCATGTGTTTCCTGATGCTTGCGGCCCTAGGGGCACAAGGCACACCGATTAAGCCCGACATTCAGAAGTTGGCAGAAGAGGCGCAGCGTCCCCGGCCAATGTTCATACCCTCACGAGTGGGATGGAACGGGTCTGAAATCGCGACCACCGGCCCCCGTGCCGACAGTCTGGAATCGAGCATGTCGCCCATTCTCGCCGCTGAACGGGAGCGGCGCTTCCGAAACACCCTGCGCGAAATCCTGATTCCGGAGCCGCGGGCATTGGCGGGAATCTTAGGCATTATTTTTCTGCTGCGGAAGTTGCGCAGCTTGCGTCGTGAACAGCAAACGCTGTTGGCGCAACAGCCGCAGGCGGCATAGCGGCAAGCTCCTTGAGAGTTCGTGCCCTCCGGCACACCGGCGTTTAACCGCGCGGAATAAAAAGGCTGCTCGTACACAGGCAATTCAGCTCCGCTAGCTGCAACTGCCCTCCTGAATCGGACGAGGAGCCTTTTTTCCTTTCATCGCCGTGTAGGGATTACCGGCAGAGCCGGCCAACTCCCCCGGCTGCTCTCGCCGTCCTAATTCTGAAGTTGGAGGTGCGGATGAGAAAACTATTAACAATCGTGGTTCTTACAATCACCATTTCAGCGCTGACTTCCGCGCAGACTGGCACCAGCCAGAACTATCCCCAAGTTCCGGTTCAGCAGTCCGGGCAAGCAAGTGCCCCGGCGGCCAGCTCTCTACAGATTCCTCAGGGTAGCGAGATCGCGGCCACGCTTGACCAGCCGCTTTCGACCAAGAATTCCAAGGTTGGCGATACCTTTACCGCGACCGTTCAGCAAAACGTAACTGGTCCCGACGGCTCGGTAGTCATTCCCGCCGGTTCCAAGATTCAGGGACAAGTCGTAGAGGCCGAATCGGGCAAGGTTCTGCCGAGCGTCCGCGGCAAGGGCCGCCTTAACATGCGGTTCAACAGCGTCACTCTGCCCGATGGCCGTACAGCTCCTCTTTCGGCAACGCTCGAGTCAGTGCACGGCACTACCAAAGGCGCCTCTTCTGGTCAGGAAGGCGAGGTTAGCGGCGGCACTAGCGGTAAAGAGGTGGCTAAGAAGGTTGGCATCGGCGCCGGCATCGGCACCGTCGCCGGTCTGATCTTTGGACACGCCATCAAAGGCCTGCTGATTGGCGCCGCTGCCGGTGGCGGATACGTGCTCGCAACCGAAGGCAAAGACGTAAACCTGCCCGCGCAAACCGGACTCAAACTGCGAGTCGATCAGAACATCTCGGTGCCCGCCTCGCCCTCCGGCCACTGACGTTGCCGCCACTTTCGTCGTTTTCACTGTGCCTGCGCGTCCCTCTGATGAATAATCACGGGGATGCGCATCCTTGGCACAGGCATGTCTGGCAGCGTTGGGCGCGCACTCATTCCCGCCTTGAGTGGCGACGGACACCGAATCATCCGGCTTAAGACCGGCACGATTCAATCGCAAGACGAAATTCATTGGGACCCTTTGCAGCCGCTCGCGCCTGAAACCGTCAGTGGCTTCGATGCCGTGATCCATCTCGCCGGGGAGAGCGTCTTCGGACTGTGGACAACAGCCAAAAAGCAAGCCATCCAGCGCAGCCGTGTTGATGGCACCCGCCACCTGGCGGAAGCGCTGGCCCGCGCACCCACCAAACCGAAGACCTTTCTTTCAGCATCGGCGGTGGGCTTCTATGGAACCAATGCCAGCCAGCCGTGCAGCGAGGAAGCGAAGGGTGGGGAAGGCTTTCTGGCGAGCGTAGCGCGCGACTGGGAGGCTGCAACCGATCCTGCGCGCCAGGCCGGCATTCGCGTGGTCAACCTGCGCATCGGCATAGTGCTGAGCCGCAACGCCGGAGCACTGGCCATGATGCTGCCCGCCTTCCGGCTCGGACTGGGCGGAAAGATGGGGCGCGGCACGCAGTACCTGAGTTGGATACATATTGCCGATACGGCAGGCGCTATCCGACGCTGCCTGCACACGCCCGCGATTTTTGGACCTGTGAACCTGGTCGCGCCCAAGCCGGTCACCAACGCCGAATTTACCCGCGCACTGGCCCGGAAGTTAAGCCGGCCGGCGTTGCTGGCTGTCCCAGGATTTCTACTGCGTTTTCTGCCCGGCGATATGGCGCGGGAGACGTTCCTGGCCAGCCAGCAGTGCCTGCCCAGGAAGCTGCTGGAGAGCGGCTTTCGTTTTGCCTACCCGGATTTGAATGCAGCGCTGCAAAACCTGCTGCCGCAGTAGCCACCCACCTTCCACCGAATTGGGAAGCGGCTTGGAAGGGGCACGACTTCTGTCGTGCCGAAACACCGCTGAGCAGAAAAAGGCTTTAGCGCCTGAGGAAAGATTTCTTACGGCGCGTCATGTGCGCTTCGCTGATGCTGCGCGCACGCCTTCGGCAGAATGGAAGGGGTTTGTCGCTGGGTCCTTATGGCACGGCTAAAGCCGTGCCCCTTCAATACAACACTCGGCACCCCTGAACCGAGTGGTGCAATCTCAGCTCACCGATCGCTCAAGCTTAGAGCCAACAAATTCGTCCACTCGCTCTTTCACGCTCTTGACGTGCCGTGGCAAACGAAGACGGCTGCCCTCTTCAAGGATGGGAATCAATTTATCGAACTCGGGGCCGGAGTGCGAGCCGGTCAGCATGATGCGCACGGGGTGAAAGAGTTCTTTGCCCTTGGCGCCGGTCTCGGTCTTCACTTGGTTCATGATGGCCTTGAAGCGCTCGGCCGTGAGTTGCGGTTCTGACCGCGCGTGTTTCGCAAAGGCTTCAATCACGGCTGAGGATTTATCGGAGCGCAGCACCTCTGCATTGTCAGGCGCCTCCAATGCAGCCTTGGCGTCGTATCGGAATATCGCCGAAGCCTTCTCAGGCAATTGCGCCAGATAGTCGACGGCCGGGGCCAAGAGTTCGATCACTTTCTGAAACCATTTGCGGATTTCAGCGTCGGAGTTCTCGGGCAACAGGCCTGCCTTCACGAAAACTGGCATGCCGAGCGCCGCGATCTGCTCGACCGGCCGTTGTTTAATGTAATGCCGGTTCAACCAGTACAGCTTCTCCATGTCGAAAACGGCAGGCGATGGTGTTACCCGCTCGAGCGAAAACTCGCGAACCAGTTCGTCGCGCGAAAAAATTTCGCGGTCACCGCCGCTCGGCGCCCAGCCCAGCAGCGCCATGTAGTTCATCAATGCTTCCGGCAGCACACCCATCTCACGAAAGTTCGCAACCGATGTGGCGCCATGGCGTTTTGAAAGCCGCTCGCGGTCGCCGCCCAAAATCGTTGAGAGGTGCGCGAACTCCGGCGTGGGCCAGCCCAAGGCTTCGTAGAGCGCGACCTGCTTGGGAGTATTAGAAAGATGATCGTCGCCGCGAATCACGTGCGTGATCTTCATTAACGCGTCGTCAATCACCACCACGTAGTTGTAAACCGGCATGCCATTCGAGCGCAGGATGATTGGGTCGCTGATGACCTCGTTGGCAAACTCCACCGGGCCGTGCACGATGTCGTGAAAGCGAATGGGGTGTTCGGGAATGTGCAAGCGTATCGCGGCCGGTTCTCCGGCGACACGCCGTCTCTCGGCTTCGGCGGGATCAAGCTTCCGGCATTTGCCGGAGTAAATTGGCGAGCGATGCTCAGCCTGCGCGCGCTGCCGCTCGTGCTCCAGTTCTTCCGCAGTACAGAAGCACAAATAGGCTTTTTGCTCTCGCAGTAAGCGCTCCGCGTGCTCGCGATAGACTTGCAGGCGATCAGACTGGCGATAGGGGCCGAAGCTGCCGCCCACGTCCGGACCTTCGTCCCAGTCCAGGCCCAGCCACTTTAGGTCGTCGAGTAACTGGCTCTCGAAACGCGCCTCGCTGCGCTCCACGTCGGTATCCTCAATGCGCAGCACCATGGTTCCGTTCTTCTGGCGCGCGAACAGCCAGTTGAACAGCGCAGTGCGCGCGTTGCCGACGTGCAAGTGGCCGGTTGGGGACGGCGCGAAACGGACGCGAACCTTGGAAGAGGACGCCACGAATCTGAATGGTAACAAACGTGTAGGCCACTGTAGAGACCGCCATATCGCGTCTCTAAGACGCGTGGGAGCAACGCCGAACCTGCTGTTCTCATCAGATTGAAAGCATTCAAGAAGCTCGGATCTGGGTCCCTACTCAATGTCTAATTCGGAAATCGGCCATCTTATCTTTTTACTTTTTCTTCTAGTCGCAGCCGCCCACCTGTTGGGTTACGTGTTTATGCGCCTGCGGCAGCCGCGGGTGATCGGCGAGATTCTTGCCGGCGTTATTCTCGGCCCGGCAATTTTGGGGCGCTTTTCCTCGCAGTTCTCCAGCGGCGCCCAGCACTTCGACATGGTGCTTAACTTCGTCTACTGGCTGGGCTTGCTGTTGCTCATGTTTATCTCCGGCTGCGAGACGCGCAAACTGTTCAGCCGCGAAGACCGCCGCGAAGTGAGCTGGCTGGTGATCGTAGGCACAGGACTGCCCTTCATCATTGGGCTGGCTGCCGCTCCCTGGCTGCCACTGCACTCGCTGATGGGAACAGTTGAAGTCCGCTCGGCCTTGGTCCTGGTGCTCGGCATCGCGGTTGCCGTCACTTCGATCCCCGTGATCTCACGCATCTTTCACGATCTCGGAATTCTGCACACCCGCTTTGCCCGCCTGGTGCTGGGGGTCGCGGTAATTGAAGACATTGTCCTCTGGGCAATTCTGGCAGTAGCTACTGCTCTTGCCGGCACGGTTGCCTTTTCGAAGGAAAAGATCGCCTTTCACGTGCTGCTTACCCTGGTCTACTTCCTGGTTGGACTGTTGCTGGCTCCGCGGTTGTTGCGACACGTGAACCGGGCACGCTGGAACATTCTGGCGCACGCCTCGCCAGTGGCTTACGTGCTGCTGGTTCTGTTCGCATATTCCGCACTGGCCGCCGCGATGGACGTCAGCCTGGTGTTTGCCGCCTTCCTGGCCGGCTTTGCCGTGGTACGAGATCGCGAAATGTTTGCCGACGCGCTGGAATCGATCAACAAGTTCTCGTTCGCCCTGTTCATACCCATCTACTTCGCGATTGTCGGCTACAAACTCGACCTCACCCGCTCGTTTTCGTTCACCATGCTGCTGGTATTCGTGGTGGCCACATGTGCCATCAAGTTGTTCTCCGTCGGTTTGGGTGCACGGCTTGCGGGTTTCCGCGGCCTGGACGTCGCAAATCTTGCAATCGCCACCAATGCCCGCGGCGGCCCCGGAATCGTTCTGGCCAGCGTGGCCTTCGATGCCGGCATCATCAACGCTGCCTTCTACACCACCCTGGTGCTGGCGGCAGTACTCACGTCGCAAGCGGCAGGAGCATGGCTGGAGTTTGTGCTCAGGCGCGGCTTGCCGCTGCTCTCATCCGAACCGGCAGTGGAGGCGCGCAAACCCGACGTCGCAGCCGACGCACCCATAGCTGCTTAGCCTCCGTCAAGTTTTACGAGACGCGCAACCGCCGCGCGTACTGCTGGTAGCCTTGGCGGCCCATCAGACTGTAGGTCAAGGTCTTTGCCAGTTCCACGCCGGGCTGATCGAAAGCATCCAGGTTATATAACTCGCCCGCGAATGCAGTTTGAAACTCCAGCATCTGCAAAAATGCCCCGAGCGTGTATTCATCGAGCCACGGCAATGTCCAGCGGCAATTAGGCCGTCCGGCTTGTGTGAGAGCAGCCTCGGTCGCGATGCGCTCCGCGCGAAACAGTTCCGAGAGTTTCCTGCCTCCAAGATATTTGCAGGAGTCATATTCAGAAAATGCCCGCGGAATCCGCACCTCTGCCCGCGACCGCTCCGCCGTCCAGAAGGTGATCATCTTGTCGCGCGGGCCTTCCATGTAAAGCTGCAGTTGCGAGTGCTGATCGGTCACGCCCAGCGCGGGCACCGGGGTCTGGCCCGCCTCCACCTTCCTGCCTTTCCGGTCGATTTCCTTGCCTAAGCTCTCGGCCCAGAGCTGGCAGTACCAGTAGGCGGCGCCCCAGAGATATGACGAGTAAGCAAAGACCACTTCAATCTTCTTATCCTTGGTGGTATCCAAAGCGTGATGCACGATCGCAGACGCCAGCGCAGGATTGGCCTCGAGCGATTCCTGCCAGCAAAGCGCATTCGCGTCAGCCGCCCCGCGCAGCAGCTTGCGAACGTCGAGTCCGACGAGCGCCGCCGGCACCAGCCCCGCGGCTGAGAGAACGCTGAACCTGCCACCCACGTTACGAGGTATAAAAAAAAGCTGATAACGCTCCTTGTTGGCGATGGCGAGCAGATCGCCTTCCTGTGGATCGGTGATAGCAACAATGCGCTCGCGCGTCCGCTTTCCCAGGGCCGCTTGCAGCCACTCGTGGACGATGAGAAAGGTGGCCATCGTCTCTGCCGTGGAGCCTGACTTGGTGATCACGCAAGCCGCAGTGCGCCTGGGATTAAATTTCTCGAGAGCGGCCGCCATCGTTCCCGGATCAATGTTGTCGAGCACTACCAACATGGGCATTGAGCGCTTAGTCCGCCGCCGCCCGGCTGAATCGGTCTGCAACGGACGCGGTCCGCGCACGGCCAAGTCGAGTGCATGAGCGCCCAGCGCCGAGCCGCCGATTCCAATCAGCAAGACCACGTCAATGGCCGGCCGCATCTTTTCCGCAAATTCTATGACCGCTTTCAGCGTGGCGCGATCATTGGGCAGCTCGGCGAAACCCAGCTTCCCCGCCGCGGCGCGTCGCTGCAAAGTGCGCACCGCTTCGAGCGCTGCCCGGGTATTCAGATGGGTTGCGTCCAGCCCTTCGAACCCAACCGCGCTAGAAAGCGTGTTTTTGTAGTCGAAAGAAATCTCGGACTTCATGCCGCGACATTAGAAATCAAAACCTACAAGCGCGGCAATCTCAGCCGCGTTCTGCCTTATCATGGAAGGCTATGGCACAGCACGTAGGCATTGTGGGTTGCAGCGCCGAAGGGGCGGCGCTGTGTTACCGCACCTTTTGCGTGGAAGCGGCCAAGGTAATGGGGCGGCACGCGCATCCTGAGGTCAGCCTGCACACCCATCCGCTCAGCGCGTACATGGAATGCATTTATCGCGACGATTGGCAGGGCGTGGCCGATCTCATGCTCTCCTCCGCGGAAAAACTGGCCCGCATCGGCGCCGATTTTCTTATCTCGCCCGATAACACCATTCATCGCGCCTTTCCCTTCTTGGAGTCGCGCTCCCCGCTTCCCTGGCTGCACATTGCCGAAGAGGTCGCAAAAGACGCGAAGGCCCGCCGCTTTCGCCGGCTCGGCATCACCGGCACGCGCTACACCATGGAAGGCCCGGTGTATCCCGAGAAGCTGGGCGAAGCAGGGCTTGAGTACCGCGTACCTGAGGCCGAGCAACGGGACGAGATCAACCGCATCATCATGGATGAGCTGGTCTACGGCAAATTTACTCCGGCCTCGCTCAGCTACTTCCAGCAGACCATCGAGCTGCTGAAGAACCAGGGCTGCGATGCCGTGGTACTGGGCTGCACCGAGATTCCGCTGCTGGTCGCGCCGGAAGATTCCCCGCTGCCTACGCTCGATTCCACCCGGCTGCTCGCACGTGCCGCGATTAACCGCGCGGTAGGAGCGGAAGCCGCCGTTGCAACCCACTGAGGAGTGTGCAAATGCCCAAGTCACTCGCCGTCGCCGAACCAGCAATTGACGCCAAGCCCTTCGAGACCATCCGCAACCTTGCGGGCGGATACGTATTGCCCCGCTGCCTGCACGTGGTCTCGAAAATAGGCGTCGCCGACGCCCTCGACGACAGCCCCATGACGGCTGCGGAATTGGCTGAAGCCACCGGCTCGAACCCCGACGCATTGGCCAGAATCCTGCGCCTGCTGGCCGCGCACGGCGTCTTCGAGGCGCGCGACGGCAGCATAAGTCACTCGCCCGCTTCGCGGCTGCTGCGCTCCGACCATCCGCATTCGATGCGGGCTCTGGCGCAGATGCTCGGCTTTGACGTTTGCTGGGCCACCTTGGAACATCTCGAGCAGTCAGTGCTCAGCGGGGAGCCCGCAGCCAAGCAGGTACTCCCCGGCGGATTCTGGAATTACCTGGAGGAACACCCCGACGAAGGCCGGGTTTTCGACGCAGCCATGACCGCCAAGGCGGCAGCTCAGATTGCGGGCATCGTGCAGGCCTGCGATTTTTCGCGCTTCGGATTGATTGCCGATATCGGCGGCGGGCGCGGACACCTGCTGCAGGCTGTGCTCGACCGCGTTCCTGCGGCGGAGGGCGTGCTGTTCGATTTACCCCACGTCGTGCGGGCAGCAGAAGATGCCGCGTCGGAGCGGCTGAAACTCCAGCCCGGCGATTTCTTCAAAGACGCTTTGCCCGCCTGCGATGCCTACATCCTGATGGAGATCATCCACGACTGGAACGATGCCGATGCCCGCCAGATCCTCACGAGCGTCCGCCGTGCCGCACCCAGGCACGCCCGGTTGCTGCTCATTGAGAGCATTGTCCCCGGCACTCCAGGGCCTGACTGGTCCAAAGTCCTCGATGTCTTGATGCTGACGCTTCTCGGCGGCCGGCAACGCACCCTGGGGGAATACCGCGCGCTGCTCTCGGGCGCTGGCTTCCGCTTTGAGCGCGAGATCAAGGCTAGTCCCGACATTTCGATCCTGGAAGCGTCTGTCGTTTGACACGATAGCAGCCAGCAGCCTACCAAGAGTCCCTCTCCGGCTGGAACAAACACAGTTCGTGTGGAGTCTGTACTAGTTTTGCAGGAGCCAGTGACCGCCCTCCCATTCCGTCGCCTTCTGCCCATTTCGCACTGCGCATTGGTGCTTATCACCTTCTCGCTCATGATCCTTGAGGATTGGCAGGGTTTTCGACGTTATGATCGCGCATGGCTTTACGAGCGTTCTCACCCGACCACTGGGCGCGTCAGTTTTAATGACCCGATAAGCATCGATTGCCATTGGCCTTATGGGTGGAGAGTAATTATCGCGTTTGAGTTTCCGGCCATGCTTGCTTCAGGAGGCACACTGTTAAATTGTGCTTCGCCGGCGCCCATCGGTTTCAGGCTTTAACAACACATTCGACCCCTGTTGTCAGCACCGCTGCTTGCTGGGATTTTATTGCTGGCGGTCTGGCCGCAATGGTGGCTAATCGGCAAATGGGTCGATCGCCTTGTGCGCACCTCTAGCATCTCCCGCTTTGGTCAAATAATCCGGAACTCGCGCTTCTGGATAGCAGTGTTGCTGGGAGGTCCGATGCTGATGTGGCTTGCGTATTGGACTCCAATTGCAGAGCAAGCTCTGATTTTTGCCTGGTTTGTGGTCTTGTTATGGCCCGTCTTTCTCCTTTGGATCGCAGTTACCTGGAAGCGAATGCGTGAGACGGCCCCGCGCGTCGGCACATTGAATGAGTGACGGGTCGTTTGACCGCATTTTTCTGCGGCCTGTAATATCGTTAACAAGCCTCTAGTGCCGCCCATCGCGCTGGGAGGCCACTCCGGCCGGCTTCAAATCAGAGACAACTTCTGTGTCACGCGAACTGCCCAAGGCGTACGACCCGAGCGCTATCGAGAAGCGTTGGGCCGAATACTGGCTCGAAGAGAAGCTGTTCGTCGTGCCCACGCCCCCGCCCGGCACTAATCAGCCGGTGTTCACCATGTTGCTGCCTCCGCCCAACGTCACCGGACGCCTGCACATGGGCCACATGCTGGAACACACCGAGATGGATATTGTTGCCCGCTGGCGGCGCATGCGCGGCGACCTCACCTTGTGGCTGCCAGGCACCGACCATGCCGGCATTGCCACCCAAATGCTGGTGGAGCGCCAATTGGCCAGCGAAGGCAAGAGCCGCCAGCAGATGGGCCGCGAGGCGTTCGTCAAGCGCGTTTGGGAATGGCGTGAGCACTACGGCGGCGCCATCCTCGAGCAGATGAAGCGGCTGGGTACGTCGGTCGATTGGAGCCGCGAATACTTCACCATGGATGAAAAGCGCTCCGCCGCGGTGCGCGAGGTTTTCGTCCGCCTGTATGAAGAAGAACTGATTTACCGCGGCAAGTACATCGTCAACTGGTGTCCGCGCTGCCGCACTGCCATCTCCGACCTCGAAGTAAAACACGAGGAGACACCCGGAAAGCTCTACCAGATTCGCTATCCCGTGGTGGGCAGCAAAGAGTTCATCGTGATCGCTACTACGCGCCCGGAAACCATGCTGGGCGATACCGCGATTGCCGTGAACCCCAGCGACGAGCGCTATCGCCATCTGCATGGCAAGAAAATCCTGCTGCCGCTGGCGCCCGACGCACGCAAAGACATTAACGGCAAGCCCCTGTCACGGGAAATTCCGATCATCCTCGACGAGTTGGCGAAGCCGGAGTTCGGCACCGGCGCCGTAAAGGTGACGCCGGCGCACGATCCCAACGACTTCGAGGCTGGCCTGCGTCACAAGTTGCCGCAGGTTGACGTGATGGATGACTCTGCCCATATGAACGAGAACGCCGGCGCATATGCCGGCCTCGACCGCTTCGAGGCACGCGAGCGCATCCTGCGCGATCTCGAACAGCAGGGCCTGCTCGCGGGAACTAAAGACCACATCATTCCTCTCGGCCGGTGTGATCGCTGCAAGACCATCGTGGAGCCTCGGCTCTCCAACCAGTGGTTCATCAAGATTGCGCCGCTCGCCCGCAAGGCAATAGAAGTCGTGGAAAACGGCGAAATCGTTTTCACGCCGGAAAACTACAAGCAGATTTACCTGAACTGGATGTACAACATCCACGATTGGTGCATCTCGCGCCAGCTCTGGTGGGGCCACCGCATTCCGGCATGGCATTGCGCGAAGTGCAAGCAGGTCACGGTGGCGCGCGAAGCGCCGGCGAAGTGTCCCCACTGCGGCAGCTCGCAACTGGAGCAGGATCCCGACGTCCTCGACACCTGGTTTTCTTCGGCGCTCCTGCCGTTTACCGGTTTTGGCTGGCCCGAGAAGACCCGCGACCTGGAGGTGTTTTATCCCAGCGCGCTGCTGATCACCGGCTTCGACATCCTGTTCTTCTGGGTGGCGCGCATGATCATGATGGGCACCCACTTCATGGCCGGCCACCAGCAGGATCCGCTGATCAAGCAGGCCTCAGGCTACGGCGACCGCCGTGACGACAGCGTACCCTACCGCCAGGTTTACATTCACGGGCTGGTGCGCGACGCCGAGCGCCAGAAGATGTCGAAGACCAAGGGCAACGTGCTCGATCCCACCGGGGTCGCGGAAAAATACGGTACCGACGCGTTGCGCTTCACGCTGGCGGCCATGGCCTCGCCCGGAGCGGACATCGCCTTCAACGAAGAGCGCACCGATGGCTACCGCGCCTTCGCCAACAAGATCTGGAATGCAGCGCGCTTCATCTTCATGAACATTGATCGCGCCGAGAAAGCTGGGGCTTGGTCGCTCAAAGAGTTTGTCGAAACCGGCGAGCAGCCGGAGACGCTGGAAGACCGCTGGATTCTTTCGCGCTTCAACCGTGCTGCCGACGAAATAAACCGCTCGCTCGCTGAGTATCGCTTTCACGAAGCAGCCAACCTGGTGTACACGTTTTTCTGGGGCGATTTCTGCGATTGGTACATCGAACTGGTGAAGCCGCGGCTGCTGTTCGGTTCGGCCGCTGAAGCCCATGCCAGCAAGAAGGCGCTCTTCACTCTGGTGGCAGCATTGGAGGGAGCGCTGCGCCTGCTGTCGCCCATCATGCCCTTCATCACAGAGGAGCTATGGCAGGCGATATACGATGGCAAGCCGCCCAAGAAATCGATTGCCTTGGTGGCCTATCCGCAGCTTCATGCTTCTGAGCTCGATGAAGCGGCAGAGCGCGAAATGCAGGTGCTGCAGGAGCTGATCGTAGCGGTGCGTAATTTACGGGCGGAACTACAGGTGGAAGCGCGACAAAAAGTCCCAATCCGCGTTTTCACCGATAAGCGCGTGCAACAAGTGTTAACTCAGAATCGTGCCACCGTCGAGAAGCTCGCCGGCGTGGAGAGCATTGAGTTCGCGGCTGAGTCGCTGGCGAAGCTGCCGGGCGCGCGCAGCACCCCCAGCTTCGAAGTGGTGTTGGTATACGAGAAGAAGGTTGATAAGGCGGCGGAGCGGGAACGCCTTGATAAAGAACTCAGGAAGCTGGAGGGCGAACTTACGAACTTGCGCCGCCAACTCGGCAATGACCAGTTTGTGGGCAAAGCTCCGCAGACTGTTGTAGAGGGTGCGCGGCGACGGGAAGGCGAACTCGATCTGCTGGTGCAAAAGACCCGGCAGGCGCTGGCAGAACTGCAATAAAAGCAGTAGGCAGGAGTCGGTAGTCAGGAGTCAGGTAATGGCTCTGACCGCTGGCTCCTAGCTACTGACTTCTGACTACCGGCAAATGGACTGGCATAGCAGGCGCATCACTACGATTCTGGAGAACGCGCTGCGCGAGGATAGCGCCACGCGCGATGCGACTACCTACGCCTGCATAGACGCTAACCAGCGGGCGAGCGCCACCATCCTTGCCAAACAGGATTGCGT
>Ga0070697_100001977_pt1 | contig 15685 bp, 10 predicted proteins | sample KBSK1501metaG_FD_65475 | JGI IMG/M metagenome (GOLD analysis project Ga0070697, IMG submission 65475) | Corn, switchgrass and miscanthus rhizosphere microbial communities from Kellogg Biological Station, Michigan, USA - KBS K1-50-1 metaG | ecosystem: Host-associated > Plants > Roots >...
GGCTCCCATCTGAGTGGGGCCGGTGAAGTTTTTGGTCTGGCTAGTTCTGGCTTGGGTGGCACCGCAGCCCTTGCCGCAGCCGCTGGAACTGACGTACCTAATGCGGGACTCTGCACAGGTTTGGCAGCTTCGGATTTGCCTGAGGGGGCTGGCGCCGCTGCTGAAGCAGCCGCAGCTTTGGCCAGATCTGGAGCCGCAGGCGCTGCATCCACGCTTGCAACGGGCGTCTCAAGTACCTGTTCCCCGAAGGCGACCGCCGGGGCCGTGGTGCTAACCGCGACCGGCGCCGCAGCGGCTGCAGCGGGCGAACTCTGTTCCAAGGCATTTTTCAGGAGATTACGCAGGGTGCTGATTTGCCGCAGCCACTCGATATCCGAGTATTTACCCTGAAACGGTTTTCTCCATTGTTTGATCCGGTCACGCAGGCTGTCGGTGGATTCTCTTTGCTCCAATCCGGCCGCGGTGCAATCGATGGAATGTACGTCGGCAAGTTGCAGCTCGCTGATCAGGTAGGTAATTTCCTGAAGGTCGGTGCCCAGCAAGTCGATCAGTCGTCTGCGCATCAAGAAGTTGAAGCGTGTAAATGCGATTAACGCCGCCTGGTGGAAGTATTGCTCACCGGCATCTGACTTCAAGGTCTTGCCACGTTCCAAAATCTTCCGCTCCAAAAGATCCTGGATGTGATGGCACTGGCCGAGCTCGCGCAGGCATTGTTCCAGGTCCTCCAAACAGCTCATATAGGCGGAGTCTCCTACCACCGGTGCAAGCGCGATGGCTACCTTGGAAATTCCTACCTCTTCCTTGATGAGCTCAGGTGGCATGTTCATGGCCAGATAGTGCCCCAGCAGAAAATCGACCTTGTAGCGATCGGACTCTGTCTTGCCTTCCTTGGCCACGTGGCGCCAGATCAACACCCGCAGGGTGGGCTCGTCGAAGGTATCGCTCTGCACGAGCTGGCGAATGTGGGCGACGTCAATGTGCTTATCGGCCTCGCCGAACCAGAGTCGGACCCGGGTCAGAACCTCGTCAGAATCAGGCGATTCCTGTTCCAGGTCTTTGCAGGGAAACATCTCCAGATCGAAACGCTCGATCAGAGTCCGGTAAAACGGGTAAATAAGACGCGACGCTTGTAGTTCGCGCGTTACTTCAGAAGAGGACATCACGCACCTGAGTTCTGGAGGAGAACTCTGGTTCGAAACAACTGTCCGAAAGACACGTGTGCAGAATTGGGAAGGCCGGCCCCATCATGCTGAACTTTAATGCCGAACCGCCGGCCGGCAAATAGCAAATGTGATTACCGAGGTGCAATGGATGGCCGTCACCATCGCGTCATCACACCGCCTTGGGCAGCACGATGCTGAAGGCTGCTCCGCTCTTGCTGGCGCCGCCGTTGCTCGCCACCTCAATTGAGCCTTCGTGCTTGTAAACAATGCTACGCGTTACCCACAGGCCCAAGCCGGTCCCCTTCGCGCCCTTGGTCGAAAAGAAGGGCTCGAAAATCTCCGTCTTCAGGCTCTCGGGTATGCCCGGACCATCGTCGGACACTACCACCTGCACCGCCTTGCGGTGGTGGAAATCGGAAACCTCGGAGACATCGACTCCGATACAGCCTCCTGGCTCAACCGCCTCAATCGCGTTATCCAGCAAGTTCACGAAAACCTGGCGCAGTTCGATGGGATATCCCTTGATCTCCCCGGCTGAACGGTAGTTCCTGGCCACGCGAATACGCTTGGCACCGAGCGCTTTGGTGCAGGATTCCAGCGCTTCATCCGCAAGTTGGCTCAGCTTAAGCGAGACAGGAGTTTTGCTGCCGCGATAAAACCCCAGCGTCTGCTTGGTGATGTGGCTCACTCGCGCCACTTCTTTCATCAGTGCGGCCACATGGCTGCGCGCGGAGGCATCGAGTTTCGGGTCCCGCTCCAGCAGATAAACCAGGTTGGTGATAGCGGCCAGCGGATTGTTGATCTCGTGCGCGATCACGGCAGCGGTGCGGCCCATCAGCGCCAGCTTCTCACTCTCGAGCAGCGCCTGCTCTGTTTTCTTCTGCCGGCTGATGTCTTGAACTTCCCACACCGTTCCAACCGAGACGCCGTTTTCAATGATGGGACGCGCCGAGCAGCGCACCGGATAGAAGTGGCCTTGCTTATGGATAAAGGATTCTTCGATGTCCTGCACGGGATCAAGCAGCGGCAGAGCTTGTGCCAGCGGGCATTCGGACGCGGGATAGGGCGATCCATCGCGGCGGGTGTGGTGCAACACCTCATGCGGCCTGCGCCCCTTCATCTCGTCGAAGGAATAACCGGTAATACGCTCCGCGGCGGGATTCATGAACGTGCACTGGCGATTGGCATCGATCAGCAGCAGCCCGGCAGCGGCATTCTGCGTAATAGTTTCGAGCAGTTCGGTCTTGCGCTGCAGCTCTTGCCGCCGGCGCAGAGTTTCTTCAGCGGTATCGCGCTCCGCGATTACGGCTGCCAGGATCAAGCCCGTGACCGACACTACAGCCAAAAACAACTGTAACAATGCGACATTGCGAAACATGCCTCCGGCTTGCACGAAAGGCCCAGAACCAAGCGCCGACTCTCCCACCGCTATAGCTGCAATTACTGCCATCACCGCGGCGCTGCCCGCGGTTCCAAAGCGAGTGGCGCCCCAAATAACAAAAGGCATGAGGAAGAAAGCGAACTGCTGTTGCCGAAGCACAAACACCAGTCGATCATCGAAGATCACAAGTGCAGCCGCGGCAGTGGCCACCAGCAAGGCAACCGCTTCGGCGATGCTGCGACCGCGCAATAGCTCCGGCCGCTTCACCACTCCGAGAATGAGCGGAGCAACAATCAGCACGCCCATGGCGTCTCCCAGCCACCACACAAACCACGCCAGGCGTGCGCCCGCCCAGGGATGCAGGTGGGCAGCGCTTAGGACCAGCACACCAATTGTGGCGCTCACCGCACAGGCGAAAACGGCGCCCAGCAGGTTGACACGAATCACGTCGGAAATCCGCAACAAGGCAGGACTAAAGCTCGGATCGCGGCGCAGAAGATATCCGGCGGTCAGCGCTGCCAAAGTGTTCCCGCAAGCGATTCCCAAAGCCGCAAGCGGCGGTATAGGGGTCAGGAAATTCACCAGGAACGCGCCGAGCGCAACGGCGGGCCAAATCTTGTATCCGCATAGCAACACGGCGGCGAGCGCAATTCCAGCGGGAGGCCATAGGGCGGCAACGTTAGTGTGCGTGAAAGGCAGAGCCAGCGCGAGTCTGCCGCCTACAAAGTAGGCAGCAAATACACCTGCAACTTGCAGCAGGTATTTGAATCGGCGCTGCTGCTCCTCAGTGGTGGGAAGACCCATGGAGCCTTAAATCCTTGACTTGCGGTAATCAACGAAGCGGGCTGGCGCAGTGCCGATTCCTCCGGCCCCCACAATTATAGCGAGATTATGAGGATGAACGAGGAAGATGGAGGTGAGTGTAAGAAGCGAGTAATGCCTTCGCCTTAGTCCGCTGTTTCCAGCCAGTCTCTGTCGTAGAACATCACGCGTTGCCGGATATTTCTGTGCTGATCGAGTTGCACCAGTTCCGCCTGCCGATGGTGTTGCAGGCCGGCTGGGGCCTGCTTCATCTCGTCGCTGATACGCAACTCGTAGGTGTGGTCCGGGTCAGGCGATTCCAGAATGATGGTTTGCGGTTTGCTGTAGCCGAGCTGCAGTGGTTCCGGCCCGTCCTTAGCCGGATCGAAGCGCCGCGCCGCATCTTTCGTGTGCTCGACGATGTTTACCTTATCCGGCGCCGCAATTTCGATGACGTATTTGTGAAATTCTTTGGCCCAACCTGAAATCTCGATCCGATCCTTGCTGCAGATCATGCGGTGCGGTTGAAAGTCCTCTAACTTTGCTTCGCCCAGGAGGTAAATGCCGTGCGGAGGCTCGAACCTCACCACTCTGAGCACTTGTCCGCCGACCCCCGGAGTCGTACCCGCCCGCAACTCGTATGCAAGATAACTTGGGGCGGCGCAGAAGGCGCTGTCGCTGTCGGCAAAGGCAAGCGAGGTGGAAAAGCAAGCTGCCAATAGCAGACTTCGAAATGACCAGCGGCTAAGGGAGTTCATGCAATGCAATATAAATGGAGACGCGCTGCCGGCGCCGCGGTGTCAACCTCAGCATGCAACAAGCTCGCCGTTGTACGAAGCCAGCGCTCGTTCATCTTCGGTTCATTCCAGACCTGCTAGTATGCCGCCGCACCGCTTCTGAAGCCTGGAGGATACGCTGCGGATTTTGTTGGTTGAGGACGAGGCAAGTGCCGCAAGAATGCTGGCCAAGGGCCTGCGCGAGCGAGCCTATGCGGTAGATGTGGCGGGCGATGGCGAAAACGCGCTCTACAGAGTCAGCATCAACGATTACGACCTCGTCATTCTCGACGTGATGCTGCCGCGAAAGGACGGCTTCGAAGTTTGCCGTGAAATGCGCTCCGCTGGCTCCGCCGTTCCGGTGCTAATGCTGACCGCGCGCGATTCTGTGCCCGACCGCATCGCCGGCCTCGACACAGGCGCTGACGACTACTTGATTAAGCCTTTCGACTTTCAGGAGCTACTGGCTCGGGTGCGGGCCCTGCTGCGGCGCGGGCCGGTCCTGCGAAGTGAAACCATTCGCATTGCTGACCTCACCATTGACGCCCATTCGCGCCGGGTGCGCCGTGCCGGCCGGAATGTGGAGCTCACCAGCAAAGAATATGCGCTGCTTGAATACCTGGCGAGCCATAGCGATCAGGTACTGAGCCGCGCGGCCATTGCTGAACACGTCTGGGACGAGAACTTCGATGTCTTCTCGAACCTGATCGAAGTGTACATTCAACGGCTTCGTCGCAAAATCGATGACGGCCATTCCTGCAAGCTGATTCGCACCATCCGCGGCGAGGGATACATGATGACAGCAAGTGAGGCCGACTCCGGTGTTTAGCTCGGTCCGCTCCCGGCTAACTCTCTGGTATGTCGGCGCGCTCAGCATCGTCCTCATCGCCTTCAGCATAGGCGTTTACGTGTTGCTGGCTCGTAGCCTCTATGACCGCCTGGATGCCAGGCTTGCTTCGACACTGCAGGCGACTGTCTCCGCTGTAAAACACGCTCTCGCCGAGCAAGACACGGTCACGCGTGCATTGCAAGACCTGCACTTTCCGAATCAAACCATCGCTGTTCTGGACGAGGACGGGCGAGTCCTCGCCGAGAAGACGGGCATTGCGGGGCCACCCTTGCGTCTGCCACCAGCGCCGTTTAGTTCGTCGGAAGAGATCAGGTTTTACGAATCACCTGAATCCCAATCCGATGCGGATGACAGCTCCCGGGGCGTCTTCCAGCGAGTAACGGATCCCCGCACAGCCGCCCGCTACACGGTTGTGGTGGTGCAGTCTCTAGAAGCGCTTGGCGATCAATTGGAGTTGCTGCTTGAGTTCCTGTACATCGTTGTGCCCCTGAGTCTGATTTTGGCGGGACTAGGCGGCTGGTTCCTTGCGCGCAAGAGCCTGGCTCCTGTAGTGGCCATGTCGGAACGCGCGCAGCGCATCAGCGTCGAAAACTTGGATCAGCGATTGCCCGTTATCAATCCGCGTGATGAGTTGGGCCATCTGGCCGCTACCTTCAACGATCTTCTGGCACGACTCAGCATGTCATTCGCCCAGCAGCGGCGGTTCATGGCAGACGCCTCGCATGAATTGCGCACGCCGCTTTCTGCCATACGAACCGCTTCTGCAGTCATGCTGCAGCAGGAGGATCGCGAGCAGAGCGAATATCGCGAGGCCCTCACAATAGTGGAACAAGAAGCTCGCCGCCTCACTCGAATTGTTGAAGACATGTTCGTGCTCGCCCGGGCAGACGCAGGGCATCCCACGTTACAAAAGAGCAACTTCTACCTGGATGAATTGATAGCCGAGTCTGCGCGCGCTGCTGCTGTACTTGCCTCGCAGAAGCATCTTCACTTTGAAACATTACCGCTTCCTGAGGCGCCGTTTTCCGGGGACGAAGGCTTGCTACGGCAGATGCTGTGGAACCTGCTGAACAATGCCATCAAATACAGCCCCGACGGAGGCCGGGTGCAGATTGCGCTCGAGTCGCGAAGTACGCATTACGTGATTACTGTCAGTGACACCGGCAGCGGCATTCCTCCTGAGCTCCAAACGCGCATTTTCGAGCGCTTTTACCGCGTAGACCAGGCGCGAGCGCACACAGCGTCCGCGACCCAGAGTGGAGCCGGACTCGGCCTGCCCATCGCACGCTGGATAGCGGAAGTGCATGGCGGCCGCATTGAATTGCGCCGCTCAGATCCCACTGGCAGTACATTCGTGGCCCTCTTACCTCGGACCTGAGTTCCAATTACACCGGACCTATGTCACTCCTGGACGAGCAGAGTTCATTTTGTGTTCATCTGCCGGGAGCTACCATCGCCGCCTGAAACAGGTACTGCGATCTACTCATTTAGGAGGAGCAAGAATGCTGACCAGACACAAAGAAAGAGGAATTTGGATCCTTGGCACCGGCATCGGCTGCGCTGGGATAGTAGCCGTTATCGGGTTTGCGTTCGTCACCTTTCTCGCACCAACCCACGCACTTGCAAGCAGCACAGCCAGCGGGAACTTCTGCACGCAGACTGCGAATCTTGTATTTCGCGCCTGTGGGCACTCGGTGCAGGACGATTACCTGATTGCATCCGCCGTGTGCGTCAACACCTCTGAATCGGCCGAGCGCACGCAATGCTTTTCCGACGCCTCGGCATCTCGTTCCGAGGGCAACCAACTCTGCCAGCAACAGTTGGCTGGACGTCTTGATGCTTGCAAATTGCTCGGAGAAGGCCGCTACGACCCCGAATTCGACGCAAAGAATTTCGATGCCGACTTCACCAACTTGCCCAATCCGAACCGCTACTTCCCGCTGCGGATAGGGAACCTCTGGGAATTCCGTAGCGCAAACGAAGTCGACACTGTTGAAATCCTGAACGCTACTAAATTGATCGACGGCGTGAGATGCGTGGTGGCGCGCGACCTGGTTGTGAGGAACGGCTTCCTGGCAGAGGCCACCGATGACTGGTACGCGCAGGCTAAAGACGGGAACACCTGGTACTGCGGCGAGGAGGTCAAAGACTTCGAGACCTTCCAAGGCGACAAGCCTAAGCAACCCGAGTTGGTCAGCATTGATGGCTCCTTCAAGGCGGGTCGTGACGGCGCTAAGCCGGGCGTCATTTTCCTGGCGTCCCCGAAAGCAGGTGACGTTTACGTCGAGGAATCGTCCCTCAACAACGCCGAGGACGTGACCGAGATCCTGTCCACAACTTACTCGTTTGGCAAAAACGCGGAACTCGACAGTTTCGTTCCAGCCAAGCTCGCTAAGCTTCTCTGCTCTGGCGATTGCGTTGTTACGAAAAATTATTCGCTGCTTGAGCCGGGCATTTTCGCGCGAAAGTACTATGCCCCCGGAATCGGCGTCTTTCTGGAGGTGGAGCCTGAGGGGCCTAACGTTATCCAATTGGTGAAGTGCAATTTTGATTCTCGTTGCGCGCTTTTGCCGGCTCGATAGGGCGAAAAAACGCGCGCCTCTCGGCAACTATCGAGGAAAGACACCTCAGTGGCTAGAGGCCACCAGCGAACCCATTCCGGAGTGACAGCCGTAACTCGCGGCGTCGGTCGGGGTGTTGTGGTTACTGCCGGATCCATCCGGCTGTGCCGGATAACCATTGCAAGGTGTCTTCGTCTAAGAGCGGCATGATCCGAACCGCCTTTGCTGTGGTGGTCCTCACGTGTTGCTGCCTAGCGCTGAACGCACCTGTACTGCCCACGCCATCAGGAAAGTATCCTGTCGGCAAAATTATTCTCAAAAGCGGGGCTGAGTCGGTGCTGCTGTGGTATCCGGCTCAGCGGAACGGCGATCCTGCACGATACTTGTCCCCAGAGCTGGATGCAGCCATCGAGCGCGCGGGATATTACGAGCAATCAAGTGAGACCATCCGATCATGGGTCGAAGTGAAAACCCATGCCTCCGAGAATCTCCCTGCGCGATCGGGACGCTGGCCGTTGTTTGTGTTTTTGCCTGGGCAAGGCATTTACGCGTTTCACTACAGTGCGCTTGCGGCGGAGTTGGCGAGCCGAGGCTATGTAGTGGCGGTGGTGGATTATTTCTCGCCCGATGCGCCAGCGCGCTCTTTCGGCGAGGAAGACGCCGATTCGCTCAACGACGACATGGCACGGGCCGGAGCTGCCGTTCTTAAGACATTGGCGGAGAACCCAATGTGGAAACGACACATCCGTATCGACCGAGCCGGAGTTGGCGGACACTCGATTGGTGGCGCAGCAGCATTGGCCGTACCCAGGCTCGATCGGCGCTTTCGTGCCTCTGTAGACATGGATGGCGCTCCGTTTGGCCTGTCGTTAAAAGGCGTGCTCCCGCCGGCGTTGGTGCTGCGCAGCAAGCCGGTTTACTCTGACGCTGATCTGGCAAAACGCGGGCGCAGCCGCGAAGACTGGAAGAAGCTCGGAGAAGAAGCCGCAAAGATATGGAATGACCTTATTTCAAAGAGCGGCGACACTCCAGTAACAGTGCTCTCTCTGAAAGGAACCGGCCATCTCAGCTTTAGTGATGCCCCCTGGGTGATGCCCAGCACCATAACTCGCTTTGGCGGAGAGCAAATCGCACCCGAGCGCGGCCACAAAATCATCGCAGAATGCGTAGCTGAATTCCTCGACGCATATTTACGCAGTGGCCGTCCGAGCGAACCAACTAAGGAATGCCGGGCGTTTCCTGAAATATTGCTGCAGGCAAAGTAACTGTGTCACGAAGCTTTGGTTGCCAGCGCGCCCAGCGCGGCGCCGCGCACGCGATCGATCTCGTGCAGGAAGACATCGAGCGGGCTGAGCACTCCAACTACACGACGGCTGCCGTCAGCCGCCAGCACCGGCATCACTTCCACGAAGTCCGGCCGCATCTGAGTCACCACCTCTGACAGACGCTCGGTTTCGAGCAGCGCGGGAGCGTCCGCGAGCATGAAATCCGCTAGCGGAGTGTCTGGAGGCAACAGCGCGTGTATCGCGTCGTAAAGGTGCGTGCGCCCACAATAACCGATGAGGATGCCGTCAGCGTCGGTGACCGGATATCCCGGGCGGCCGCGGTGAAAGCGCTTCACCGTCTGTTCAAGCGTCATCTCGGGTGAGAGCGTTTCGGCCGGCGAAGACATCCACTCACCGACCGCGTGGTTCAAGAGCTGGGGATCACGCTGGAGCGAGGTCATGAAGTTCACGTAACCACTCTGCGCCGCCAACGACCGCTTCACTTCATGCTTCAACGCGCCTAGAGACTCAGTGAGGCGCCGGAAATCATCTGCCGCCACCGCCACCACGTCGATTGCGGTTTCGGCTTTGATCGAGGCCCGGCGCTTAGCTTTACCTGCAGAATCCAAAGCGGCGCCTTCTCCAAAGTGGTCGCCGGGCTTCAGCAGAGCGATGGGCGGTGCCTTCTCGTCAAGGTAGACTCCGGCTTGCCCGCCCTCAATCAGATAGAAGTGGTCCCCGAACTCGCCCTTGTGGAATATGAATTCGCCGGCGGCGTAGTGGGCTCGCGCAATCTTCAGGGTGCGGTCCATCCGCAACTGCACCAGGTTTGGAGGGAATAGCATGCTCCACGCCCAATCGATCGCCACTTCGATTTTGCGGTACAGAGTCGGCATCTTGGCGAGATACACGCCGCGCCAGAAGAACCAGGCGGGAAAACCAGAAAGCTTCATCCCCATGACTTCGGCCACAGCATTGTGCCGGCCGATCGATGCCAGGATTCCCAGGGGTTTGAACGAGAATGGGCGCGTTGGGCGACCGTTTAGAACACGGGCCAGGTTCTGTGCCAATTGCTTTGCCTGGCGAGTTGCGAACTGCGCAGTCGTAGGGCTGGGCTTTCCATCCCACGCGTTGGGCACTGCGGCATTGTCGCCGAGCGCCCAGACATTCGAGCATCCTACGGCTCGCATGTCTGCTTCGGTCTTGACGCGACCTCGATCCAACGGCAGTCCGAGCGTCTTCAGAATAGGATTCGATGCGTTCCCAATCGTGCACACGATCGTTCCCGCTTTGATTCGCTCGCCTGAGGCCAGTACTACTTCTTTTGCAGTTACTTCCCGGGCCCGCACTTTCAAGCGGACATCCACTCCGCTCTGGCAGAGTTTTTCCAGCGCGTACTCGGAAAGCGACGCCGCTTGCAGTTCCGGTAATATGCGCTCACCCGATTGCAAGAGAACCACACGCGGAAGGGTGCTGCTGAGCTGCGGATAGAATCGGCGCGTACGCTCCATCAAGTCGTTGATGGCGCCGGCCACCTCGACGCCGCTGAACCCGCCACCGATGATGACCACGGTCAGCAGGCGCTGGCGCTCGGTAGCCTCGGTCTGCACTGCCGCCTCTTCAAGACGCCCGATCAGCTCATTCCCGAGGAAGGTAGCGTCACCCAGCGTCTTCAGCGGATCGGCATGGGTGGCCAGTCCAGGTATCACGTTGAGGTCGACCACTGAACCGCAAGCCAGCACAAGGTGCGTGTAACTGATCATGTCTCGCTTCCCGGCTCGTGAAACGTAATGCACCACACCTGCTTCACGATCGATCTCGGTAACGTCGGCAGTCAGCCAGTTCGTGCGCCGGACCATCTGCCGTCCCGGAACCACCACGTGGAGTGGCGAAATTTCGCGAGCTACCGTTTCCGCCAGCAACGGCGTAAACACGAAGTGGTTTTCGCTCGAAACCAGCACGATTTCAACCTCGGGCGGAAGCAAGCGCTCGAGGTACTGCGCCAGCGTGACCCCGGCAAATCCGCCGCCGAGGATAACGATCCGATTCGCTGCTGAGCGAAATTCAGTGGGAGCTAGTGGTTGTTCAAGTGTGTTCATGGTCATATGCCTCAGTGAACGACCGTGTTTATGTGGATGCTCTGCTGGTCGTTTCGATGCGTGTCATTTCACCTACTTGCTGGCGTCAAGATTGCAGGCGCGACAATCGCCGTTCAGCTTGAACTCCGGCTGATCAGGCAGCGACTTCGACCCATCGAATTTGCTTCGAATTTGAGGAAGTAAGCATTTTCAGTTCATTCTCGCTGCATCACTGAGCTTTAAGTCCTACCGCCTGAGCCAGCTCATCCTGTGCTTGCGCATAGTCGAGCTGCGATTGCAGAAGGAGCGTTTGGGCCTCAAATTCCTGTGCCACGGCAGCCGCAGCTTGCGACCGTAGATAGGCTCCGCGCTCCAACTGCTGCGCTGAAACCCGCCTCGCCTCCTGGCGGGTTGCGAGCAGTTCCTGGGAGACTGCGATCATCTGTTGTGTGCGTTCCAGCTTGTTGTAGGCGCTCTCTACCCTCACCTCGACTTCATCGCTGACCCGGGCAAGATTTTCTTTTGCTTGCGCCAGTTGGGCATTGCGTTCCCGAACCATGGCTTGCTTCTTGCCTCCATCGAAGACGTCGTAACCGAAGTGAATGCCAAAGGTTCCGAAGTTGCGGGCCAGAAACGGGACATTATTCTGGTAGCTGTAGCGGGCAAAGGCTTCGACGTCGGGAATGTACTCTCGCTTGGCCGCACGTACACCGGCTGAAGCTTTTTCCACTACCGCGCGCGCTTCGGCCACTTCCGGGTGTGAATCCAGGGCAAATTTTATGCACTCTTCACGTTGGCATCTCGCGGCCGGCAAAGAAATGTTGGGATCGAGTGCGATCTCGCTCTTGATGGGAAGTCCCACCACATCATTGAACTGCATGCGCAAGTCCGACAGTTGCAATTCTGTAGTCAACAGCTCCTGCTTCGCCTGCAGCGACTGGGCCCGGCTTTCGATGAGGTCTACTTCCAGCGTGCTGCCGTATTTCACCTGCTGCACGCGCTCGCTTTGCAGACCCTCGACAGCACGAATCTTCGCCTCGATTGCCCGGTGTTGTGATTGAACCACCAGAACCTTGTAATAGAGCTGGCGGACTTTGAGAGCAACATCGTTTTCAACGCCGCGAGCCTTTTCCCGGCTCGCGTTTACCTCCGCACGCGCTGCATCATTTCCAGCCTTGATTTTGAAGAGCTGGGTGAGCGGTTGGGTCAAGCCGGTCCCACTCGTTTGGAAAGTTTGTTCTCCCTGGTTAATGATCAACGACCGCGAGGGAATCTGAGTGTTGCCTACAGCGCCAAATTGCCCGGCAGGAATCTCTACAAATTGTGTGTCAGTCACATGGGTAAAGAAACTGTCATTTCTGAGAAGTGGAAAGTACGCGCCTCTCGCAACCTCTTTGGCATGCTGCTGTTCCTTGACCTTGAATGACGCGATGCGGACTACGTGATTGTGTTTCAGCGCCAGCTCGACCGCTTCTTGGAGATTGATGGTGCGCGGCGCTGTTGACTCACTCTGTTGTCCCAGCGCAAGGGTCTGTCCCAGGAACAGGGCGGCCGCTATCAGTATTTGTTGTTTGGTCATACTTCAATCTCCTTTGTCGCTGTCAATCCCGTTTCACTCTAGCCAACTGCCCAAAGCTCATCGGCGACTTGCGCAGAACCGCCGTTACCAGCAGCATTGCCGCGCAGGCCCACGCAACCAGTTGAAATGCATCAATGAATGTCAAACTGTAGGCTTGCAAGCGCAACTTAGCGTCAACAATGCTCAGGGCGCGGCCAGTAGCGGCCACAATGCCGGCCGACTTTGCAGCCAATCCCGCCGCCAAGTGTCGCAGCGTGCTCTCCGTGATCCAATCGCCTGATTGCACTTGCAGCCCTAGAAGAAACGAATGCAATTTCTCGCGCTCGGCGATGAAATGCCCCATCAGGGCTACACCCATCTGTCCGCCGAGCAGTCGCACAGTGTGAAAGAAAGCTGCAAAGGTGAGCGCCTTCTGCGGCGCACTCACTCCGCCCGAAAAGGCGGCCTGGAGGATAAGCGAAGACACCAGCCCCAACATGGCGAGTGATTGCCCCACTGCCATCAGCAATTCCGTCCGAAAGTAATTCTCCGGCGCCCACACGCTGGTGAAATCCGCGTTGAGCACACATGCAAAGGCTATCGAAGCGAAGCCGAGTGCCATCAGCAGACGTGAGTCGATTCCCTTGTTCAGTAGCAGCGCGCCGATGAACGCCAGAATGACCTCGCAAACGGCGGTCCAGCCAATTGCCGGTCCTAATTGCTCGGCATCGAGTCCGCGTACCGCCAAAGACTGGGGAATGATGACGACTGTCGCCAGCAGCACGAACCGGAAACTGAACAGCGCAACTGCCAGCAGGATTGTGTTCCACTGGCGGAGATAAGGCAGGTCAACCAGAAAATTGGGCTGGCGCAATCGGCGCACCAAAGCGCACAGGAGCAGAAAGACGCCGCTCGAAAACAAGCCGGTAAACACACCCGATCGCCACCAATCCAGGCGCTGCCCCTGATCGAACGCGGCAAACAAAAATGCGAATCCGCCGCTGAGGTAGAGAAATCCTACGAAGCTCGGGGGGGCTTTCTTGCTCTGCGGCTTTGGCGACTCCGGGATCCCAAAGTAAATGCAGGCCATCATCGCGGGCGTAACCAGCGCCGGAAACCAGAACATCCACTCCCAGGAAACATGGTTTCGAAACAGACCGTAGAGCGAAGGTGCAAAATTCACCGCACCTTCAATGCAGGTCACGTAGAGAGCAACAACATAGGCCAGGTAGCGGGGAGGAATATTGCGCAGAGCGAAGGTCAGTGTGAGCGGATAGAACGTTCCCGATGTCAGCCCAGCAATGGCCAGCAGGAAAAGCAAAAGGCTGTAGCTGTGGACGAGAGGAAGAAACGCGCAGACCAGAGTAAACACGGCCGCGCTAGCCAGCAGAACTCGACGTGGCCCCAGTAGTCCACCCAAGTAAACCGAGAACGGCCCGATGAACATCAAGGCAACGTTGAAGGCGCTCGAGATCCACGCACCGTTATCAAAATCAATCCCGACGTTCCCCTTCAAATCTGCAAGGCCCAGCGTGAGCAACCGTCCAGTAAGAGTTACGATTCCGGCGCCGAGCAACACACCCAGAATCCCGAGCAGCGGGCTGCGAGACAGGTCAGCGGGAAACGCGGCCGCCAGTGATGCAGGAGCACCCCCAGGACGGATCGCCGGGACAGCAATGGAAGTAGTGCTCATCACCTTCTCTACTTGCGGGTTTTCACGGTTACTACTGCGGAAAGTCCAGGACGCAATTGCGAGGTGAGTTTCGAGTCATCGAGAGCAATCTTGACCGGCACCCGCTGCACGACTTTGGTGAAGTTACCTGTGGCATTGTCCGGCGGCAGAAGCGCAAACTGCGATCCGCTGGCGGGGGCGATCTCGAGCACCCTCCCCTTGATAACCTGGCCGGGGTAAACATCAATGCGAATCTCTGCCGGGTCGCCGACTTTAATATTCGTCAACTGAGTCTCGCGAAAATTTGCCAGCACCCACCGAATGCGTTCCACGAATGCCATCACCTGCGTTCCCGGAGCTACCAGTTGCCCTGGCCTGACCTGTCGCTCGCCAACGGTGCCATCGGCCGGAGCCAAAATGCGTGTGTAACCCAGATTCACCTGTGCCACTGCCAACACAGCTTCCTTGGCGTGGAGATCAGCGATAAACTGCAGTTCCTGGGATTGCAGGACGGCCTTGCTCCGCCGCTCTGCCACAGCTGCCAGTTGATTACTTCGCAACACGGTTTGGGCCTGCGCCAGGTCGGCATCACGGCTAGTAGCCTGTGCGCGAAATCGCTCCTCGTCGGCAACCGCAGATTCGACTTTCTGTTGGGTAGTGGAACTGGTCTGGATTAACGCTTCTTGTCGGTTGCGCTCGGCGCGAGTGCGAGTCACATCGGCCTGCACTGCCTCCTTGCCCGCCTGCGCGGCCTTGATCTGGGCGTTGGCTTGGTCGATTCCGGCAAGCGCACGGTCGATGCGTGCATCCTGCAGCTCACGTTGCCGGCGATTGTTCTCGACAGCCGCCTTCGCAGCCTCAACCCCGGCAACAGCCTGCGCCACCTGGGCCTTGAAATCGTCATCGTCCAGTTGAACCAGAACCTCGCCCTTGCGCACTGATTGATAGTCATTGACTCGCACCTCGCGCACCAGGCCGGCAACTTTGGTGCTTAGCGGCGTGAGGTCGCCGCGAACGTAGGCGTTGTTGGTAACTTGTTCGACCCGGCCGCCCTCCCAGGCGTTCCAGTTGCGCGTAATCGTGGCAATGACAGCTATCGCCAGCAGGACCACAATTAAAGGTGTTCCATACTTCTGCCAGGCTGGTTTGAGGCGCGAAGGCGGACGTTCAACGACCTTGGGCGCGGGCGCCACCGTTGGCGGTATCGGTGAGGTAGCCATGTTCAGTCGCTCCTGTAGATTGCCATTCAGTACGAATTACTCTTGCAGATCGCTGCCGAAGGCACACCATGTACCGTGGCGACTGTGCCTAGCGTGTCGAAGCTTAGGTCCGAGGTGACCTCAGCCCCCTTCTGCCAAATGTCGGTACGCCGGCAGTGCAGCATGATACAGCAATGAGCGATTGGTGGTGGCATTCTGCGGCCGATGTTGGCGGATCGCCTCGATATCACCGGTATCAGGTCACGTGGCCCCAGCCGCTGCTCAAGAAAATTACCGCGATCATGAGGCGCTGCGCGAGCAATGCGGCATCCTGAAACACGGGAGATGTTGGAAACATAAGCACCTCACTTTCAATACGGC
>Ga0070697_100001980_pt1 | contig 15680 bp, 16 predicted proteins | sample KBSK1501metaG_FD_65475 | JGI IMG/M metagenome (GOLD analysis project Ga0070697, IMG submission 65475) | Corn, switchgrass and miscanthus rhizosphere microbial communities from Kellogg Biological Station, Michigan, USA - KBS K1-50-1 metaG | ecosystem: Host-associated > Plants > Roots >...
TGCGACTTCGTCAAGAGCTACCTGTGGAACCACACCGCTCAGGGTGACGACGTCAACAAGAACCCCGTCACCGTCCAGCACTCGGGCCTCGCTCAGATCTGGGCCGGCGCTGACGCCGCCAAGTTCTTCGGAGTCCCGGTCGACAACGGCCACTACCCGGACGTCTTCGGCAAGGTCCAGGAGGGCGTCGTCTACTCGGGACCGACCAAGCTTGCCGAGCACGGCGGTATGAACACCGGCGACCGTCACGTCCTGATGATTGTCAGCGGCCCGGGCATCCCGGTTCAGGTCCAGTCCAAATCGGTCGAGACCACCCAAGTCGCGCCGACGATCCTCGCCCTCCTGGGGCTCGACCCGAACAAACTGACGGCCGTTCAGGCTGAGGGTACGCAGGTCCTTCCCGGCCTTGGTCGACCGCACCGGGGGCGCTGACCCGGGGGCGTGAGATGCACGCCGCTAATCGGCAGCACCAAACGGGAGGCCGGAGCGAACCGCCCCGGCCTCCCTTCCTTTCGACGATCCCGTGCTTCCTGGTCAGGTGCGTTGATATCGCGAGCGATGCTGAGCGCTTGGGCGTAGTAGCCGCGGGCGTTGTGGTGAGCTGATGAGAGGGATCGGAGTTCGCCGAGGTTGATTGCTGCCTCGGCTTGGCCGTGCCGGTCGCCGAGGTCGCGGTACAGCTGCAGCGCCTGGGTCAAGCTAGCGGCGGCAGCCGGGTGGTCCCCTGCCAGCTGCTGCACCACGCCCAGGTGGTTGAGGGCCCAGGCCTGTCCCTGACGGTCGCCGAGGTCGCGGAATAGCTGCAGCGCTTCGGTGTGGCTGGCGGCGGCGGCCGGGTGGTCCCCGGTCAGCTGCTGCACCAGACCCAGGTGGTTGAGGGCCCAGGCTTGGCCGCGCTGGTTGCCGATGTCGCGGAACAATCGTAGCGCCTCGGTCTGGCTGGCGGCGGCGGCCGGGTAGTCCCCGGTCAGCTGCTGCACCACGCCTAGGTAGTCCAGGGCCCAGGCTTGGCCGCGCTGGTGCCGATGTCGCGGAACAGTCGTAGTGCCTCGGTCTGGCTGGCGGCGGCGGCCGGATAGTCCCCGGTGACCCATTGCACCAGGCCCAGCTCGTTAAGGGCCCAGGCTTGGCCGCGCTGGTTGCCGATGTCGCGGAACAGTCGTAGCGCTTCGGTCTGGCTGGCGGCGGCGGCCGGGTAGTCCCCGGTCAGCTCCTGTGCAATGCCCAGCTGGTTGAGTGCCCAGGCCTGACCCTGCCGGTCGCCTGCCGCGCGCGCAGCAGCCAGGGCAGCCCGGCCGAGACTAAGGGCCTCGCTCCAGTGGCCTTGGGCGTGCATGAAGTCGCTGATCGCGACCGGAATTGCTGCGGCGTGGGTAAGACGCGCGTGGGATGCGGCGTAGTCGACACAGGCGTGCAGGTTGGGGCGTTCGGTTCGCAGCCAGGTGACCGCCTCTTCCCCGGTGCGTAGTTCCGGGGCCCAGGCCGGCCGATGGCCTGGCGACGGAGGCGCGGCGATGGCGGTGCGCCAGACGATGAACTGGCTGGCGGTCATCGCGGTATGCAGGTAGTAGTCCAGCAGCCGGCCGATCGCGGCCTGGTTTGCCGCGGCGTCGTCGGCGGTGGCCAGAGCCCGGGCATGCTCGCGGAGCAGGTCGTGGAGGCGGTACCGGCCGCGAGTCGGCTCGCCGATCAGGTTCTGGTCATGCAACTCGCCCAGGCGCCGCCGGGCGACTGGCAGGTCGGTGCCGTCCAAGGCCGCGGCGGCATAGGCGTCTATCTCGGCGCCAGGATGCAAGCCGAGCCGGCGGAACAGGCGCTGCTGACCGGTCGTCAGATCCTGATAGGACAGGTCGAACGCGGCCGCGACCGAGACATCCTCGGCCTGCATAGCGGCCAGCCGGTCACGGGCGCTGGCGAGTTCATCGGCCAGGTCGATGATAGTCCAGGCGGGATGATGGCGGATTCCCGCTGCCATCAGCCGGATCGCCAGCGGGAGGTAGCCGCACAGCCTGGTTATCTCGGCGACGGCGTGGTGGCCGGGCTGCAGGCCGGGGCGGGCGGCCAAGAGGACGAACAGGTCCGCGGCCTCGGCGGGCGGCAGGGTGCCGAGACTGATCGGCGTTGCCTCCTCCAGCGCGGTCAGCCGGCGGCGGCTGGTGACCAGGACCAGGCAGCCCGCCGTCCCGGGCAGCAGCGGGCGGACCTGATCGCTCCCGGCGGCGTCATCCAGCACCAGCAGCACCTTCTTTCCGGCCAGGTGCCCGCGCCAAGATGCCGACCGCGCCTCCAGGCCCGGCGGGATTTGCTGCGGCGCGACCCCGACAGTCAGCAGCAACGTCGCAAGTGCATCCGCCGGATCGACCGGCCGCTGCCCCGCAGTATGCGCGTGCAAGCGAAGGAAAACCTGTCCGTCCGGGAAGCGGGCGGACAGCTGGTGGGCAGCATGCACGGCAAATGTGGTCTTGCCGATCCCGGCCATCCCGTCGACCGCGTGGATACCGAACACCCCGCCAGCCGCCGCTGTCCGGGAGATCGCGGCCAGCATCTGGTCCAGCTCACGGGTACGCCCGGTAAACGCCGCCGTGTCGCGCGGCAGCGTGCGCAACGCCACCGCCGGCTCCATACCGGGCACCCCGCCCGGCACGCGCTCTGGCATCGCCCGGCCTGCCAGATCCATCTGATCCGGCAGGCAGATCCAGCCGGTCGTCGTGGTCTCCTTCACGGCGACCTCGATCGGGCGATACACGGGCGCGGCGCTGCTATGCCGCACCACCTCCTCAAAGAACCATGACGAGACGATGACCGCCAGCACACCCGGAGATCCAGCCAGGGCCGCCTTCAGCGCGGCCGCCTCCAGCAGCCGGAACGCCAAGGTGACCGACGCTGCGGTCACCCCGTGCTCGTCGTAACGGACCTCCCCGGCATGAAGAGCCATCCGCAGCCGGATCCGCTCCGGACCCGGATGCGCGACATTGTGCGCACGCAGCGCCGTCACCAGCGCGGACGGCAGCGATCCCGCCAGCAAGCCCTTGGGCACCTCGGCCGGAACCAAGACGAACACACCATCGCCGCGATCCTCGTGGCCGCATTCATCCCACGAGATCCCCACCCGGCCGAACGCCTCCCGTATCGCGCGATACAGGCCAGCACGAATCGCCACCTGATGCGCATTGGTGCGGCTCAGATCCCCGAACCCCTCGACGTCAACCACGACAATGGTCCGGTGTACGGCTAGCTGCAGGTCCTCCATCTGTCCCCACCGCGAGAACAAGGCAGAAGCAAAACTCTCCCTAACCCGAGCGTATCCCCGGCCTGACCTAAAGCCGCCGGAACTTCCTTCACCCGGTAATCATCCCAACACCCATACAGGCCGGGAGCCGCCCATGCCCTTTCTCCGCCAGGAGGCAGGAAAGACCGTCCCCGCCGAGTGACCGCCGTCCAGCCAGCCGCAACGTAACCAGGACCAAGCCCCTCATAAGTAAATTCCACCCACTTAGATGGACTCCGCTCCGCTGCCGACACGGAACCCAGCTGACGCCGGCGAACCTGGGAAAGCAGATCAGCAATTCCTGTCGCCACCTCCTGGCACGTCGAACGTCCCTCCAGATCCGGACTGCCAATCTTTTGATCAGGCTGCAGTCGACGGCCGTACCGGGCGGCGGGTATTGATGCGCCCATCACGTCGTCAGCGTTCCTACCATCATGGGCGTCCATGGCACGATAGCGAGCGTGGCCTGCATATTTATGCAGGCCACGTCGTACCGAGAATGCTCGCTCATGCCGCGTTCCGCGCGTCTGCGGAGGTTGGTCGGGCTGGCGGTCGCTCATGCTGACTGCGGGCGGACCTGCCCGCGCGAGGGTATCGGCGCGGCGCAATGCGTCAGGCAGTCGGCACCGGCCGACCATGCGCCGGACCAGTCCGCCGTGTCGGCGCTGGGCATCCCGGCCGCAGTGACGAACAGAGGGCGCGCCGAGGATCCGCGCACGACTGGCACCGCGTGGGTAGTCGTGCGGAACCTGGACTTGGCCACCCCGATCACCGGGATGCCGAAATCGGTGTGCGCATGCGCGCCCAGGTCAGGTCGGCCGGTGGGATCCAGATCGGCGCGGCTGACCGGGTGGTTGCTACTGGTAGGAGATCATGGACAGCTGCGGGGTCCTGGTCATTGTCTGCGGTGCGCTCATCGTTGGATGGTCCTTGGCGTAGAAGTCCTTCCATCTGAAGAACACCCCGGCGGGGGCGGCTCTGGTGATGGCTTGCCAGGTCTGCTGCTTGACGGCCGGGGTGCCTTGCCCGTCCATGTGGATGAGGATCGCCAGGTCCTGGTACCGGGTGTCGAGCTCGTGCTCGCCGCCGATCATCGACAGCCTGAACTGGTGCAGGACGAGGAGCTTCTGGGGCATGTGGTACTGCGCGGTCAGGCCGGCCAGCCATCTGATGACGGTGTTGACCCCGCTGGTGCTGACGTTGCCTATCTGGTGCAGCGGCCGCTGCCCGGGCGCCAGCTTCCACTCCGGGTCCAGGGCCAGCCCGACACCGGGCAGCTCGAGCAGCGGCTGGTATCTCCTGGCCTGGGCGAGCAGGCTGGCCCGGCCGGCCTGCAGGTCCAAGATGACGTACATCCCGGCTGCGGCCGCGCGGCGTACCCAGGGGCGCAGGGAGGCCACGGTGGACTGGTAGGAGTAGTCGCCGTCCCGGCCCGGGCGGGCCTGCGCCACGGTGGCGATGATCTCGAAGGCGGGTATGACCGGGACGCGGCTCAGGGGCCGGTATGCTGCGGCGGCGTGCCTGGCCCGCGCGATGCTGGCCTGCAGGCCCTGCTGGCCCAGGGCGCCGAGCGCGGGAGCACCGGGGTGACCGTACAGGGCCACCAGCAGGCGCCCGGGGAACAGGATCTGGCCGCCGCCGGGCAGCTGCACCCCGGTCTGCGCGACCGCGATCCGCGCTGCCAGCCGGCCGGCCGGCCCGAAACCCGCCCCGATCGCGAGCACCTGCCGGGGCCGCGCGGCCGACAGCGCGGCGATAGCGGCCGGGTCGGCGCGCGGGTCGGCGCCGCGGACGGCGATCACCCGCGCTCCGGCCACCCGGGCGGTGGTCACGGCGGCCAGCGTCCCGGCATCGCTGCTGCCGGAGCGCACGAGCAGCGCCAGATGACCCAGGGGCGGGGGAGTCGTGGTCGCCGGCAGCATCGCCGGGTCGGCTACCACGCGGATGCCCGGCAGCCGGGCCGCGAGCACATCCCGGGCCACCCCGGCCGCGAGCACGGCGCGCGGGTCCAGGGCCCTGATCTGCGCCCGCAGCATGGCGCTGACCACCGTTGCCGGGCCGGCAGGCCGGCCGGACACCGTCCGGGCGGCGGCGCGGGCGGCCGGCCCGGCGGTCAGCAGCAGCGGCGCGTGGGCCCGCAGGGCCGACCTGGCGGCGGCCGCCAGGCCGGCCGGCCCGCCCGGACCGGCGACAACGACTACCGGCGCGGAGGCGAACAACCGTGATGCCACCCCGGCTGCGACCACATCCGGGGCGCCCGCCAGCACCGACGTCGGCGGCGCAGGCACCCGGGTACGCGCCGTCACGCGGACGTGAGCGGGCGGGCCGTGCCCGGCGGCAGTACCAGTGCAGGACGCCGCGCCGCCGGCAGCGGCAACTAGCATTAGCACCGCCCCGGCCGCACGTGATATCCCGGTACGCCCCCTGCTGGCCCGCACGCGCAGTATGCGGCATCCCCGCAGCACGAGCGGAGCCCATTCATCCCAAGGGCCCCGCCGCCGCGCGGCAGGCCGCCGTCCGTTCCGCAGGCACAACACGGTCAGCCGAGCCTAGCGGCCACCACGCCCGCAACGCCGGATTTCTCCCGATCCGCCGAAGCGGGACACGTGGCGGATATCGCCGATGACGGCAAGCCTACGGCTCCATCGTCGCGTCGGTAGTCCCAGCCAGATCGGGGTGGGCACTGGCAGCCAGGATGGCGCGAATCGCGTTCACGGCGTCCTCGATGCCCGGTTCGCCGTCGATGGGAAGCCATCGTTCCAATGTGACCTGGCAGTGGTCACCGGTCCGGCTTCGGCCTATCACGATCGGATCGTGGTGAGGCGCGCTTACCAAGGTCGCTTCAAGTTCGTATCCAGCCATGTCGTCGTAACTGACCGCGGACACGGTGAGGCCGTCGCGGGCGGCCAGTTTGACGGCCAGCTCGCGGAGCCGGGTGCCAGCGAGGTACTCAAGGTGCTCCTGATCGCAATCGAGGTGTTCCACGATCGCCTGGACCTCATCAGGCGGCCCGCTGAGAAGCCGCTTATTCGCCGTGATCATGCCCGTCCCGTCGAGTGTTCGTGGCCATGTAGTCGATCACCCGGTCGGCGTCCGCGTCCTCGACGTACAGCTCTGAGGATGGATCGTCTTCGGCTGCCCGCCACACCCCATCTCGCTTGTCCCAGAAGGCCGACCAGCCGGGATGGCCTTCCAGGAAGGCAGCCATTCGTAGTACATCTCCGTGGTCAGGAAGCCTGGTCATCTGCTGCCGCCTTGCTGTCTCGGACGCTCTTCCCGCCCGCATCGCGCCGGGGGAGTGGCCGACCGGGCCATCTCCAGGGCCGCACTTGACGCCGCTGCAGTCGCCAGCCGCTTCCCGGGCCGCTCATCGAAGCATTCAGCATTTTCCCAGCTCACAGTCATAGTCTTCCTACGTATCGAGCCGTGTTAATACGAGCTGAAATGTTTTCACAACTGAACGGCCAGCGGCATTCCAACGTGTTATAGCAACGTGTGATTGACTTGCCACACCCTCCTGCTAACCACGCCGGGGACGCATGGGAACGGGACCTACACCATGGCCGAACCAGAGCACGTCATCCGCGAGAAGCTAGCCGCCGTTTTCGCACGTCAGGATTTCTATGAGGCGTGCTTGCGGCAGGACGCGGGTGCGATGGTCACCATCTTTGAAGCCGGCAAGGTCACCCAGGGCCAGCTCGCCGCCCTGACCGGAATCGCCCAGAGCACTCTGAGCAATTACAAGCGGGGTGTGAACACTGCCAAGTTCGCATCTACCTTTGAGAAGCTGGCGGACGGCACCGACATACCGCCGCGGCTGCGCCAGGCGCTAGGCCTGTCCGGGGACGCCCCGGCACGCTTGCGCCCGGCCGTGGGCGCGATGGCGGGAGTCCCGGCCGACACGTTCGACCTGCAACTGCTCGCCGAGGCCATCGGAAGGAACGGGACGGCCGTGAGACGCCGCGACCTGCTCGCCCTGGCGGCGCAGCTCGGCGCCGGCGCGGCGGTCGGGCACGGCGAGGTATGGGAGCGGCTGGCGGATGCCCTGACCAGGCCGGGCACGCTGAACGAGACCGTGGTCCGGGAGCTGGAAGCACGGTCGGCCGGGTTGTACCTGCTAGAGGAGATCATCCCGGCGCAGGATGTGCTCAAGGTGCTGACCGCGCACATAAGAGAGGTCAGCACGCTGCTCAGTGGACGGGCTGGTGACCCGGACGACAAGCTGCGTCGGCGCCTGATCGTGACGGCGGGAGAGAGCAGCCTGCTGGCGGGGTGGTCCGCGAGCGCCCTGGGTGATTCGGCCGCGGCCAGGAATTTCTATGACACCGCCATCACAGCGGCGGGGGAGGCTCGCGACCCGGCCATCACCGCGTGTGCCCTGGCGTACCGGAGCTACATCCCCAGCGCCAGGGGCGCCAACGGCCGCGCTCGTATCTTGCTGACCCAGGCGCTGGAGAACGTATCGGACCAGGCGTCGTCTGCGACGACCGCGTGGGTCGCGGCGCGCCATGCCGAAGAAAGCGCGCTGCTCAACGATAAGCCGCAGGCGCTGCGATCCTGGCGCCGAGCCGAGGAAGCGTTCAGCATCGCCGATCCGGACGAGGACCGCCCGTGGTCCCGGTTCCTGAACCGGGACCGGTTCGATACCTTCCGCGTCGCCACCTATCTGAAGGTCGGCAAGTTCGATGAAGCCCAGCAGTTGGCCGACGGCCTGCTCGCCCGGCTGAGTCCCGCCGAAGGTAAGCGGGCCGCGGTGATCCGCGAGAACATCGCCGCCGCGCATCTAGCCCGCGGCTCCGTCACCGAAGCCGCCCAGGTGGCCCAGAGCGGCCTGGCCATCGTCCGCGAGACCGAGTTCGCGATGTGGCTACCGAAGTTCGAGGACATCGCCAGGGGCTTGCTGCGCTGCCAGCGGCAGCCGCAAGTCCGCGCCTACCTCGAGGAGTTCGCCATGACCAAGCGCCAGTTCGCCCCGGCCCCGCGCTGATCCGGCATGCACCGCAGCCGCCTATGCCACTTCGTCATCGACGTGCCCGATCTCGAGCACGGCGTCGCGTTCTGGTCGGAGGCGCTCAACGCCACCGAAGAAACCGTGTCCGAGCAAAGCCGTCACATTTACCGCCGGCTCCGCCTCCCGGATTCCGAGATACGGATTCTCCTGCAGAAGACCGGCGACGGGAAGGTGGGCAAGGAACGTATGCACCTCGACCTGGAAACCGACAACGTCGAAGCCGAAGTCCGTCGGCTGGAAGCCCTCGGCGCCACCCGCTGGGATCACCAGGCCGAACGCGGCTTTGACTTCTGGGTCCTGCGCGACCCGTGGGGCAACGAATTCTGCGTCCTGCAGCCGGAGTTCCCCGAACTCCTGGCCCGGCAAGAGCCCCGGAATCACGAACCCCAGTCTCGCTGACCAAAGATTCCGGCTAGTGACAAGAACATAACTCCGCACTGCCAGGACTGTTCCTCCTAGCGGTCCGCGTTCTGCCATGCCATCGCTTCTGGCATACTGTGCGACATCAGCCTTTCAGGCCGGGTCAGCTGTCCGGCATTGAAGCCCGGGCCTGGCCACGATCTGCTCGGCTTGGAGCCGGTCGAGCGCGTCGCGGCACACCGTCACGAAGGTCCAGAACAGCTGGGTGGTGGTGTGCTTGCGCTGCGAGCGGGTGTGCTCGGTGAACATGGCTTCGCGCAACGGCTTGCTGAGCTCCAGCTGCGCGCCCATGCCGAGCAGGGTCCGGTTGACGATGTTGCACGTGGCGTCGCCGTTGAGCTCCCCGTGCTGGTCGGCTTCCCTCGCGTCGAAACCGGCCCTGCGCAGCCCTTCTCGCAGGTAATCCGCCAGAATGGTGCTGGCGCCCCCGACGAGCACGACCTGGTCGTCCTCGGACATGTCGGGCGGCCGTGGCAGGAAGCCGTGCAGGGCCAGGGCGTTGAGCGAGCCCGCGCATAGCGAAACGGCCACGCCGTCGTCGCAGCCAGTCGAGGTGACGTGGAGCTCGGGGTTACCGCTGTCCCGCAGGCCCTCGAACATCCAGTAGTCGTAGGTCACCCCGGCCGCCGGGATCTGGGGCAGGCTGGCCGGGTGGTAGCCGGCCACGGCCAGGCAGAGTTCCGAAGTGCCAGGTTCGATCCCGCCCCCGTGCGGGGCGAGGATCGTTGTCTTTGGCACGTCGTCGGTGCGGGCCAGGGTGTCGTCGAAGCGCTCGTGGCGGCGATGGCGGCGCCCGTAGTCGACCCCCTCGGCGAGGCCGGGATCAGCATAGAGTTCCGAATTGAACTTGAAGGTCACGTCCCCCAGCTCCTCTCGCTGCCTGGCTCTCCGCAAGCGGCCTTGTGGCCGGTCTCGTCGGCCCGGGCCGACGCCAGCTTCTGGTTCGAGCCCACCGATGAGACCAAGCCATCACGAGATGCCTCTGGCGTGCAACTGCCCTGAGACGTTACCGCTCGTCAAAACGGGTGGTCACGGCGAAGCCGGACTGCCGGCTTCGGCTTACGGTCAGGCGCACAGGCCCAGCCCGCACCGGCCGGCGGCCTACCTTTTCGCGCCGTCGAGCCTGGCGACGTAGGTGCCCCGGGCCTGGACCGTATAGACGAGCCCCTCCTCGCGCAGGGCCGCGACGGCGCGCCGGGCCGTCGACCGCGCGACCTCGTACGTCTCAACCAGCTCACTCTCGGTAGGGATGCGCGTGTCCGGCGGGTACTGCCCGGACAGGATCCCGCGCTTGATGATCGCCGCTATCTGCAGGTAGGGCGGCACGGGTCCGAGAGGGTCGATCCGCTGAGCTGGCACATGATCAACTTTAGATATCGCGGCCCGTAGTCATACGAGGTCGTACGTATAGATACGATCTGATACGCTTACCCGGCACCGACGGCAACGCCATGCCGGTGCCGGCAGGTCGCTCGTGTCCTGTCTCATTCAGACCGAGGCAAGGCGCGCGAACGTGGGGCATCCGGGGTCGGCGTCTCGCAAGATGAGGCACCGGCTCCTCTGACCTGGTGAGACAGCACCGAGGGCGTGTCGATTTGCCTCATGATCGGCGAGACGACCGATGCCCGCGGCCGTCTCAGGTATATGAGGCACCACAGCTCAGCGCGCAGCCCGTGCCTCATGATCAACAAGACAGGACAGCTCGCCCGGCGATCCAGTCCGCGAAATTTTCTTTCTCCGCCCCCCGGCTGCGCCCATTATCAGATCGTCTTATAGCATCTCATGATTTCCCGAGGCGGCGCTCCATTCCGCGCATGTACGTAGCTGAACCCTCTCATAACACCATGTTATCGAGCCTTGTTATATAGCACCGTGCCATACCACGGCACCATTGGTTGCTCCTTAATGCCGCCCTAGCGTCATTGCCATGAGGAAATCAAACGCAAGAGTGATCCCGGTGGCATGCGCCAGCTTCGGAAAAACGTCACCCGACCGGTGCGTGACGCCATGACATTCGCTATCACGCTTACCGCCGTCGCCGTTTTCCTTTCGGCCGCGGCAATCGTCATCCTCGCCATTCTCGTCGCAGCAATCCGCAGCGACGACCGGGCCAAGAACCTCACCCGCGCTCCGCGCACCCGCACTGAACAGGTCACCCGCCGCCTGCTCGGAGTCGGCGTCCGCACCGACGACGCCGACACCCCATCGTGCCCCGCCTTCCCAGAAAGCGATCTGCCATGACCCTCTCAATCCCCTTCACCCTCCCCAACACCGGAACCGGCCCGGACATCGCCGGCCGCCGCCCGGCACCGGGCCAGCAACTGACCCGGCCACGTGTACCCGTCCTGGCTTTGGTCAGCCCGCCCGGCCACGGCAGCCAGCCCACCCCGCGCGGACGGCCTGCGGACCGCTCCGGCCTATGGCTGCGCAACGCCGCCACCGGGCTCGGCGTCCTGGCCGCGGCCGCCGCCGCGGTCAGCTTCACCGCCCAGTACCGGATGGTCGACGCCACCCGCCACCTCCCCGCCATCGCCGCCCTGGAGGCGGCGATCCCGGACGCCGCTGCCCTGGTTTTCGCGAGCCTGGGCATCGCGCTGGCCCTGCATGGCCGCCGCGCGCTGCGGGCCCGCGCGCTGAACCTGGCCGCCGTCGGCACTAGCGTCTTCATGAACGTCCTCGCCGCCGAACCGGGCTGGCGCAACCTGGCCATCTGGGCCATGCCGCCCGTCGCCTACGCGCTGGCCAGCGACACCCTCATCGGCGTCGTCCGGGCCTGGGCGATCGCCCGCCGCTGGCAGCTGGGCACGACCCTGGCCGCGGACGCGCCCACCCCGCTGACCCTCCTCGGCGGCCTGGCCCTATGGCTGCTGCGCCTGGCCCTGGCCCCAGCCTCCACGCTGGTCGGGTTCCGCGCCTGGGTGCTGGAAGAGTGCCCGGTCGCCCCCGGGCGCCGCGCCCGCCCCGCGCCGCCGTCGGCCCAGACTCGGCCGGGCCGGGCGAGGAAGGCGGTCCCGAGGAAGGCGACCAAGACCGCCCGGTTCCTGGACATGGCTACCGAACGGCACGGGTCTCTCGCCTTCATTCCGCTCGACGCCGTCGCCGGGATCAGCGCCGAGCTCGCCCCCCTCGCTCACCTGCACCCCGGCGCCGCCCGTGCCGCCCTGCGCAAGGCCGTCCTGGCCGCGAAGAACGGAGCCCTCCGATGATCATCAAGCTCGCCATCGCGCTGGTCGCCGTCCTAGTCGTGGTCGCGTTCGCCACGTGGGCGTTCCTGCCCGCCCGGCACCTGCCCGGCAACCGCGCCCGGCACCTGCGGATCCGCCTGCACCTGCGGCTGCACCCCGGCAAAGGCTTCGCCCACCTGTTTACCCTGCACCTGCGCTGGAGTCGCTTCGCTGCCCTTCGCCGCTCGTCCCGGATCCGCCCCGCCCTCCCGCTGCGCTACCGCATCCTCGATCCCCGCGAGCACTCGGTCTTCCTCGGCCGCGCCCACTACCGGCACGGCCTGCGCGTGCCGCTCGAGGAGCACATCCTGACGATGGCGCCACCGCGGACGTTCAAGACGGCGTTCCTGGCCGACGTCATCCTGCGCTACCGCGGCCCGGTCATCGCCACCACCACCAAGGCGGACCTGTTCAAGCTCACCAGCGCCGTGCGGTCCTTCCTCGGCCCGGTGCACGTGTTCAACCCGCAGCACATCGGCGGCGTCCCGTCGACATTCTGCTGGTCCCCGGTCGACGGCTGCCAGGACCCGGCCACCGCGATCCGCCGCGCCGACGCGTTCGCGTTCGCCGTCTCCCAGAAAGGCGTCGAAGACGGCACCTTCTGGTCCGCCAAAGCCTCCGACTACCTGCGCGGCTACTTCCACGCCGCCGCCCTCGCCGGCTACGACCTGCGCGCCGTAGCCGCCTGGGTATCCGGCGCCGACCCGCACATCCCCGAGCAGATCCTGGGCTCCGCCGGCGCCCACCAGTGGGCGCTCACCCTGGCCGAACTCCGCTCCGAGGCCCACAAGACCGCCGCGACAGTCCGGATGGTCATGAGCAGAGCCCTGGCCTTCATGGCCGACCCGGCCCTGGCCGCCTGCGTCCTGCCCGCCCCCGGCACCGGCTTCGACATCCCGCAGTTCCTGCACGACGCGGGCACCGTCTACATGATCGCCGAAGCCATCAGCGAGGAAGCCCCCGTCGCCCCGCTGTTCGCCGCCATGGCGTCAGAGATCCACTGGATTGCGGCGCAACTGGGCCAGGCGTCGGCGTCGGGCCGGCTGGACCCGCCGCTGCTGATGGGCCTAGACGAAGTCACGCAGATCTGCCCCGTGCCGCTGCCGTCCTGGCTGTCGGACTCTGGCGGCAAAGGCATCCAGGTCGCCGCCGTCGTGCACGGTGAGGCCCAGCTGGCCGAACGGTGGGGTGAGCACGGCCGCCAGGTGGTGCTCGACACCAGCTCGGTGAAGGTGTTCCTGCCGGGCATCACCGATGTCACCACCCTGCAGGCGGCGAGCACGCTGTCCGGGCAGGCGTCGTGGAAGGTCCGCGGGCAGGATCACGCCACCCGGCACGACGTGGCGACCCCGGACATGATCCGCCAGCTGCCCGCCGGGTTCGCCATGGTGATCCGCGGGGGCTGCGCCCCGGTCATCGCCCGGCTGCCCCGCGCCTGGCGCAACCCCGCCTACCGCCGCGCCCGCCGCCTGCACGCCGACAGCCTATATGAGCTCCCTCGCGCGCCCCGGTGGTCCGAACCAGTCATCCCCCGCCACGTGCCTACCGGCACGTTCCTCTGGAACTGACCATGGCCAGCAACGACCCGATCGCCGCGATCCTGGACCAGCTCGCCGCCCACCGCGAGCAACTTGCTCGGCTCAGCCGCACTCTGGACGAGCACACCGCCGCCCTCGCCGAGCTCACCGCCACCAACATCGACACCGCCGACCCCGACGGCTACCAACCCGAACCGGCACCGCAGTGGTGGGACCTCCCGGCCGACGCACGAGCCGAACCCATCGCCCGGCTGCGCGCCTGGGTCGAGCAGGTCTACCGGCCCGGCTACGGCCACCTGGCCGCCACGCTCGGCCCGTGCTGGGAAACGCACGACCTATGCCTCTACGCGCTGGACATCGCGGCCAGCCTGTGGTCTGTCCTGTACCTGCAGCCGCTGCGGACCCCGGTCCTGCTGTCCGCCCAGGCCGAATACCAGGCCCGCATCCTCCCCGCCCTGGCCGACCAGCTCCAGGCCGAAACCCAGCGCTGCCGTCACCCCCGCGGCCCCGCACCGGCCAGCACCCCGCCGTGGAGCAGGCCATGACCGGCGGCACCCTGCGCCAGGCCCTGGCCTTCGCCACCTCCGGCTGGCCGGTCCTGCCCTGCCTCCCCGGCCAGAAGATCCCCGCCACCGCGCACGGCTATCACGACGCCACCATCGACGAGCAGCAGATCACTGACTGGTTCGGCCGTCACCCCGACTGGAACCTGGCCATCGCCACCGGCGCCCCCGGCCCCGACGTCCTGGACATCGACGACCACGGCCCGGCCGGGAACGGGTACCCGGCGTTCCGCCGGCTTAAAGACGCCGGGCTGCTGGACGGGGCGGCCATCTACGTACGCACCCCCAGCGGCGGCCTGCACGCCTACTTCACCGGCTCCCACCAGCGCAACGGCCACCTGCCCGGCCACCACCTGGACTTCCGCTCAGCAGGCGGCTACGTCCTGACCCCGCCCTCCCAGATCAACGGCCGACCCTACCAGCTCACTGGACAACCGGGAGGCCGCGGAGGCCTGGACTGGGCCGCCGTCACCCGGCTCCTGCAACCCCAGCGCCAGCCCTCCCTGCCGCAGCCTCGGTCACCCCAAGCCGCCAGCCGCGACCTGAGCGGCCTGGCCCGCTGGGTCGCCGCCCAGCCGGAAGGCAACCGCAACGTCGGCCTGTTCTGGGCCGCCAACCGCGCCCTGGAAACCGACCCCGCCGCTGACCTGAGCCAGCTCGCCGACGCCGCCCGCCAGGCCGGCCTCGGCGACGCCGAGATCACCCGGACCATCAACTCCGCGCGCCACACCACCCGCCGCCAGCCCGACCACCAAGCCGAGGTCAACTGACATGAACACCAACCCCCGCCCCATCGCGGATACGCCGCTTCACCGGCCGTTCGGCCGTCCCCTGTGCCCGGTTCCCGGGTCGGGCACGCCCGGTGGCCGCCTCGACGCCGGCGGCGCCCGCCTGCGGCTGCGCGCCCTGCACGTCATGGGCCACGGCTCGCCCCGCCTCGCCCGCGCCCTCGGCGTCCGCAAGACCACCATCCAGGAACTGGTCAGCGGCAAGGCCCGCACCATCAGCCCGCACCTGCGCGACGCCATCACCGACCTGTACGAGGCCTGGTGGGACAAGCGCGCTCCCGAACGCACCCGCGCCGAACGCGCTGCGGCCGCCGCCGCCCGCAAGCGCGCCATCGCCGGCGACTGGTGCGCCCCCGCCGCCCTGGACGACGACCTGCTCGACATCCCCGGCTATCGCCCCCGGTACGGCTGGAAGCCCGCCACCGGCACCGGCGTCGCCCCCGACGTCCGTCTGCCCGCACGCCGTCACCGCCGAAGGAGGGGCGCATGACCAGCGACGACCGCCTGACATGGAACCTGATCTTCGACATCCTCGGCGTGCTGGAACGCCACGGCTACCGCCGCAGCGGCAACTATCACGTCGACCAGGTCATCCGCGCCGTCAGCGACCTCACCTGCACCTACGAAGGCACCCACCAGACCCGCCATGGTCCGGCCGCGCCCTCGCCACATCCCGGGCCAGCACCGCCCGCCCCCGAAGCAGATCAGGACGCCATCAGCCTCACCCGCGCCGAGGTCAGCACGGTCTTCGCCGCGGCGGACATCGCCGCCGACGACAAGCGCTACCGCGTCGAGATGTGCCCCGAATGCCCCGACCAGTCCTGTCCCGACTGCCAGACCCACCTCCGCGACGCCGAGGCCTTCGACC
>Ga0070697_100001983_pt1 | contig 15676 bp, 11 predicted proteins | sample KBSK1501metaG_FD_65475 | JGI IMG/M metagenome (GOLD analysis project Ga0070697, IMG submission 65475) | Corn, switchgrass and miscanthus rhizosphere microbial communities from Kellogg Biological Station, Michigan, USA - KBS K1-50-1 metaG | ecosystem: Host-associated > Plants > Roots >...
CGGCTAGCGTCGTCGAGCCGTAAATGTGGGGCTCACGCACACCGAGAAGGTTGAGATTCGGACCATTCAGAATCATCAGCCGCGCCGTCATCGCTTACTCCGTTTGAATGTGTGATGTTGTTTGTTTTCGCGCCTTTGAGAAGCTTGTCGATGTAGGCTGCAATGTCACGGAAATCCGCGCCTGCCGAATACGACGTCAAGCCGCCTAGCCGGGGCAATGTGTTACTGAACAGGGCTTGGCAGCATCCTTGAGCTACCAGCTGGCGCGATTGCCACCATCATGGCGGCGACGAACAAATGTTTGGCGAAGAGTAACAAGTCCGACACGGGCGGAAAAGCGACTAAGAAACGGAACTTCCAATGACCGGGTATCGAGAGAGCGCATTGACGCGCCGGGACGCTCCAGGAAGCCAAACCAAATGAAAAAGCTACTGCTATATGCAGGGAACCGACCGATGAAAAGGCTGTTCGTGTCACTGCCTGTTCTGGTCCTAGCGACGCAAGCATACGCCAGAACAATCCATGTCAATGGCGGGACGGACCCCGAGCTTGCGATCTTCCTGACTATCGTCGGGACGGTCGTGCTCACCGTGGTCGCGACCTTCGTCGTGCGGACACTGAGGAAGCCATGAAACGATTGCAGCGCTTTCTCAATTGGCTCGACAGCTTCGAGCCCAAGCTTCCTAGGAAATGAACATGACGAAGCTGGCTGCATCGCTGCTTACGATTCGCCGTGCTGACATCAGTCGCGTCGGCCAAAGAAGATTGGTGCAAGCCACGCGGTGAAGCCAGTTTGTTGGCAGCAAAAATGCATCAACTCATGGGCAGAATCGAAGTTGGCGAGAATCGCGATGCGGCCCTCCATGAGGCGGCCAGGATCGCCCTCGTCCGGTTCATCGAGGAGCGCGCCGCCGGCATAGAGTACGCCCAGGGAGACAAGGGTTGCAGGACCGCGTCTGGGTATTCATGGCCTTGCGGCCCGCGAATGCGAGTTGGCAGTTGATACCAGGGAAGCCATACGATGGCCGCTACCCTGTCAGCGTTCTCAAAGAGCCTTGCTGGTCAGCCGCCTTGTCCAAGTGCTCCTACGAAAAAAACCGGCAGCAGTATCACGACCAAGCGAAGAAGGCATCACAACGATGAACACCGGAGCGCAAACGCATTTTGGACGAATACGGAATTAAAGAAAGGACGAAACCGATGAAACGCCTCTTACTCGCCACTGTCTTCGCTTGCATCGCCAGCGCAGCCTCAGCGCAATCTGCCACACTACGGCTCCAGGCGTAAGTGACGCCAGCACCGAAGCGCCAAAGGGAGGCGCAGCGGCTTCCTATGATCGTAAGCGTGCGACAGTGAGCGTCGATGACCGGATAGCGGCTTGGCTCGATGAGATCGGGCTCGGGCAATACGCGACCGTCTTTGCCGAGAATGCCATCGATCTCGAGGTCCTGCCCGATGTGACCGAGACCGATCTGGAGAAATTGGGCGTCGCGCTCGGCCATCGAAAACGGATTCTCAGAGCGATCGCTGCGCTGTCAGGCGCGACACCGGCCGCCGCCGCGGCGGCCGCGGCCCTTTCCCTGCCGCCATCCGAGGCCGAGAGGCGCCAGCTGACCGTCCTGTTTTGCGATCTCGTCGGCTCGACGACTCTGGCGGCCAAGCTCGATCCTGAGGACTTGCGCGACGTGATCCGCGGATTCCAAGTTTGTTGCGCCGCGGTGGTCACTCGGATGGGCGGGTATATCGCCCGATACATGGGCGACGGACTCCTCGTCTATTTCGGCTACCCGCAGGCGCACGAGGACGATGCTGAACGCGCCGTGCGGGTTGGGCTCGATCTCGTGGCGAAGGTCGGTCAGCTCCTGCTTCCGACCGGGGAGCCGCTGCAGGTGCGGGTTGGAATTGCAACCGGCGTGGTCGTCGTCGGTGACACCGTCGGCGAGGAGTCGGCGCAGGAGCAGGTGGTCGTCGGAGAGACCCCGAACCTGGCCGCTCGCTTGCAAAGCGTGGCAGCCCCCAACACGACGGTCATAGCCGCCAGCACCCTGCGGCTGCTCGGCGATGTGTTCGTGTGCGAGGGTCTGGAACCGTTCGAACTCAAGGGATTTTCCGAGCCGGTGGTGGCGTGGCGGGTCTTGGGGGAACGCGTGGCCGAAAGCCGTTTCGCCGCTATCCATTCGAAGGAGCTTACGCAGTTTGTCGGCCGGCAGAATGAGCTGCACCGGTTGTACGGCTTGTGGAAGCAGGCCAAGGGCGGCAAGGGTCAGGTTGCTCTGCTGTGTGGCGAGGCCGGCATCGGCAAGTCGCGCATAAGCAAAACTCTACTGGATCGGATTGCCGATGATGCACACGTGACGATACGCCTCCAGTGTTCTCCCTATCACACCAACACCCCATTTTATCCGATTATCGCCCAGCACGAACATGCGGCGCATCTGCGACGACTCGATCCCCCCGAAGTCAAGCTCGAGAAGCTCGAGGCGCTGTTGTCCCAGATCGGTTCAGAAATCGCGGCCGATGCTCCGCTCTATGCCGCCTTGCTGTCGATTCCAACGCACGGACGCTATCCCACCTTGGACCTGACGCCGCGACGGCAGAAAGATCTCACGATCGAAGCCCTGACCCGTCAAGTTCAAACCCTTGCGCGCACGGAGCCGGTACTCTTCGTGATCGAGGACGCACATTGGATCGATCCTTCCACGCTGGAAGCAACGGATCGGTTCATCGAAGCGGTCAAGACGGCGCCGGTGTTCCTCCTGTTCACGTTCAGGCCCGAGTTTTTCCCGCCGTGGCTCGATCAGCCGCACGTAACGATGATCCAGATCGACCGGCTCGCGCGCGACAAAGCCAGCGCGATGATCCGGGATCTCGCGGGCGGCAAGGAACTGCCGACCGAAGTGCTCGAGCCGATCATCAGCAAGACCGATGGAGTTCCCCTGTTTGTCGAGGAGCTCACCAAGATGGTGCTGGAGTCCGGGCTGCTTCGGGATGCAGGGGATCGCTACGTCACGATCGGTCCGCTGCGGGATTTCGCCATTCCGACCACGCTGCATGATTCATTGATGGCGCGTCTTGATCGGCTCAGCGCGATCAAGGAGGTTGCCCAGATCGGCGCGGCTATCGGCCGCGAATTCACGTATCGCCTGCTCGCGGCCGTGGCACCGATTTCCGGCACTGCGCTGCAGTCGGCTTTGGAGCAACTCACGCGCGCTGGATTGATCTTCGGCCGCGGCGCGCCGCCGGATTCCACGTATACCTTCAAACACGCCCTGCTGCAGGATGCAGCGTACGCGAGCTTGCTGCGGGGGAGGCGCCAGCAACTGCATCGTCGTATCGCCGATGCGCTCGAGAGCCAGTTCGCCGAGTTGGCAGAGACACAACCGCAGCTCATGGCGCATCATCTGGCACAAGCGGGACTCACCGAACTCGCCATCAATTACTTACGAAAAGCCGGGCAACGTGCGAACGAGAGCTCGGCCAATGCGGAGGCCATTGGGCATCTGAAGCTCGCGCTGGAACTTCTGCAGTCGCTTCCCGACGGTCCGGAACACCGGCGAAAGGCGCTCGAACTGCACGTGATGCTCGCTCAGGCGAAGATCGCAGGCCGCGGCTATGCCGCACCCGAAACCAGGGAAGTGCTGCTGCGGGCGAAGGCGTTGACCGATGAAGACACCGAGGTGCCGCAGAAGTGCTCCATCCTCTACGGAATATGGGCGTCCTACTACGTCGCCGGCGAGGTCGCCATGCAGCAGAAGGCTGCGCTGGAGTTTCTTGCCGAGGCGGAGCGGCGTGGCGAGACCGACTCCATCTGTCTCTCCCACCGCACGCTCGGCACCACCTATGTGCAGATGGGCGAATTTGCCGCTGGGCGGCGACACCTCGAACGCGCTCGGGAGCTATACGATCCTGAGCAGCACTCTCAATCCAAATACTTCTACGGTCAGGACATCGGAGCGACCGCCCTGAGCTATTTGTGCTGGGCGCTGTGGCATCTCGGATATGTCGATCAGGCGGCGGCGGTCGCGGTCGAGGCGAAGACCCGCGCCGAGGCGTCGTCACATCCGTTTACGCTCGCCTACACCATTTGTCATGCCTGCGGCATGATGGATATCTTCCGCCGCTGCCCGGAGAATGTGCGATCTTATGCCAACACCGTCATTTCGATCTGCACCGAGCACGACTTTCCGTTCTGGGCGGCGGGCGGGCGGATTCTCGACGGCTGGGCGGTCGCGTGCCAGGGCAAGGTAGACGAGGGGATTGAGAAGCTTGATGAAGGTCTGGCGGCCTGGCGCAAGACCGGCGCGCGCCTGTGGCTGCCGATCTTTCTCGCGCTCAAAGCCGAGGCTCACGCTAAGGCGGGCCGCAGCGATGCCGCGCTGAATGTCATTGAAGAAGCTCTCGCCATTTCGGACGAGACCGGCGAACGCTGGGCCGTCGCCGAGGTGCTGCGGATCAAGGCCGGCTTGTTGCGAGCGACCGGGCGGGCCGCAGCCGACGAAATCGAGAGCCTGCTCGTCAAGAGCCTGGAAACGGGACAGCGCCAGCAGGCTCTTTCTTGGCAATTACGCACGGCATGCGACCTCGTGCGCCTCTGGCAGAGCCAAGGTCGCGGCGATGAAGCCTTGACGTTGTTGCAATCCATTTATGATCAGTTCACGGAAGGCTTCGGCACGGCCGACCTGATCCGAGCCGAGGCGCTGCTCGAAAGCCTAAGACCCCGCGGGAGATCGTGAAAAAGATGCACGATGACAGCTTCCCTATTAGCTGCTGGGCCCGCCCCGTAAGCGGCCACGCGACCGCAGCGCCGCTGAGCAGTATGATGCGCCGTGTCATGCCCCCGAAAGCGGACGTCGCTCGGCGCCACTGCTGGTACACCACCCCGATTTACTCGATCACCTCGTCGGCCCGTGCGAGCAGCGAGGACGGGACGTCGAGCCCGAGCGCCTTGGCAGTCTTGAGGTTGATAACAAGCTCGAACTTGGTGGGCGCCTGTATCGGAAGGTCGCCCGGCTTCTCGCCCTTGAGGATGCGGTCGACGTAGGCGGCCGCACGCCGGAACGGGTCAACCGAGTCAGCCCCATAGGAGACCAGGCCCCCCTCGGCGACGAAGAAGCGGTAGGGATAAATCGCCGGCAGCCGGTATTGCGCCGCCAGCGCGATGATCAGTTTGCGATGAGAGATGGTCGGCGTGCTCGCCGGCACGATCAGCCCGCCGTTCGCCGAGCGCGCCAAATCAGTGACACCGCGCTCGATCTCGCCGGCGTCGCGCGCGTCGATCGGACTGATCTCGACGCCTAGGAACGGCCCCACGGCCTGGATCGCGCCCAACTGCCCGCTCCCGGACGGGATGCTCGGATCGCGGAGGACCGCCGCGCGGGTGACGCCGGGCGAAATCTGCTTGAGCAACTCGAGCCATTTTCCGCTCATGCCGTATTCGATGCTGGAAAATCCCGTCGCATTCCCGCCAGGACGCGCCAGGCTCGTGGCGAAACCACCGCCGACTGGGTCGCTGGTATTCACAAACACGATCGGCACAGTACGGGTTGCCCGGTGCAGCGGCGCCATGCCCGAGTTGCCACTGACCAAGATCACGTCGGGCGCGAGTGCGACCAATTCCGCCGCAGATTTGCGAATGCGTTCAGCATCAGCGGAGCCCCAGCGATACTCGAGCCGCACATTGCGGCCATCAGTCCAACCCAGTTGCTGCAAGCCCTGCAGGAATGCTCCGACGCGGGCAAGCGATTCCGGATCGTCCGCCGCCCCCGTCAAGAGCAGCCCGATGCGACGGATGCGTTCCGCTTGCTGCGCGCGCGCTGCGAGCGGCCACGCCGCCGCGCCGCCGAGAAGGGTGATAAAGTCGCGCCTTCTCACTCGATCACCTCGTCGGCGCGGGCGAGCAGCGAGGGCGGCACGTCGAGGCCGATCGCCCTCGCAGTGCTGAGGTTGATGACCAGCTCGAACTTGGTCGGTCGTTGAATCGGCAGGTCGCCTGGCTTTTCGCCCTTCAATATGCGGGCGGCGTAGAGGCCGAGCAGACGATAGGACTCGTTGGCGTTTGCTCCATAGCTCATGAGCCCGCCGGCGGCGGTGAACTCACGTCGGGAGTACACCGTGGGAATCGCATGGCGAGCCGCCAGCACGACCAGTTGTGGGGCATGGTCGAAAAACAACGCATCGGCTGCGACCAGGAGTGTATCGGCGCGCATCTCGACCAGCTTCGCAAACGCCGCGTCGATCTCGGGAACGGCGCTGGCCTTCAGGATCGTGACCTCCTGCCCAAGATTTCGGGCCGTGGACTGAATGTCGCTCACCTGAGTTTCGCTGTGAGCGATATTTTCGGGGTTCACGAGGGCAGCGGCTTTCGTGGCATGGGGCCGCAGATCATGCAGCAGCCCCAGCCGCTTCGGCTCCAGCTCGAAGATGAAATTGCTGGAGCCCGTGATATTGCCGCCAGGGCGGTTCAGGTTGGTCACGAGGCCGATTCTGACCGGGTCCGCGCCCCCCGCGAACACGATCGGTATGGTCGCGGTCGCCGCCTTGGCCGCCAGGGCCGATGCGTCTCCACCCATCGTGACAATGACGGCCACTTGCCGGCGCACGAGATCGGCGGCGAGTCCCGCCAGTCGATCGTATCGACCCTCGGCCCAGCGATAGTCGAAGGTGACGTTTTGACCTTCGACCAGCCCCGCCTCGTTGAGAGCCTGGCGGATGATTCCAATGAGAAGAGTGTCAACCGCCAGCGAGCGGCTGCTGAGCAGTCCGATCACCGGAAGCGCACGCTGCTGCGCCCGCGCCGCGAGCGGCCATGCCACCGCCGCACCGCCGATGAGCGATATGAACTCGCGGCGTTTCACTCGATCGCCTCGTCCACGCTGGCGAGTAGTTGCGGCGGCACCTCAAGGCCCAGTGCGCGGGCCGTTTGCAGGTTGATGACGAACTCGAATTTGGTCGACTGCAAGACCGGCAGGTCGGTGGGCTTGGCCCCCTTGAGGATTTGACCCGTGTAGGCGCCGACCTGACGGTACATATCCGCACGATCGGCTGTGTAGGCCATCAGCCCGCCGACTTCGACGGCCTCGCGATTGGCATAGCTCGCGGGAATCCTGTGGTGCGCCGCGAGCGTGACAAATTGGATGCGTCGGCTGGTGAAGAACACGTCGCCAGCGACGTACAGCGCATCGGCGCGGTCGTGCACGAGGGTGGCGAAGGCCGCCTCGATCTCGCGGCTGGTGCTCGCGTTCAGGACCTGAATTTGCAGTCCCATTGCACGGGCGTCTTCCGATATATCTCGTATGCTCTCGGTACTTGCGATATTGGCCGGATTGACCAGCACGGCAATCCGAACGGCCTTGGGCACCAACTCGTGCAGAAGTGCCAACCGCTTCGCAGTCAACTCAGTCGCGAAAAAATTGATCCCTGTCAGGTTTCCGCCCGGCCGTGCAAGACTGGCGACGAGACCGAGCTTGACCGGGTCTTCGCCGACGCCGAAGACGATTGGGATCGTCGTGGTCGCAGCTTTGGCGGCAAGCGCAGCAGCGTTGCCGGCTGGCGTAGCGATAACGGCGATACGACGACGCACGAGGTCAGCCATGACCGCCGGAAGGCGATCGAATTTGCCCTCCAGCCAATGGTACTCCACCGTTACGTTCTGGCCCTCGACGTAACCCGCTTCGTTGAGGCCCTTGCGGAACGCGGTGGCAAGCGGCGTATCGAGCGATCCGGCATTTACGAATCCGACGACCAGCGGCGCCGCCTGCTGCGCGCGCGCCGCGAGCGGCCACGCCGCTGCGCCACCGAGCAGCGTGATGAACGCGCGGCGTTTCATTCGATCACCTCGTCGGCGCGGGCGAGCAGCGTCGGCGGCACTTCGAGGCCCAGCGCCCTCGCGGTCTTCAGGTTGATCACAAGCTCGAATTTCGTCTGCTGCAAGATTGGTAGGCCGGCGGGCTTTGCCACTTTTAAGAACCCGGGCGGTATAGCCGCCCCTTGTCGATAGTTGTTGAGCGAACGGCCGCTACGAATTCTCAAAATTAGTATATCAGATTCTGCTGTGAAGGGTCACATCAGCTCGTTCAGCAGCGATCGTGCCTCGACGAGATCAGCCGTGTCCAGGCCCTCAGAGAAGGAGCTATAGACCGGCACCAGCAGATCGCGTGCAGACTGGTGGCGACCGCGGTCGAGGCAGAGTCGCGCCTTACTCGTGGCCGCGCGCAGCTCGAGGAATCGCGAGTTTTGACAGCGCGCAACTTCGATCGCACGATCGAAATTGGTGGCCGCGGCATCGACGTCGTTACCCTCGGAGAGCATGACCATGCCGCGGACGCGGTGCAGCTCTGCCTCATAGAAGCGCTGGTCCAGCGGCTCGATTAGCGCCTGCGCCTCATCGAGCAGCCGGTGAGCATTCTGGCATTGCCCCGCGCGACCCAGAATTTCGGCCTCGAGCAGCAGGGTCTGCGGCACCCACAGATTGGCCCCCTGCTCCTGAAGCTCCGCCGTGCTCTGTTGCATCTGGTGAATGCCGGCTTCGATGTTTCCCTCCTGGGCCTCGATCCAGCCTAGCATCGGCCTCGCCCACAGCGCCCAATAAGTTGCATTGTGCTGCTCGGCCAACTCGAGAAGTTCCCCTGAAGTGCGTTTGAGCGTCGCGACGTCCAGGCGCAACATGATGAGGAGGCTCACAAAGCACAGCGAATAGGCAATCGAGTTGAAATGCTCGATCCGCTTCGCCTCCTTGATCGCTTCCCAGCCGGCGGCCATCGCCTGATCGAGATGGCCCAGATGCTGGAGCGCGAGGCAGAGGTGCGCCAGTGCCGCTGTGCGCGGGTGCTGACTGAAAACGTAGGCGAGCTGAGCGTGTTCGGGGCGATATATCGATAGAGCGCGCTTGAGATGTGAGCTCCCCTGCAGCGTGTCACCCCGCCATACGAGCGACGAGCCGTAGATCCGGTGCCCCATCATAAGAAGGCTGACATCATCTTGCTGCTCGGCCCGGCGCAGGAACCGCTCGGAATTCTTGAGCGCCTCCGCCATATTACCGCGCACGTAGGGGATGACCCACTGCCCGTACATCACGGGAAACGCGTGTTTGTCATCGCCGAGCTCGGTGCAGAGCTCCCAGGCTCGGGCGTAGTTCTCGGTCAATTCAGAAGTGATGTAGCCAGCTGTCGCGATCAAAGGGCCGCTCAGTTTGATTCGCGTCACGAGTTCGCTCGCGTCTCGCTTGGGGCTTTCCGGCAACAGCCGAAGGAGTTCGATGACGCGACTGTAATGACTTACCGCCTCACGATTGGCCGAGCGCCTGATCGCCACGTCGCCCGCTTTCTGCCACCACTGCAGCGCGATTTCGGTCAGACCGGCGTTGGTGTAATGGTGGGCGAGAATTTCAGGTTGTGTCTCCGCGGTTTCGGCAAACTGGGTTTCCAGAGCCTTTGCGATCTGCCCGTGAAGCTGTTTCCGTTTGCTTCTCAGGAGTGTCTCATAGGCGGCATCGCGCACGAGTGCGTGCTTGAACATGTAACTCGCGGCCGGCGGTGCGCCGTGTGGGAAAATAAGCTCGGCAGCGGCGAGCTTGGCCAGTGCGTCCTTGAGCTCCGTTTCGCGCATCGAGGACACCGCTGCCAGCAGCGCATAGGAGAACTCGCGACCGATCGTGGCACCGATTTGTGCCACCTCCTTGACCGGTGCAAGTCGATCCAGCCGCGCCATGAGCGAATCCTGCAGTGTTGCCGGAATGGTAAGCTCCAGGAGCGGCTGTGTAAGCAGCCACGCGCGATCCTTCTCCTGCAACAATCCTGACTCAAGCACCGTCTTGGTGAGTTCCTCGACGAACAGCGGCACGCCGTCGGTCTTGGCGATAATCTGCTCCGTCACCTCTGACGGCAGAGTCTTTTGAGCGATCGACTCGACCATCGCCCGGCAGTGCTGGCGTCCCAGTCGGTTCAGAAGCAGCGCGGTCACCTGCGGATAGTGGGTCCAGTGGACTTTAAACTCCGGCCGGCCAGTCATGATCAGGAGGACGCGCATCTCCGGAAGCCGCGGGATCGTGCGACCGAAGAATTCGAGGGTGGTTGGGTCGGCCCAGTGCACGTCTTCGAGAATGATGAGAACGGGTCCCTCCTGAGCTAGACCTGCAAGTTGATCGATGAGCGCGTTCAGCGTGCGTTCCTTGCGGCGCTGCGGATCGGGGTCTGGCGGTGGACAGCGCCCGTCTGTGGGGATCGAAAGCAGTGCTGCAAAAAGCGGAACGACCTCTTCCAACGAGGTAGTCCTGCGCCGCAGCAAAGCCTCGAGCTTATCGAGCTTCACCAATGGGGAATCGTCTGCCGCGAGACCCGCGGCATGCTCGAGCTGGCGAATGACCGGATGGAGCGGGCTATCGATGTGATAAGGGGAGCACTGATAGCGCAGCGTGATATGCGATTCATCGGAGACAAGCTGGCGGAAGGTCTCGACAATGCGCGACTTGCCGATGCCCGCCTCTCCCAAAAGCACAAGGATTTGTCCTTCACCCTGAACCGCCTGATGCCAGCGATCGGTCAGCAGGGCCACTTCCTGATCCCGACCGACGAAGTTCGTGAAGCTCACGGCGTGGGCGGCGAAACGGCTCGTTGCCTCCTTCTCTCCAATCACGCGCCAAATCGTTACCGGCTCCTTGCCGCTCTTCAAACGGCCGAGCTTCAGTTCTTCGAGCTGGAAGACGTCACCGACAAGCCGACGTGTCGCGTCAGAAATCAAAATATTATTCGGTTGCGATTCGGATTGGAGATGAGCTGCAAGATTGGGTGCCTCACCGACGACTGTTTTTTCCTTGGTCAAGGGCTCGGTGCCGTCTTCACCCACGACGACAAGCCCGGTTGCGATACCGATCCGGACCCTAACGCGCGCTTTGCTCTTGGCATTCGCTGCTCGGACATCGCTAATGATGGTTAGCGCCGCGCGGATTGCCCGCTCTGCATCGTCTTCGTGGGCGCGTGGATAACCAAAAAGCGCCATGACGCCATCGCCAATGTAATTCGCGACGAGGCCCTCGAATTGATGGATCGCGTCGGTGCAGCAGTCGTAATAGCGACGCGTGATCTCATTGAGATCTTCGGGGTCGAGCGACTTGGCGAGAGATGTCGAACCCACGATGTCGCAAAAGAGAACCGTGAGGTGCCGTCGCTCGCCGCCGGAAATGAAATTGGGTTTGTTTGGCGACGGCAGCCTCGATGTCGCCGCGGTGAAACCATTCGGGGCCCGCGTAGCAAGCGCCAAACTGGCGCCACAGCTTCCGCAAAACCTACTTTCTGGCAAGTTCACCGAACCGCATTGAATGCATTTGGCGGGCAGTGCGGCGCCGCATTGCGTGCAGAAGCGGCCACTCTCCGGATTATCCGCGTGACAGCTCAAGCATTCCATGAAGCGGGTCCAGTTGCTTATAGCCGTGGATGCTTTGCCGATCTGGAACGGGCGTTCTCCCTTTCTACGTTCAAAGCAAAGGAAATAGCAATTTTGCGGGCCTTCCAGGATGCACGATATCGGCGGCCGAAAAGCTTCGTAGACCATTCCGCTCCCGCAGAGGAGCCCTTCGGTTGCTGCTCGTTCTTATTTTTTGATCAGGGGACAGCCACCTTCTTGCAGCGGACGAAAGGCTTGGTCGCCCGGAACAGTGGCGAGCAATTTGTACACATCCCAGGATCCTTTCGATTCGGCCGGCGACTTAAGCTGCATCAGATACATGTCGTGCACCATGCGGCCGTCCTGGCGGATATGTCCGTTCTTGGCGAAAAAATCGTTGACCGGCGTGGCCTTCATTCTGGCCACCACCGTCTTCGCATCGTCGGTGCCGGTCGCATCGATGGCTTTAAGGTAATGCATGAGTGCCGAATAGACGCCCGCCTGGAACATCGTTGGCATGCGCTTGGCCCGCTGCATAAAGCGGTTAGAGAATGCGCGCGTCTCTTCGTTCATGTCCCAATAAAACCCTGCCGTTACGATCATCCCACCGGCCACCTGGAGGCCAAGACTAGACGCATCGGTGACGTCGAACAGCAGAGCCGCTAGTTTCTGTCCGCCTCTCTGGAGTCCAAACTCGGATGCCTGCTTAATGGCGTTCTGCATATCGCTGCCAGTATTGGCCAGTCCGATGACCTTGGCTTGAGATGCCTGCGCCTTCAGTAGAAACGAGGAGAAGTCCTGAGTGTTGATCGGCGCACGCACCGCACCAAAGACTTTTCCGCCTGCCGCGGTGACGACGTTCGCCGTGTCGCGTTCCAGCGTATGGCCGAACACGTAATCGACGGTGATGAAGAACCACGTGTCTTCTCCGCGCGTGACCATGGCGTTGCCGGCCACCTTGCCGAGCGCGTAAGTATCATATGTCCAGTGAATGCCATTCGGAGAGCAAGCCGGGCCGGTGAGATCGGAAGAGGCCGTGCCGGACATCAGGAATACGTGATTCTTGTCTCGGGTAATCTGCTGGACGGCGAGTGCCACTGACGAGGTCGGAACATCGACGATGACATCGACTCTGCCGGTATCGTACCACTCGCGCGCGATGCTCGAGCCCACATCCGGCTTGTTCTGATGATCGGCACCGATCACCTCGATCGGCTTACCCTTCACTTTGCCGTTGAAATCCGCAGCCGCCATTTGGGCGGCAATGAGCGAGCCCGGACCGGTGGAGTCGGAGTAGAGGCTGCTCATATCAGAGAGCACCCCGATCTTGACAATATCATTGGAAATCTGGGCGCCTGCAGGGGTTGAACCAACTATTGCCGCAGCGAAGCCAATCACGGCGAATGGCTTTCTCATCCGCACCCCCAAGGGCCGACATTGCATGTGGCTGAAATGGTGAGCCTCACGGTTGGTCGTTTTGTCGGAGGGGTCGCGGATAGGGTTTTCAGTACACACAACTGGGGCCTCTGGAGCGCATACGCCGGTTAAAACGGCCGAACATCTTTTCTTATTCGCGCTCCCAAATCAGAATGCTGATCATTCTGCTCCCGAACGCATTGGGATAACGGTGGTGGGTAATTTCCACGAGCCGCTTGTCGCCGTCCAAACGGTAGTTATGCAGTTCGTCGCTAGGCGGCCATCCTTCATCCCAAACTAAATCGACCTTTGCGGCGAGGCCGCTCTCCTCAAAGCGATAGCTTCCCGAATAGGAAATTATCGGCCGGGATGCATTGTAGCTCCTCGTTGTGCTCGCTAACGGTTCGCCGCCTTTCGTGGTCGCGAATCCGAACACACGGCCAGCAGCCGTAAATGTCAGATAGCCCTCCGCCCCCTTGTCGCACACATTTTCTCGCACCCTGTTGTTAATATCCTCGGTCATGAACGCGACCAGTTTCCAATTGCCAGTGAGTCTCGTGGGTTCTTCCCCAAAACACGATGAGCCTTGAAGCAGAAGCCCCGTCGTCAACGCTGCACAAATTAAAATCTTCTTGCTGGCGGGCATGGTTCCCCTCCCGCGGTGAATGCGATATCGCCGTCTGTTGCGGCCACCGTACCGAGGTTTTTGCCAATGCGTGTGTGAACTGGTTCACACTTGTGCTGGCCGCTTTGCCGCAGCATGGACCGGCAGGTCCCGCAATCTGGTCGCAGACCCTGGTCGTAACTGCCTGGAAAGGACGATCATTTTGGCGGAATGCCGGCCGGCTCGTTTTTCTGGCGGGGCTATGGAACCATCTCCCGCGTTGCCGATTGCTTTGTTGGGAAGGGGGGCCTTCCGAAAAAAACCGTGCTGATCAGGCCCCACTTTTGGCGGGACTTTCTCTGATCCCGTTCATCCTGGTGGGGGCCTACACGGTGGCCGTCGCTGTTACTGAAATTCGCAACTGGCACCGTAATGGACGGAGACGATTAATGAGTAACGCCGAACACATCTACAATATCGCCAACGACCACGCCCAAACGGTTCAGGTCTGCATTGACCGCCTGCACAAACTCGGCGCAAACGAGCAACTCAAGCGGTTGACCGCAAGGTTGCAAAAGTTGGCCGTCCGGGCCGCACCGGGAGACGATGACAAAGACACTAAGGCCGCTCGGCGCCAACGGGGAGGCATCAAGGGCACAAACAGTCGATACGTGGACGCCTGACTGCGGAAGGATTGTCGAGCACATCGCGTCGAGGATTATCCCCTCAACCTTACCGCATGCGCCCGAGTGATCGAGGACAGCCGGCGGCTGCTCTGACCGCGGTATGCGTGCAAACGATCTGCATACAGGTCAAGTGAATTCGCTGTCGAGAAACCCGACCACCGGCATCGTCGGCTGCTGTGCGCGCGCCGCGAGCGGCCACGCTGCGGCGCCGCCGAGCAGCGTGATGAACGCGCGCCTTTTCATTCAATGACCTCGTCAGCGCGCACGAGTAGCGACTGCGGAATCGTCAGGCCCAAAGCCTTTGCCGTCCTCAGGTTGATCACAAACTCGAACTTTGTCGGCCGCTCGATGGGAAGGTCGGCGGGCTTCGCACCCTTGAGAATGCGGTCGATATAATATGCCAACCGCCGGTAGGACTCGGTGAGGCGCGGCCCATATGTGCAAACTGCACCGCTCCGGGCGAAGATCGGCCAGCCAGAAATGACCGGCGCGCGGTGGCGCATGGCGAAATCGATGATGATTTCCCGGTTCTGGATTGCAAAGCCATCCGCAAGTAAAAGAGATCGCCTGCGGTGGCTGGGCACTGATCGCGCTTAGGACACTCGTGAGCTCATCGCGCGTCCGTGTCGGGAGATACTCAATGGTCAGCCCCAGCCGTCGCGCCGTCTCTTCTGAGAAGGCGCGTTCGAGGTGCGAGCCAGGATGCTCTGGATTGCCGACGATGGCGACCCTGCGCAACTCAGGAACGATTTCTTGCAGCAGCTCCAGGCGCTTGCCGTTAAACTCAACAGCCATGAGTGTCACGCCGGTCATGTTGCCGCGTGGCCGGGCAAGGCTGTCCGCGAATCCAGCTGAAACAGGATCGGCACTCATGCTGTACACGATGGGGATGGGCAGGCCGAGTCCGCGGATCTCGAAAGCGGCTGCGCCTTGCGCCACGATGAGATCGACGGGCAATCGCGCCAGCTCGGCAGCGAGTTCGGGCACGCGCTCGATCACGTCGTCGCCGTAACGGAACTCGATCACGAGATTGCGGCTTTCTACATAGCCGAGATCAGCAAGGGCGATGCGCATCGCGTCGACGTAAGGCGCCAGGCTCGACGCCTGTTGAGCGGTGAGCCAGCCGATGTGGACGACTTTTGTCACACCTTGCGCGGCAACGGTCCGCGGCACGGCGGTCACGGCGAGGAGAGAAGCCAGAAACACCCGTCGTTTCATTCGATCACCGCTTCTGGTTGTTTGGTCTTCGTGACCGCAAGATGCGAGACATCGTCAAGGGCGAAAGCTTACAAAAAGCGCCTCCAGCACGCGTTCTTCCTTGGTGTCGATTTTGTGCGGGCCATCGAAGCGATACTCGCTTCCCAATGCTTTCACCGTCACCGCCGACGCCAGCACGCGATTAGGCTGACTCGCCGCCTCCATGCGCGCAGCGATGTTAACGGTATCGCCCCAGACGTCGTAGGCGAACTTGCGGGTGCCGATAACTCCTGCCATCACCGGGCCGGAATGCAGCCCTACCCGGATAGCGAAGGGGGCCGGCAAGCGCGATCGCAATCGCGTGGTGGCCGCAACCACATCGAGCGCGAATTTCGTC
>Ga0070697_100001987_pt1 | contig 15658 bp, 9 predicted proteins | sample KBSK1501metaG_FD_65475 | JGI IMG/M metagenome (GOLD analysis project Ga0070697, IMG submission 65475) | Corn, switchgrass and miscanthus rhizosphere microbial communities from Kellogg Biological Station, Michigan, USA - KBS K1-50-1 metaG | ecosystem: Host-associated > Plants > Roots >...
CAGCACGCAGACGTTGCGCTCGGCTCCCAGTTTGAGCATCAACGACATGATGGCATTGGCCTCGGGGTCGTTTTCCCATCGCGCTCGACCGAGTCGTGACGGACCGCCGGAGAAGTAGACGGCAACTTCCTTAACGTAGAGCACGCATAGCGTCGCTTTGCGTAATTGCGCTTCATCGAGAGCGTACCCGAGGACGGGCGTAATACCACGAGCAGCCACCATAATTTTTTGGCCCTCCTGTAGTCGCGGCTGAATTCGCGCCTCCAGGTCCGGGCTGACCATTTCCGCGACTTCACGGGTCACTGTCAACGTCGTTAGGCCTTGCCGCTGTAATGTGTAGGCGCGCAGACCGAGACCGCCGACCAATACGCAGGTGACGAAAAAGAGCGCGTCCGGTTTTGTGTGCGCGAGGGTAAATTCGACGGCAAACAAAACCACAAATGTAATCCCGAATAGAACGCGGTCATACCAGGTGAAACCGATCGCGCGATTCGATGCGCAGGATCCCACATTAACGGTGATCGCTCCGACCACGCCGATAGCGTAAAGACCCGCCAATGCGGTGAAGTTTCCCGCGAAAAGAAGGACGATCGTCGGCAACCCGATGGCAATGAGGAGCGGATAAATTGGAACGCCGTAGTGGTTCAATCTTCGGAATTGAAGCGGCATCTCGCGATCGCGCGACATCATATAGAGCAAGCCGATCATGGCCACGATCGCGGTGTTGGCGGCGCTGAGCAGCAGCAGGAAAAACACAATTCCGACGACCCAACCAAAGAGATTGCCGATCGCCGGTGAAAATGTCGCACTCGCGAATTGCTCGCTGATGAAACGCAGCATGTCTTCACTGCGTGACTGCAATATCGCGCTGATCGTCCACGGGTCGGAAATGTGCAGTGTTTTCCCGAGGACTGCGGGCAGGGAAAGCATCGCCCAGCCCAGCAGCGCAGTGCCCAAAACAACTTCGATGGCGACCGGCGTAATCGCTTTGAACGACTCGCGCGCGACACTGGGTTTATCCATGGTAGAGCCTGGATCGAGCTTCATCACGCCGGTGACGTTCGCGATCGATTCCGCGCCGGAAAGCGCCAGGATCACACCAACAAATTGCACCCATAACGTGCCGAGGCTTTCGTGGCGCGGCTGCAGGAAACGCGTCGTCAGATGCGGCACACTTACCGCAATTAAAATGACAACAACAATCACGGTTGGAATAGCCAATGCCACGGCAAGACTGCCCGAATGTTTAGGCCCGAAATAATTGATCGCCGCCATGATCAAGAGCACCCCGATCGTCGTCAGACCGATGTGATCGCGCAGGAGCTTGATCCAGGCGATGTGCTCGGCGCCGGAAGTGATGTAGGTCAAGGCCGACCAGCCGCTGAGCGCCGCTGTCACCGTCAGATCGGCGAGCAGGAGGAGCGCGCCGACTACGGCAAGTAAACGCCCCTGAGACCGCGCAGCCGAGTAAACGCCGCCGCCGTCCGGGAAATAACGGCATATCACCATATAATTGATCCCGACGAGCCCGGTAAGCGCGCTTACCGCCAGCACAATCGGCAATGACGAGAACCCTGCCGCGAGAAAGGCTAGGCCGATGACATAAGCTTTACTCGTCCCCCAGTCGCCATACAGCAGCGCCGCGGCGCGTTTCCAATCGACATTCCGCGGCCGATGCACCGTACCGCTTTCCGTAATAATCAAGTCAGCCATCGGGCTTGAAACGGACTGTTCGTCGGAGGCTCCATCGGTGACAAGCGCTTTTCTTGAATAATCAGAGCTCGGCAATATCTGACGAACCGTTCAAATCTTCCTTCGTTTAGCGTGAGACCGGCTGTAGTGCCGCGTCCGACCTGCGGCGATGAGTGATCTCTGACTGTCGAAGGCTTGCTTAGCGGCGGCGAACGCGTGGACGCGCGCCTGACAACGTGTGGGATGTCGATTGCTCCAGCTTTTTCCCACCAGATGTGGGCGGCGAAGCCATCCACGGGGCTCATTTCGACACGCCGAAGGTGATTGGTCTGATGCGCCAGATCCTGCGCGGCAAAGATCGCGGCGTACTGAAGGCAACCGGAGAACTTCAAGGCAATGCCTGGCCGCTCGGGGTCTGACCTTTAATTGCAGGCTTCGTCTGTTTGAAACGGTGTCTTGGATTCTCGATCTCCACGTTGCGTGGCAGTAGGAGCATTTTAATGCTTCGCTCAACAGCGCAGAATCAGGCTGCCTGCATTCCGAAGCGATATCCAATTCCTGATTCCGTCTTAATTAAAGACGGCTTTGTCGGGTCTTGCTCAATCTTTTGCCTCAGATGTGTGACGTAAACACGAAGGTATTGTCGATGTTCTTCGGATTTCGGGCCCCAGATTTCACGCAGGATGTATCGATGTGTCAGAACCCGGCCAGCGTGTCGAACGAATAGACGTAGCAAAGCGTACTCGGTTGCCGTGAGCTTAATTTCGCGTCCGGCGCGACTCACAACATGGGCCGTTAGATCGACAATTAAATCGCCGTGTTTAAAGATCGAGACTTCTTCGGTCGGCCGCGTCTTTCGTTGCGCGGCGCGGAGTCGAGCCAGCAACTCCGGCGTGCTAAACGGCTTCGTCACGTAATCATCCGCACCGGCGTCGAGCGCAGCCACCTTGCCCTGCTCGTCGTCGCGCACGGAAAGCACCAACACAGGCGCTTCGCTCCATTCGCGCAGCCGCTTCAATGCCTCAAGACCATCCATGTCGGGCAGGCCAAGATCGAGAAGAATCACGTCCGGCCTGCGGCCGGCGATTTCAGTCAGACCTTGCTGGGCGGTTTCGACTTCGTGCACTTGATAGCTCTCGCCTTCCAGCACGACTCGCAACAGCCGACGCATTTGTACTTCGTCGTCAATGATGAGTGCGACCGGTTTCATTCTGCGGGTGAGACACCCGCCTCTACACCTTTTGCGGTGGACACGCCTGCCGCTATAGCTTCAGGCGCCTCGTTAGGCAATCGCATCTGCTCGCCGATGGGAAGACGAATGGAGAAACGCGCGCCGCTCCCATCTTCCCGGTTTTGCGCGACGATCTGGCCGCCGTGTGCTTCGACAAGTTGGCGGGCGATGGAAAGGCCGAGGCCGAGACCCCCGGGCGCAGTGCCCGGCCGACGATAGAATTTTTCGAACACTTTATTTTCTTCGCCCGACACGAGACCAGGGCCGTGGTCGGCCACGGAGAAGACAAGCATGGAATCATCCCGCGCGGCGCTCACCTCAATCGGCCGATCGCTCGTTCCATGCGCAGCAGCGTTGGATAGCAGCGTAGCCAGAGCCTGTTCGATCAGGCCCGCGTCAACCAAAATCGCCGGGAGATCTTTAGCGATATTGATTTTTACAGCGGGCTCCTTCAAACCGGCCCGGGCAACCGCCTCGCGCAGCAACTCTCCCGGATCACACCATTCGCGCACTGGCTGCAAGAGACCCGATTCCAAACGCGTGGCATCGAGTAAATGCTCAACCGTGCGAGTCAACCGTCGAACCGCCTGCTGCAATTCACCGCGATCAGGTTGCGGCTGTTGCAGAGCGACCGACATCGCGGCGAGCGGTGTCTTCAATTCGTGCGACACAGAATCGAAAAGCGCCTTCTGTAATTTTTCCGACTGGCGAGAAATCTGTGCGGCCCGGCTTTGTTCCAACGCCCGCTCCTTGTTCACGAATAACGCGAGCTGCGCGGCGAACGCGTCAAGCAATTCGCGCTGCTCAATCGCGGGCGGGCTTTCGAGGCGAAGCGTCAACACACCTTCAGCGCGATTCCCGGTAACCAGCGGAACATGAAACGATTCGGCGTCCGGAAGTGTCTCGGTCGACCTTCCGGCGCTTTGCTTTTTCTGAAACGCCCACACCGCGACACTTTCGTCTTTGCTCGAGGGCACAAAGGTGCTCGCTGGATGTCGTGACAGACCGGTTTCGTCGGGTAGCCAAACCGCCACGTCGGCGTGAAAAGAATCCTTGATTAGAGCCAGGACTTTGGGGAGCGCTTCATCAAGATCGCGGCTGGCCGCGAGCACGCGGGTGAAGCGGTAGAGCGCGATGGCGCGCTCTTCGCGTCGTCGCTCCGCTTTTTCGCGTTCCCGCAATTGCGTGGCCAGATGTCCAACAACGAGCGCAATGATGAAATACGCGCAAAACATCATCACGTCTTGAAACTGGCCGATGTAAAAAGTGAAGCGCGGTGGAACAAAAAGGAAATTCCAGAGTAACGCGCTGAGCGCGGCCAGGAAGAGAGTAGGCCATCTCTGCAACCGCATTCCGGCCACCACGACTGCGAACAGATAGAACAGCGCCACTGCTGAGTAGCCAGTGTACTTGAAGATCGCCAATGAAAATGCGGTGACAACGGCAGCGATCGCCAGCGCAATGCCAAAGTCACCCCACGGTGCGCGCATCAAACGTTCTTCGATCGACTCGCGGCGCGGCTGGGCCGATTCCTCCGCGGGAATAATGTGGATGTCGATGTTGCCGCTATGCCCAATGAGCCACCCCAGCGGATCGCGTTTCCAAAAATAAAGCCAGCGGGGGCCGAGCGGTTTTCCGATAACGATTTGGGTGACGTTGTGCTCCCGCGCGACGCGAAGCAATGCCTCGCCTACGTCAGCGCCAGCGGTGGAAATGACTTCAGCGCCGAGCTGACGCGCGAGCGCGAGATATCGGGTCAACCGCGTTTGCTCTTCCTCCGAAAGCGCGTGTGGCTGCTCGATGTTGGCCACGATCCACGAAGCTTCCATCGATGAGGCGAGCCGGCGTGTGTAGCGAATTAATCTCTCGGAATAAGGACTCGCGCTCACGGCAACCAGCAACCGGTCCCCGCTTTTCCACGGCCCGGGGATTTTTTCCTCCGACATGATGTCGCGCAAATTGCGATCGACATGTTCGGCCACGAGACGCAGTGCCATCTCGCGCAGTGCGGTGAGATTGCTTTCGCGGAAGAAATTTTTCGCTGCCCATTCCGCGCGTTCGCCGAGATAAACTTTTCCTTCAGCCAGGCGCGCCCGGAGTTGTTCCGGTGTCAGATCGACAAGGATAATTTCGTTGGCAAGATCGACAATTGAGTCAGGTACGGTTTCGCTCACCGCAATTCCGGTGATTTGCCGGACCGTGTCGCTCCTGCTCGCGACGTGTTGGACGTTGAGAGTGGTGTAAACATCGATGCCGGCGTCCAGCAGCTCGAGCACATCCTGGTAACGCTTTGGATGACGTGAGCCCGGTGCATTCGTGTGCGCGAGTTCATCGACAACGGCCAGACCGGGATGCCAGGTGAGAATGGCATCGAGATCCATTTCACTCAGCGTCGTGCCGCGATACTCGATTTGCGTGCGCGGCATGATCGGCATTCCTTCGAGCAGTGCTTCTGTTTCCTTGCGGCCATGCGTCTCCACAATGCCGACGACAACTTCGCACCCCTCAGCCTGTTTTTGCCGCGCGGCCTGTAGCATGGCGTAGGTTTTCCCAACGCCAGGCGACATCCCGAAGAAAATATTCAGCTTTCCGCGCGCAGACTCCGCCTCCTCGCGCCTCAGCTGCGCTAGAAGTGCGTCCGGGTCAGGCCGTTCCGCGTTGGTCATAGAGCAAATTTACTCACGGTTGCAGTTACGGCGAATAACCAGGTTTCCAGAACGTTACCAGTAGCCCGCCAATCACAATCAAAGTACCGCCCACGAAAATCGGCAGGTTTGGTAACGTGCGGAAGAAAATAAAATTGATGAGTTGCCAAATAACGAAAAGCGTCGCGATATAAAGTCCGACGACGTGCCGGAACTCGACCGGCGCTAGATTGAGCGAGGTTCCGTATCCCAAAAGAGAAATCGCACCGACTAGGATAAGCGTCGCGCGTATAACACCCCCATGGTTGTAAATAGCTAATCTGACGGTCGCGTCGCCGCTCACTTCAAGGATGGTTGCGACCAAAAGGAGTGCAAAAGCAGATAGACTCTGTGAGGTGTTCATCGCTCACGAATTATCCGCCTTTTGCCCTAGCACAACGCTTTTGGACTGAGTCTTATCGGACCAAAAAAGAAGATCATTACTGCACCGATCGGCAATCCGATCAACGCGCGTTATCCCAAGCCATTCCGCGCCGGTCAGGCGGCGAATCTAGCTGCCGATGCAATCCGTTCAAAAATGGAAGATTACGTCAGTGACAAAGGCGAGCTGGTTCTTACGCGTTCCATTATTATACGCGGGTACATCGTAAGAGTGATCGAATCGCAATTCGGGACGAATGGTGATGAGTTTGTCCGGCCACCAGGTAATGCCGATTGAATGTTCGGAATACTGCGTGGCAAAGCCGGTGCGGCTGCCAACCTTGTCATTGAAATATTCGTTTCGAACTGTAAAGAAGGCGCCCGGTAGCAGCCGAAACATGGTGTAATTGACGACCGCCCACTCCGGCGCGTAACCGTTCCGTACAGGGAACGAGCCGCTCTGGAATGGCACCTCCTTTGTCGGATGCGACTTCGCATCGTACATGAACATGTACCACGCCTCGGTCGCGCTATAAATTTTGTCGTTGAACTTGTGCGTCCAGGTTCCAACGACCTGTTGCATGTTGTTATAGCCAAACTCGCCATCGTTAATCACGTTATCGCCCGCGTAGATCGAGTCCATTTGGTTAGGCGCGGTCCATTGCACCATCACGGTGCCAGTCGGCTGACGGCCAGGATCATCTCGCCAGATCGCAACGTCGGTGCCGTCAGAGATTCCAGCTTGGATTGTCCACTGATCGTTGATCTTCGTGGTGGTGAAGATTCCCTCCTGACAATAAGGATCGAAGCCGTAGAGGATCGAGTGGCTGGCCATGAGGTTATTCGGCGCCAGTTGCGCTTCGATGTCGGGTTCGGAAATGATCCGGCCAATTCGAATGTTCATTCCTTGGAAAACGTATGGTATGTAGAGATCAAAATAGACCATCGGCATATCGACACCGGCATAGCTGTTGTGCTTTAGGAGTTGGTCGCTGAACCATCCGCGGGAAATCGTAAAGCGATAATCGAGTCCGTAGAGCGTTGAGAAGCGAAAACCCCAGTCGATATGATCGGTTTGGTTTTCATCCGGCAGTCGTTCGATGTAGAGAACGATCTGGTTCAGCTCCATGCGGTTGGGACGAATGTCATAGACCAACGGGAAGTTTCCGTTCTCGCTCGCCTTGGATGGGTGCGAGGTGCTGATATTGCCAGAGAAATTTACCCAACCATAAATCTGGATTTTGCTATCCTTCCAAGCCTGGCCACCCGGTCCTTCGTAAATTGCCTGCATCAATGGATAAGGCGCGAGTTCGCCCGGGTCCCCGATGATCGTGCTACCACTAATCTGCCAATCGCTGGCTGGAAACGGCGGTGAGTCGAACGGCGCGGGCGGAATACGACGCGGCGTCGGTGTCGCTCCTGGCTCAGGTGGAGTGTAAGCGGCTGTTCCGAATTGTTCCAAGAATGCTTCGTCCAGACGTTTCAAGAACGGTTCGTGTAGTTTTTTCTCTGCTCGTTCCGTACTCGCATTTTCCTCGGCCTTGGGTTTCTCTTTTGCTCTGAGTGTCGAGCTGGACGCGTCCTGGGCTTCTGCCGCTGGAAGGGCGATCACTACGCAAACGACCGCGAACAGACATTTTCCGTTAGTTTTCAACATTTCTCCTTGTTCCTTGATTAAGTGCTTTCAACGAAGTGATTGGAAGTTCCTCTCTTCGGATTGTGTCTCTAATGGCTGGAAGATTATCGACAAACCAGGTCCAGAACGGGAAATGCTGGGAAGCGGACCGTCGAAGCGTGCTCGGCAAGCTGCCGAGCACAGCAGGCTGGCAGCCTGCGCTCCCCAGCATTTCCCCATCAGCGCTACGCAATTCAAGATGCGAAGAGCAGGATGCTCTTCGCTGCACGCTGGGCGCGTACGCTCCCCGATCCACATAAGTCGGCAGGATGATGAACACGATTGTCTTCACGAGTTTGCCACCGGCCACCTCAACGGATCTGATCCAATGCGAGATTTAATTTCAGGACGTTGACTCCGGCATCGCCGAGTGCGCCGAGGTCAGCCGGATCGGTGTTTTGTTTGATCAATTCGCGAATTTGTTCGGTATTGAGGCCCCGAACTTTCGCCACGCGCGCTGACTGCAGCTCTGCGTTTTGGAGGGTGATGTGAGGATCGAGGCCGCTGCCGGACGCAGTGACCGCGTCGGCAGGAACGGGGTCGGTCTCGCTCAAACCATTTTCGGCACGATACGCTGCGACCCGTTCCTTGATCGAATCATAGAGTTTTTGCGACGTCGGGCCGAGATTACTGCCGCCGGAGTTTGCGGCGTCGTAGCCGTTGCCGGCTGAGGAGGGACGCGGATGAAAATATTTGGCCGCGATGAATCCTTGGGCCAGTAGCTTTGAGCCGCGCACTGTTCCGTTTGGATCGACGATCAAACTGCCATTGGCTTTGTCGCGAAACAGCGCCTGCGAGACGCCGAAGACCACGAGCGGATAAATTCCGCAGCAAACAACTGCGATGACCAATGTAGCCAGCACCGCACCACGAATTTCCGAGAAAAATTCTTTCATAGGTTAAATGAGGCGAAGAGCAGTGATGATCAGGTCGATCAGCTTGATGCCGATAAACGGCACAATGACGCCGCCCAGCCCGTAGATGAGCAGATTGCGCTGCAAAATCGCCAGTGCGCCGATCGGCTTGTAAGCGACGCCGCGCAGCGCCAGAGGAATCAGGGCGATGATGATCAGCGCATTGAAAATGACTGCGCTGAGGATGGCGCTGGTCGGACTGTGCAGGTGCATGATGTTGAGCGGAGCGATGGTGGGGAACGTGGCCATCAGCATGGCCGGAATAATTGCGAAGTACTTGGCCACGTCGTTTGCGATGCTGAACGTGGTCAGCGAGCCACGCGTGATCAGCATCTGTTTCCCGATTTCAACAATATCCATCAGCTTGGTTGGGTTGCTGTCGAGATCCACCATGTTGCCGGCCTCGCGCGCGGCCTGCGTGCCGGTGTTCATGGCAACGCCTACATCGGCTTGCGCCAGCGCAGGAGCGTCGTTTGTTCCGTCACCGGTCATGGCGATCAACCGGCCTTCAGCTTGTTCGGTGCGGATCCGCTTGAGTTTGTCTTCGGGCGTCGCTTGCGCCATGAAATCGTCAACGCCGGATTCGGCTGCGATCGCCGCGGCCGTGAGCGGATTGTCGCCAGTGATCATTACTGTGCGGATGCCCATCTTGCGCAATTGCGCGAAACGCTCCTTGATTCCGCCTTTAACGATATCCTTCAGCTCGATGACGCCGAGTGCTTGTCGATCCTCGGCCACGACCAATGGGGTCGCACCGCGACGCGAAATTTCGTCAACGGTTTTCGCGACAGCTTGCGGAAATGCGCCGCCATTGGATTCGATGAAGCCTTGCACCGCTTGAGCGGCGCCTTTGCGAATGCGGATTGTCGGTTGGGTGTCGTTTGCGTGCAGATCGATGCCGCTCATACGCGTTTGCGCGGTAAACGGGATGAACGTGGCCTGCAACTCGTGCATTTCTCTGGCTCGCAGTCCAAATTTTTGCTTGGCGAGCACGACAATGCTGCGGCCTTCGGGAGTTTCGTCGGCGAGCGAACTTAGTTGTGAGGCGCCGGCGAGATAACCTTCTTCAAGGTTCGGCGCTGAGTGGAATGCCACCGCCATGCGATTGCCAAGTGTGATCGTCCCGGTTTTGTCAAGGAGCAGGACATCGACATCTCCGGCTGCTTCGACGGCGCGCCCGCTCATCGCCAGGACATTGCGTTGGAGGACGCGATCCATGCCGGCGATTCCAATGGCGCTGAGAAGGCCACCAATGGTCGTGGGAATCAAACAAACCAGCAGCGCAATCAGGACCGGGACCGAGAAGACGGTGCCCGAATAGATACCAAACGGTTTCAGCGTCACACAGACAAGCAGAAAGATGAACGTCAATGCAGCCAGCAAGATCGTCAGTGCGATTTCGTTAGGCGTTTTCTGGCGCTGCGCGCCCTCGACCAACGCAATCATCCGATCAAGAAATCCGTGGCCTTTTTCCATCGTGACCCGAACGACAATGCGGTCACTGAGAACTCGCGTGCCGCCAGTGACAGCACTGCGGTCACCGCCGCTCTCGCGAATGACCGGCGCCGATTCGCCAGTGATTGCCGCTTCATCCACACTGGCGATGCCTTCAATCACATCGCCATCCGCGGGAATTACGTCGCCGGTCTCGCAAATCACCAGGTCGCCTTTTTGCAAATCCGGCGCCGGAATTTTTTCTTCGCGACCGTTCCGCAAACGTCGCGCCATGGTGGTAGTGCGCATGCGGCGCAACGTTGCCGCCTGCGCTTTTCCGCGGCCCTCGGCCATCGCTTCCGCGAAATTGGCAAACAACACTGTGAACCAAAGCCAGATTGCGAGTTGAGCAACGAAAGCACGCAAGCCCGGCTCGGCGGTAAAAATTCCCACAGTAGTGAGCGCCGCTCCGACCATGGTCACAAACATGACCGGGTTCTTCACCATCAAGCGCGGACTGAGCTTCTTGAAGGACTCGGCGATTGCCGGACCAACAATGCTCCAGTCAAAAAGAGAGCGGGCTTGTTCCTTCATTCTGATCTTCAAAAGAGTTTCCCCTGGAGATTGAGGAAGTGCTCAACGACCGGTCCTAGGGTGAGCGCGGGCAAAAAGTTCAGTGCGCCAATCAGAAGCGCCGTGCCGATCAGCAAAATGAAGAATGTCCCGCCGTGAACGGGAAACGTGCCTGCGCTGACAGGCGTAACCTTCTTTCGAACCAGCGAACCAGCGAGCGCTAGAATCGGAACAATCATTAAGAATCGGCCGATCAACATGGCCAGGCCGAGAGTGGTGTTGTACCACGGCGTGTTTCCGTTCAGCCCGGCAAAGGCGCTGCCGTTGTTGCCAGTGGTAGAACTGTAAGCATAAAGGATTTCGGTGAGACCATGTGGACCGTTGTTGTTTAGTCCGGCCAATCCCCATTTGCTGACTACCGCCCAGGCGGCGAAGCCAAGGATGTCGATCGCAAGGATTAGCAACGCCAACATCGACATCTTGACGTCGTAAGCCTCAATCTTCTTGCCGAGATATTCCGGCGTGCGACCAACCATCAGGCCCGCGATGAAAACAGCGAGCACGACGAATACGAGCATTCCGTACAGTCCCGCGCCAACGCCGCCGAAGATAATTTCGCCAAGCTGGATGTTGAAAAGCGGGACGAACCCACCAAGCGGCATAAACGAGTCGTGCATTGAGTTCACCGCGCCGCACGACGCGTCAGTCGTGATGGTGGCGAAGAGCGCGGAATTGAAAATGCCGAAGCGAACCTCTTTACCTTCCATGTTCCCGTCGACGGCAGCGACCCCTAGGTTGTGATGAATCGGATTGCCGCTCGATTCAGCCCACCAGCAAAGCAAAACGCCACCGACAAATAGTGCCGTCATCACAGCCCACACCGTCCAGCCGTGCTTCTGATTCTTCACCATGCGGCCGAGGTAGTAGGTCAGTCCGCTCCCGATCGAAAAGATCGACAACATTTGCAAGAAATTCGAGAGCGGCGTCGGATTCTCGAACGGATGCGATGCGTTCGCGTTCACGTAACCGCCGCCGTTTGTGCCAAGCATTTTGATAGCGATCTGCGACGCCATTGGCCCTTGTGCGATGTTCTGTTCGGTCACGGTTTGTTCCTCGGTGACCGCTTTGCCGTCAGGGCCTTTGATCGTTTCACCCTTATCGTTTTTCTTTTCCGCCTGGACTTTCATCGGCTCGACCAGCTCCGCTTTGGTGTAGGGCTTGAAGTTTTGAATCATGCCTTGCGACACAAGGACCACCGCGAAGACGAGGCAGATGGGCAGGAGCAGGTAGTACGTCACCCGGACCAGGTCCACCCAGAAGTTGCCCAGCGTTTCCGCTGAATGTCGCGCGATGCCGCGGACCAAAGCAGCGGCGATTGCAATCCCGACAGCAGCGGAGGCGAAGTTGTGGAAGGCAAGTCCCACCATCTGCGAAAAGTAGGACATGGTGGCTTCGCCGCTGTAGTTCTGCCAATTTGTGTTAGTGGTGAAGCTGACTGCTGTGTTGAAGGAAAGATCAGGACTAACCCCTGCGAGTCCCTGCGGATTCAGCGGTAGAAAATATTGCAGGCGCAGGATCGCATAGGTGAAAAGGCAACCCACCAAACTGAAGAGCAGCATAGCAATGGTGTATTGTTTCCAATCGTGCTCTCTCTTGGGATTGATGCCCATTGTGCGATACGTCAGCCGTTCCAACGGGCGCAGCACCGGATCGAGCCAGGTCCTGCCATCGACATCGAGCACGCGCAGAAGATAAAGCCCCATCGGCTTGGTAATTACTGCCAGGGCGACGACGTAGACGGCAAATTGAAGCCAGCCTGAAGTTTGCATGATCGCGCCTCAGAATTTCTCCGGCCAGATCATCGCCACGAACAAAATAGATGAATAGCAACAGCGCGATGATGCCGACGACGACAGTTTCCATACGTCCTGCTACAGTCTTTCGCAGAAGCGGACGTAGAGGGCACTCACGACAAAGAAAGCCATGATGATTCCGACGAAGATTAAGTCGCTCATATGAGTACAGGAAACTGATGCCTGCGCAGCCGGAGCGTTAATTAAACAACTGGCGAAAAGTATTAAAAAAACATTAACGTCCAGCACATCATGACTGGCAGGGAAACGTCGCAAGGATGATACCGACGACGATTAAGCGCCCGCGGAACGTCAATTCGCCGCGCGCGGCGGCGATTCTTTACGGCGACTGGGGCACCAGCAAAGCCTACGTCATCGGCCTCGCCTTTGCCGTGGCCGGCTACGCCTCTTTTTGGCTCATCGCTTTGATGTGCGTGCTGACCGCGCTCGTGGGCATCAACTACATGATCATTTGCCGGCTATATCCGGATGGTGGTGGAGTTTATGCCAGCGTCCGGCACCGCAGCGAAGTGATCTCGATTGTCGGCGCCTTTCTCCTCATCGCCGATTATCTGGTGACGGCAGCGATCAGCGCACTTTCCGCATTTCAATATCTCGGCGTCCCGCACCCGGAGAAATTTGCCGCGATGTCGATCTTAATCATCGGGCTGCTCAACTTGTTAGGCCCACGACATACCGGCGGGCTTGCCTTTCTTGTTTCGATCCCGACTGTTATCGTCGTCATCGCCCTTGGAGCGTTCAGTGTCTTACATCTTGGTCAGGCTTGGGCAAATCTACAGCCGCTCCATGGAACATTTGGCCAGAACTGGGCTGCGTTTGTTGGAATTGTGCTCGCGCTTTCCGGGGTGGAAGCAATCGCGAACGCGACCGGGGTGATGCGGCTCGACCCAGGCAGCACGGAGGAGCACCCGTCTGTCGTCAAGACATCCACACCCGCAATCTTGTGGGTGATGCTCGAGGTTTGCATTTTCACAGCGTTGCTCGGTCTTGCCATGCACGCACTCGGCGGGTTGCAGATCGTGAACGGCGACGTCAATGCGCCCGGTGCGCAAGGTGTGCGTGACTACATGCTGCGCTACATGGGGCAAGTCTTCGTCGGCGGCGCATTCGGCTCAGTACTCGGTCACGTCTTCGGTTTCGTTGTCAGCATGGTGTTCGCGATGCTCCTGCTCTCGGCGATCAATACCGCGATTGTCGATCTCATCATGATCCAGTTTCTCATGTCGCGGGACCGCGAGCTGCCAGCGGTCTTTCATCGACTCAACAAATGGGGCGTTCCTGGGTTGGCGATGGCTGTTGCTACCCTTGTGCCGATGGCGCTCGTCGTTTTCGTGAAAGACATCGCCGGTCTGGCCGATCTCTACGCCGTGGGCGTGGTCGGCGCCATTGCCACCAACCTCGGCGCGACCGCGACCGATCGGAAATTGTCGATCAAATCGTGGGAGCGATCGTTGATGTTCGCCACTTTCATCATCATGGCCGCGATTGAGATGTCCCTCCTTATGGATAAACCGAATGCGCGCTATTTTGCCGTTACGATTCTCGCTGTCGGACTGATTCTGCGGGGATTAGTGCAAGAGCGCCGAATGAAAAAAGAGGCAGCACCCGCTCTTGCGCCGGCAAAGTTAGATCTCGGTGTTGCACGCGCGGGTGCGGAGACGGCGCCCGCGTCATTAGGCGGGGAGGCAATCTTATGCGCAATCCGGGGCACCGGCCGCACGCTCGATTTCGCATTGCGGGAAGCGCGCGAGACCGGCCGCCGACTTTATTTGCTCTTCGTCCGCGAGCAGCCGTTCATGACCGAGCAAGATGCAAAACGGAAGTGGCAAGAGGACGCGGAAGCGAGTGCTGTCTTTGCCGAAGCGAAACAAAAGGCCGCCGATCATCAGCCGCTGTTCTGCTACGCCGTCAGCCCGTCGGCGGCCGAGACAATCGTCGATGTCGCAGCCACTCTCGGTGCATCGCGTCTCATTCTCGGGGCGCCGAAGCGGCATGCGCTGATCAACATGCTTCGTGGCAACATCATCCGGGAGGTTTCGAGTCTTCTCCCCGAAGAGATCGATCTGCTCGTTTACGCGTGATCGAGCGGTTCTGATTAGTGACCTACGGGTTTTTAGTTCGAGTTTCTGCGCCAAGCTGTGGGCGAGGTCAGAATCCTAGCCATATCAGAGCGAGATTGGTCGGCCTGCCGTTTGATTAGTCGCTGCAGCCGCTTCCTTCTGGCTGATCGCCGCGATGTGCGCGCTGACCGCGCTCGTCGGCATCAATTACATGATCATTTGCCGTCCCGCACACGGCGGCTAAACTGGAGCCGCCTCCAGGCCTGCGCTTCGAACCGAGGAGCCGACTGCGGCAGCTTTTTGGTTAGTCGGACACCCTTGTTGCGATTCCCTCAAACGCTGCGGGTGGCGCTGCGGCTGGACCGGTCTGGATCATCCAAAGTTGCTTACCCTGCGACTCAACGAAGATGTCGAAGCTTGGACCTCTACTGAATGTGAGCGTGCCCGTACAGTTTGCTTGGACCGTATAGGATCCGACCCCTCCGCTGGACCGGATAATGTTGCCATTGATGCTGACCGTGGCGAATGGAACGGAGACCGTTCCATTGCCGTTGAACTCGATGCCTTCGACGATGGCTTTCGGTTGAGCAACGCCGTTGACGATATTGAACCCATTAGTGGCAAATAGATACAAGCCGCGCAAGGTTTGCACCCCGCATGTTTGCTCTTCGCTCTCCGCCCGCGCGGCGGCGGGAGTGCTGAGCGCCATTGCCGCGACCAAGCTGACTAGCCCACACGCGAAAAATGAGGTACGGATTATGGCTTTTATTAATCTTGTGTTCATCGTTGTAAGTTCTCTTTTGGTTGATTTTGATGTTTTCATATTTTTCAATTGCAGGTTGAAGCTTTGCGTTCCTATAGGTCAATGCCCTACATTTTTTCAAGGCTAAATGTTGGAAAAAATTGGCTGCATAATGCGTGGCTCGATTCCCGACTAAACGAAATTTGTGGATGTCCCTGCGGTTCGATCGCGATGCGGCGACGCGGGAAATAATGGGACCCGGACGACCTGTAGTTAGACGGAAAAACCATTCCTTCCCAAGGAGTAGGGAATATCCTACAATTTTCATACTTGTAGTCATGAGCTTCGCCCGTCGCCTCAAAATACGTTCGGCCGAACGACGGTCCGATCGCAGCGCT
>Ga0070697_100001992_pt1 | contig 15645 bp, 11 predicted proteins | sample KBSK1501metaG_FD_65475 | JGI IMG/M metagenome (GOLD analysis project Ga0070697, IMG submission 65475) | Corn, switchgrass and miscanthus rhizosphere microbial communities from Kellogg Biological Station, Michigan, USA - KBS K1-50-1 metaG | ecosystem: Host-associated > Plants > Roots >...
CCCCCGGCGCAGAAGACCGTGGCGCTCACCTTCGACGACGGGTACCGCGACGTCCTCGATCACGTCCTGCCGGTTCTGGAGCGTTTCGGCTTCCGGGCCACGTTCTTCCTGGTCAGCGATCGGGTGGGTGGGTTCAACTCGTGGGACGCGCGGCACGGTGATCCACCCCGACCCCTGATGGGGTGGGGTGACGCGGCGGCGCTGGCCGCCCGGGGCATGGAGATCGGCTCCCACAGCCGGACACACCCGTTTCTGACGAGCCTGTCGGAATCCGAGATGGAACAGGAGATCCTGGGGTCCAAGGAGACGATCGAGGATCGGCTCGGGCAACCGGTCCGTTTCTTTTCCTATCCCCACGGTCTGCACGACGCGCGGTGCCGGCGTCTGGTGGCGCGGGCGGGGTACACCGGAGCCTGCACCACCCGGTTCGGGGGCAACGGTGCGCGAACCGATCCGTTCCAGCTGAACCGCAGCGAGATCACCCATGACGACGGCGCCTGGTCTTTCTTGTTCAAGGTCCGGACCGGATTCGCGGTCCGGGCATGGGCGCGCGAGGCGCTCGGCGAGCTGCTGCCCCGGTCCCTTGCGGGCGCTCGTGGGGAGGCTTCGTGAGCGATCCGATGCTGTCGGTCGTGGTGCCGACCCGCAACCGTCGAGCGATCCTGAGCCGGACGCTGGCGTCGCTCCTGGAGCAGACAGGAGTCGCAGGCGGCTACGAGGTGATCGTCGTCGTCGACGGCTCCACCGATGGAACGCTGGCGATGCTGCAGCGTCCGGAGTGGGGCGCGCGGCTGCGAGTCGTCTCCCAGCCCCATCGGGGACTGGCGGCGGCCCGCAACCGCGGCGCGATGGAAGCTCTGGGCGCCATCGTCCTGTTCCTGGATGACGACATGATCGCCGGCCCGGAGCTGGCCGCGACTCACCTCGCGGAGCACCAGGCCGGTTCGCAGAAGGTGGTGCTGGGCGCCCTGGGTCTGGCCGCGGGAGCTCGCTGGTCCTTCCTGAAGGAGGGCGTCGCAGCCTGGAGCCGCGACATGAACCGCCGACTGTCGGAGCCCGGGTACCGCATGCGGTTCGACGACTGGTCGTTCGGGAACGCCTCCGTCGATCGTGTCCTGTTCCGGGACGCGGGTGGCTTCGACGAGACGTTCGTATCCTACGGGAACGAGGATTACGACCTGGGCTGGCGGTTGATCCAGCGAGGGATCGAGGTTCGGTTCGCCCCGCGCGCCATGGCCCGGCAAATCTACGACAAGAGCTTCACCGTCTGGCTCCGGGATGTCTATCACGTCGGCCGTGCCGACGTCGTGCTCGCCGAGAAGTACCCCTCGATCGCCGCGGACCTCCGTCTCTCGCGCGTCGGGCCCCATCCGCTCAAGCGGCTGGCGCGGTGGTGCGGGCTGGCTTCGATCGATCTGTTCGCCCCCGCCTGGGTGGCGCTGGCCGGCGCCCTGGCGGGGGCGGAGCGGCTTGCGCTTCGAGGAGCGTTCTTGAGCCACGCGCAGTCGCTGATCGGTGAGCGGACCTACTGGCGCGGGGTCCGCGACGCCAGACGTCCCGCGTTTCCTGCCCTTGTCCGGCCGATGAACCGGCCGGGGAGTGTGGCGTGACGGCACCGCGGATCTCGGTCCTGGTCGCCACCGCCGATCGCCCGGCGCTTTTGGCCGGTTGTCTCGAGAGCCTGTCCGCCTCCCGTTTCGCCGAGGCCGAGGTCCTGGTTCTCGACCAGAGCGGGATGGAGCCGATGTGGCCTTCGATCGACGGGGACGGCCCCCTCGTCAGGTACATCCGCTGTCCGCGCCGGGGCAAGAGCGCGGCGCTCAATCTCGGCGTGCAGGAAGCCCGGGGTCCCTGGCTCGCGTTCACCGACGATGACTGCCGCGTGGCAGCCGACTGGCTTGAGGTGATCGACAGGACGGCGGGGGAGTCGGGGACCGGATCCGTCCTCACGGGCCGGGTGGTGGCGGGACGTCAGGAGGAAGCGGCGGTGAGGGCTCCATCCCTTCGGGAGAGCGAGCGGGGAATCACCTATCGATCGCCGGGCTTCCAGGATGTGCTGTTCGGCAACAACATGGCGATCCCGACGGAGCTTCTGCGGAGCGTCGGCTGCTTCGACGAAGATCTCGGGCCGGGGACCGCGGCGCCCGCCGCCGAGGACAACGATCTCGGCTACCGGCTGCTCCGGGCGGGGATTCCGATCCGGTACCAGCCGAGGATGGTCGTGACCCATCGGTCGTGGAGGAGCGGGCCCGCGCAGGTGAGGGTCTTCCACGGCTACGGAGTCGGGCAGGGCGCCTTCTACGCGAAGCATGTCCGCCGGGGGGATCTCCACATGGCGGCGCGCATGGCGCGGAACATGTGGGACACCGGCCGGGATCTGAGCGGGGCGATCCTGCTGCGCCGGCGGCAGGACGTGCAGGCCACGCGGGCGTTCGCCGCGGGGCTGATCAGCGGATTCCTGCGCTCGATCTGGTCCGGGAACGGCGGGCGCGCCGGAGCCGCCACCCTCAGGGGCGAGACGTGAGCGCGCCGGCGGGATCGGTCCGGCCGGACGGAGCAGAGTCCCGGGAGGCGGCGCGTGTCGCCCGTCGGATCTCGCGACCACGCCTCTGGCAGCACGACTATCTCATGCTGAAGGAGATCGCGCAGGGCCTCACACGGCAGGCGGCGGCCCTCAACGGCCGGGTCGGCATCGACGTGCTCGACGTGGGGTGCAAGTACCAGCCTTATCGGTCGCTGTTCGAAGGCAGGGCGTCCCGTTACGTCGGGCTGGACCTGAACCGGTACTGGGGGGTGGAAGTGCAGTCGGATGCCTCGCGTCTCCCCTTCCGGAGCGACAGCTTCGATCTGGTGCTGTGCACGCAGGCCTTCTACCTGTTGGACGATTTCCGCCGGGCGCTGACCGAGTTCGTCAGGGTCACGCGCGGCGGCGGCCGGATCCTGCTCACCACGATCGGCATCTGGCCCTACCCGCCGAGCGTCCGCCTGCACCGCTGGAGCCGTCGTGAGCTCGAGGAGACCCTGGGCGAGTTCGGCGAGGCCCGCGTGGAGGAGAACGGCGGATACCTCCGGCTCGTTCCCCAGCTGGCCAACTCGGTGATGGCGATGGGGGTGGAGGACTACCTGGTTCGCCGTTATGGCCGGGCCGGTCGTGTCGCGGCCCTCCCGCTCAAGGGAATGTATCTCGGCTTCAACCTCCTCGCGCTTTCGGGAGAGCGGTTGATTCGATCGGCCGCCCGCTCCGGGCTCGGAGTGGCGCGCGCGCTCCAGAGCCTGGACACCCATCTCGCGATCAATTACCTGGCGGTCGTGACGCCGCGGAAATGAGGGTCGAACGTGTCGTATGACCTGGCTGCACGACTCAAGAGCGCGCTCCTGAAGAGCGGACCGGCGTTCATGTCCGATCGTTGGTCGGCGCCCCGGGTGCTCACCTTCATGATGACCTACCGGTGCAACCTGCGATGCAGCATGTGCTGGCAGTGGGGCGACCAGGGACTCTTTCACGCTCTGAGCAAGGATCACGAGATCCAGCAGCTGGATCTGGCCACCCTGCGCTCGGTCATCGACGACGTGGCCGAGGAGGGCACCGGCGTCTTTCTCTGGGGCGGCGAGCCGTTCCTGCACCGGGACCTGATGCGCTTCGTCGAGTACGTCAAATCGAAGGGCCTCTACTGCAGCATCAACACCAACGGGACCTATCTCCCACGGGATGCCGGGCGGCTCGTCGATCTCGGAGTCGACGCCATCATGGTGTCGGTCGACGGCCCGCGGGAGATCCATGACCGGATCCGCGGGATGGACGGCTCGTTCCAGCGCATCGCGGACGGCGTGCAGGCGCTGCGCGAGGCGCGCAACGGCGGAGGCCGCAAGCCCGAGATCATCGTGAACACCACCATCTCTCCCGGAAATCAGCATGCGCTCCTTGCGACCCACGAGACGGTGGAGACGATGGGAGCCGACCGGATGATCCTGTCGCAGCTCTGGTTCACCACCGAGCAGATCGGTCGCGCGAACGAGGCGTACTTCCGGGAGAAGTTCAACGCCCACGCCGGCTCGTGGCGCGGCTTCGTGATGGATGTGTCGGTCCTCGACACCGGCCTGATCGCGCGGCAGATGCGCGAGATGTCACTGCGCAGAAGCGGGATGGAGCTGAAGTTTCTTCCCGATCTCGAGACGGCCCAGGTCGGCGATTACTACGCCCGCCCGCAGGAGGCCTTCGGGAAGACGCGCTGCCTCGTCCCCTGGCTGGAGGCGGAGATTCTCCCGAACGGGGACGTCACTCCCTGCACCGATCGTCCCGATCTGATCGTCGGGAACGTGCGCAAGGAGCCGTTCAAGGAGATCTGGAACAACGACGCTTATCAGTCCTTCCGTCGCGCCATGCGCGAGGACGGGCTGTTTCCCTATTGCTCCCGCTGCTGCGGTCTCTGGTCCCATTGAGGAGACGTTGACGACACGAACGGATGTCTCGGTTCTCATCTGCACCCGCGATCGAAGCGCCCTGCTCGAGGCGTGCCTCGACTCCGTGCTGGCGTGCTCGCCCGCCGCGGCCGAAGTGGTCGTCGTGGATCAGAGCGCGGACGAGGCGACCCGGCTCGTGGTCGGCAGCCGCCAGGGATCGGCGGTGCCGGTTCGGTACGTGCGCGGGATCGGCACCGGTCTCTCGCGGGCCAGGAACCAGGGAATCGCCGCCTGCACGACGGCGGTGATCGCCTTCACCGACGACGACTGTCTCGCGGAGAGGGGTTGGATCGAGGCGCTGACCGAACCGATCGTCTCCGGCCGGGCGGAGGCTGTGGCAGGGCGGACGTTGCCGGCGACCTGCGACGAGTCGACGGAGGAGACGTCGTCCTTCTACGCTCCCCGTGGACGCCCGGTTTTCTCGAGACGGACCCACCCCTGGCGCGTCGGTGGCGGGGGGAACTTCGCCGCCTCCCGCGTCGCCCTCCGGCGGGCGGGCCCGTTCGACGAGCGTTTTGGACCGGGGGCGCCGCTCGAGAGCGCCGAGGACATGGACATGGTGCACCGGCTCCTGCGGGCGGGTGAGCGGATCGTCTACGCTCCGGGAGCCGTGATCCGTCACCGATCGTGGCGAACCGCAACACAGAATCGCCGCCTGTCGCGGGCCTACGGGATCGGCGCCGGGGGCTGCTTCGTGAAGCACTTTCTGGCCGGAGACTGGATCAGCGGGTGGCGATTCGCCACGCGGCTGGGTGTCAGGACCGTGCATCTCTCTCGCGCCGTCTTCGCCGGGGACCGGCGTGGCATGGCCGAGCAGGCCCTCTATCTCGTCGGTCTGTTCCAGGGGGGCGGTCGATTCCTGTTGAGCGGCGGCTCGACACCGGGCGGGGTCAAGGACCTCAAGCGGGGCGTGGCATGAAGATCGACATCCCGGGCCTCAGGCGGTCGGCGGGCCAGGAGGCGTTGATCCTGCTGCTGGCGGTGACGGCGTTCGTAGCGGCGGTGGCCCCGGCGCTCCGCGAGACGGGCACCCCGCCGGGATGGGATCAATCGATCCACCTGCGGGACAGCCTCGTCTACGAGCGCGTTCTGCGTCATCCATCGGAGCTGGCGGGCGGCGTGCTCGGCGACATCCTCCACGGCTCGGAGGAGTTTCCGCTGCTGACCCCTTCCGGGTATTACCCGCCGCTCGTACCGGGGATCACCGCTCTCTTCTACCGGGTGGCCGGACGCTCGTACGAGACCGCGATGGCGAGTCAGATCCTGTTTCTGGTGCTTCTCGTGTTCGGCACCTGGGCGCTCGGGAATCGGCTTCTCGGGTCGCCGATCGGTCTCGCGGCCGGACTGATGCTCCTGGCGGCGCCCGGCGTCCGGTTGAGCGCCGAGGAGTACATGCTCGATCTTCCCCTGGCGGCGATGGTGGTCGTGTCGTCGTGGGCCCTCCTCGCGACCGACGGTTTCGCACGGCGGGGCCGGAGCGTGGCGTTCGGTCTGATCGCCGGCGCCGGGATGCTGACCAAGTGGACCTTTTTCCTCTTCCTCGCGGTGCCGGTGATCCTGGTGCTCGCCTCGGAGTCCCCGGTCGTGTCACAGGCTCCAGTTCCGCGGAGCCGGCGGTGGGGCCATGCGGCGCTGGCGCTACTCGCGGCCGTGGTGGTCGCGGCCCCGTACTATGTGCCGATTCTCCCGGTTCTCGTTCGCAAGACGATCATCCATGCCGGCGGCGCGGCGGACGGGAGCCTGTCACCGTTTTCGTCCGAGTCGGTGCTGTATCACATCGAGGCGCTGCCCCGAAAACTGCTGGGATGGCCGTTGACGATCACCGCCGCGGCCGGAATCCTGGGTTTTCTATGGTGGAGCGCGGAGACGAGGCGGGTCCGGACCCTCCTCGTGGCCTGGGTCTCGTCGCTTTATCTCTTCTTTACTTTCGTCGTGGCGAACAAGCAGTCCCGTTATCTCCTCCCCTGGCTCCCGATCCTGCTGTTGATGGCGTCGGGCGGGCTCGTCGCGCTGTGGCGTCGCGCGGCGGCCGGCCGGGAGCTGATCGCGATGGGGATGCTGGTCCTTCTGCCCGCCGCCGGCCTGGCGGGCCGGTGGCGATCGGACGACAGCGGAGACTGGAACATCCGTCCGCTCGTCGCCGGTCTGGAGCACGAGCTGACCAGGCGTTCGGACCTCGCGCACAAGGTTCCCAAGCTGGGCGTGATCCCCGATATGCGGGAGGTGAACGGTCCCACCATCTCGTACTACGCGGCGCGACAGGGGCTCCCCGTGACCGTCGTGCAGCTGGTGAACCGGATGAAGCGACACGTCGCCGTCGATGTGGGGCTGGACCCGTTCGGCCGGGAGGATTTCTACCAGTCGTTCGACCGCTACGATTTCCTGGCCACCAAAGACGGCGTCAATGCGGTTCCACCGTGGGAGGACGTCGTTCCCCGGATGCAGGCCTATTTCGAGAAGAGGGCCTCGGAATTCGATCTCCTGGCGTCGTTCCGGGAGCCGGATGGCTCGACCCTCGCCCTTTACGGAAGGAAGCGCGGATGAGCTATCTCACCCGCTCCCTGGATCCCGCCCGCCTTCCTGTCGCCCAGGCGGTCTCCGCTCCCCGCGGCGGTCGGGCGCTGGCGGGGGCGCTCGCCGCCGCGGCAGGGGCGTCCGGTCTTCTTGCGTGGAATCTGAAGATGCTCCTCGGTCGGTACGACACTCTCGTCTACCTGCTTCAGGACGACCACGCGGTCGAGATGGTCCGCCTGCGGGCCGCGCTCCTGATGGCCGCGGTGGCGCTCACGGCCGTCGCCGCCGTCGCCCTCGTCAGCTGGCGCGCCTCTCTCTCGCTCGTGGGCGCGGGGCTCTTCGCGGCCGGCCTTCTCGCCGGGCCCCTGGCGCGCGCTTATCTGGCGCCCCAGGGAGGATTGGAGGAGAGCCTGATCTACCGGTTGCGCGGGTTCTCGGCGATCGGGTTCATCGGCGGTCTGTTCCTGCTCTTCCTGTCCCTCGTCCCTTCGATCCTCGAGCGCCCGGCGGGCGCCTCGGAAAAGGCGGTTTCGGCCCGGGTCCGTCGTGGAATCGAAATCCTGCAGAGAGCGTCCACCTGGCGCCGGCGGCTCGCCCTCGGCGCCTTCGCCTTCCTGACGGCGAGCGCCGTCGGACTCCTGGTTCTGCAGGATTTCCCCAATTCCTCCGACGAGAATTCCTATCTGACGCAGGCGCGGATCTTCGCCGACGGCAGGCTCTGGATACAGGCTCCGCCCCATCCGGAATTCTTCCTGGCGCGCAGCTTCATCATGGACGACGCGCATGGCCGCTTCTTTGCGAAGGCCTTCCCGGGATGGGCCGCCATCCTGTCGCTGGGCGTCCTGGCAAGAGTGCCGTGGGCGGTGAACCCGCTCCTGTCGGCGGCGACCCTGATCCTGGCCGGCTGGGCCGGTGGCCGCCTTTTGGGCCGCCACGGCGAGCTGGCGGTCATCGGGATCATCCTGGTGAGCCCGTTCTTCGTGTTGAACGCCGCCTCCTATTTCAACCATCCGGCGACGGCCCTTCTGATCACCCTCTTCCTGGCCGCGGTGATTCGACTGTCGGAGGGGGCGGGTCTCGTCTGGGCCGTCGCGGCGGGGCTGGCGACCGGCTCGGCTCTCTGGATCCGTCCGGGGCCGGCGCTGATTCTGACGATCCCCCTGGCGCTCTGGCTCGCCTCGCGATGGGTGCGGGAAGGCCGGTGGGGACGACTGGCGGCGGCCGCCGCACCGGTGGTCGCCGCGGTCGCGGGCCTCGCTGCCTACAACCGGCGCATGTTCGGTTCGATCTGGCGGACCGGCTACAGTGTCTACGACCCGAACGACATCCGTCCCGGGCTGGACGCGGACCACCTCGCGGTGACTGGATGGTGGCTTCTCAAGCTGTGCTTCTGGCTCGCCCCCGGCGCCGTCGCGGGGCTGTGGCTGCTCGTCTGCCGGCGTCGATGGCGGGAGTGGTACCGGCGCGAGCCGGTCCTGGTGCTGATGCTGCTGTCACTGGCCTGTCTGGCGCTCGCGTGCCTGGTTTTTCAGAACAAGGGCGGCAACGAGTACGGCCCACGCTATTACTACGACGGGATCGCCTACCTGGCGATTCTCGTGTCGGCCGGCTGGATGCGGGCGCCGGAGGTTCTCGACCGCGTGGTTGCGCCCTGGAAGGTGAGACGGGGCGTCGCCCTCGTCCTCGGATGCGCCGCCGTCCTGACACTGGCGGGCTCGGTGCCGTTCTTGATGATTCATTACCACGACAAGGTGAGCCACAACCGGGATCTCTTCACCTCCGTGGAACGAGCGGGTGTTTCGTCGGCGCTCGTCTTTCTCGCCACCGGAAGCGGCAGGATGCCGCCCGGGGACCTGGTTCGGAATCCTCTCGATTTCCGCAGCGGCGTGGTCTACGCGAGAGACCTCGGTCGCGACGCCGATCGGAGTCTGGCCGCCCTCTTTTCCGATCGTCCGGCGCTGATGTATGCCTACGATCCGCAGACCCGCCGTTCCACTCTCCGGCCGCTCGACATCGGGGTCACGAGATGAAGAAACGTCTGACGGTGCTCGTCTGCACGCACAACCGTGCGGACCTCCTGCGTGGCGCGCTCGAAAGCCTGGAGGGCCAGAGCCTCGAGAGAGCCCGGTTCGAGGTGCTCGTGGTGGACAACGCCTCCACCGACTCGACCTCCACGGTCGTCGCGGAGTGCGCGGCCCGTGGCGCGATCGACGTCCGCTGCGTCCGCGAGGAGGAGCTCGGGCTGGACGCGGCGCGGAATCGGGGCATCCGTGAGGCGGCGGGAGAGATCGTGGCCTTCCTCGACGATGACGCGCGCGCCCAGTCCGACTGGGCGGCCGGGATCCTGGCGGGGTTCGAGCGTCACGATGCGCCGATCCTGGGCGGCCGGGTCGACCTGACCTGGGAGGCGCCCCGGCCGGTCTGGTTCAGCGACGCCCTGCTGCGCTACCTGATCCACTGCGACTACGGTCGGGAGGTCGTGTCGATCACCGCGCCGCCCTGGTTGTATGGCACCAACGTGGCGATCCGGAAGAGCGTGTTCCAGGAGCTCGGTCTGTTCCGTCTCGACCTCGATCGGAAGGGGGAATCGCTGATGGGCGGCGGGGACACCGAGTTCTTCAAGCGGGCCCACGCGCGCGGTCTCCGGCTTCTCTATCTTCCGAGCCTGGTGGTCCGGCACCTGGTCCCCGCCTCGCGCCTGACGCGGGCGTTTTTCCGGGAGCGTCTCCTGTACTCGGGTTACACCCGCGCCGCCGTCGGCACGGAGGGGACGGGAGCGATCGCGATGAACTGTCTGCTGTTCACACTGGGCGGCTCTCTCTGCGCGCTGGCCGCGGCGGGGTTGCGGCTGGCCGGCCGTCCCGACCTCAGCTTTGCCCAGGAGCGCCGCATGCTGCTGGGAGCGGGGTATATCTATTACTGGTTGCTGCGCGCCGCCGGCAAGGTTCCGCCGCCCCGATTGGAGGTCTGGACGTCGTGAGAGACAGGGTCATGATCAAGAAGGTGCTGCTCTTGAACGGGCCGGACGACCGGGTCGACTCGGTGATGATCCGGAGCGGTGACCGGTGGCCGCACAGGCTGCCGCGCAAGATCACCAAGCAGGTCCCGCACGCCTACCCGTTCTGGCTCGCGCAGTGCGGCGCCCTGCTGAAGAAGCGGGGCTATCAGGTCGTCTACGTCGACTCGATCGCCGAGGGCCTGGGGGTCGACGGGACCGTGGAGCGGTTCGCCGAGGAGTGCGCCGACATGGTGGTCGTCGCCACCTCGACCCCGACGATCCACACCGATCTCCTCATGGCCCGGCTGGCGAAGGAGACCACGCGCGCAGTGACGGTGCTGGTCGACACGCACGTGACGGTCTTCCACCGCGAGCTGGTCGCCGAGCCGTTCGTCGACGCCGCGGTGCGCGGCGAGTTCGAGGTGGCGGTCCCCGATCTGGCGGATACGCTCAACGCGGGCGGAGATCTGTCGTCGGTCGAGGGCGTGACCTGGAAGCGGGCCGGGGAGATCGTGGTCAACCCCGACAGGCCGTTGATCAAGGATCTGGACGACCTGCCCTGGCCCGACCGCGATCTGGTGCCGGGAGACCAGTACATCGTGGGTCTGCGCACGCAGGATCCCTGCTTCATGGTGATGGCCAGCCGGGGCTGTCCGTTCCGGTGCACGTTCTGTCTCTGGGTCCCGGTCCTGTTCAACAACAAGGTGCGATTCCGCGACGTCGGGCAGGTGGTCGACGAAATTGTTCATCTGCAGAAGCGGTACGGCGCCCGCGAGGTCTTCTTCCACGATGACACCGTCAACGTGACCGTCCGGCGGGTCGAGGAGATCTGCAATGAAATCCTGCGCCGCGGGGTCACCATCGGCTGGATCGCGAATTTCCGCGGCGACCAGACGACCCCCGAAATGTTCCGGCTGATGAGGAAGGCCGGGTGCACGAAGATCCTGCTGGGGGTGGAGAGCGGATCGCAGCGGCTCCTGGACGAGACGATCGACAAGGAGATCACGCTGAAGGAGGTCGAGGACACCATCCGCTGGGCCAAGGAGGCGGGGATCCGGGTGCACTGCACCTACTCGCTGGGCGCACCGGGCGAGACCCGGGAGACGCTGAAGGAGACGCTGGAGTTCATCAAGAAGACCGAGCCGGACGACATCCAGGTCAGCCTGATGACTCCGATACCCGGGACCCCCTTCTACGAGAAGGTGAAACATCAGGTCGCCGACTGGCACGACTTCGACGGGGTCTCCGGGCGTTCCTGGTGCGATCTCTCCACCGCCGAGCTGAAGAACGCCATGAATCGCATCTATATCGAGCACTATCTGACACCGCGGCGCGTCCTGAAGCGCGTCTTCAGCATACGCAACATCTACGACATCAAGGAGAACTGGCGGCAGTTCAAGGCGTTCTTGAGCCGTTACGCCGCGACCGGGCTGCCACGGCCGATCGGGACGCCGTTCGGGGGGCAGGAGAAGGCGTGAAGATCGCGGTCCTGTGCGGGCGATATCCCTATTCCGGCGCCGGCGTCATCGCGCGCGAGTCGGCCGAGGAACTGGCGCGACGCCACGAGGTGACTTTCATCCACGGCGGCGATGCGGACTCGGATCGTCGCGAGGGGGCGCTGCGGGTGATCTCGCTGATGCTGCCGCCGGCGGAGGAGCGTGGAGTGTCCCATCTCTACTGGAGCCCCGGGATCCTCCGAAGGCTCCGTCAGACGCTTCGAGGGTTGAACCCCGATCTGATCCATTTCCACATCATTCAACGCCGGAGCTTCTCGCTCGCGTCGCTGCTTCTGTCGCGACAGCGTCGCGCCTTCTGGACGATCCACGATCAATGGCCCCTGTGCGTCGCTTCGGTCCCGCAGCCGCCGTCGTGCGAAGGAATGAAGCGGTTCTGCCTCTTCTGCACGGCCTGGCCGGGCTTTTCCGTCGCCAACAAAGTGATCAAGGAAGCGGTCTTCGCGGCCTCCAGGCTGGAGGTGGTGGTCCCATCGCGCTGGCTCGGGGACCTTCTCCGCTACTCGTTTTTGGGACGGAAGCGGGTTCACCTCGTCTACAACGGGATCGACCTGGACCACTTCCGGCCGGCTGCCGGAGAGAACGACGGAATCGAGGAGCGACCGGCGACGATCCTCTACGTGGCCGGTCCCAACGATCCGACGAAGGGGATCGCCGATCTGTGGCCCGCCTTCCTCCTGCTCAGGGAGAGATATCGAGGGCTCCGTTTGCGGGTGGTCGGTGAGCCGCCCGCCGGGCTCGCCGGCGTGGAAGGAGTCGATCTCGTCGGCAGGGTGCCCCGGGAGAGAATGCCGGACGAATATCGACGGTGCGATCTCTTCGCGCTTCCCACCCTCGCCGACAACACGCCGGTCACGTTGATGGAGGCGATGGCGTCCGGCCTGCCGGCGGTGGCGACGGCGGTTGGAGGGATACCGGAGCTGGTGATTCCCGGGGTCACCGGCCGGCTGGTTCCACCGGGCGACCGTCCGGCGCTGGCGGCGGCCATGGAAGGCCTCTTGGCGGATCCGGGCGCGCGGCGGCGGATGGGCGCGGCAGGGCGGCAGGTCGCCGAGACGCGATTCGCGAGGCAACGAATGGTTTCCGAGCTGGAGGAGATCTACGGCGTGGCCCGTGGGCGTGCGCAAGGTACGGAGCACGTGCCCGGCATGCCGGCGGCGGTTTGTGGAGGACAACGATGAAGGCGGTGATTCTCGCCGGCGGCCGGGACACGCACATGGTGCCGCTGGTGCAGACGATGCCCAAGCCGCTCCTGCCGGTGGCCAATCGTCCGCTGGTGGAATATCTGCTGGGCGTCTTGAAGGATAACGGGATCCGCGAAGTCGCACTGGCCATCAACGAGGGCGCCGATCGATATGAGGAGATTCTCGGTGATGGTAAGCGCCTCGGGATGCGGCTGCATTATTCGCGCGAGACCGTCCCCAGCGGCACCGCGGGATGCCTGCTGCCCCTGGCCGATTTCCTCGGCAAGAAACCGTTCCTGGTGGTTCACGGCAGCCTGTTCCTGAACGCCGACCTCAAGGGGCTGATGGACGCTCACCGGCTGCAAAAAGCGTTCGCCACCCTGGGTGTCCGGCGGACCGCCGGGGGCTCGCGCGACTGGCATCAGCTGGAGCTGCGGCTCGGCGAGGGGAACCGGGTCGAGGGGATCACGGTCCGCGATCTGTCCGATCACGGTCGGCGCTCCCCCGTACCCGCCGGGGTCTATATCTTCGATCCGGAGGTTCTGGGCTCGATCGAGCCGGGGGTCTACTACGACATCAAGGAACAGCTGCTCCCCCGCCTGCGCCAGGAGGGGAAACCGGTGTTCGCCTCCGAAATCAAGGGCTACTGCCGGAACGTCCTGGAGATGAACGACTATCTGAAAGTCAACCGGGCCGTCCTCCGTGAAGAGGTGAACGGGTACCATTTCGAGGGCCAGATCGCCGACGGAATCTGGGTGGGAAGCGGAAGCGAGGTCTCGCCGCAGGCAACCCTGCACGGACCGGTGATGATCGGACGGGACTGCGTCATCGGGCCGGGTGTCCAGATCATCGGTCCCACCTGTATCGGAGACGGGTGTCTGGTGGAGGAAGGGGCGCTGTTGAGGGAGAGCCTTCTGCATCCGGGCGCCCGGGTGGAGCAGAATTCAAGGGTCGAGGGGTGCGTCCTGACCGCGGACACCGTCGTCACGTCGGGCCAGGCCCTGCGGGAGGTGGTGGCGATCCCGGAAGGGCTGGACGTGGGCGAGCTCGACCTGACCGACCTCGACCTGCTGATCCAGGGGGTGGCGGCGTCCGCCGGCCGGTACGCGCAGAGTCATCTCCGCTACCTGCTCTACCGCACGTTCAAGCGGGGGCTCGACCTGGCCGCGGCGCTGACGGGTCTCGTCGTTCTGTCGCCGCTGTTCCTGGCGGTCGCCCTGGCGATCAAGTTCACGACTCCCGGACCGATCTTCTTCAGGCAGAGGCGCTGCGGCCGCCACGGGCGCGAGTTCATGATGGTCAAGTTCCGGACCATGGTGAAGGACGCCGAGAACATGCAGGCGGAGCTCCGCCCGCTCAACGAAGTGGACGGCCCGGTGTTCAAGATTGAGAACGACCCGCGCTCCACCGCCCTCGGGCGGTTCATGCGCAAGTACAGCATCGACGAGATGCCGCAGCTCTGGAACGTCCTGAAGGGGGAGATGAGCCTGGTGGGCCCCCGACCGCTGGCCGCCAAGGAGATGCGGTTCTGTTCGGCCTGGCGCGACGTGCGGCTCAAGGTCCGGCCGGGTATCACCGGATTGTGGCAGATCAGCGGCCGGAGCAAGAGCTCGTTTCACGATTGGATCCGATTGGATATCGAGTATGTCCAGGACCGATCCATGTTTCGAGATTTGCAGATACTTTTCAAGACTCTCAGCGTCGTCTTCCGGGCGCTGGGATCCTTCTGACCCGGCGGCACCATGCCGGGAGCGCGAAAGGACTGAATGGCTGACGCGGTGCATCACGAAACGCAATTCGATCTGCAGCGCTACATCCATCTTCTCTGGAGACGGAAGTGGCTGATCGCGGGTTTTACCGCGATCCTGACCGTGGCGGTGGGGGTCGGCACCTATTTCCAGCCGAAACTGTACGAGGCCAAGGCCACGATCCTGGCGGGGCGGGACAGCCCGCGGCTGCTGACCTCGGATCCGATCCCGGGCGAGCGGATCGGACAGCGGGACTATCTGAAGACCCAGGCCGCGATCCTGACCAGCCGGAGCCTCCTGCAGGGGGCGGTCAAGAAATTGATGAAGGAGGGGTTCTACGGTCAGGTCGACCCCGCCAAGATCGAGGAGAAATCGTCCGCCGCGGCCGCGGAGCTTCAGCGCCGGGTGCGGGTCATGACTACCGAGGACACGCAGGTCATCTCCCTGGTGGTGGGAGGAGGACTTCCGGACCGGGTCGCCCGCATCGCCAACGCCGTCGCCGACGAATTCGTCAACAACAACGAGGAATCCCGGGTGTCGATGGCGAACCAGGCGGTCGCCTGGCTGACCACCAAGCTGGCCGAGCAGAGGGCCAAGCTCACCGCGGCGGAAGACGAATTGAGAATCTACAAGGAGAAAGAGAAGATCGTCGCCCCCGAGGACGCCGACCCCTTTTCGACCCTGAACCTGAGCCGTCTCAACGACGACTACCTGACCACCCGGTTCCAGCGGATGGAGAAGCAGGCGCGGCTCGCCGCGATGAAGAAGAGCCGGGACTCGCGTTCCGCGAAGGGTCGGAACACGGCCGCCGCCTCGCTGGACATGGAGATCCAACGCAAGCTGCGGGAGAGCCTGGAAGCCGAATACATCCAGGCCCAGGTCGATCTGAGGAACCTGTCGCAACGATATGGTCCGGAGCATCCCGATATCATCACGCTCAACGAAAAGGTGGCGAAGATCGCCAAGGAGCTGGAGAGCGTCACCGAGACGCCGGCGCGTCCCGAAGAGGCGCCGGTGATCACGCAGGCCCAGATCGCCGATCTCCAGGCCGAGGTGACCGCGTTGACCCAGAAGGAGACGGCCCTGGCCGGCACGCTGGATGCCTACAAGGCGCAGGCCCGCTCGCAGTCGAAGACCGCGGTCGGCTATTCGCTGCGCAAGCAGACAGTGGACCTGAACCGCCAGACCTACAACGATCTCCTCTCGCGCCTCAACGACGCCCAGCT
>Ga0070697_100001993_pt1 | contig 15643 bp, 10 predicted proteins | sample KBSK1501metaG_FD_65475 | JGI IMG/M metagenome (GOLD analysis project Ga0070697, IMG submission 65475) | Corn, switchgrass and miscanthus rhizosphere microbial communities from Kellogg Biological Station, Michigan, USA - KBS K1-50-1 metaG | ecosystem: Host-associated > Plants > Roots >...
GGTGAGCGTCCAGACGCCGGGCGGGGGCGGGTGCGAGCCGCCGCTGACGCGCGAGCCGGTGCGCGTCGCCGCCGACGTGGCGCAGGGCAAGGTGTCGGCCGAGCGCGCGCGCACGGTGTACGGCGTGGTCGTCGATCCGGAAACGCTCGCGGTCGACGAGGCGGCGACGGCCGCGCGGCGCGCGGGCATGGCAGGGGCGGCGGGATGAGCGTGTGGCGCGTCGGTGTCGACATCGGCGGGACGTTCACCGACGCCGCGTTCGTCGACGCCACCACCGGGGCCGTCCGCATCGTGAAGGTGCCCACCACCCCGAGCGATCCCGCCCGCGGCTTCATGGCCGCTGTCGAGCGCGGGCTCCGCGACGTGGAGGCGTCCGGCGGCGACGTGAGCCTGGTGGTCCACGCCACCACGGTTGCCACTAACGCCCTCATCGAGGGCAAGACCGCGCGGGTCGGCATGCTCGTCACCCGTGGGTTCCGCGACATCCTCGAGATCGGGCGCCAGATCCGCTCGCGCCTCTACGACGTCCACCTCCAGAAGCCAGCCCCGTTGGTGGAGCGACGCGCGAGTCTCGAAGTGCGCGAGCGGCTCGACGCAGAAGGGCAGGTGCTCGAGCCGCTCGACATGACCGAGGTGCGCGCGGCGGTGCGCCGGCTCAGGCATCTCGCCGTCGAGGCCGTGGTCGTCTGCTTCCTGCACTCGTATCTCAATCCCGCCCACGAACGGACGGCGGCGGCCGTCGTCCGCCAGGAGCTGCCCGGGGCGTTCCTGTCCGTGTCATCCGAGGTGTGCCCGGAGTTCCGCGAGTACCTCCGCGCCAGTACCGCCGCCGTTAACGCCGCCGTCATGCCGATCGTCTCGCGCTACCTCGACGCGCTGGAAGGGAGGCTCGCCGCGCTCGGCGTGGCGGCGCCGTTCTACGTCATGCAGTCGGGCGGCGGCGTGATGTCTTCGGCGTCGGCCAAGGAGCGCCCGGTGTACATGGTCGAGTCCGGCCCGGCGGCCGGGGTCATCGCCGCCGGCGCCTTCGCCGAGCCGCACGGCTATCGCAACGTCATCTCGTTCGACATGGGCGGGACGACGGCGAAGGTCGGCCTCATCCGGGACGGCCGGCTCCGGCTCTCGACCGAGATGGAAGTAGGCGCCCAAGCGGTGACGCCGCTCGGCGAGGGACGGGGCAGCGGCTATCCCGTGCGCACGCCGGTGATCGATCTCGTCGAGGTCGGCGCCGGCGGGGGCAGCGAGGCGTGGATCGACGCGGGCGGAGCACTCCGCGTCGGCCCGCGGAGCGCGGGGGCAGTGCCCGGTCCCGCGTGCTACGGGCAGGGCGGGACGGCGCCCACCATCACCGACGCCAACCTGGTCCTCGGCCGGCTCAATCCCGACTTCTTCCTGGGCGGGGAGATCAGGCTCGATCCCGCGGCGAGCCGCGCGGTCCTCATCGAGCGCGTGACGAAACCCCTCGGGCTCGATCCGGTGAGGGCGGCCGCGGGCATCGTCGAGATCGCCAACGCCCACATGATCGCAGCCATGCGGCTCGTCTCGGTCCAACGGGGGTACGACCCGCGCGACTTTGTCCTCGTCGCATTCGGCGGCGCCGGGCCGGTGCACGCCAACGCCCTCGCGCGCGACCTCGCGGTTCCGACCGTCTTGATTCCTCCGAGCCCCGGCATCGCGTCGGCGCTCGGCATGCTCATGACCGACGTCAAGCACGAGTTCGTGGCTACGCGCCGCCAGACCATGTCCACCCTGACGCCGGCGGTGCTCGACACGCTCTTTGCGGGCTTCGCCGCCGAGGGTGACGCCCGGCTCGCGAGGGAAGCCGTCCCGGAGTCATCGCGGCGGATGCTGCGGAGCGTCGACCTCCGTTATCACGGCCAGTCTCACGAGCTCGGCGTCACCCTGCCCGACGGCCCGCTCGCGCCCGCCGACCTCGAGCGGCTGCGCGACCAGTTCAATGCCGAGCACGAGCGCGCCTACGGCTACGCCGCGCCCGAGGATGCGGTCGAGCTCGTCAACGTGCGGCTCACCGCCGTCGGCGTGAGTCCGAAGCCCCGGCGGCCCGCGCTGCCCGAGGGCGGGCGCGACGCGAGCGCGGCGGTCAAGAGCCGCCGGCCGGTCTGGTTCTCGGAGGCCAACGGCTTCGCGCTCTCTCCGGTGCTCGACCGGTCGACGCTGTGCGCGGGCAACGTGGTGGCGGGGCCGGCGGTGATCGAGGAGCTGGACGCGACGACGGTCGTACACCCGGGCTGGGAGGCGCACGTGGACACGCAGGGGAACCTGCTGCTCGGAAGAGTCATGACTCGGCAGCCATTACTTTCCCCAGGTCGGCCTGGGTGAATAACCTCTTGCTTCGTCACAGCTAGGTCCCAACTGCGGCCCGGAGGCCTCGCCGGAAGGCGGTTAATTAATCGGACCGCCCTCCGCGAATGGGCCTATCAGCGTCCCTACTAGATCTCCGCGGATCGCGGCCGCCTGATGAAGGCCTGGCTCGAGCACTAAAACGCAGTGTGTCCGCACAGCGGGATCGGTGGGCGGCCGCCCTTGAGTCGGCTCCCGGGTGGAAACAACCTCATGCTCGTTCACACCTGGCCAGGAAACTGCTGAACAATTTTCTGCGGGATACGCTTTATCTATAATGTCGCCCTGGTCGAGGCCGCCGCACCCAGCGCGACAAGGGGGACCCATGCCGCAGTCGAAGCGCGAGATCATCGCCAACGTCGGCCGCCTGCACGCCTACATGGATCGCCACCGGCTTGCCGCGGTGGTGGCGCGTTCGGGCCAGAATTTCACCTACCTCTCGGGGCTCGCGTATCCTGGCACGCTCGCGCGGCATCTCGACCTGCCGGATTCCGTGCGCAGCGTGATGCTGGTGTGGCCACGCAACGGCGCGCCGGTCACCGTGCTGAACAAGATCGCGGAGGGGCTCACGCGGCGCGACTCGTGGGTCGAGCGCATCGAGGTGTACGACGCCTACTCGGAGTCGCCGTACGGCCGGCTCGCCCAGGTGCTCAAGGGCCTCGGTCTCGGCGGCGAGCGCGTGGGGTTCGAGAAGAACTACGTGAGCGCCGCGCACTGGGAAGAGGTCCAGCGCGAGCTCCCACAACTCCAGATGGTGGACTGCGCGGCCATGATGGACGAGGTGCGCTGGGTGAAGACGGAGGGCGAGATCCGCCTGCTCAAGAAGGGCGCCGATCTCCTCGACGACGCGTACCTCGAGGTTTTCCCCGGCATCAAGCCGGACGAGACCGAGCGCGCCGTGCACAGCCGGCTCATCGCGAGCTGCCTGCGCCGTGGCGCCAACTGGGCCCACGGCATCCTCAACTCCAGCCGGAATCTCATCCCCTACGCGGGGGAGAGCGACAGCACGTTCGAGAAAGGCGACGTCATCCGCACTGACTACGTCGCGTACGTGAACGCCTACCCCGGCCACCAGTCGCGCAACGCGGTCATGGGCAAGCCCTCCGCCGACCAGGTCCGCGACTACCGCATCGCGCGCGAGATCTACGGCCTGACCATCGACCGCTGCCGACCCGGCGTCGCCGCGGGCGAGGTCTACGAGTTCGTCGTCAAGGAGTTCGCCAAGCACGGCTGGAGCTACACCAGCCAGCTCGCTGGCCACGGCGTCGGCTGTTGGTGGCACCAGCAGGAGCCGGTGATCTCGCGCGGCAACAAGATCGTGCTGGAGGAAGGAATGGTGTTGGCGCTCGAGCCGGCCAAGGAGTACTACCACATCCAGGACATGGTGGTGGTGCGCGCGCGCGGCCCCGAGTGGATCTCGGACAAGTTCAACACCGATCAGATGTTCGTCATCGAATAGGAGCGAGGACCGTATGGCCGACCGGGGTGACTGGCAGAAGATCGTCGCGGGCATCAGCGACGCGCAGGTGCTCGCGCTCGAGCAGGCCGCCATCCGCATTCCGAGCACCACCTTCGAGGAGGGCGCGCTCGCCGATCATCTGGCTAACTACATGTCCGACCTCGGCCTCGACGTGGAGATGATGGAGGTCACCCACTGGGCCAAGCCGGGCAAGAGGACACGCCAGCCGATCGCGCGCCTGCGCGGCACGGGCGGCGGGCCGAGCCTCATGCTGAACGGCCATATGGATCCCGGCGTCGAGATGAGCGGCTGGAGCGTCGACCCGTACGGCGCGAAGTTCGAGGACGGCTGGGTGTGGGGCATGGGCGCGCACGACGACAAGGGCGGCGTCGTGGCCGCCATCTGCGCGGTGGAAGCGATCGTCCGCTCGAGTGTGCGCCTGCGCGGCGACGTCGTCGTCACGCCGGTGGTCGCGCACAAGCTCGGCGGTGCCGGGACACGCGCGCTCATGAAGAAGGGCCTGCGCGCGGACCTTGCCATCAACATGGAGCACTCGGCGAACACGATCGCCAACGTCTGCGTCGGCATCGTCATGGTCCGCATCAGGACGAAGAGCCCGGAGCTGTTCTTTCGCTACAGCAAGGAAGCCCGGGCGCAGTACATGAACCCGATCGAGCAGCAGGCCGAGATTATCCGGCGCATCGGGCCGAGCCTCGATCCGATCAAGCCCGGCGGGTGGCTCCAGTTCACACCACACCCCGAGCTGCCGGGGTTCCCGACGCACACGTTCGACACGATGCACAAAGAGCACTACTACCAGAAGAGCTACACAGGCATGTCAAGCCGCGAGTGCGAGATGATCTTCCAGCTCCGCACCGTGCCCGGCCAGACGCTCGACACCGTGCGCGCCGACGTGGCGCGCGTGCTCGCCGACATCAAGAAGGACCATCCCGCCTTCGATGCCGAGATGACGATCCCCGCCAACGGTATGGAGGACGGCTGGTTCCAGGACCCGATGGAGGTCAAGCCGGACCGTCCCCTTGTCGTCGCCCTAGCCGAGGGCCAGCGGCTCGCGACCGGTACTTCCGCCGTCGTCGGCGGCTGGGGGAGGCTCGGCAACGTCGGCGACGGCAACATTCTGATGGCCCACGGCATCCCCACCGTGCAGTACGGCGCCGGCGACATCCGAATCTACAAGGAGTGGCCGACGCCGGACGAGCGCGTGCCGCTGAAAGACCTGGTCGTGGCCACTCGCGCAATCGCGTACGCGACCCACCAACTCTGCGCGTGAGCGCGAGGAGACGATCATGAGAACGTTCGCTGCGATTCTGCTGGCCGCGTCCCCCCCCTGAGCTGGCGGCCCAGAGGTGCGCCGACACGATCTGTCGCTCAACCTGGCACGGTGAGACACACGGATGCTACCGTCTGAATCAGGTCAATCTCGAATCTGAGCGTATTTGATGCTAGAGATCAAATCGATCTCGAACGTGAGCATGTCTGTTAATGAAATGGAACTGACCCACGCGTGATCGCGTACCTGGTACAGCGGCTCGCCTGGGCGGCGGTGCTTCTCGTCGCCACGACGCTGATGGTGTTCGTCGTCGTACACCTCTCCGGCGATCCCACCGCGCTCTACGTGGGCCCCGAGGGCACGCGAGCGGATTACGAGATGGTTCGCGCGGCGCTCGGGTTCGATCGCCCGCTGCCCGAGCAGTACGGACGCTTCCTCGCGCGCGCCGCCCGCGCCGACTTCGGCCGCTCGCTGCGCCACCAGCAGCCCACGCTGCCCCTCGTGCTCGAGCGCTTCCCCGCCACCCTGAAGCTTGCCCTCGTCGCCATGCTGCTCGCGGCGCTCCTCGCGGTGCCGCTCGGCATCCTCTCCGCGCTGCGCCGGAACTCGGTCCTCGACAGCTGCGCGATGACCTTCGCGCTCTCCGGCCAGTGCATGCCGACCTTCTGGCTCGGCATCCTCCTGATCCTCGTGTTCGGCGTGCACCTCGGCTGGGTGCCCGTCTACGGCGGCGAGGGCCTGCGCGCGCTCGCCCTGCCGGCGGTGACGCTGGGCGTCTGGGCGATGGCGCGCACGGCGCGCATCACGCGCTCGAGCATGCTCGAGGTGCTCCCTCAAGACTTCTTGCGAACGGCGCGCGCCAAGGGGATCAGCGAATGGGGCGTGATCCTCCGGCACGGGCTGCGCAACGGCGCCATCCCGATCGTGACGGCGCTGGGGCTCGAGCTGGGCAATCTCCTCGGCGGCGCCGTGATCACGGAGGCGGTCTTCGCCTACCCGGGCATCGGCCGGCTGGCCGTCGAGGCCGTGGTGAACAAGGACATTCCCCTGCTCCAGGCCGTGGTGTTCACCATCGCGACCGCGCTGATCCTGCTCAACGTCGCCGTGGACCTCCTCTATATGGTCCTCGACCCGCGGGTGCGTCTTGCCTGAGTGGTGGGCCTTCCATCGCCGCACGCGGACGTTTCTCGCCGCGCCGAGCGCGCGCTTCGGCCTGATCGTGCTCGCCGGCGTCCTGCTCTGCGCGCTGCTTCCCGGGCGCCTGGCGCCCGCGGACCCCAACGAGCAGCAGCTGCTCGCCCGCTTCACGCCGCCCGCCACGCGGACGAGCGACGGCACGCTGGCGGCGCTGGGCACCGACCAGCTCGGCCGCGACATCCTCAGCCGGGTCATCCACGGCGCGCGCACCTCGGTGCTGATCGGCATGTCGGCGGTGCTGCTGGCGGGCGCGGTGGGCACGAGTCTCGGCTTGACGGCCGGGATGCGCGGTGGCATGTCTGATCACCTCATCATGCGCCTCGCCGACATGCAGTTCGCCTTCCCCTTCATCCTGCTCGCCATCACCGTCATCGGGGTGCTCGGGGCGAGCATCCGCAACATCATCCTCGTGGTGGGGCTGAGCAACTGGGCGACCTACGCGCGGGTCGTGCGCGCCGAGACGCTCGCCGTCCGCGAGCGCGCGTACGTGGACGCCGCGCGCTCGCTCGGCCTGTCGCGGCCGAGGATCGTGTGGCGCCACGTCCTGCCCAACGTCAGCGCCTCGCTGATCGTGGTCGCCACCTTCGGCGTGGCCGGCGCGATCCTCACCGAGGCCGGGCTTTCCTTCCTCGGCCTCGGCGTGCCGCTGGCCATCCCGTCGTGGGGCGGCATGCTCGCCGAGGGCCGGCAGTTCGTCGACACGCGCTACTGGCTCGCGCTCTTCCCCGGCGCCGCCCTCTTCGTCACGGTGATGGCGATCAACCTGCTCGGCGACGCGCTGCGGGACGCGCTCGATCCCTATCTGCAATCTCGAAGGGCCGTGGGCCAACTCTGAGGAGACACGCCATGTCATTCGCCACGCGCAGTCGCTGGGGTACCGTCGCCGTCCTGGGTTGCCTCGGTCTGCTCGCCGGCCGCGTGCCCGACGCGGCGGCGCAGCCGAAACCGGTGGTGGTCGTGCAGTCGGGCGAGGCGGCCACGCTCGACTGGCACATGCACTGCGACAAGAACGCCCACGAGCCGGACCGGCAGATCTTCGACACGCTGTTGCGTCGCGACCTCAAGACGCTCAAGCTCGAGGGCAATCTCGCCGAGTCGTGGCGCCTGCTCAACGACACGACCTGGCAGTTCAAGCTGCGGCGCGGGATCAAGTTCCACAACGGCGAGCCGTTCGACGCGAGCGCCGTCAAGTTCAGTGTCGAGCGGATGCTGAACCCCGCGCAGGGCGCGCCCGGCCGCACCAGCATCGCCAGCATCGATCACGTGGACGTCGTCGATTCGTACACGGTCAACGTGGTGACGAAGACGCCGTTCCCGCTGCTGCCGGTCCGCATGAGCCCGGGGCACTGCGGCACCGTGGGGATCCTGCCGCCGAAGTACGTCGCCCAGGTCGGCGACGCCGGGTTCGCGGTGAAGCCGGTGGGCACCGGCCCGTACAAGTTCATCGAGTGGGTGAAGGACGAGCGCCTCGTGCTGGACGCCAACAAGGAGTACCACCGCGGCGCGCCGGCCATCGAGCGGCTGGTCTTCCGTCCCGTGCCCGAGTTGACCACCCGCGTGGCGGCGCTGCTCGCCGGCCAGGCCGACCTCGTCAGCGACGTTCCGCCCGACCAGGTCGCGAAGATCAAGGCCAGCGGCTCCGCCCGCGTCGAGGTCAGCACGCTCGGCGGCTTCATCATCATGGTGAAGATGACGAACTACCTGATGCCGGGGCCGTGGCAGGACGCGCGCGTGCGCAAGGCCATCAACTACGCGATCGACATGGACACGATCATCAAGACGGTGCTGGAGGGTTATGGCCAGCCGCTCGGCGTGCCGCTGGAGAAGGAAGCGTTCGGCTTCAACCCGGCCATGAAGTGGTGGGGCTACGACCCCGAGCGGGCGAAGGCGCTCCTGCGCGAGGCCGGCTACCCGAACGGGTTCGAGATGACGCTGCACGCGCCGAATCGGCGCTACATGAACGACATCGAGGTCATGCAGGCGATGGCGGCCATGCTCGGCAAGGTCGGCATCAAGGCCACCGTGCAGGTGTGGGAGCAGAGCGTGTACACGACGAAGTGGCGCAAGCGTGAGCTGCTGCCCGCCTACATGGTGGCGTGGGGCGGCGCGGGCGTCTTCGACGGCGACCTGCTCGTCAACTCGCTCCACAGCAAGTCCGCGCTGGCCATCCACAAGAACGAGGCGCTCGACAAGATCCTGGAGGAGGCGCAGGGCACCAACGATCCCGAACGGCGCCGGGCGCTCTACTTCAAGGCGCAGGAGCTCATCTTCGAGGACGCGCCGATCATCAAGGCCTACCAGCAGGCCCACATCTTCGGCATCAGTAACCGACTCGACTGGAAGCCCTGGATCGACAACATGCTGTTCCTCTACGACGCGCGGCTGAAGTGATGCGCCCGGCGTTCGCGCGGCTGTTCAGCCCGATCCGGATCGGGCACGCGACGGCGAAGAACCGGATCGTCTCCACGCCGCACGGGGCGGCCTTCGGCGAGAAGGGCGGCATCACGGACCGCTACATCCGCTATCACGAGGAGAAGGCCAGGGGCGGCTGCGGCGTGGTGATGATGTTCGGCTCCTCGAGCATCCATCCGACCTCGGTCAACGACTGGGGCGAGGTCAACAACTGGGATGACGGCGTCATCCCGCAGTTCCGGCAGATGAGCGAGGCGATCCAGCGCCACGGCGCGCTCTGTCTCTCGCAGATCTCGCACCGCGGGCGGCGCGGTCACTCCTGGTACTCCGGCGTTCCACTGTGGGCGCCCTCCGACACGCGCGAGGAGCGGCATCGCGAGTGGCCGCACGTCATGAGCCGCGTCGAGATCCGCGAGGTGATCGACGCGTGGGCGGCGGCGGCCGTGCGGCTCAAAAAGGGCGGCTACGACGGCTGCGACATCCCGCTGTACGGCGGGCATCTGCTCGAGAACTTCATCTCGCCGCTCGCCAACACGCGGACCGACGAGTACGGCGGCAGCCTTGACAATCGTCTGCGTCTGCCCACCGAGGTGTTGCGCACCGTGCGCGAGGCGGTGGGCCGCGACTTCATCATCGGCCTGCGTCACAGCGGCGACCACTACGTCGAGGGCGGCCTGAGCCGGGAGGAGCTGCTCGAGATCGCGCGGCGCCTCGACGCCGTCGGCATCGCCGACTACTGGATGGTGAGCGGCTCCAACACCGAGACGCTGAAGTTCGAGGCGATGGTCACCCCGTCGCACTATCATCCGCGCGGCGTTTTCAACGACCTCGCCGCGCTCACGAAGAGCATCGTCCGCGTGCCCGTCATCGTGGCCGGCCGCATGGTGACCGCCGAGCAGGCGGAGGCGGCGCTCGCCGCCGGCGTGTGCGATCTGGTCGGCATGACGCGGGCGCTGATCGCCGATCCGGAGATGCCGAACAAGGTCAGCGAGGGGCGCGTCGACGACGTGCGTGTGTGCGTCGGGGCCGCCGAGGGCTGCATCGGGCGCCTGCGCCAGGGCAAATCGATCACGTGCGTGCAGAACCCGGCGATCGGCCGCGAGGCCGAGCTGATGGAGGTCCGCCCGGCGTCGAGACCGCGGCGCGTGGTCGTGGTCGGCGGCGGCGTGGCCGGGCTCGAGGCGGCGCGCGTGGCGGCGCTGCGCGGTCATCAGACGATCCTGCTCGAGGCGACCTCGGCCGTCGGCGGCCAGGTCCTCGCCGTGGCGCGCGCGCCCAAGCGCGAGGACTACGCGTCGATCGCGACGTGGCTGGTCGCCCAGGCGAAGAAGGCCGGGGCCGAGATCCGGCTCAACACGCCGGCCTCCGGCGCCGACGTCCTCGCCCTGAAGCCCGACGCGGTCATCCTCGCCACCGGCGCCACGCAGCGCGTGCCGGACATCCCGGGCGTGACGCTGCCGCATGTCGCGACCACGGTGGACGTCCTCACGGGCCGCGCGGCGCCCGGGCGCCGCGTCGTCATCGTCGACGAGGAGGGCTACTTCGCGGCGCCGACGACGGCGGACTTTCTGGCCGAGCGCGGGGCGCAGGTCACCATCGTGTGTCGCTACTTCATGGTCGGCGAGGACATCGACGAGGGCACGCGCTCCGATCTGTACGCGCGCCTGTTCGCGCGCGGGGTGACGCCGATCCCGATGACGGTCGCGAAGGAGATCCTGCCGCAGGGCGTCCGCACGCGCCACACGTTCTCGAACGCCGAGGTGATCCTCGAGGCCGACTCCGTGGTCCTGGCCTTCGGCGGCAAGGCACACGATCCACTCTCGCGGGAGCTCGAGGGCAAGGTGGCGGAGCTGAAAGTCATCGGCGACGCGTACTCCCCGCGCCGCGTCCACGACGCCATCCTCGACGGCACGCGCGCCGCGCGCACGCTCTAGACGAGCCGCCGCCGAACCATCTCGATGTTCGAGGCGAGGCTCTCAGGCGTCTAGCCGCTCGTGGAGATGGTGGGCCGGACGTGCAGGTACACCGTGCCGGGACATGGTCAGCGGGGCCTGGTCAGCGGAGGGAGCGCACTGCATGAAGACGATCGAAATGCCGGTGCTGATTTGCGGCGGCGGGCCCGTTGGATTGAGCGCGGCGATCCTGCTGGCGCGACTCGGCGTGCGCTCGACGCTCGTCGAGTCACCCCTCGACGACGGACCATCCCAAGGCGCGCGGGTTCTCTACGAGAACGATGGAGATTCTGCGGCCCTGGGGCATCGAGGCCTCGCTGCGCGAGCAGGCCCTTCCCTCGGGCGCGTTGCGCTTCATCTAGGTGGAATCACTCGCTGGCCGTGAGATTGGCCGGGTCGAGCCGCCCCATCGCGCTATCCCCGGTTCGCGTAGCCCGACCTATGTTTGCATGGCCGCGCAAAACGCGTTTGAGGCAGAGCTCCGGCGCCATCCGGAAACCTATCCGGAGATCGAGCTGCGATTCAGCACCGAGCTCACAGCGTTTGAGCAGGACGACACTGGCGTGACGGCCACCTTGGGTGACCGGGGCTCAGGGCAGATCCAAACAGTGCGCGCCTCCTATATGATCGCCGCCGATGGCGCATCGAGCCGAACACGGGCGCAGCTTCCCTCGCGCAACTTGAGAATGGCGCGACCATACCCTGCGCAAGAACCCAAGGAGGACCTCGGTAGGGACTCTGTGGTTCGGCCAAGATCAATGCCATCCCGAGGACATCGCCCAGAGGGAGGCGCCACCGCGCCGCCCAGAATCCGTCTGGAAACAGCGTCTCGCCCAGAGCAACCCGGCCAGGCGAGCGCCCGAGGCCTCTCCGGCCAGCGACTGGAGTGAGGGAAGCGTCCAATCCCGCGCCTGCCCAAGGAGCGCGCCCCGGGCTTGAGAGCCCACACGTCGCGAGAGGCCGCCCGCGCTCCAGCGGTTCAGCACGATGAGGATCAGGCCCCGACGCGCGACGCGCACGGCCTCACGCACCGCTGCGAGAGGAGCCTCAAGAAACTCCAGGGTCGTGATGAACAGCACCACATCGATCGCCACGTCGGGGAGCGGCAACCGATGCGCATCAGCGAGGACTGCGGGGATCCTCGGATGCCGTGCTTGTATTTCGGCCAGCATCGCGGGCGATCGGTCAATACCGACCACCCGAAACGTGGACGCGAGCCACGCCGAAAAACGGCCCGTGCCGCATCCGATCTCGAGGAGATTCGCGGCACCGGGGAATGCCGCCAAGAGCTCGCAGAGCAGCGTCCAAGGCGGCGCGAGGTCACGAAAGACCCGGCGGGAGAATGTCCTTCTCGCCGAGATATTCGCGGCGATAGAGGTCGGTGACCGAGGCCCAACGCAGTATGCACGCTTGTTCCGCCACCTCACGGGCGCGGGCCTCGAGCGCCTCGTTGTCGAGATACCGGGCGCACAGGTCGGCCTGCCGTCGACTGTGCTCCACGTCCGCGGCCGCATGCTCGGTGAAGAACTCGATCTCTGGGGAGCCGGGCGCAAACCCGTAGTGCTTGGCCAGCGCCGGCAGCACGACCTCAGTGTTGAGGGCCGGCTGCTGGCCCTCCTGCGTGCTCTGCATCGCGAGGACGACGCCGATCGGTTCCTGGACTCCGGTCTGATAGTAGTAAAGGGCGCGTCCCCACCAGACCGGCGTCATCTTCGTGGTGCGGACCTCGTCGGCGGACAGCCCTGCGGCCTTGCAAAAGCGCAGGATCAGCTCGTTGTGATCATGCGGCCGGTGGCCCGCGCGCGGGATCGCCTTGAATCCTTCCTCTTCGGAGATGTTTTCGGCGATCGCCTTGCGGATGTCCTCGTGCGCGATCGTTCGCGCGTAGAAGATACCGAAGCTTGCCAGCGCCTGCTGCACGAACTTGCCATGCAAGGCCATATACACGCCGAGCGCGCGCAATGGCAGCTTACCGTCGGCAAGAGCCTGGAAAAATGGATGTCTCTTGGTGTGCCAGCGCTCGCGGATCGCCACGATCTCATCAACGATGGACGTCGTCATGGAAGTCTCCCCTTCGGCTCGAGTGTTTCCTCGACGCCTTCGATTGGACGCCTCCCGCCCTCGCAGCGAGTACCTCTTCCGCACGCCGGGCACAAGGGGGAAAGCGGCGCGGCGCATCGGCCGCCGCATCTCGCCCCCGCCGGATTCTCGACGTGGTACCCGACACCGCATGCCGGTCGGACCGTAGAACGGTGCGTCGGCCGCGGAGCCGGCGCGGCTCCGGGAATAGGCACATCCACAGCGCCGCGCCGGAGCGTCGTGCGGAGCTTTATCGAGGTCAGACCTGCTTCAGGATCCCCTCCATCTCCTTGTCGTCGAACGCGCGCATCGTCGTACTGCTGACGTTGCCCGCGGCCACCACGTTCGCCATCGCACCCATCATCGCCTCCTCGGATGGTGCGTCGATGATGGACACGAGGTCATAGGGGCCCTGCGTCCACAGGAGCGTCTGCACTTTGAAGCCTCGCTTCTCGGTCTGCTCGCGCGTCTGCCGAGCACGCTTGACGGTCTCACGGATGTTCTTTGCGCCGTCGGCGGTGAACCTGTAGAGGACGACGTACCGCGGCATAGCTTACCTCCTTGCGCACGGTTTGCCGGATGGCGTAACGGGATCATTGCCGGACGCAACGATTCCACGGCGGTGCGCGGGCGGTCGCCGGAGAAGCGTTAATTCCGGATCGTCGGGCGACGAAGGCACTAATCGGGACCACAGCCCTCGATGCTCGAAGACAGCTTATACCGCGGGACGAAGACGGAGGCGCACGCATCTGCCGCGCCTGGAGCAGATCGTCGTCGACATGGCCCTCCTCAATCCTCCGAGAGCCAGACGTCCTGGAGCTTCTGGTTCGAGTAGTGATTGGGCGGGGCCACGTAGTTCTTCACCTTGGTCCAGTGCACGACCCGCCGCGTCCACCAGAGACCCGGCAGGTAGTAGGCATTGTCCAGCACGCGCCTCTGGAGCTCGATGATGGCCTTCTTCCGCTCGGTGGGGTCGATGGCCCGCGCCTGGCGCGAGTACAAATCTCCGATAGCAGGATCGTTGATTCGGCCCCAGTTCCCGGGATCCCCAAAGACGTACCGATCGAGAATGATATCGGGATCGTCCATGTACTCGACCCCGGGGTTGACGATCGCCTCGAAATTTCCCGTGTCCCGTCCGTCCGCGAACCAGGCGGCGGTCTCCAGCGGCCGGTTCTCGGCCTCGACGCCGATCTTCTTCCACTCTTGGATCGCGAAGACCGCGAAGTCCTGGTAGGGCAGCTTGACGTTACGGTTCTTCAGCACGAGCTTGAAGCCGTGCGGATAGCCGGCCTCGGCGAGCAGTCGCCTGGCCTCCGCCCGGTTCTTCTCCATGTCCCGCCCGAAGCCTGGGAACCTCTCGAGCTCGGCCGGCGGCAGCGCCCACTCCGTCCCCGGCCGCATCAGTCCCCCGACGTCCCGAAGGCCGGTGAGGGGAACAGCACCCGGCCACCCGTGTACCGATCGAGGCCGAGCGTGAGAGCCTTGCGGACGCGGACATCGGTGAACGGCTTGATGGTGTTATTGACCGCGATCCCCCACCACCCGGTGGCGGAGACCTCCTGGACGGAGACCTTGGCACCCAGCTGCTTCTTGATCGGCTCGACCTCGGCCCCGGGCAGATCGCGGAACTCGATGTAAGCGCGCCCGGACCGGATTGCGGCCGCCCGCACCGATGTCTCGGTGCTGATGAAAAACTTGTAGCCGTTCAGGTACGGTCGGTCGCTCACGAAGTAGTCGGGGTTGCGCTCGCCCTCGAACGTCGCGCCAGGTGTGTAGCTCTTGAACTTGAAGGGGCCGGAGCCCACGACGTTCGTCTTGAAGTAGTTCGGGTCCTTATCCAGATATTTCTTCGGATAGATCACGTTCCAAGGCGAGGCCAGGTTGTTGAGAAGCGAGGCCGACGGATACTTGAGCTTGAACACCACCGTGGCAGGGTCGGGCGCCTCGATGCCCTGGATCGCGCTATAGGAGCCCTTCCGCACGCTGCGCACTCCAGCCGGAGGAAAGGCGATCTTCTCGTAGGTGGCCTTGACGTCGGCCGCCGTTAGGGTCGAGCCGTCATGGAACTTGATGTCCTGACGGATCTTGAACGTGTAGGTCAGCCCGTCGGGCGCGATCTTCCACTCGCTGGCGACGTCCCCGATGATCTTCGGGTAGCTGTACGGATCGATCTGGAGCAGCGTGCTGTACAGCGGCGCCACCAACTCTATGGTGGCGAAGGTGTTCTCCTGGTGAGGGTCGAGGCTCGGCGGGTCGGCGCCGATGACGGCCAGGAGAACGCCTCCTCGGCGAGGGGTCTCCGCCGCTCGGGAGGCGCCTGGGATCGCGACCACCAGCGAGGCGATCAGAACAACCAACGCGATGACGGTGAGGACTGTCCGATAACGTTGGAACCAAGCCGCCATCTCGGCACCTCCCATGGTCGAACGATGTTGGGATAGGTGACCGATCGTCAAACCACCGCTGGGGACAAGCGGACGCTAACAGGCGAGGGGGGGCCCGTCAACTCTTGCTCGTTGTCACGGAGCGTTGGATGACGCCCGGGCGTCATTCGGATGTCGCAGGGCATCAGGCTCCTGCTCCCAGGTCCTCAACCCCTGCGATCGACGTACTCTGATTCTCGCGCCCCAGTGCCCGCTACAGCTGCGTCTGATCGACTAGCACGGGCGGTGGGTTGCGGCGAAGAACAATCGCACAAGGGACGTCCGCAAACGTTGAGCCGCCTTCTCGCGGCTCAGCTGCAGGCCCGGCCTTGACAGCGCGGTCGGCGGGGCGCTAGTAGTAGGCCCTCGGAGCGCGCCGGCTCGCGGCGCTTCACCGGAGGTGGCCCCCACGACCCGACTCAAGGAGATCAAACCCGTTAGCAGAAAGGTCCTCGTGTCCTTCCTG
>Ga0070697_100001994_pt1 | contig 15633 bp, 14 predicted proteins | sample KBSK1501metaG_FD_65475 | JGI IMG/M metagenome (GOLD analysis project Ga0070697, IMG submission 65475) | Corn, switchgrass and miscanthus rhizosphere microbial communities from Kellogg Biological Station, Michigan, USA - KBS K1-50-1 metaG | ecosystem: Host-associated > Plants > Roots >...
GCGCCGCACTCGATGCAGTTGCCGAAGCTCACCAGCGTCTTCTTTTGCTCCTCATTCCACTCGTAGACGCCGGCCGGGCAGAAGTGCGTGCAGTACTTCCCGGTGCATTTGTCGCGGCACACGTTCTGGTCGACGATCTCGATGTGCGGTTTGCCGGTGTCCTCGTTGTACTTGACCGTGAACAGCTTGTCGGTCAGCTTTTCCATCAGGCCGCTCCGAACCTCTCCCAGATGCGGCACATGAGCCGCACGGTGTTGATGTAGTCGGCGGCGTGGATGTTCTCGTTCGGGGCGTGGATCCGGTTGTCCGGCCGGCCGACCCCCACCGGCAGGATCGTCGGCACGCCGAGGTCCGAGACCACAGGGTGCATCGGTCCCGTGGCGGGCATGAACGGCCACAGCACCGGGTCGCCGTGCATCTCCCGCACGCAGTCGATGACCGTCCGCGCGACCGCCGAGGAGGGGTCCGACCGGGCAGGCTTCTCGCCCTCGCCGGCGACGATCTCGACCTTCTGAAAGCCGTTGCGATCGAGATGCTTACGCAGCAAGGTCAGCACGTCGTCCGGATCCTGGTTGGGGATGAGCCGAAAGTCCAGCTTCGCGGTCGCCTCCGCGGGCAGCACCGTCTTCGATCCAGGGCCCTGGTAGCCAGTGGTTATCCCCGCGATGTTGCACGTCGGGAGGAACAGCATCTGCTCGATCACCTGCTCCGGTTTCGGATCGCGAACCAACTTTTCGAAACCGACGAGCTTGCGGCGCTTCTCGATCTCGGGGTCGATCGTCGCCATCATGCGGCGGTCGGCCTCGGTCGGCTTGACGACCTTGTCGTAGAACCCCTCGAGCTTGACGTTCATATCCTGGTCGCGCAGGCTGGCGAGCGCGCCGACCAGGTACATCGCGGCGGATGGGTAGATGGACGCGAAGCCCGAGTGCTGGTCGAAGTCGAGCATCTTGACCCGCAGGGTCACGTAGACGAGGCCACGGCAGCCGAACTGAAGCGTGGGCCGGCCGGCGCCGTCGAAGGATGTGCCCGATTCCCAAAGGCAGCCGTCGGCGCGCAGCTTGTCGGCGTGGTCGTGTGCGATCTTCTCGAACGATTTGGAGCCGATCTCCTCCTCCCCCTCGATGAGGAAGCGCAACGTGACCGGGACCTCACCCAGCTGCTTCAGAGTCTCGAGCGCGTGGATGCGCGCCATGACGTCGGCCTTGTCGTCGGCGACGCCGCGCGCGAAGATCCTTCCGTCGCGCTCCGCGGGCTCGAACGGCGGAGTTTGCCACAGATCGATGGGATCGACCGGCTGCACGTCGTAGTGCTCATAGAGGAGGAGCTTGCGGCGGCCGCCGCCTTTCACCTCGGCGTAAAGAGCGGGCATGCCGCCGGCCTCGAGGGTCTCGACTCGATCCGTGAAACGCGAGAGGCGATCCGCGATCCAGTCACGCGCGGGCTGCACGGCTTCGCGCCCGTGGTTTGAGATGCTCGGAAACGCGCAGAGCTCTTTCAGGTCTTCAATGAAGCGTCGCGAGTTCTTCTCTACGTAAGCGTCAACCGCGCTGGTTGAGATCACATCCCCATCGTAACCTTGTGCCGATGACCGAGGCTGCGCCGGAGTTTCACTTCTCGCCGCGGCCGAATCGCGCCTCGGAGATCAACTGGCAGCCGTGGTCGGCCGCGGCATTCGAGGGGGCCCGGCTGACGCGGCGCCCCATCCTTCTTTCGATCTCGGCCGTGTGGTGCCACTGGTGCCACGTCATGGACGAGACGACCTACTCGCACCCGAGCGTGATCGAGATCATCAACCGCGACTACGTGCCGATCCGCGTGGATAACGACGTGCGGCCTGACATCAACCAGCGCTACAACATGGGCGGCTGGCCGACGACGGCTTTTCTCACCCCCACGGGCGACATCCTCACCGGCGGGACCTACATGCCGCCCGACCAGATGGCAAGCGCGCTGATGCGGATCGCCGACTACTACCGCGGCAACCAGGCCGAGATCGCGAGCCGCGTCCTCGACGCGCGCAAGCGCGCGGCGTCAGGAGTGTCGCGCAGCGCCGGCGAGCTCGACAGCCGGCTGGTCGAGGAGATTCTCGATGCGGTCAAGGCGGCCTACGACCCGACATACGGCGGCTTCGGCAACGCGCCGAAGTTTCCCCAGACAGACGCGATCCTTCTCTTGCTCGAGCAATCCGTGCTTCGCGCCGATGACGAGCTTCGGCGCATGGCCGTGCACACGCTCGAGCGCATGTCCGGAGGCGGCACCTACGACCACGTCGAAGGCGGATTCTTCCGCTACTCGACGACGCAGGACTGGAGCGTTCCTCACTTCGAAAAGATGCTCGAGGACCACGCCGGTCTGGTCCAGGCTCTCGCTCTGGCGGGAATGCCGGAGCAGCTCGCGAAGACAGCCGGATATCTCGACCGGGTGCTGCGCGATCCGAAGACCGGCCTCTACGCGGGCAGCCAGGACGCGGACGAGCACTACTACTCGATGGACGCCGACGAACGGGCGAGCAGCAACCCGCCGTACGTCGACCGGCGCGTCTACACCGCCTGGAACGCGGCCCTGGCCGTCGCCTATCTTGACGCGGGCTTGCCGGCGGACCGGCTGCTCGAGGCGCTCTTCAAGCGCGCGTACAGGCAGGGCGAAGGAATCACTCACGCCGAAGGCGCCGGCGCGCAGGGCGCACCCCAGGTCGGGCAGCTGGCGGACCAGGTCTGGGCGCTCTGGGCTTCCGCGCGCGCTTATCAACGCGGCCTGGGCGACAGATGGCGCGAGGTGGCCCTCGACCTCGCGGCCCACATCGAGGAGCGCTACGGCGACCCTGAGCTCGGCGGTTACCTCGACCACGCCGGAGGCGAAGACCTTGGCCGCCTGGGCGAACGCATCAAGCCCCTGGCTGAGAACTCGGTCGCCGCGATGGCGCTGATCGAGCTCGACATCATGGTGGGCGATCCGTCCTCCCCATTCCGCGAGCGGGCCAGGCGCGCGCTCGAATCCGTGGCCGCCCTACCGCGACAGTACGGCCTGATGGCGGCGGTGTTCGCGCGCGCCCTGGACCGGCTCGGCCACGCGATCAAGGTCACCACGAAAAACCCGGAGCTCGCCCACGCCGCGCGCACCGCGCATCCCTACGCGGTGCTGGATCCGTCCGGCGATGAACGTGCCATCGTCTGCGCGGGCACCATATGCTTGGCGCCGGTGTCGACACCTGAGGCCCTGAAGGACGCGATCCGAGAAGCCTCCCAAACGCGTGCCTGAAAGTCGTAACCGCTTTGCGCACCGCGTAAACCGGGCGCTCGACGACCCCAAGCTGCAAAGGGCGCTCATCCACGCCATGACGGGCCTGCGCACCCGTCGCAACGCCGCGTTCGAGAGCTTTGACTTCGCGAAGGGACGCGCCGAGCTGAAGCGCCGCCGCCAGGCGAACCTCGAGCGGCTGCCGGAGCTGTTGGAGCAGTTCGCCGAGCGGCTGGCCGCGGTCGGCGGAGTTCTGCACTTCGCCAAGGATGCCCACGAAGCGCGGGAGATCATCGGCCAGCTCTGCTGGAACGCAGGCAGCGGCCTGCCGGCGGGCAAGCGAATGGTCGTGACGAAGAGCAAGTCGATGGCGACCGAGGAGATCGGCCTTAACGGTTACCTCGAAGGCCTCGGTATCGAGGTCGTCGAGACCGACCTGGGCGAGCGGATGGTCCAGCTCACCCACACGCATCCATCGCACCTCATCGCGCCCGCCATCCATCTGACGAAGGAAGACGCAGCCGCTGTCTTCGGGACAGAACCGACCGTCGAGGCGATCCAGCGTCACGCGCGCGAATCGCTGCGGGAGAAGTTCATCGAGGCGACCGTTGGAATCTCGGGCGCGAACATGGCGATCGCGGAGACGGGGACCATCGTGCTGGTCACGAACGAAGGCAACGCCGACCTGACCACGACCCTGCCCCCCGTCCATATCGCGCTCTTCGGCATCGACAAGATCGTCGCCTCGCTGGACGATGCCGTCGCCGTGCTGAGGATGCTGCCGCGCAGCGGCACCGGCCAGGTGATCAGCGCTTACGTGAACTGGATCACGGGCCCATCGCGGTCGGCGGATATCGAGCAATCGCTGACGATCGGGGTGCACGGGCCGCGCGAGCTGCACTGCGTGATCATCGACAACGGCCGCGAGAAGATGATGGACGACCCGATCTTTCGGGACGCGCTCACCTGCATCCGGTGCGGCGCGTGCTCCAACGCCTGCCCGCCGTTCATGGCGGTCAGCGGCCACCAGTTCGGAGGCCACATCTACAACGGGCCGATCGGCCTGGTCCTCACTCCCTTCCACCACGGCGTGGAGGACGCCGACCTCGCCAACACCCTGTGCGTGCAGTGCAACGCCTGCGAGGAGATCTGCCCCGTGGGCATCCCGCTCCCACGCCAGATCCTCGAGCACAGGCGCTCGGGTCGGAAGTCGCTTCGCAAGCGGGCGGTGCTCGAGCTCTGGAAGCGCCCGCAGCTTGCCAACACATTGCTGCGCGCCGCCGCGCCCTTCAGCGGCCTGGTCCCCGGCACGCCGAAGCTCGCGCGGGAGCCTTTCCGCGACCGGGTGGTGGAGGCGGACGTCGACGGGGAGCCGCTGACGATCTTCGCCTCATGCCTGTCGGATCGGGCGTGGCCCGACTCTGCCGCGGCGCTGGAGCGAATCGCGGCTGCCGCGGGCTTCAAGGTTGGATTTCCCAAGGATCAGTGGTGCTGTGGCCTGATCGCCGCCAACGCGGGCGACTTCGGCGCCGGCGCCCACCTGGCGGACCAGCTTGCCGCTTCGCTTCGAGATTCCAAGGGTCTGATCGTCACACCCTCGGCCTCCTGCTTCGGCGCCTTCACCATCGACGCCGCCGACTGGGGCGCCGCGCCCGACGAGAAGCTCCGCTCCCGCTTCCGCGACTCCACGCGCTTTGTCCTCCAGCTCCTGGAGCACAACCCTCGCCTGGTGGACGGGGAGCGGATGAGCCTCAAGATCGCCTACCACGACTCGTGCCAGACGCTCCGCCAGCTCGGCCTGAAGAGCGAGCCGCGACGGGTGCTGGAGCTCGCCGGCTACGAGGTCGTCGACCTGCCGGACATCGCCAACTGCTGCGGCTTCGGCGGCAGCTTCAGCCTCGAGTGGCCGCGGGTGGCCGAGCGGCTGGCGAGCTGGAAGCTGGACGCCATCGCCAAGACCGGCGCCGCGGTCGTGGCCTCGGACAATCCCGGCTGCCTGATGCACATCGCGGCCGCGGCGCGGAAGCGAGGCATGGAGCTTCGAGTGGCCCACGTCCTGGAGCTTGTGGCGGAACACCTGGCCTGATCGACATCTACGCTTAACACGCCGTGAAGATGTCCCTGGTCTCGGCGCCTGCCGCCGAGCTGAACGTCGACGCGCTCGCGATCCCAGTGGTCACCGGCCAGAAGCTTGCGGGACCCGCCCTCGAGCTCGACCGGGCGATGGGCGGCGTGCTCTCCGAGATGATCGTCAACGCGGAGTTCCGGGGCCGGATCCACGAGGTGCTCCCCATCCCCTCGCAGGGGAAGATCGTCCCGCGTCGCGTCATCCTCTACGGGCTCGGCGCGCTGCATGACCTCGACGGGCAGCGGGTGCGCTCCGCGCACCACGAGCTCGTGCGAGCCTCGCGGACGTGGGGCTACAAGCGCATGGCCGTCCTACGGACCGAGCCGCTCGGCATGGACACGCTGAAGCCGGTCGTCGAGGGCTGCGTGCTGGGCACGTTTGAAAGAAGGTCGAGGCAGACCGGGCAGGCTCCCGAGCGTCGCGAGATCGACGAGGTGATCCTGAGCGGATTCGGATCAGGCCGCGAGCAGGAGGTGCTGGCGGCCCAGGAGAACGGCGAGGCCACCAACCGCGCTCGCGAGTGGCAGAACGCACCCGCGAACGAGCTCACGCCCGACGCGCTCGCGCAGGAGGCGACGCGGATCGCGCAGCGGCACAACCTCGAGCTCGAGGTTCTCGGGCCCGGTGAGCTCAAGAGCGGCGGCTACAACCTCCTGCTCGGGGTCGGCGCGGGCTCCGCGAAACCGCCGCGCATGATCCGGGTTCGCCATCACGGCAACCACGACTCCTCGGCGGGCGCCTCCGTGCTCGCCCTCATCGGAAAGGGCATCACGTTCGACACGGGTGGCATCTCCCTCAAGGCCCCGGAAAACATGAGCCGGATGAAAGACGATATGTCGGGCGCGGCGGCGGTGCTTTCCGCGATCGACGTGATCGCCTCGCGCAAGCTGCCCCTTGACGTGATGGCCGTGATCGCCGCCGCCGAGAACATGCCCGGGCCGGCGGCCCAGCGTCCAGGCGATGTCCTCGTCAGCGCCGACGGCAAGACCGTCGAGGTTGTCAACACCGATGCGGAGGGCCGGCTCGTCCTCGCGGACGCGCTGACTCACGCGCTCCGCAACGGCGCGACGCACTTGATCGACCTCGCCACGCTCACGGGGGCTGCCACAGTTGCCATCGGCCATGCGGCAAGCGCGGCCGTCAGCAATGACGACGAGTTCTGGTCCGTCGTCGAGAAGGCGTCACGCGAGGCGGGCGACCGCGTGTGGAGGCTTCCCATGTACGCCGACTACCGGATCCTTCTCCGCAGCCAGATCGCGGATCTCCGCAACTCCGAGTACGGCGAGGCAGGGACCATCATGGGAGGCATGTTCATCGCCGAGTTCGCGGGTGCCAAGCCCTGGGCCCACATCGACATCGCGGCTTCCGCATGGAACACCAACCTCGAGCTCACCACCGTGCTGCGCGGCCCGAGCGGAGCCGGCACGCGGCTATGCATCGAGCTGGCTGAGCTGATGGCCCGCGGAGGGACCGACTCCTGGCCCCCCGCCCCCCGGAACGGATGACGGCGGCTGGGCGTTAACCACAAAGTGGCGATCCTCGAGACGATCCATTCCCCCGCCGACGTCAAGGCGTTGGACCACACCAGGCTCGCCGAGCTCGCCGGCGAGATACGCGCCTTCCTGGTCGAGGCGACGTCCCGCACGGGTGGCCATCTCTCCCCGAACCTCGGCGTGGTCGAGCTCACCCTGGCCCTGCACCGCGTCTTCGACAGCCCGAAGGACGCGATCGTCTGGGACACCGGCCACCAGGCCTACGTGCACAAGCTTGTCACCGGTCGGGCCGCCGACTTCTCCCGGCTTCGTCAGGCCGGCGGGCTTTCGGGATATCCATCCCGCAGCGAATCCGAGCACGACCTCGTGGAGAACAGCCACGCGTCGACGTCGCTGAGCTACGCGCTCGGCATCGCCGAGGCGCGGCTGCGCAAGCGGATCGGAGGTTTCGTGGTCGCGGTGATCGGCGACGGTGCCCTCACGGGCGGCATGGCGTACGAGGCGCTGAACCAGATCGCCCATTTGCAGCCGCCGAACCTGATCATCGTCATCAACGACAACGGGCGTTCCTACGCGCCGACGGTCGGTGGCCTCGCCCGCCATCTTTCGCAGCTTCGGGTCGATCCGCGCTACGAGCGGATCAAGGACGACATCTCGCGATTGCTCCGCGACCTTCCTCTCGTCGGTGCGACAGCAGACCAGGCCGCGTATCGCGTCAAGGAAGGTCTGAAGCAGCTGCTCCAGCCGTCGACGATGTTCGAAAGCCTCGGCATCAAGTACGCGGGCCTGGTCAACGGCCACGACGAGCCTGCTCTCGAGGAGGTTCTGACGCGCGCCAAGAAGCTGCGCGAGCCTGTCGTCGTTCACGTGGTCACCGAGAAAGGCCACGGTTACGGCCCGGCGGTGGAGGACGAGGTCGACAAGCTGCACGGAGTCAGCGCGTTCGACCCGCTTACGGGCCGCCCTCGCTCGACCGAGGTCACGTACACGGATGTTTTCGGCGAGGCGCTGATGACCGCGGCCTCCCGCCGGCCTGAGGTTTGCGCCATCACTGCCGCCATGGCCTCGTCGACCGGGCTGCTGAATTTTGCCAAGGAATTCCCGGACCGTTTCTTCGATGTCGGCATCTGCGAGCAGCATGCCGTCACCTTTGCGGCCGGCCTCGCCATGGCCGGCATGCACCCCGTGGTCTGCATCTACTCGACTTTTCTCGCCCGCGCCTTCGACCAGACGATCATGGACGTCGCCATGCACAAGCTGCCGGTCGTGTTCGTGATCGACCGCGCGGGCGTGACGGGCCCGGACGGCGCGTCGCATCACGGCATCTTCGACCTCTCGTACCTGAGGCTCATCCCAAACTTGAAGCTCGCGGCGCCCAAGGACGCAACCGAGCTGTGCGCGTTGCTCGAGACGGCGCTGGCGACCGATGGTCCCGTGGCCATCCGCTATCCGAGGGGCCCCGTCCCCGCGACGCCGGACCTTCCGGTCGAGCCGCTGCCGATCGGTCGCTGGGAGGAGTTGCGCAGGGGAGACGACGCGGTGATCTTTGCAGTGGGTCGCATGGTCGAGGTCGCCGCAGAGGCGGCGGCGCGCCTGGATATGCAGGGTCTTTCGTGCGCCGTCGTCAATGCGCGGTGGATCAAGCCGGTCGACCCACGCATCGTGGACTGGGCGCGGGCGCACCCGGTGGTGTTGACCGTCGAAGACAACGTCGGGTCAGGCGGCTTCGGTGGCGCGGTCCTCGAGGCGCTCGCGCCCCACGGACTTGCCGGCCGGGTCAGAGCTCTCGCGCTGCCCGACGCCTTTCTTCCGCAGGGCAAGGCGGCCGACATCTTGAAGGAGCACGGCCTCGACGCGGCGGGGATCGCAAAGGCCGCCTACGACGCGATCAGGGGACCTGTCGCGAAAGAAAGGATGGAGAGCTAGAGCCTCTTTCGGCCGGAGAAACCCTCGCCGACGCGGTGCCAGTGCTCCACCCGTTCCTCGCCCAGCTTCCAGCACAGCTCGACCAGCTCGCCATCTCGATAGGAGGGAAAGTCGATCAAGCCCTCGAGCGGCCCCTTCAGCTGAATGCCCATGCTGTTGAGGTTCAGCACCGCTTTCAGCAGCTCTTCCTCGGCGCCCTGGACGGCGTCGCGAGCCTGCTGCTCGCGCTCGCGCGCCTCACCGTTGGCGCCTGCGCGCTGTGACGTGTACTCGGCCATGCGCAGCTGCTCCTCGAGGTCGGGCCGCATCGCCGAAAGCTCGGCGATCTGGGCGACGATCGGCCTCACGCGAGGGAGCTCGCGATTCGCTTCGTCGACCGTGTATGTCCGGAGCCGTTGCACCGCTCAACGATACTTCGTTGAATGGACGCCAAGGCGGAAAGGCGCCGCCTCGAGGAAGCTCGCGTGGCGCGCCTGGCGACAGCGGATGGCAGCGGCAAACCGCACGTCGTGCCGGTCACCTTCGCGATCGAAGACGAAACCGTGTTCTTTGCCGTGGACGCCAAGCCCAAGCGAACGACCAACCTCAAGCGCCTCCGCAACATGGCCGCCAATCCATCTGTCTCCCTGCTGATAGACCATTACGAAGAGGACTGGAGTCGTCTGTGGTGGGTCCGTGTCGACGGCAGGGCGCGGGTGCTGACCGACGAAGCGCAGGCGCAGCACGCCGTGGACCTGCTGGCGGGCAAGTACGAGCAGTACCGCAAAGCAAGGCCCTCGGGTCCGGTGGTCGCCGTGGCCATAGAGCGCATCTCCGGATGGTCGCCCGACACGGCGCCGCGGGACAAGCCAGGTCGTAAATGACACTTGACGAGACAACGCGTCTCGTCTAGTCTCGCGCCATCACGATCGACCGACGGATTCTGGAGCGGGCGCCTGCGGTCCTTGCCCGAGGGGGCAAGCCGACGGTGGCCGACTTCGCCCGGGCGGCCGGCACCTCGCGGGCGACCTTCTACCGCCACTTCAGGTCGCGCGAAGCGCTGCTCGATGCGCTGGAGGTCTCCCCCGAGCCCGGCGCACGCGAGCGCATCCTCGCCGCGGCGGTCGAGATGGTCGGCGCGCACGGCCTGACCGCCCTGTCGATGGACGACCTGGCGGATCGCGCTCAGGTTTCGCGTGCCACCCTCTATCGCCTCTTCTCCGGCAAGTCCCCGCTGCTGACCGGGCTGATCGAGTCCTACTCCCCACTCGAACCTGTGACTCGTGTGATCCTGGCCAATCAGCACGAGCCGCCCGCGGTCCTCATGCCCCAGCTCGCCCGCACCGCCTACCGCGCCGTCTACTCGGGCGGCGAGAACCGCGCCGGCCTCGTGCGGGCACTGTTCTTCGAGGTCAGCGGCCTCAGGCCGGAGACGGAGGAGGCGGCCGGCAACGCCATCCGCGGGGTCGTCGGCTTGCTCGCCGGCTACGTGATCGCGCAGATGGCCGAGGGCCGGCTGCGGCGGATGCACCCGCTGCTCGCGCTGCAGGCATTCATCGGTCCGATCATGTTTCACGTCCTGACGCGCCCGCTGGCGGAGCGCGTTTTGCGACTCGACATCGAAGGCGAAGCCGCTGTGACGCAGCTCGCCGAGGCGTGGCTTCGCGCCATGGCACCAGAGGAGGAAGGGGATGCATGACTCATACGCGGTGAACGTCGACGATGTCTCCAAGTCGTTCGGCGCGTTCAAGGCGCTGAACGGCGTCACCCTGCGTGTCGGCCGGGGCGAGATCTACGGCCTGCTCGGTCCCAACGGCGCCGGCAAGACGACGCTGATCCGGCTGATCTGCGGCCTCCTCGAGGCGCATCCGGGCACGGTAACGGTCCTCGGCCAGCGCATGCCCAACGTCGCGGTGCTTCGCCACATCGGCTACATGACCCAGCAGGCTGCGCTCTATCCAGGGCTCTCCGTGGAAGAGAACGTCAGCTTTTTCGCTTCGATCAACGGCGCCGAAAGCGGGGTCAAGGAAGCGCTTGAGCTGGTGCAGCTCTACGACCGGCGCAACTCCGTCGTCGCAACGCTCAGCGGCGGCATGCGCCAGCGCTGCTCGCTGGCCTGCGCGCTCGTGCACAAGCCTGAGCTTCTCCTGCTCGATGAGCCGACAGTCGGAATCGATCCTCAGCTGCGGGTCCAGTTCTGGGAGTACTTCCGCCGCATGGCGGCAGGCGGCACGACGCTGATCGTCTCGAGCCATGTGATGGACGAGGCGGACCGCTGCCAGCGGCTGGGCCTGATCCAGTACGGGCGCCTCCTCGCCGAGGGAACGCCGGCCGACATTCGCACCCAGGGCGGGTCGCAAAACCTGGAAGAGGCGTTCCTCGCGCTCGCGGGAAGGAGGGAGTCATGAGCGGCCACCGCGTCAGGGCGATCACGAAGCGATTGCTCGAGGGATTCCGCCGCGACCGGCGGACGCTCGCGCTGCTCTTTGTCGCGCCGATCGTCATCCTCGGCCTTCTCGGCTACCTCTTGCGCGGGTCCTCCAGCGTGCCTGATGTCGGCGTCGCAAACCAGGACACCGGGCCCGCCGGCGGGCTCGTCGCCGCGGCCCTCAAGCAGTCGACGCATATCAAGACCATCGACATCGACGCCGCGCAGGGCGACTCCAAGCTCAGAGACGGCTCGCTCGTCGCGTACATCGTCTTTCCGCGTGACTTCAGCGAGAAGGCCGCGGCCGGCACAGTCTCGCCCGAGCTTCACCTCGAGGGATCTCAGCCGGGCGAGGACACACCCGTGATCCAGGCGCTGCAGCAGGCGTTGACGCTGCTGACAGCGCAGGTGACGGGACGAAGCATCAGCTTTCAGCCACGCGTCTCCCACCTCTATGGGGGCGCTAACTACGACACGCTCGACTACTTCGGCGCCGCGTTTGTCGGCCTGGTCGTCTTCTTTCTCGTCTTCGTCATCACCATCGTGTCGTTCCTCAACGAGCGCTCCCAGGGCACGCTCGAACGCCTGATGGCGAGCCCGCTGCGGCGAGGCGAGATCGTGCTCGGCTACATGCTTGGCTTCACCGTGCTCGCCCTCGTCCAGGCGGCCGAGGTGCTGGTCTTCGCGCTCGCAGTCCTGAAGATCCAGAACCACGGCAATGTGCTTCTCATCTTCGGGATGGAGGCTCTGATGGCGATCGCCGCGGTCAATCTCGGCATCTTCCTCAGCATGTTCGCCCGCTCCGAGTTCCAGGCGGTCCAGTTCATCCCGCTTGTCGTCGTCCCGCAGATGCTGCTGTCGGGAATCATCTTTCCTGTCTCGAGCGAACCGACGGCGCTGCAGTACCTGTCGAACGTGCTGCCTCTCACCTACGCCGTGAACGGCATGCGCGACATCATGGTGAAGGGCGCCGACCTCACGTGGTCCTCGCTGCAGCTGGACGCCGCGGTCGTGCTCGGCTTCGGCATCGTGCTCATCGCGGCGGGGACGGCGACACTTCGTCGTAGGCTCGGCTAGGAATGTTGCTGGTCTGTTCGCGGAAGTGCGGCGGAAAGCTGTTTCGCGCGCTCTTCGCCGAGGTCGAGATCGACTCCGCCGGCGAATACCTGGACCACCGCGTGACGCAGCCCGGCTACATCTGCCTCAACTGCGGCGCCCCGGCCGTCGACCTCGCGGAGGTGCCGGGCGAGCTCGAGGCCGAGGCGCAGGCGGAGGAAGCCGCGACCGCGGTCGCAGCGGACGTCCTCTGCCCCGTCTGCGAGACGATGGTCCAGCTCGACGCCAACATGGAATGCCCCAACTGCGGCTCTCCGCTCGAGGTGGCTTAGCTCAGAGAAGCCGATCCGATGAGGATGTCCTTCATCGCCCGCACCGCCGCCACGTCGCGCTGACGCACGGCGGCTCGTAGAGCCCGGACTGCGCGCGGCGTGTCGAGGTCGTCCGCCAGTGCAGCGTTGAACTCGGCCATCAGCGCCCGTCCCGGCGCACGCCGTGCGCCCTTGGTGCGCGCATCGTCCGCCAGGAACTTGCGCATCCGCTCCACAAAGCGCGCCGATCGGGCCAGCCCGTTCCACTCGAAATCCCAGTCTCGCCGGTAGCGGTGCGAGACCAGGTAGAGACGGATGGCTGCGGCCGGTGCGCGCTGCAGCGCCTGGCTCACCTTGACCAGATTGCCGAGCGACTTGCTCATCTTGCGGCCGTTGTAACGAACCATCCCCGTGTGGGCCCACGCGCGGGCAAACGGCTTTTTGCCGGTGAGGGACTCGGATTGGGCGCGCTCGGATTCGTGGTGGCTGAACATGAGGTCTCTGCCACCGCCGTGGAGGTCGATCTGCGGCCCGAGGTAGTGCATCGCCATGACCGAGCACTCGATGTGCCAGCCTGGGCGCCCAGCGCCGAACTTCGAAGGCCACGCAGGCTCCTCCGGCGCGGATGGCCGCCACAGCGGAAAGTCGAGCAGGTCGTGCTTCGCGTCGGGGCCGACCCTGCCGAGCAGCGATTCCTCGCGAAGCTTGCGGAGCATCGAGCGCCGGGTGCGATGCGAGAGTCGCCCGTATCCGCGGTACGTGCCGGCGTCGAAATACAGCGCGTCCGTGAGATATGCGTGGCCGGAGGCCTTGAGGCGCGCCGCCGCGGCGAGGATCTCCTTGATCTCGCCCGACACGCGAGGCATGACGTCCGGTGGCCGCCAGCCAAGCACCGTCATGTCCCGGACGTGGACCTGCGTCTCGCGCTCGGCCAGGTCACGCCAGTCGATGCCATCGCGGCGCGCCCGCTCGAACAGCGGATCGTCGACGTCTGTGATGTTCTGCACGTACTTCACGCGCGTGCCGTTTGCCTCGAGAAACCGGACGAGCACGTCGAAGATGGCGAAGGTGAAGGCATGGCCCATGTGGCCCGATTCGTACGGCGTGACGCCGCAGACGTAAAGACTGATCGGCTTGCGCCCTTGCGGCGCAAGCGCGACCTTCCGCTGGCTCAGCGTGTCGCGAAGGCGAAGACGGACCAGTGCGTCAGCTCTGGCGCGCGGCCACGGTCGCGTCGGCACGCAACGCGTCGACCTTTTCGGTTTTCTCCCAGGGCACGCCCAGGTCGTCGCGCCCAAAGTGGCCGTACGCGGCGGTCGGCCTGTAGATCGGGCGGAGCAGGTCCATGTTCGCGATGATCGCGCCCGGCCGCAGGTCGAAATGCCGGCGCACGAGCCGCAGAATCTCGTCCTCGGACTTCGAGCCGGTGCCGAACGTCTCCACCGCGATTGACGTCGGATGCGCGCGTCCGATGGCGTACGAGACCTGGACCTCGCAGCGCTCCGCCAGCCCGGCCGCGACGAGGTTCTTGGCCACATGGCGCGCGGCGTATGCGGCGGACCGGTCAACCTTGCTCGGGTCCTTGCCGCTGAAGGCGCCGCCTCCGTGGCGGGCAACTCCGCCGTACGTGTCGACGATGATCTTGCGGCCGGTGAGTCCCGCGTCCGCCGCGGGGCCTCCCAGCACGAAGGATCCACTCGGGTTGACCATGATCTTCGTCGCGCCGTCGACGACCTGACCCTTCAATACCGGGTCGACGACCAGCTCCCGTACGCCTTCGGAGATCTCCTTCTGGGTGGCGCTTGCAGCGTGGTGCGTCGAGATCACGATGGCCTCGATCCGCCTGGGCTTGCCGAGCTCGTACTCGACGGTGACCTGAGTCTTGCCGTCGGGCCGGAGGAATGGAAGCGATCCGTTCTTGCGGACTTCGGCGAGCTTCCTGGCGAGGCGGTTCGCGAGCGAGATCGTGAGCGGCATGAGCTCAGGGGTCTCGCGGCACGCGAAGCCGATCATCATCCCCTGGTCGCCCGCGCCCTGGAGCTCGAACGGATCGGCGTCGCCCGAACCGCCGCGCTCCTCGAGCGAGTGATTTACGCCGGCCGCGATATCGGGTGACTGCTCTTTGAGATAGACCTGGATGAGTGCATGGTCGGCGTCGAACCCGATCTGCTCGTCGTTGTAACCGATGGAGCGGATCGTGTCGCGGATCGTGCGCTGGATGTCGAGCTCGGCGTGGGTCGTGACCTCGCCGATGACGACGCACAGGCCCTTGGTGATGGCGGTTTCACAGGCGACGCGCGCGTGAGGGTCCTGCGCGAGCATTCCGTCGAGCACCGCGTCCGAAACCTGGTCGCAGATCTTGTCGGGGTGCCCCTCGGTGACGGATTCAGAGGTCAGAAGAAACGACCGCGAAGAACTAAAGGATGTGGTCACGAAGGGTGATGATAAACCGCGGTAACCTCTGCCCATTCACGGGCCCGTGGTAGGGGCTACGCGCCGTTGTGGTGCCGGCTGTCTTCCGGGTCCTGCCCGAGGAGCTGGGCCTGGAGCGCAAAGATATCGTCCAGGACCCGATCCACCCGTCGTCCCTCGAGCCTGTGGTCGGCGATCACGCCCGCGTGTTCGAGCTGGCTCCGCAGCGACGCGCCAAGCGGTCCGTCGATTCTCGCCTGACCCCTGATCTGCGCTTCCTCGAGCAGTTGAAGGCACCTGTCGAGCGCGAGCTGCCTCGTCCTGTGAGCCCTCAGGTTCATGCCGTGCCGAGCACCTCCACGCGACCGGATGGGGTCACGCGCACGTGGACCTTGTTCAAGGAGGGCATGGTGTAGGTCCCGGTCGGGCGGCCGTCCGACAGGAACTTTGCGGGGTGGCAGGTGCAGGCGAGGTGACCGCTCGAGCCATCCCACCAGAGCTCGCATGGCAGGTGCGAGCAGATCGAGGAGACGGCCGTGACCTGTTCGCCGCGACGGAAGAGGTACGCGCCTACTCCGCCGGCGGCGACTCGCTTTCCCTGGCCTTCGACGAGGTCGCTCGCGGCGCCGACGTCGATCCAGCGGCCGTCCAGCGGTTCGA
>Ga0070697_100001996_pt1 | contig 15628 bp, 17 predicted proteins | sample KBSK1501metaG_FD_65475 | JGI IMG/M metagenome (GOLD analysis project Ga0070697, IMG submission 65475) | Corn, switchgrass and miscanthus rhizosphere microbial communities from Kellogg Biological Station, Michigan, USA - KBS K1-50-1 metaG | ecosystem: Host-associated > Plants > Roots >...
CCAGGTCGAGGGCCACGTCAGCTCACCCGAGGTGAATCCCGACGCATGAACCTGGACAACGACGTCGTTTATCGCCGGTTCCGGCTCGGGCCGCTCCATCAGCGTCATCCCGGCCGTTCCCGCGGCCTCATCTGTCACCACGATGGCTTTCATTTGGACACCTCTCTGTATCAGTCCTCGCCGACACGGCATTTTCGGGTTTCGCCGCCGGCCGCGGGGTATGTCGGCTGGGGGTATGACATGGGCTTGTACTGTCTGCGGTAGCGCGTCCGGGCGCCGTCAGGAGGCCGGCCGGGTGAGCACGTTACTGTCGCGCGGGCCGTAGCGCCGTCTGGTACCGGCGGCGCGCGTCGATGAACTGCTCGGTCGTGCCGCCACGGTCGGGGTGAGCGTCGGCCATGGCGCGGCGCAGCTCCTTGACGGAAGGTGCGTGCGGTACCCCTTGCTCGGCTCGCTCGCCTTCCCCGCGGTACAGGTGGTCCTCGGCGGCCTGGCGGGTGGCGAAGAAGAGCCGGCCCGCCGACCCAGAGCGGGCGCCGGGAACCGGGATCACGCCGGCCGGGTATCCGTGGCGGCACCGATCTTCCCCGTGCGGGCCGTGCTCCCACGTGTACCCGTGCTTTGCGCACCGCCAGCCGCGGATGCCTGCCTGGCAGTCGTCCCCGCAGCCGCCGGGCTCGTGGCAGCGACGGCCTGGGGCCAGGACATGCACGCAGTGGCGGTGGCCGCGGCCGTGCGGAGCGCACACCAGGCCAGCGGTCATATTCCTCGGGCAGTGATGGTGGCACCGGGTGTCGGTCTCGAATTCGTCGCGGCTGATGCAGCCGGGGCTGACCACGGCCTCGCGTCGGTCCCAGCTGTCGCTGGTGTAGTAGATCCATTTTGCCGTCTGCTTGACGATCGGCACCTCTTGGACCCAGCGGCGCGTCTCGGCCGAGGAGCCGTGGTAGCGGATGCGGGTACAGGGAACGTACAGGTATCCGGCGGGGGCGGCGCCCGCAGGGCGGGGTTTGTGTGGCCGTGCCTTCCGTCCTGCGCCGGTCCGCTTCCGCGGATGGGCGGATGCCAGCGACCCTCTGGCGCGGCTGCGCCCGGAGCGGCTGCCCGCGATGAAAGGCAGGGCTATGCCCGTGAGCAGGGTAATCAGGGTCACGGTGGGCGTGACGATAACGATCAAGCTCGACGCGTCCATGGCAGCGGGCCTCCTTCCAGGATCTGTCGGGCGCTCGCCGGTCCGGGCGGATCAGCGTTACGCGGCGCGGCCCGGTGGGCTGGCTCGCGGATTTCGTCATAGCCGCCGTGCGGGTTCCGCACGAACCGCCCGGTTTCCCGGCCGTGCAGTTCCTCGTCGCGTCGCCGGTCGGCCAGCGCGTGGCACATGACCCGGGTGAGCAGGAACCCCAGCATCGGCCCGGCCAGCACCAGCACCCGGAATATCCAGGTGACCGTGTACAAAGGGATCTGCAGGTGGTAGGCGATCTCGTCGTTGGCCGCCGCGGCCCACAACAGCCCGTACAACGTGACGCCGGCCACACCGACCGCGGTGCGGTTGGCCGGGTCGGCAGGCCTGGGCGGCAGCAGCCCGCGCGGCGGCCGCCCGCCGGCGATCCGCCGGTCCGCCAGCGGGTACAGGGCCAGGCAGGCGAAGAACAGGCAGGTGAAGAACAGACCAGGCACGACCAGGGCCGGGATTAGCACGCCGAGGGCCAGCGGGTGCCCGGCTACCGTCAGCTCCCAGGCCGGCATGAGCCGCAGCGCGCCGTCAAGGAACCCCATGTACCAGTCCGGCACCGCACCGGAGGTGATGCTGCCCGGCTGATACGGCCCGTACAGCCACACCGGGTTGATCTGCGCGATCGCGCCGAGCAGGACCAGCACCGCGCAGGTGAACGGCAGCAGCGGATCCAGCCGGACCTGGCGCGGCCACCGCAGCGACGGCCGGAAGCTGGCCAGCAGCAGCGCGCCGGCCAGCGCCGGGAAGACCAGGATGTGCACCCAGTAGTCCCGGCCGATGATCAGGTGCCCGGGAGGCGCCCCGCCGAAGATCCAGAACACCAGGTGCGTCCCGATCAGAGGCAGCGACAGCAGCACGCCGGTGATCACGCTGAGGCTGCCGCCCGACAGCCCGTCGTCGGGCAAGATGGTACCGGTGTATGCCGCGAGCATGCCCAGCGGCAGTAGCGTCACCCAGATCAGCCAGTACGGCAGCGCCCGGCCGGAGAACCGGCCGCGGAAGAACACGCGCAGCAGCCGCAGGCATACCGCCGCGACGAACAGGTCCGCCGACCAGTGATGCACCTGCCGGATCAGCAGCCCGCCGCGGACGTCGAAGCTGATGGCCAGCACGGACCGGTACGCCTGGCTCACCGGGACGCCGTCCAGCTTGCGGTAGGAGCCGTGATAGGCCACGGTGGCCATCGAAGGGCGGAAGAACGGCAGCAGCAGGACCCCGGTGACCACCGCCACCGCGAACGAGTACCCGGCGATCCGCCCGAATACCGCAGCCCAGCGATCCTCCGGGTCCCGCCGCAGCGCACCAGGAACAAGCCGCCGCGTCCCCGCAACCAGCCGCTTCACAGCAGGGCCGCCGCTCCGCGGCGGGTGATGCCGACCGGTCACCACCATCAGATGCTCCTCACCGGGTCAGCAGACCGGCGACCTGGGCCGCTGGCGGCCGCGGAGGTTCCTCGCGAATTGCTGGATGTCCGGCGCGGCATGAGCTCCCGCTCGGGATGTTCGAGGTCGCTGAGCGGGATCGTGTCGGCGCGGAAGAACATTGACAGGGCCCAGTCGGCCAGGATGCGGGCCTGGTGGTTCAGCGTCAGCACCCCGATCAGGTGGTATCTGCGGGCGATGAGCCAGGCGAGCAAGCTATGCAGCCTGATCCGCATAGATCTCTCCTTTGCGCCGTTCTCAGTGCCGACAGTGAAGTGAGACATTGGTTTCTCCTCACGGTTCTGGCCGTTGGCTGGGGCATCGCGGCGGTTGCCCGTGCCAGGTGCTTCTGGTCGGCGGCTGTCTACCGGTGATTGTCATGCGGGCCGGATCGTGCTCGTATCCGCCACTGCACAGTGCAAGTGGCCAGTCCGCCGGCCTCTCGCCAGTTAGTGCCGCGGCAGGCAACGTTTGCCCCTGTTCGACGCCCATGCCAAGAAGCTGGCAGTAGGCGATTGGTCGGGCAGCGCGGTGCAAGGCCAAACCCTGGCTAACGCCGGGAGCGCGAGGAGAGGTGAAGAGGCCCGCCAGGTCCGATGGCTAGAATCACTCATGCCACGTACGGACAGGGCGTCGCGGGTGATCGCTGCGCCACCTGAGCGCGTCTGGGCCGCTCTCGTCAATCCCGAGGCGCTCATGGCATGGCTCCCTCCTGGCGGGATGACTGGCAGGTTCGAGCGATTCGATGCCCGGCCGGGCGGGTCGTACCGGATGGTGCTGACCTACTCCGATGCGTCTGGCGCACCGGGCAAGGCGACCGCGGAATCCGACATCGTCGAGGCTCGCTTCGTCGACATCGTGCCCGGCGAGCGGCGAGCGGGTCGTACAGGCGGTGGACTTCGTCTCCGATGACCCCGCCTACGCCGGCACCATGACCATGACCTGTGAGGTCACCGCTGTCGAGGCGGGGACGCGCGTCGACATCGTTGCCGAGGACGTTCCGGACGGCATCTCTGCTGAGGACCACGCCGCGGGGCTCGCCTCTTCCCTGACGAACCTCGCCACCTACCTGGAGCAGTAACCCTCGCTCCCTAGCCGGTAAGGAACGGCTCGGGGCTGCTCCTCCGCGGCAGCGTACGGATGCGACCGGAGACACCGGCCTCATGATCAGGCTGGTGTTCCACGACCGGGTGTTCGCCGCAACAAGGCGAACGTTCTCTGATACGGCATTAGATAAATGGACCCCCCTGCGTGGGTCCCCCTCGGGGATGAGAATGGCGGTGCGCGCGTGGCCCGCCGACGTCGGCTGAGCTTGGCTTCGTGAGACCGTGCATTAGATTGACGCTGGAGTCCGTGCCCTCGGGTGTTCCCGGTTGCGTTGCGAACGCGAGTATTAGTTTCCGTAGTTTCCTGCGGATCTCCGCGGGCGGCGCGCGTGTCGTGGTCCCTTTCCCCAGGGAGGCATGCAGGTGGTGAATTAGCGGTGCGCGGCGGTTGATGCCGGCAAGGACGTGATCGCGGTCGCGGTCCGGCTGCCCGGTGACGGCCCCAGCGGCCGGGTGCCTGCCGAGGTGGCGCTGGCGGAGCGGCGGCGGCCATTTCCGGCATTGCGGGCGCCCCCCGCAGTCGGTGTTCACGTGGTTGATTCTTGCTGCTGGCGGTCGAGGGGCTGCCCGTCGGTTTGGTAGTGGATGTCCGTGTGCTCGGCTGCTGCCAGACCGGAGTATTCGCTGGGGATCAGGCCGAGCTGGACGAACTGGCGGTGTTCGATGATGTCGTTGAACCAGTCGGTGGCGACCCGGAGCCGGTTGGCGGGCAGGGCGTACAGGTGGTAGCCGCGGGTGATGACGTTGGCGAGGGGGCCGGACATCGGGATGTGCAGCGGGTTGGCCACTGCCTGCCAGCCACCGAGGTCTACCACGGTGCCGAGGTCACGGTGCTTGTAGGGCCTGCGGGTTCCGTGGCCGAGGGTGGCGGCGATGTTGCGGGCGGCGACCTTGCCCTGGCGCTGGGCGTGCTGGGCGGTCATGGCGGTGAGCTGCCCGGGGCGGGTGAGGTCCGGCGCTGCGGCCGCGTCGCCGGCGGCGAAGACGTCCGGGTGGCCGGGGACGGTGAGGAATTCGTCGACCACGATGCGTCCTTTGACGGTTTCCAGCCCGAGCGCCTGGGTGAGCGGCCCGGGTGTGACGCCGACGCTCCACACCAGGGTATGGGTGGGCACGGTGGTGCCGTCGGAGAGCCGGACCTGGCGGTCGGTGGCCTCGTCGATGGTGGTGTTCAGCCGGACGTCCAGCCCGCGGCGGCGCAGGATGCGCAGGGCCGGGTCCCCCAGCCGCGGACCCAGCTCGGGCAGGACGGCCGGGGCGCGGTCGACCAGCAGCCACCGCAGCTCGTCCGGGCGGATCCGCGGGTAACGGCGCAGCGCGGCCCGGGTGAACAGCAGGCCCTGGGCGGCCACTTCGGTGCCGGTGGTGCCAGCGCCGACCACGACGAAGGTGCACCGGGCCTGGCGCTGCGCCGGGTCGTCGCTGGCGTCGGCGAGCTCCATCTGGCCGAGCACGTGGTCGCGCAGGTACAAGGCCTCGGCGATGTTGTTGAATCCTTTGGCCTGCTCCAAGACCCCGGGGAGCGACAGGGTCCGCGATACGCTGCCCGGCGTCAGCAACAGCCGGTGCCAGCCCAGTTCTCGCCGTTGCCCGTCGGGGCCCGCCACAGTGAGGGAACGGTCCGTGAAGTCTACGCCGACGGCGTGGCCAGGGATGTGGCGGGTGCGCCGCAGCGTGGCCGACAGCGAGACCGCGATATGCCGCGGATCGACCGTGCCGGCGCCGACCTCGGGCAGGAGCGACGTGTAGGGCATGTAATCGGTCGGTGAGACGATCACGATCTCCGCGGTCCCGCGCGGTAGCCGGCGTTCCAGGTGCCGCGCGCAGTGGTAGCCGGCATAGCCGGCGCCGACAATCACGATCCGGGACCGTGCGCCGGGGCTGTCTACGAGTTGGTTCATCACCATTGGGATCCTTTCTTGCGATTATGGTGTCTTGATTTGCCGGGCTCCGGTGGCAAGCGGCTGCCATGACCGGTGCGAAGTTCCGGCGTTCAGGTTTTGTTGTCTGGTCTTGCCTCTGGACGGCAGGAGGACTCGCCGGAGGCGCTCGTCCTTGCATTTGCGCGCAGGCGGGGACGATGGAACGGAACTTCGCACAGGCGCTCGGGCTGAGCCGCCCGGCAACCCTTCGGCGTGGCCTATCCGAGCGCGGTCCGGAATCCTTCACGCCAGCTGGAATGGACAGGTTCCCATTCCAGCACAGATCAGGATCGGCCTTTTGGTGGCTTCCGTTCATTTGTCTTTGCTCCCTTCCGCACTCGTCTCCGTATCGCCCCGATCTGCGCGGCCCGCGGCGCTCGGGTGCACATCCGCCGATACGGTGCCAGCCCCTCGGCAGAACGACAGGATCCACAGCGCCCGTGTTCCTGCGCATACCTGGCGGAGTGCCCGGCCGACGGTAGAGCGGCCTCTTGACCGGCCCAGGGCTCCCGCCGCCAGCCCAGGCTCCGGAATCCACTGCGCATGTGCCCTCCCGCTTTATCTGGGCCTGAGCATCGCTGTTTGCGTTGCCGGCCGCGTGTTACTTGTAGCCCGCCGGTGTATCCGAACCCTCTCGCGCACCGGCATCTCCTCGCCTGAGGCGAGCCGGGCAAATGTAGCGAGCAGAGAGACGAGCTTAGGGTCGGCACTGGTGAGCGTGGCCTCAATGGAGTCCAGGGCTTGTTGCTCGCTCGCGCTGAGGCTCATCATTGGTCCCTCCGTCTGGCCATTGGTGACCGCATAGTTGCAGGACCACCACATCCATGTCGGCCTCCTCCATAACCTGGCCTCCTGGAATCAAGTGAACGGCTGCAAGTTCTGCTGGTTCCTTACCGCGCGACGGCGGAGTTCCCGGGAAGAAGGGACTTGCTGCTTAATGATCGGCGTGTTGCCAGGGAAGGCGGTTGCGGGGCAATTCCTTGCATCGGGTTGACGGTAGCGGGTTGCTGAGATTGCTGCATGACGATGCGGGTGAGTTCTACGCGTGAACTGATATTGAGCTTGCGGAATGCCTGGCGCATGTAGGAGGCCACGGTGTGGGAACTGATATACATGCGGTTGGCGGCCTGCCGGTTACTCAGTCCCTGGGCGACGAGTTCGGACGCGGCGCGTTCGGCGTCGGTCAGGCTTTGCCATCCGGAGACGGGCCTGTCGGCTGATTGCGTCCGGTGGCGGCGGCGGACGCCGAGCTTGCGGAGCCGACGGCGGATACGAGCCATGTCGGCAGTCGCGCCGGTCAGCTGGTATCCGCCGAGTGCTTCCTCCAGGTGGTGGACGGCACGGTCCCGGTCCCCCTGCCTGGTGTGCAGGACGCCGAGGTCTTCCGCTGCGGAGGCCTTAGCCCACGGGTCATGGTGCTGCGCCGCGGCCTCAGCCAGGTGCGCGGGGTCTTGGCCGACAAGTCCCATGCTGTGAGCCACCGTGGCGGTGATGGGAGCGAATCCGGGATTGTCGGAGGCGAGGGCTTCGGCGGTGCGGGCGGCGATGGCGGCCAGCTCATTGTCGCCCGCGGCCAGTGCGGTGCGTATCAGCCAGGTTGCCGTGGTGGGGTCGCCGAGCAGGAGACCCCGGTGCGCAGGGAGATCGGCGCAGACCTGGCGGATGCGGCCGATAGCGGCAGTCGGGCCGTCGCGTCCTTCGCCGACATGGGCTTGGGCCATGGCGGTTTCCGCACGCGCGTAGGCGTCAGCAAAATGCGGCCCCGGCGCGGAGCGGCTGGCGACGTGATGTGTTGCAGCGGCGATGTCGCCACGGCGCAGCGCTATCACGCCGAGAATGCAGTGTGCGGTCGAAGCGTACCCGTGCGCCCCCATGGTCTCAGCAATGGCAAGAGCCGCCTGGCCTGCGGCGGCGGCGTCGCTCAGCCGGCCGTTGGCCATATGGATGCGTGCGCGCAGAATGGACAACACCGCCTGGGCTGGGATGCCGTCAAGCGCCTGGTTGTCCGCGGACCGCAGGATACTCTCCGCTTCGTCGAGCTGGCGCAGGTCGACAAGGGCGGCGGCAAGCGCGAGCAGAGGCTGGAAGTGCCGGGCATCCGGGGAGATCCTGGTGCCGTAGCGGCAAGCATCACGGAACAGCTCGAGCCCTTCGCCGATCTGGCCCTTATCCCAGCTGATCATCGCGCGGGTGACCAGGGCCGCCACTACGCCATGACGGTGGTACTGGCCTGGGGCGGCAAGGATGGTGTCGGCCATGGGCCCCGCGAGTTCGTCGCGCAACCCGGCAACGGCCTGCAGTTGCGCGGTCATCGCCTGGTCTCGCAGGTCTCGAGGAAGCTGCGGCTGGGCTAGTACCACGCTGGCTTCGGCGCGGGCGTCGCTGGCCCGGCCACGGGCGCACAGGATCGACGACAAAGCGCACCGCAGCCGGGCCTCCGCAACGGGCGGCAGTGGCTCGGCTAGCGTGTCCTGGGCGACCCGGAGGGCCTGGTCCAGCCGACCGGCGGCGGTAAGAGCTTCGGCGGCGGCCACCGAGCGGGACGGTGCGTCCCGATGACTGGGATGTGTCAGTTCCAGCGCACGCATGGCCAGATCGGCCGCGGTTTGGGGAGACGAACACACTGTCTCTGCCGCCGCCCGGTCAAGGTCGGCCAGCGACGCGGAGTCGCCCGGATGCGCGGCTTCGAGCAGGTGGCGGGCCACCAGGACCGGCGATTCCCCGCGGTTCAGCAGGATCTCGCCGTATTGGCGATGCAGCGCCTTACGCGCTGGCCGTGGGGTCATGTCGCTGACAGCGCGGCACAGGAGTTCGTGCCGGAATGAGAATGCGCTTTCAGCGGCGGTCATGAGCCCGCCGCCCATCGCCTCCTCTATCGCGGGCAGCAACGCGGTCGGCGTTTCGCCGAGCATCTCGGCCGCGTCCTCCAGCCGGAACGAGGGCCCGAGCACAGCCGCTGTCACCAGCAGGTGCCGGGCCGATTTGCTGAGGCCATCGAGCCGCCGCTGCGCGACACGGTGAATCCGCTGCGGCAGCTGGGCGGAAGCCCGCACGGCGCGGCCGCCGGTGACGTGCACGGCGTTATCGTCGCGCAGGCCGTGGATCAGTTCGGTGAGCAACGAGGGGTTCCCGGCGGAGCCAGAGGCCAGGGCGAGCAAGCTGGTGTCTGGCAGCGCGCCGAACGCGTCCGTAAGCAGCGCCGCCACCGCGTCATCATCGAGCGCGGCCAAGGTAACACGAGCGGCACCGTCTTTTTCCAGGATGCCGAACAGATTTTCCGCGTCTTGCTGCTGTGTGTTAGACCGGGCAAGGATCCAGGCGATCGGGTGCCGCTTTAGTTCCCTTGGCAATGTCCGCAGCGCCACTAGCGTGGCAGGGTTTGCCCAGTGCAGGTCATCCAGGCATACCAGGACGGGGACTGCCGCGGCCCGCTGTTCCAGGTGCGCTTGTATCTGGCTGATCCACCACGCAGGCGCATCCGGCAAATCACGATCGGGATCATCAGCGGTGAGCTTGGTGAATGGCTCACGCAGGGCCGTGCGCAAGGCGAAGAACGGGATCGCCTGGCCGAACTGGTCCGATGCCCCCGCCGCCAGTGAAAAACCTTGCCCTGCTGCCAGCTCCATGGCCTCGTGCAGCAGCAGGGATTTGCCTATGCCCGGCTCCCCCTCCACCAGCACCACACCCCCAAGTCCTCGCTGAGCACGCCGCAGCAGGTCACGGATTATCTGCTGCTCCGCCTCGCGTCCGCGCATAATCTCCTCGCCGAAAGATCGCACTGGCGGCCTAGCCTTCCCACGTGCTCCCGGTGAGGAGTCACTGATCATCGCTCATCGGCTTTCTCCTGCCTTGGTGGCGATCCGCTTCGCTACGCCGCGCGGCCCGGCGAGTCAGATGTCTCACCAGCGGGCAGGCGGGGACCGACGACTAGCAACGGGTCGGCATCTGGACGTGGATCGAGATCAGGCGCTGCTTCGGTGAATGCCTCATGGGTCACGGCGCGCGCCCAGCGCATCCGGATCACCGCCGTTTCGGAATGATCGCCGAACTCCTGCGCTACCCGTTCGGCGCAGCCTGCGCGGCCGAACGTCCGGACGGCCGCGGTGATGGCCTGCTGGACCTGGTCGGCGCTGGGTTCATCCGAGCGCTGCAGCGCCGACACAAACAGAGCGTCGGCTCGGAGCGTGCGGATGCTGACGGAATACTTGGCTGGCCACATAGTGTGCCGCTCCTTCGTGTCCTGCTCATTGGCGGCTGTGTCCCTGTGATTGTCATCTGGCGCGGGCCACGCTCGTATCCGCCAGTGCACAGCGCAATAGGCCAGTGGTGGCCCGGCACTCGCCGTGCGACTAGCCAGCCGGCGAGGGCTAGCGCCGCCGCCGCGGGGGTCCGGCCGACCGGCGCCCCGGCCGGACCCCCAACCGGGAAAGCGACCGACGTGGTGGGCGCTCGCTATGGTGCAGCGGCCGAGATCAGGAGTCCGGCTAACTTGGCACCGCGCAGCCAAATGCCGGGAGGTGGAGATGAGCCAGACATGTGATCGGTGCGGACCTGCGGTCCGAGCGTCATACAGCGTGGAACGGACAAGGGGAGCCTTTCCTGTGCGGGCACTGCGCAAGCTGTCACTGGCCGATGCTGTCTGCGCAAGGCTGGATAATCTGGCCGACTGGCGTGTATGCGCTCGCGCCGCAGGCTAGCTCGGCGCTAGGTGACCCGTGCCCGCTGAGCGCAGCCACCCGGTACCGGGTAACACCGCCCAGTCCCAAACGGTCGTCGGCCAGGCCTGATGCCCTGGTCAGCCACGACGTCAGGTACCCGGACCCGCCATGAACGAGGCACGCCCTGAGCAGTCAGGTCCTGGATGGAATTGTTGCACCGAGCTCCAACCCGGGCTTGCTCCTAGTGCTGGCTGTAGCCGCTCGATTATGAGCTTCGTCCAGCTATCCCAGGAACTGCTTCCGCTGACCGAAGGGCCCAACTGCAACCGCGGTTCCTGATCACCGCCATGTCCTCCCACGGGAGTCATGAATGCCACCATCAGCTTGAATTCGGTGACGCTGGCAGACGTGCCGTTCAACGGGCTCGGCCACGTGGTGGTATCCGGCGGCAGAAAGCCCATCGCGCATCAGCGGGCCAGGTTCGCGGTCGATGCCGATCAACGTGGTTGTACCGCGGGTCTCATAGAGCAGGTACCCGACCTGGCCAAGATCTCCGACGCCCTGCTGGCGCAACAGCGCGTGCACGTCCGCGGTGGTCAGGCCGGCCCGGGCAAGCTCACGATCCTGGATCTTGCCTCCGGCGACAAGGACCCGGGGCGGATGGTCAATGATGCGGGCGATCCGGCTATGCCGCCGGACGAATGCCACAAGGCGGTGCACGACCAGGAGGGTGACAAGCGCAACCGCGCCGGTGGCAAACGAGGCCGACGACGCGGTCACGGTCCGGCCGATGATCGCGCCGATGGCGACGGCGACCGCGAAGTCGAACGCGCCGAGTTGGGCAAGCGTGCGTCGCTCTCCAAGCCGCAGGCCGATGACGGCCACCGCAAACATCAGGACCGCCTTGACCGCTACCCAGCCGAGACCGCCCGTCTCGCCGACCAGTTCCAGCAACCGCTTCACCCCTTGCGCTTATCGCCAGCCCGGGTGCCTGCCGAGCCAGGTTTGCGTTCAGGCTCCCCGGAGCCCTAGCGATCGGAATCCTCAAAACTGCTATATCTGCGCAGGAACGCCGCTGTACTCACACAGATGTGCCGTCATCCGCCGGGGCTAGCCGGGCGTCTCACCCCGCACCGCGAAGCCCTGTCTCCGACAACGGCACGAGCTGAGGAGCAGGACAACGGCCAACCCTCCGCCTCCGCGCAGCGAGTCCCGGCGAGGCCTCGGCGCAAATGCAGTACTCGATCTGACGGTGTACAGCACACTCGGGGCGGCGATCCTTGGTCTGCGCGCGATCGGGCCGGCCGGCGCCGCAACCGCCGGACTGTCCTGTCGCGGAGGAAAGCATGTGTCGCCACCGGTCTGACGCCCGACTTGCTCGGGCGCTGGACACTCGGCGGCGCGAATCATGACCGGTCAGCCGTAGCAGGACTGGAGGGTCCTGGTTGACGGCTCCACTTCGCCCACCTCTATGCCGGGCAAGTTCCGCTAAGCCCGGCAGTGTCTTCCCGGACCTTGAGGGAGCTGTAATGCGTTTTGATGCCGCGGTTGTGGTTGCTGCTGCGCATGCCAGCGGTGAGGTGGTCCCGGCTCGTGCTCAGATGGCGGGCACGCTCGGGTTTCACATCATCTTGGCGTGCCTGGGGATCGCGCTCCCGTCGATCGTCCTGCTAGCCGAGTTCATCGGTCTGCGGCGCCATGACGAGATCGCGATGCGGCTGGCGCGGCGCTGGTCGCAGGCGATGGGCGTGCTGATCGCGGTCGGCGCGGTGACTGGCACGGTGCTGTCGTTCGAGATGGGCCTGTTGTGGCCGGAGCTGATGCGGCAGTACGGGGCCGTGCTCGGGTTCCCGTTCGGTGTCGAGGGCCTGTTTTTCTTCCTGGAGGCCATCTTCACCGCGATCTACCTGTACGGCTGGCGGCGCCTTCCGGGCTGGGCGCACTTCTGGAGCGGAATGCCGATCGCACTCAGCGGCATCCTCGGCGCAATGTCGGTGATCGCGGTCAACTCGTGGATGAACCAACCAGGCGGCTTCACCGAACAAGGCGGCCGGATCACCTCGGTCAACGTCTGGCAGGTGTACTTCAACCATGCGGCCATCTACGAGATGCCGCACATGATCCTGGCCGCCTACATGGTGACCGGCTTCACCGTCGCCGGGGTCTACGCGGCGGGCATCCTGCGCGGCCGCCGGGACCGGTACCACCACACCGGGTTCGCCCTCGGGTTCGTCCCGGCCGCGGTGCTGACCCCGTTCCAGATCTTCGTCGGCGACACCGCGGCCCGGGCCATCGCTCACGACCAGCCGGTGAAGTTCGCGGCCATGGAGTACGTCGCGCGCACATCCAGGAATGTCCCCGAATGGCTGGGGGCATCTACGCCAACGGGCGCATCTACGCCGGGCTGAAGATCCCCTCCATGGACTCGCTGCTGGCCGGCTTCGGGCCCGGGACCCAGGTCACCGGGTGGGACAGCGTACCCGCTGCCGGCCGGCCGCCGGTGGCGTGGCTGATCCACCTGTGCTTCGACGGCATGGTCGGGCTCGGGTTTCTGCTGCTGGCGGCCGGGCTGTGGGCGGCCTGGGAGTGGTGGCGGCGCCGCCGCCTGCCGCCGCACCGGCTGTTCTGGGCGGCGGGGACGGTCAGCGGGCTGGCCGCGATCGTGGCCATGGAATGCGGCTGGGTGGTCACCGAGGTCGGCCGCCAGCCGTGGGTGGTCTACCGGCTGCAGACCACCGCCGCGGCGGCCACCACGAACGGCGGCGTCATCACGAGCCTGAGTATGGTCATCGCGGTGTATGCGATGCTCGGCGCCGCGACGCTGCTGACCTTGCGGATGCTGGCCCGGCGCTGGCGCCGTGGTGACGCCCGCGAGGCGGCCGTCCCCTACGGGCCGCCGCCAGTGCCGCAGGACCAGACCGCGGTCCGGGGAGGGCCGTGATGGCGGCGGCGGCGGTCGCCGGCATCCTGCTGGCCTCGGTCACCTTGTACGCGCTCCTGGGCGGCGCCGACTTCGGCGGCGGCCTCTGGGACCTGCTCGCCGACGGTGACCGGCGCGGCCGGGCGCCGCGCGCGATGATCGAAGAGTCGATCACCCCGGTCTGGGAGGCCAACCACGTCTGGCTGATCTTCGACCTAGTCATCTTCTGGACCGCGTTCCCGCACGCGTTCGCCGCCGTGATGACCACGGCCGCGCTGCCGCTATGGCTGGCCGTGGCCGGGATCGTGCTGCGCGGGGCCGGGTTCGCGTTCCGTAAGGAAGCGTCCCGGCTGCCCCAGCAGCGCGCGGCCGGCGCGACCTTCGCCTTCTCCTCGCTGCTGACCCCGTTCTTCATGGGCACCGTGGTCGGCGCCATCGCAAGCGGCCAGATACCCGCCAATGCCGGCCACGCCAGCCTGCCGGCCTGGACCAGCGCCACGTCGCTGCTGACCGGGCTGCTGTTCGTCGGCACCTGCAGCTACATCGCCGCCGTCTACCTGGTCGGCGAGGCCGCCCACCGTGGCGACCGCAGCCTGCAGCACTACTTCACCCGCCGCGCCCAGGCCGCCGCCCTCGTCACCGGGGCACTATCGCTGGCCACAATAGCCGAACTGCACACCTCGAATCCGGCGTTGTTCAGCCACCTCACCGGCCGGGCGCTTCCGCTGGTGACCATCGCCGGGCTGTGCGGCCTGGCCGTCCTGGGCCTGCTGACGGCATCCGGCCCGCGCGGCATCCGGGTTCCGGCCGCGCTGGGCGTGGCCGCCGTGATCTGGGGGTGGGGCGTGGCGCAGTACCCAGAGCTACTGCCAGGCACCACGATGACGCTGACCAGCACGGGCACCCCGCACGCCACCCTGGTCGCGATCATCTGGCTGTCCGCCGCCGGCGCCCTGATCGTCGGGCCTTCCTACGCGCTGTTGTTCGCCTTGCAAGGCCGACAGGTCCTGCAGGCAGGCGACGAGGGAACAGACTTCCCCGCTCGGCCAGGTAGCCGAGGCGGAAGAGACCGTCGAACTAGTCGTCTTCCTCGCATCGCCCGTGACGATCTACCTCAATGGCGCCGCCCCCGAAAGCACACCGCGGACTGAAGGCCCTCGTCCGCACCTAACAGGTACCAGTGACGGCGTAAGGCAAGATCTATGAGCCGATCTCCGATCGTTCTGGTCACCGGCGCACTCATCGGCATCGGCCGCGCTATCGCCATCAGGTACGGCCGTGCGTGGGCCTGCGCCGGTTCTTGGCGCCTACTCGGCAGGCGGTGGCGATAGCCGAGTCCGCGCCGATGGCCAGCCCGATCAGCATGCGGGCGAACAGCAGAACCGCGGCGTCCGGGGTGATCGCAGCCTGTATGGCTACCGCACCCAGGACACCCGCAGGACAGACGGCGATCCGTCGGCTGGGTGGGAACATTTAGGCCAATCCCTGCGTCCGGGTCAGGGTATGCGGGCTGCGCGCCGGCTGGCGGGCGGGAACCGCCCACACCATCGATGGCGACGACCCGCAGGAGCGCCGACGAATCCTAGCCTGCGCCGATCCCGCGCGCCGGCTCTGCATGTGCACCGCCAAGGCGCTCGACACAAGCCCGGGGCATGACTACCCACGACATCCGCGCCCACCTGCGGGAGATGTATGACGTCAAGGTGCCTGCAGACCTGATCTCCCGGGTCACCGATGCGGCCGCCGCGCTGGACGCATTCACCGCCGCCTTGCAGCAGCGCTGCCCCGCGATCGTCAGGTTGTGGCGGGCGCACTGGGCCGAGTTCACCCCGTTCCTGGCCTTCTCGCCCGAGGTCCGCAATGTGATCTACACGACGAACCCGTGAGTCGATGAACCCCCGGCTACGCAAGATCACCCGCGACTGCGGCCAGTTCCCCTCCGGGCAGGCCGCCCTCAAAGTCCTCTACCTCGCGGTCCGCAACCTGGAGGAATTCCGCGGTCGCAACGTGGGAATCCGCAGCTCCGGGTGTCACCATCAAAGATTGATGGTCCTTCGTTAGCCTGAGGCTGTCCCTCGCGGAACAGTTACAGGCTGCGGCGGGGGTCCTGGCCGGCTGGGGTTAGCGGGGCCGGGACGCAGCGGGGTCGCCGGGCAACACGCGGTCCAGCTGGCTGCGCGAGCTGATCTCGAGCTTGGCGAATACCTTGCCGAGGTGGTACTGGACGGTGCGCGTGCTGATGAACAGCCGGGCGCTGATCTCCGGGTTCGACAGCCCGTCGCGGGCCAGCCGCGCGATCTGGGCCTCCTGCGCGGTCAGCTCCTCGTTCATGGCCACGGCGGTCCGCTTGCGGGCGGTCTCACCGGT
>Ga0070697_100001998_pt1 | contig 15626 bp, 13 predicted proteins | sample KBSK1501metaG_FD_65475 | JGI IMG/M metagenome (GOLD analysis project Ga0070697, IMG submission 65475) | Corn, switchgrass and miscanthus rhizosphere microbial communities from Kellogg Biological Station, Michigan, USA - KBS K1-50-1 metaG | ecosystem: Host-associated > Plants > Roots >...
GGCGGTGGCCGGGCTGGTGGCGGTGGTCTACGGGCTGTCCGAGGCCGCGACCAAGAGCTGGAGCGCGCCGGAGACCATCGTGCTGCTGGTGGCCGGGGTGGTCTTGCTGGCCGCGTTCGTGCTGGTCGAGCAGCGGGTCGCGCATCCGCTGCTGCCGCTGCGGATCGTGCTGAACCGGTTCCGCGGCGGCGCGTACCTGGCCATCGGGCTGTCGTCCATCGGCGTGTTCGGGGTCTTCTTGTTCTTGACCTACTACGTGCAGCTGACCCTGGGCTACTCCCCGGTCAAGTCCGGGGTGGCCTTCCTGCCGATGATCGCGGCGCTCGTCGCGGCCTCCACGATCTCCAGCGGGGTGATGCCGCGGGTCGGGCCCCGGCCCCTGCTCCCGGCCGGCCTGCTCGTCATGGCCGGCGGCCTGGCCCTGCTGGCCGCGCGGCTGGGCCTGCGCACCAGCTACCTGGACTGGATCCTGCCCGGCCTGCTCGTGGTCGGGGCCGGCCTGGGCGTGGTGTTCGGCGTTGCGCTGAACACCGCGACCTACGGCACCGGCGCCGCGGACGCGGGCGTCGCCTCGGCCCTGGTCAACACCAACCAGCAGATCGGCGGCTCGATCGGCACCGCGCTGCTGAACACCATCGCCGCCAGCGCCCTGGCCAGCTACGTGCTGGCCCACGGCCGCGGCCCGCTGGTCCTGGCCCAGGCGGCGGTGCACAGTTACGTCGTCGCGTTCTGGGTCTCAGCCGCGATCTTGGCCGGCTCCGCGGTCGTGTGCGCGCTGGTGCTGCCGTCCGGCACGGCGGCGCCCGCCGCCGGCCCAGTCGCCGTGCCCGCCGCGGTGACCAGGGAGGAGATGACCGTCCGTGATGCCTGAGCCCGCCCCCGCCCCGCCCCGCCCCGATGTGCGGCTGATCACCGTGTCGGCATCCTACGGCGCCGGCGGCAGCGTCGTCGCCCCGGCCCTGGCCGGCCGGCTCGGCCTGCCCTTCCTGCAGCGGGTCACCACCTCCGAGGGCCACCTCGCGCAGCCCGGCCCGTGCGATGAGCAGCTGACGGAGGAGGAGGTCAATGCCACCCCGGTGCACTGGCTTCTGGCTCATTTCACCCAGGCCATGCCGGCCGGGCCCACCCAGTCGCCGCCGTCCACCCACCACCAGGACGAACACCTGCGCGGCCACGGCGAAGCCGGGATCCACCGCCTGCTCGCCGCCGCCGGCGGCGGCGTGATCCTGGGCCGGGCCGCGGCGGTCGTGCTCGGCAAGGACCGCGGCTTCCACGTCCGCCTCGACGGCCCGGCCGGCCGCCGCGCGGCCCAGGGCGCCGCAGTCGAAGGCATCAGCCAGGACCAGGCCCGGCAGCGGCTGCGCGCGGCCGACAAGGCCCGCACCGCCTACGTCCGCCGCCTGTATCGCTGCGACCCAGCCGACGCGTCCCTATACCACCTGGTGATCGACTCCACCGCGATACCGCTGGATACCGTCACCGAGATCATCCTCACCGCCGCCCGCGCCCACGAGGCATCCGTACCCGAGCGGGGCGAGACTCACTCTGCACGATGGTGACCGCCACCGGTGAGTGGGGGGCCAGGGTGACCGCGACCGAGCCGATCATGCCCCATCCTGGCGCCCGGTTATGCCATCGGCCCGTCGCGGCCGCTGCCGGGTAGCGCTTGGCGGAGCTGGCGGCGGGAGGTGATCTCGAGCAAGCAATGGCCTCTGAGGCAATTTCCAGCCAGCTGAGGCGGCTGACGCAGAATTGGACCATCTGCGTGCAGGCGCGAGAGCCGCCGACGCGGAAGTCAGCCGCACGGATTCGGCGATATGTTCGACCTTGCCGGGTTCAATCTCCTGCATTGGCATGCTCCGTCTCTTCTGCTGTTGCTACGGAGGGCCCGGGTTGACGACCGCCGCACGGCGGCCTGACTGCCGCGCTCGCCGGGGGTCATACCGTGCCGCCGTTGATGCGGATGGTCTGGGCGGTCACCCAGCCGGCGGCGTCGCTGGCCAGGAAAGCGACACGGCAGCGATCTCGTCGGGCTGGCCGAGCCGGCCGAACGCGCTCATCGCCTCCAGGCTGGCCAGGAACTGCTCGCTCTTGCCGGCCCGGTAGGTCTCGGTCTCGGTGGCGCCCGGGCTGACGGCGTTCACGGTGATGTCCCGCGGGCCGAACTCCTTGGACAGGATGTGGGTCAATTGCTCGACCGCTCCCTTGGTGGCGTCGTGGACCGCGTAGCCGGGCAGCATGAGCCCGGTGGTCGAGCTGGAGATGGTGATGATCCGCCCGTTGTCGGCGAGGTGTTCCCGGGCGAGCTGCAGGCCGTGGAACACGCCCTTGATGTTGACGGCGAAGCTTGTGTCGAATTCGGCCTCGGTGATCTCGGGGAACGGCTTGGTGATCGCGACCGCGGCGTTGTTCACCAGGATGTCCCAGCGGCCGTACTCGGCAGCAGCCGCTCGGCCATCGCCTGGTATTCGGCCCGGCTGGTGATGTCGGCGGCGACCGCGATCGCGGTCCCCGCGGCCGTCTCGATGCCGGCGACGATCTTGTCCGCGGGTTCGGGGGTGTGGCTGTGGTTCACCACCACCCGCGGCGGCGGCGAGCGCGGCGGCGATGGCCTTGCCGATCCCGGTGGCCGCCCCGGTCACCAGGGCGGCCTTGCCCTGCAGGGATGCCGCGGAGTTGCTCATGACCCACCTCCCCGTGGCTCGCGGGCCAGTACCGGATACAGGAACGGGCGGGCTGCCCGGGTCAGCAGCGGCATCACCGCGTACTGCGTCACGGGAATGACGATCAGGACGAAGACCAGGGGGCGGGCCCCCACGGGAAGCGGCGATAGCCGCGGGGCAACGCAATAGCCGGCCAGTTTCCGGCAGCGGCACGATCCCGACCGCGGAGACCAACGGGGTCTTCCGCGCGCTGGCGGGACCAGCACCGGGGCGCCGGGCGCGGCCAGTCGGCCCTCCAGTCCGGATAGGTGCTGCGCCTGCGGGCATCCCCTGAGCGCACCTTTGCTTCGGCGACCAGCCGGGCCTGGATCTTGCTGGAAGGCCACGCGTCGGCGTCCTGGCAGCGGGCAGGATAAGACGCGATCGTGCAGCTGGGCGGGCCGCCCGGGCGGGGCTTGAGCACGGTCGCGTCGAGATGGCCTGGCTGGCAGCTGACCTCGGCGGCCAGTCCGCGCAGCACCGCCTCGAACGCCTGCTCGTGCCCGGTCTTGACCTGCCGGGAGAGCACACGAGTTATTGCGTCAGCCGGGCCTGCCCGCTCTGTTGCCGGCCCTGTGCGGCGCTGTCGGTCCGGAACCGTGCGGGTCATTCGAACCAGTAGTCGAGATGGACCTGTGCGCCTTCGCCGAGGTTCGCGCGGAAACCGCCGGTGCCGCGCAGCCCGGCCAGCTTGCCGGTGCCCGATCCAGGGATCACGAACCAGTCGCCGCTGACGATGTTGTCCTGGACGGTTCCGGCGTCCTGCAGCAGGAACGTGCCCTCGCGTCCGGCCACGGCCCCGGTGACGCGCTCGATCCCGACAAAGCTGGCCGACCCGTCCGCGCGCGCCGCCTGCAAGAACTCTGCGAGGCCATTGCCGGAGATGTCGCCGCTGAAGCTCTCCTCGACGTGGATCCTGGTCAGCGCCGGACCCTCGGCCTGTACGTCGTAGGCCGAGGGCTCGTACTTGCGGACCGTGATGACCGCGTTTGCGTGAGTCTTCATCTGGTCTGGGGCCGTCATGTTCTCGTCCTTTGCCTTTCCGGGTCTGGAGCCCGATGCGGGTGGCCTGCTTCTCGGCGGGTAACGGAACGGCGAGATAACGCCTGCGGCGCGGCGTCAGATGCCGAGCGCCTCGATCAGCATCTCCGCGACCTTCCTGGCCGAGTATTGCTGCTGCCCGGTAATCAGCCGGCCGTCGCGCACCGCGAATGCCTTAAACAGCCCGCCCTGCACGTAGTTGGCGCCGCGCCGCCTGAGCTCGTCCTCGACCCGGAACGGCATCACCTTCTGGCCGACGAACGCGTCGCTGAAATCTTCCTCGACGTTCGCGAATCCGGTGACGGTCCTGCCGCCGACCAGGTAGCTGCCGTCCGACAGCTGGAGGTCGACCAGCGCCGCTGTGCCGTGGCAGTAGACGCAGGTCGGCCTCTCGGACTCGTAAAAGCGGCGCAGCGCGTCGTGCACCTGCTCGTTGCCGCGGAAGCTGAACATCGGCGCCTGCCCGCCGGCCACCATGATCGCGTCGTACTCATCAAGGTCAAGGTCGGCGAGCTTCGGCGTGTCCTGCAACAGCGCCACGAGCTCGGGGGTGTTGAGGAAGCCCATCGTGATCAGGTCATCCGCCGACCACTTCGAGTCATCGCGCGGGTCGCTGAGCGAATCCATCTCGACCTTGCCGCCATCGGGGCTGGCGATCGTGACGGCGACGCCGCGCTGGGTCAGCTCGTAGTACGGATGCGTCAGCTCGGCTCCCCAGAACCCGACCGGCCAGCCCAAGGTGGTCGACGTGGCCGGGTTGGCCACCACGATCAGCACCTTCTTCGGCCTCGACGACACCCGATCGACGCGCATATGGTGATCGGCGGCAGGTGCGCTGCTCCCGGCCGCCAACGGGCTCGTCCCTTCGGTCGTCACGGTTCGACGCTAGTCCCGGGACGCCCGGATGAACAAGCGCAGCTTGTTGTCCGGCAACAAGCGATTCTTGTCGCTGCGGGCGGGACACGGGGTAGAGTCGCGAGCGTGTTGCCCGGCCCGGTTTTCGAGCTCCGCCAGCTGCGCACCTTTGCCGCGGTGGCGCAGCGGCGGAGTTTCACCCGGGCGGCCGACGACCTGCACATCGCCCAGCAGGCGGTCAGCCAGCAGATCAAGGCCCTCGAGCGGTCCCTCGGGGTCACCCTCCTGCGGCGCACACCGCGACGCGTCGAGCTGACCGCGGAGGGAACCGTGTTTCTCGCGGACTGCCGGCGGGTCCTGGCCGCCGCCGACCGCGCGGTACGCCGGGTCCAGGCGGCGGCACGCGGGGAGGCCGGCACGCTGCGGCTCGCCTACACGCTGACCACTGTCTGGGAGACGATTCCCAGGCTGCTGGCGCGCTTGAGCCAGGTTTACCCCCAGGTCAAGGTCGAGGCGCGCGAGGTCTTCGGCGCCGACATCCCCGAGCTCCTCACGACCGAGCGCTACGACCTTGCACTCGCGCCGAAGACGTCATGCCCGGCCGGGTTTCACTCCCGAGCCGTCCGGCGCGAGCCGCTGCGCGTTGCCCTGAGCGAAACCGACCCGCTGGCCCGGAGCAAGCGCATCCAGCTGGCCAGCCTGGCCGACCGGCTGTTCGAGGTCTGGCCGCGCGACATGGCTCCCGGCTTCTACGACACGGTCGTCGGCGCCTGCCGCATCGCGGGCTTCGAGCCCGAACTCGACGAACAGGCCACCGGCAATACCGTCTGGGGCAACCTGGCGCGCGGCCGCGGAGTGGCGCTGATCAACGCGTCGCTCGCCGAGCAGCTGCCCCGGGGCATCACGCTCGTCGAACTCGCACAGCCGGCCGCAACGCTCACCTACGACGCGGTATGGCACCAGGGCGAGCTCCCGCTCATCCAGCGGTCACTCGAAGTCGCTGCCGAGCTCGCCAAGGAAGCAGGCTGGCTCTAGGCACCCGAACGTCAGGGCTGCCGCAGCACACCGAGCCACGGCGCCGGCCCTGGCCGCCACAACCGCCGCGCAGGGCCCGCGACCACCGCCCGGGCTTCCCGCTGGTACGCGGCAACTGCAACCAAGCGCGCGGCCGGCAGCTGAACACACCCATCCAAGCCCGGAATAACAAAAGCTGCACCCTGGCGCGTGGCTGACCAAGCTGAGGACCGCAAAGATCCGGGTAATCTGCGCGCACCCACCTGGGCGAGCCGCCCGGATACCTGCCGCGCGGAATCGGCGATCCGGCGCTTTGCCTCCCTATGAGTCCGTCACGGTCAGTGATCCTGCCTCGAGATTCGCGAAGCGCGCCGTGCCGTTCTGTGCGGGGCAGGGCGGCTCCGGCTGTGATATTGCGCTCCGCTCAAGCGCCAGCCGCGAAGATCAGGCCGTCTCCTTCGAACCGGTCCAGCCGCAACTAGGCCGTGTGCGTGGAGCCGGCCCGGCATGCCGACGACAGGGTTGAGCTCCTTGAGGTCTGTACGGCCGGATCCCGTCCGGGCTAGCGTGGATGAGTGGACCAGCAGCCGGGCGTCCGTCACGTTGGCCTGGCAACAGGGGTGACCGTTCCCTATGTCTCGGCCGGTCCGGCCGCCGCGGTGCCAGTTGTGCTGCTGCACGCGTGGGTTGAGTCTGGGTGTTCGTTCGACCGGCTGCTGCCGCTGTTGCCGGGCACTGTCCGTGCCATGGCGATGGACCAGCGCGGTCACGGCGGCGCTGATAAGCCCGCGGCGGGATACTCCCTTGTGGATTTCGCCGCCGATGTCGAGGCGTTCATGGATGCGGTGGGCGTCTCCTGCGCGGTGCTGGTGGGTTCCTCCAGCGGCGGGTACGTCGCCCAGCAAGTAGCGATCAATAGCCCACACCGGGTGGCCGGCCTGGTCCTGGCCGGGTCGCCGCGCAGCCTGCAGGGGCGGCCGTCGTTCGCCGATGAGGTCGATCAGCTGACCGATCCCGTCGAGGCGGCCTGGGTGAGGAAGTTCCTGACCTGGTTTCCCTTGTTCCATCAGGTGCCCCAGTGGTATATCGACGGCCGGGTCGACGACGGTGTCCGCGTGCCGGCGCACGTGTGGCGGGAGGCGCTCGCCGGACTGGTCACGGCGCGCCCGCCCACCGACACGGGAACGATCACCGCGCCCACCCTCATCGTGTGGGGGGCCCGCGACGAGTTGCTGACATGCGAGCACCAGCAGGCCCTTGCCGACGCCATCCCGGCCTCGCGGCTCCTCGTTTACCAGGACACCGGACATCTGGTCTTGTGGGAGCAGCCCGGCCGGTTGGCTGCTGACCTGACGGCTTTCGTCGAAAGCCTCTCCACGCGGCCCGCCTGAGGCGCCGCAGCTCGGCGCACCACCGGCATTGACCAGTCCCCACCCGCTATCCGTCCCGGCCGCCACAGGGAACCTGGACATCCGCCGCCGCGCGGGTGTGCGCCAGCTCGGGATGATCCTGCCGCAGGCTGTGGGCCGGGGCCGTTAGGCAGTCACGGGGCGTGGCCCCGTCTGTTGTGTCGGTGTGCGCGTAGCCGCCGTTAGGCGCGGTCAACTGTGTATGACGGCGCCGACTGCAGTAAGCGCAGATCTGGTGAATCTGCATTCCTTATCGTGCAGGCGTGCGTGGCTGAAGCCTTGTCGGCGGGGCGCCACAAGGCTGAGCCTGCCTTCGTAGCACGCTTGCGCACTGCCAGGGAAACTTCGGCTACCGCACGCGCTTGCCTGACGGTGCCGACCCGGAGGAAGTCGATACCCCAGTTGACTGAGGGCATTCTGCCGGTGCGCCTGCCCAACGCGGCGCCAGGCCCGCTCCCGCCGACCGGCGGACCGCGGCTGGGTATCGCGCGTTGCGCGGCCGGCGGAGTGGCTGCCCGTGGGGGCGCGTTGTCACAAAACGGTGACGCTCTTGCCGCGGCCTGCCTGGCAGGTCCAGGCTGGGTAACCGTGACAACAGGATGAGGGGCCAGGATGCATGGCCCCTTTCAACGGCAAGGGAGAGCCGATGCGAACAGTGAGGTTTGCTGCGGCCGGAGCGGCGTTGTTCCTGGTATTGGCGGGTGCGGGCACGGCCGTGGCCGCACCGGTCGCGGATCCGCCGGCCGCGGGAACGCTGGTCACCGTGGGCAGCCCGGTGACTCCGTTCTCGCAGAACAAGCAGAACGAGCCGGCCGTCGCGATCGACGCGCACGATCCGTCGGTCGTCGTGGCCGGCGCCAATGACAACATCGACATGGAGGCGTGCAACGCGGGCGATCCGACCACGTGCCCGTTCACGCCGGGCGTCGGCGAATCCGGGGTGGATTTCTCGTTCGATGGCGGCCAGTCGTGGACGCAGCCGACGTACACGGGGTGGACCGCGCGGGACTGCCTTGGGCCGGCCGCCTGCACGCCGCACGTCGGGCCGATCGGCACGCTGCCGCATTACTTCGAGAACGGCCTGGTCTCGGGCGGGGACCCGGGTGTCGCGTTCGGGCCGCGCCCGGGCGCGAACGGCACGTTCTCGTGGGCGAACGGCTCACGGTTGTACTACTCGAACCTGACGGCGAACTTCGGCGCCCCGCTCAGCGAGGCGTTCAGGGGCTTCGAGGCAGTCGCCATCTCGCGCGCCGACAACCTTCGTGCGGCCGCCAGCGGGGACGCGTCAGCCTGGATGAACCCGGTGCTGATCTCCAAGCAGAGCTCGACGACGTTCTCCGACAAGGAACAGATCTGGGCGGACAACGCTTCGAGCAGCCCGTTCTTCGGTAACGTCTACGTCTGCTGGGCGAGCTTCCGCAGCCAGGAGAAGGGTCAGGCCCTGCCGGTCCCGCTGATCGTCGCCAGGTCCACCGACGGCGGCAGCACCTGGACGCAGAAGCAGGTAGGCCCGGCGACCAGCAATGGCGTCAACAGCCAGCCCGACGGCTGCACCGTCCGCACCGACAGCCACGGCAACCTGTACGTGTTCGGCGTGGGCAAACGGGGCGGGACCTCGTTCCAGATGATGTACAAGTCGACCGACGGCGGGGTGCACTTCACCGGACCGGCGCTGCTGTCGACCGCCGTCGATCCCGGGGTCTTCGACCCGGTCATCGGCCGCCCGGTGATGGACGGCATCGCCGGCGCGCGCAACGACCTGGCCTTCGCGCCCAGCGTGGACATCGCCAACGGCGCGCCCACCGGAGCGGACGCGAGCAACCGGATCGTGATGACCTGGGCGGACGGCAGGAATGGGCTCAACAATGAGCAGCTGCTGCTGATGACCTCCACCGACGGCGGAACCTCGTTCAGCGGGCCGACCGCGGTGCCGCTGGCCGCCAGTGACCGGCCCTACTACACCGCGCCGGCGATCTCGCCCGATGGCGCCGATGTGTACATCACCTACAACGCGTTCACAACCCCGTTCCGCAACGACACCAGTTCCCCCAGGGGCCTGGTCGGCGTGATCCTGCACGCGGACGTGGCAGGCGGGGCGATCGGCTCGTTCGGCACGCTGGCCCGGGGCGTGGTCGGTGACCCGCGCGCGTCGTCGCAGAACAACCTCCAGGCGGAGTTCCTCGGCGACTACGTGTACACCGCCGCCACCCGCGCCGGCGCGGTCGGCGTGTGGAACGACGTCCGCCGGGCCGCTGACTGCCCGGCCCTGGACGCGTGGCGGCTGTCGCTGCGCACCGGCACGTCGGTCCCCAGGCCCGCGCCACAGGCCGACTGCGCGCCCACGTTCGGCAATTCGGATATCTTCGGCGCCGCGGTCCTGGACCCCACACCCTGACCCTCCGTTACCGGCGGGGCCCCCAGCGCACAGCTGGGGCCCCGCCCGGGCAAAACTACACACGACCGCCGCTGACGGTCACGCCATGCGGAACCCGCGGACCGGGTCGGCCGTTGCCGGCCTGGTCGTCGCCCGGGGGAACGCCCCGCGGGGAGACCACTGCCCGCCCGGCCAGGAAATGGCCGGGCACGGGGGCATTCAGAACTAGGCGATCTGCGTGCGGCGACCGATGCGGCGGGCACCGCTGCCAGTCGCAAATATTCGGCGATCTAATGTGGGGCGGGACGGCCGTTAGTTACGCTCCGTTATGCCGCGTTAGCCTGTTCGCGATCAGGACTTGCATCGGCATCCGCTGCGTCCGCATGGTGAAAACCTCCACCGTCAGGCCGGAGTCCCTCAGCCGCGGGTGAGCGCGTGGCTGGCATCATCCGGCCGGTGCCGCGATTAATGCGTGGCCCGTGGCGAAGCGCCGGCTCTAGGCTCGGCTCGTGGATGTATCCCGCAGTGGCGTGCTGCTGTCGGTCAACCTCGCGGCCCAGACCTTGCCCACGCCGCATGACACCGGCCGGACCGGCATCGGCAAGCATCCGGTCAGCTGGCCGGTAGCGGTCTCCGACCCTGGCCCGAAGCGGCCGGGTCACCCGCGGCCGAACGGCCTGGCCGGTGACATCGTCTGTACCACCGAGCATCACGGCGGCACGGACCAGGCCGTGTACGCATACGCCCGCGAGGACCTGGACTGGTGGGAGCGGGAACTGGGCTACGAGCTGCCCGCCGGCCAGTTCGGGGAGAACCTGACGACCCAGGGCCTGGACCTGACGAACACGCTGGTGGGGGAACGCTGGCGGATCGGCGGCACCGTGGTGCTGCAGGCGACCTCGCCGCGCATCCCGTGCGCGACGTTCGCGCACCGGATGAGGGAGCCGAAGTGGGTGAAGAGGTTCACCGCCCGCGGCGCGACCGGAACCTACCTGCGAGTTGTCGTACCGGGCGAGATCAGGGCGGGGGACCGCATCGAGATCATCCGGCGGCCGCGGCACACCGTGACCATCGGCCGGTCATTCCGCGCCCTCACCACCCAAGCCGAGCTGCTGCCCGGCCTGCTGGAAGCCGGTGATGACCTCCCCCCAGATGAGCGCGCGGCCGTCCTGCGCCGCACCGGCTGACTCCGGCCGCGCCACGCCCCGGCCCGCAGGCGCCACACCGGCCCGCCGCTCACCGCGCCCGCGCCATCCCTCACCACAGCTAACCGCAGCTCTCGCGCGCACACCCGCCGTTCTGTACTGGACCAGCCCCGTCGCTCCGGTCCGTTCGAGGGGCGCATAACGGTATCTTCTGTAGCGTTGCTTGCCTTCCGGCGTGTGCGCCTTCTGGGCATACGCGCGGCGAAGTTTAGAGGTCCGGAACTACAGCGCCTGGTCGCGAGAGTCATGAGAGCGGCCTGCGGGAGCGCTCCGCCAATCTCGAGCAGGCCTGCACGCTCCAGATTCCCCGGTAGCGGCCGGGATACCTCGCGGTCCTGCATGGACGCGGCGGTGATCACAACGGCCAGCACCCGGCCAGTCACGTCGATGGCGATGTGACGTTTGCGAGCGTTGTTGACGGCCTGACTATCTGAGCGTCCCGGTCGTGCTCTTCGACGATGGCGCTTCCCGGCCTGCCGCGGGCGGCCTTCGGCAGCGGCGTCGGCGACGCGGACGGGCTGGGAGTTGATGACCGCGGCTGGGCGGCTCCAGGTTCCGGCCCGCAGTGGTCCCGACTTGGGCGCCTCGGCGTCAGCCCGATCGCCTGGCAGACCGAGACCCAGGACCTTGATCTTACGCGCCTGACGCCTCGCTGTTGGCGATGCGGGCCAGGTTCGTTATTCACACTCTGGCGCCGACCCCGAAGGCGTCGACGATCGCTCACTGAGCTGCAAGGGATCTCTGGGGTTGCCCATCCCGGCCAAGGGGCCGGCATGATCGGTTCTGCGAAAGACCAAGGCTCTAAGCACTCTGTCCCGCTGAAGAGTCACCCCTGACCTGATCCCCGGTCCAGGAGACAACGCCGCAGCAGAAGGAAGCAGCACCAAGCTCGGAAGAACGTATCTCCAGGTAAACTCGACAGTCGCTGTGGCCCAGAGCACAATGATCACGCCGAGCCCTGTTAGCAAGGCCACAGCCATCTGCCGGTGTGATGCGCGAACCGGACGGCAAATGCTCGCCAGCGCAATCAATATACATATCGCCATCACTGGCCCAGGCGTGTACACCCACCGCTGATAATTGTGAAGCAGCCTAGCCAATGTCGGGTTCAGTTTCGGCGCCGGGCCGCCATAAAGGGCTACCATCGATTCTGGATCGGGTGAAAATCGGCCGCGCGTCTCGGCGCTTGTCGCGAATATCCATGGCTCGACGCTGGGGCCACCGGCAACCTGGGAACGTGTTAGCCTGAATTGACTGGCGAAGCTGTCGGCCACAGCCCGGACGTAGTCAAGGGGTTGCGCGGTTATGATTCGCCGGGCGAAATCGGACAACTCGCCGGAAGGCGCGGCATGGCCTGCGCGAACGAGTCGCGCCGGAGAATCGGGAGAGTTCTCGAACCAAGATGTGCCAGGCCGCTTTCCTAGCGGCTGTGTCGGGCAGAGGCGTTGTTCCGCGTGTGGAATCGGGGCAATCGAGCAATTAGCAAACGGTGCGACCCGCCCGTACAGCCAGATACCAGCCATGCCGCCGGTGACTGAAAAACCCTCGCCCTCTGCGGCGCGCATCGAGGCCATTCCCAGCAAGGGGATGGCCGAAATCGTCAATAGCGCAGCCGTCCGCTTCCAGCCCGCCCAGCGCGCGGCCACAAATCCCGCCACGGGCAGCATCAAGGCTATCGCGTCTAGCCTGACGACCGCGGCCGCGCCCAGCAAAACGCCGGTCAAGACTATCCTGCGGTTCGTCAAGTAAGGATCCCAGAGCAATGCCGCAACTATGCAGACAATGAGAACCTCGAACAATGCTTCAGACAGTACATATTGCTCGATTTGCAATTGATAAGCATCCATAAGCAGCGGCGCGCATGCGAGGCCGGCTAGCTGAGTTCGTACGCCCCTCCGGACTAGGATCGCGTAAAGCAGTATTGAACTACCTAGCACAATCAGATGCTGCGTGATAGGTACCGCGGCCAACGTGCCGACAGACAGGATAACCCTAAGGAAGACGGAATATCCTGGCGGATGCCAACTGCTTAGCTGAAGACGATAAGCATGCAGCAGGTAATCCACTGAATCGGAATAGAACAAAGCCGGCTGATAAGCCAGCGTAACACCTGCGCGCAAGACGCTGCCACATGCAATAAGGACGGCGAAAACCCAATGCCGTCGCAAGCCCGAAGCAGCACCCCGGACTTTTCCGAACCGGCCACTAGGACCACCAGGGTCTTTTACCATGAGGATAGTTTTCCCTAGACGCGGCCGCGCTGTCCGGTTCGGTGCGAAGCAGCGGTACTCCGCTGCCCAGGTGAACGATGAGGTGCAAATTGATCTTGCGCTCCTGCCGGAGAAGCTGGATGTCTCCGCCAGGCATTTCCAGCACCAGAGCACCCGTAACTGAACCATCGCCGACCTTAAGCGCGGCCAATTTACCTTCCCGGACGACCGCGGCGGCGACGTCAACCTCAAAGACTATCGTCAGCTGAAAACGGAAAGTATGCATCCGAGCGCCGTCGACCAACAGGTCGACCGTCGGCTGCTTCGTCCATGTCACCCGGTGGGAACCGAGCTGAACGACTTCTTGCCGCCCGGGCACCCGCATGGTTTGCTCCGCCGCGTCGACCAGGCGGTGATGCGTGCGCCAGCCATAGATAAGCACATTGCCGAGGTCGAAATCGAGCAGCTCTGCGGTAACCGAGGCCAGTGCGCCGTCGGCGGCCTGGCGTGCCTCTGGCATCAGCCGGGCGAGTTCCCCGCCGCACTGGCTGACGACGGCGTGTTCGGATAGCGCGCGCCGCAATACCGCCGTGTCATCCTCGGTGCCGCTGCCGAGCAGGAATGCCCGAGCTGTAAGACCGGTCTGCGTGGTGGCCACCGTCATCGTGCCACCTCCTCAATCCTTTGGTTCCCGAGATGATCATCGTGCGGTTCCAGCCCGAGCGATACCGACCTCGCGCCCGGCCGGGGGTGAACCTCCACCGAGGGCAGATCAGGCGACGATCCGACTACTGCACGCAGATGCTCTTTCACCCACCGGATATTGCGGCGGCCCTTTCGGGCATGTGACGTGAACGCCCACACCACGAACAAGACAGCCAAGACAAGGCCCCCGCCGGTGCCGCTGACCAGCGCTATCGGTGTCCCCGTGCCAGTGGAGGATCCCCCCGGGCTTGAGTTGCCGCCCTGCCCCGGGCTTGAGTTGGCGCCCTGCCCTGGGCTTGAGTTGGCGCCCTGCCCCGGGCTTGAGTTGCCGCCCTGCCCCGGGCTTGAGTTGCCGCCCTGCCCCGGGCTTGAGTTGCCGCCGCTACTTGGTCCCGTCACGGTGAAATCGCTGCTCGCGAGAATCACTGAGGAAGAATCACATTCGGCGGCCACGGTGTGGTTTCCCACAGAGATGTCCTGTGGCACTGTGACCTGCGCCGAGAAGCTTCCGCCCCGGCCGGTCACACTTTGGAGTGGGGTTCCATCTTCGAGCAGCTGCACCGAGGTGATTTGACTGTCTACTTCGGTACATCGTGCGTAGCCATTGCCCGTGACAGTGATTGTCTCGCCGGGTGCTACCTGACTCTTTGATAGCTGCAAGCTGGGGCCGGTGGAGCTGGAACCGTTGCATGAGTCTGCGCAGGTCGATGTCCCGCCCGACGCACCGCCCGATGTCCCGTCCGACGTGCCCGTCGATGCGCAGCACGCCGTACTAATTGATATTCCGCTTGATCCACCGTCCATGGGAGAAGCCGCCAACGCGAACGTGGCTACGACTGGATGCCCACCGACCAGAACAACGAGGATGGCTGCTGATACGACGGCGAGTCCAGCAATGAGACGCTTGAGTGGCACCATGATCGCCCCCATGCAGAAGACTGCACTTATACGGAGAGCCGCCCAGCCGCGCTGATACATAACCCATCTGCAGTCTCGGCCTGGCCGGGCGGTGACGGTGCCACCGTGTGATGATTACCGGCGCGTCAGCGGAGTCGTCTTGATGCTGGTATCGAGGATCCGGACGAGGCCACCTTCGAGCGCGCTGGTGCGCTGGTAGCCCACGAGCATGCCGCTGCCCGCCAGGTGCGACCGGAGTGCCGGCGGGCTTCGAGGGTACCGACGTCTGCGCGGCCGCGCTGCAGCGCCTGTGCGACAGCGGCCATCACTTCCGTGGCCGGGAGACGGAGGACCGGCCGCGGCGCCGGCGCCGTGGCGAATAGGTGTGCTGTCACCTCGGCGAGTTGGCGGGACCTGGTCGAGCTTCCGCGAGGCTGGCTTCCGTCGGCAAGCGAGAAGAACTGCTTGCCGTATGCTCTGCCGTGTCGTGGCGGGAGGAACCGTGTCAGCTTATGTGATTTACGAGGCAGAGATCATCGATCCAGTCCGTTATGAGGACTACCGCGCCAAGACGGCTGCGAGTCTGGCTGCGGCTGGCGCGGTTCACCGCGACCCAGAACAGGCTGATCTGCACATCGGCCACCGCTTGGCAGACGCATAGGCACACCGCGCCGATTCGGCGCTCGGCGCGCCTCCTCCGCAACGTTCGCTCACGGTAGGTGATCAACCTTGATCTGGGTATCAACGCGCTGCGCCGTCGTTCTACCCGGGTGCTGACTCGGCCGCCGGGGCGGCCGGTGCGGGACCGGAAGATCGTCCTGCGCGCGGGTGAGGCCGCAGGTTCCTGCTTCCGCCGCGTTTCCGGCGGCGAGCTGCCCAGCGCGGTTTATGCGCTTGCGGCAGCATGGCAGCCGGTAGAGGCTGTAGCAATGGGATTCTTGGACGACCTGCCGGCCCCCGAACCCGCGCCTCCGCGGAGGCAGCATCCCTGGGAGCCGCCGGACGCGGAATTTCCCGGCAATGTCCCTCTCGACACGTCCTGCTCGGGCGGACCGACCAGGTCGCGGTGGCGGTCACAGGCTCGCTACGCCTCGCCCCGAGAAGCCTACGACGCCAGCATCTGTCAAACGGAAACCCTGCCGACGTTATTCACCGGCAGGATCTCACCTGCGATGCCGACCCGCTCAGCGCTAGGCCGGTGCCGGGCTTCGGCC
>Ga0070697_100001999_pt1 | contig 15625 bp, 12 predicted proteins | sample KBSK1501metaG_FD_65475 | JGI IMG/M metagenome (GOLD analysis project Ga0070697, IMG submission 65475) | Corn, switchgrass and miscanthus rhizosphere microbial communities from Kellogg Biological Station, Michigan, USA - KBS K1-50-1 metaG | ecosystem: Host-associated > Plants > Roots >...
GTCATCTGGCCATGCTGGATCAACGGCATACCGTACGACCCGGACAAACACGGCGCCGCAGCAGCCCTCATGCGACACGCCAAAGAACAACTTGCGGCATGAGGTTGACACAGGGAGTGTCATTGCTCCTCCTCAGCAGATGTACCGGATAACGTGCCCGAGTCGCGCGCCCGGCGGCGGGCCGCCTCCCGCATGATCACTGGCGGGTGTCCGCGTTGTACCGGATAACCGGCCATTATCCGACTCGTTTCACGGGCTGTCGTTATTCCAAGAAGCACGACAGTCGCCGGTGGCCTGGGGGACGCCGTGGTGGCGTGAAAATCGGTACACTAAGGGGCGCCGAGACCCTTAATCAAGCCGTAGCGCGAGGTGGGGGCACGGCGGGCCATGGACAGTCACCTGCGATTATGCCGCGTGGGCGGTCGGCTGGGGACCTATTTTCGGGTCAGCAGCTAAGTTAGTCGCACAGGCGACGCGAGCGCGGGCTGGTGGACGGCGATGTCGGCCCCGGCTGCCGTGATGATGACGTTGCCATCAATGGCAATAGCCTTCACCGATTCGGGTAGGTCCAGCGGAGGCACAAGCGGGGCGCCGTCCGTGGTCCGCCACACCCGCACCGTGCGGTCACGCCCGCCGCTAATGATGACCGGGGTGCCATCCGGCAGCGCCCCGGCCGCCACCGCGGTCACCGGGCCGTCGTGGCCGGTCAGCGGCTCGCCGACCTGGGTGCGGTCGGCCAGCCTCCACACCCGCACCGTCTCGTCGCCGCCGCCGCTGATGATGACCGGAGTGCCGTCCAGCAGCGCCCCGCCCACCACCGCGGTCACCCCTTCGTGGCCGGCCAGTGGCTCGCCGACCCGGGTGCCGTCGGCCAGCCGCCACACCCCGAGCGTGCCGCCGCCGCTGGTGATGATGACCGGGGTGCCGTCCGGCAGCGCCGCCACGGCCACCGCGCTCACCTGGCCGTGGCCGGTCAGCGGGTCGCCGACCGAAGTGCCGTCAGCGGTCCGCCACACCCTCACCGTGCCATCGCTGCCCCAGGCCTGGGTGTCGCGGCCGCCGCTGATGATGATGACCGGGGTGCCGTCCAGTAGCGCCCCGGCCGCCACCGCGGTCACCCCGCTCACCGCGCCGCCGTAGCCGGTCAGCGGCTCGCCGACGGGGGTGCCGTCGGCGGTCCGCCACACCCGCACCGTGCCGCCGCGGTCGCCGCTGATGGCGACCGGGGTGCCATCCGGCAGCGCCCCGGCCGCCACCGCGGTCACCGGGCCGTCGTGGCCGGTCAGCGGCTCGCCGACGGGGGTGCCGTCGGCGGTCCGCCACACCCGCACCGTACCGGCGCTTCCCCAGGCCAGGGTGTCGCCGCCGCCGCTGATGATGACCGGGGTGCCGTCCAGTAGCGCCCCGGCCGCCACCGCGGTCACCCCGCTCACCGCGCCGCCGTAGCCGGCCAGCGGCTCCCCGGCCGGGGTGCCGTCGGCGGTCCGCCACACCCGCACCGTGCCATCGCTGCCCCAGGCCTGGGTGTCGCGGCCGCCGCTGATGATGATGACCGGGGTGCCGTCCGGCAGCGCCCCGGCCGCCACTGCGGTCACCGGGCCGTCGTGGCCGGTCAGCGGCTCGCCGACGGGGGTGCCGTCGGCGGTCCGCCACACCCGCACCGTGCCGTCGTGCTCGCCGCTGATGATGACCGGGGTGCCGTCCGGCAGCGCCCCGCCCATCATCGCGGTCACCCCCTTCGTGGCCGGCCAGCCGTTCGCCAACCTGGGTACCGTCGGCCAGCCGCCACACCCGCACCCCCCCGTCGCCGCCTTTGGTGATGATGACCGGGGTGCCGTCCGGCAGCGCCGCCACCGCCACCGCAGTCACCCCGCTGGGGTGGCCGGTCAGCGGCCGCCATCCCGCTCCCGGGAAGCCATCGGCTTTACACACCTGCACCGTGTCGTCGCCGCTGCTGATGATGACCGGGGTGCCGTTTGGCAGCGCCACGGCCGCCAGGATCTGCACTCGGTAGTCGTGGCCGGTGTACGGCATGACCCGGGTGCCGTCGACCCGGGTGCCGTCAGCCAGTCGCCACACCCTGAGCGTGCCGCCGCCGCCGAGATAGAACTCCCGGCCACGGCCGCTGCTGATGATGACCGGGGTGCCGTCCGGCAGCGCCCCGGCCGCCACCCCGTTCACCTGCCGGGGTGGCCGGACATCAGCGGCTCCCCGACGGGGGTGCCGTCGGCGGTCCGCCACACCCGCACCGTCCCGTCGCCGCCGCCGCTGATGATGACTTGGGTGCCGTCCGGCAGCGCTCCGGCCGCCACCGCGGTCACCGGGCCGTCGTGGCCGGCCAGCGGCTCCCCGACCGGGGTGCCGTCGGCGGTCCGCCACACCCGCACCGTCCCGTCGCCGCCGCCGCTGATGATGACTGGGGTGCCGTCTGGCAGAGCCCCGGCCGCCACCGCGTTCACCCAGCCGGTGTGGCCGGTAATGACCTGGTGCCCGGCGGCCCGGCGACCGTGGGACCAGCGCGTCTGCCAGGGTCGGTCCGGGACGGCGCTCGCGATACAAGCGGCCAGGGCGGGGCAGCCCAGGCGGTGGGCTGTCAGCTCGAGCAGGCTGGCCCTCATGGGCAGGTCGAGGCGGGCGAGGAGGTGGGCACTTTGCCGGTACACGGCAGCGGCAGCCCGCGCCGGGGCGGATCGCGCTGCGTCGAGGTAGGGAACCAGCCGACTCGGGTCGGCGGCGAGCAGAAACCGCGCATCCTCGAGCAGGTGGTCCAGCTGGCCAACCTCGCTGGCGTGCAGCGCAAGGTTTCGCCGCGCGTAACGGTCCCAGCCCAACGGGTCGGTGGCGGCGTACGCCGCGACGATCGCGTCATGGGTCTCGGCCGCGTCGATCAGGAAGTCGGGGTTTTCCTCCGGGTCGACCAGGAAGTTGGCGAAGGACTGGTGGTATACGCGAAACGGGCCATCCGGGGCGGGGCCGTCCAGGAACTGCCGGGCCGTGCCCGTCACCTCCCGGATGGCGGTACGGGTCATTGGCTCCTCGCCCAGCCGGCCAGCCACCAGCCTGAGCTGTTCAGTGGTGAGGCCCTCGTCCTGGGCGACGGCAAGCGGGGCGAGAACGGGCCTGAACCGTCTTGACCAGGCGCGGTCATCGCGCCACAGCTCGCGCCGGAGAAAGTCGCGATAGACCCCGGGCAGGCCACCCTCGGGCAGCGGCACTCCGCGGGCAGCCGCGTCGTCAAGTCTAGCCAGCACGTGGGCGCCCCGGAGCGCCTCAACGGCATAGAACGCGTACAGGAAGTTCCCGCTGGCCTGCTCGGCGATCCGCCGCGCGAGCACCGCCATCGCGGCTGGCACGCCCTCCGGTGTGAGTCGACGCTGGAGATACTGCAGCACGTCGTCACTGCCTGGCGGCGCATCAGCAAGCAGGTCCATACGCTCGGCGCTATCCCGCAGCCAGCCAGTCGCCCTGTGATCGGCCCGGGCAGTGACCAGCAGATGCGCATACTCGACTTCCCCAAGCACTCGTGGCAGCGCCTCCGCGGTTTTCGAGGTAAGGCTCTCGTCCAGCGCGTCGACCAAGAGCACGACCCGGGCTATCTCACCCGCCTCGCGCACCCGCTTGAGGGGCAGCGTCACGCCCCGCTTGAACGCCGCCTCCCCTCCGTCCTTCGCTTCGAGCCGGCTCAGATCAATGCGGACCCCAGTCGCCGACCCGCCCGCCGCAATATCGCCGGTGTGAACCTGGACATCCCCCACGTGAATCTCGGGCAGCAGGGTGGCCTGCCGCGCGTGCGCAAACCCCGGGACCGCCTCGGCCAACTGGTCCGACAGCCGCTGGGCAACGTCGAGCAGGTCGACCTGCCGCGCGCGGCAGAAGTAGGCAGCGGCAACCGGCACGGCCCGAGGTGGCGCAGCCACCGCGGCTGCGGGGGTGAGCCGACCAGCCGCCGCCAAGGCAAGGTGTGCCGCGATCGCGGTCTTGCCGGTGCCCGGCTCGCCGAGCAGGAGAAACACCCCTGTTGGCCCGCGGAAGAACTGGTCAAGGCGCGCGAACACCCAGCCTCGGCCGGTGAAATGCGCCGCCCGCTCCTGGGCGTAGGCCCAGTCAAATTCCGAGAGCTGCATCAGACCGTCAAATCAGGTCCACTGAGATCGTTTAGGTCAGGTCCACGCCGGTCACCACGCCACCACCGTCCACATCGCCCCCGTGCACTCGGACCTTGCGGATGGAGGCTGGGCCCTGAAGCTTGGCCAGGTCGGCGCGCACCCCGACCACCTCACCGGCCACTCGCTGTATCACCACGTCGACGTCAGAGACGTCCACGGTTCGGGGCGGCTCCCCCAGGAACGTGATCGGGCTGCCCACAATGACCTCAAGCAGCTCACGCAGCCTGGCCACTGCCCGGCGAGCCGCGATCGCCTTCGGATCGACCTCGCCATCCTTGATCGGCTCGACCAGGTCCTTGAGCTCCTGCAAGGTGTCAGCCATCTCCGGGCTTGCCGGATCTGGCAGTGGCCGCGGGTGTTCGACACGGACCGCACCTGGCGGCTCGACCACGTTTGGTGGGGGCGCCTGGCGGTCTCGCCGCCGCGCACGCCACGCGCTCAACACCTCGGCGGCCTGCTGGTAAAGGAACTTGACCCCCTCGACAAGCGCGGTGCTCTCAATCCCAGTCAGAGGATCCATACCACCCTCCCAGCTCGTCCGCGCGGTCCGGCGCGCGCACATCACGCTGCCACGAGCCCCGGTGTCGGGGTCACACCCATCTTGCCCCGCGACCGGCACTCAGGAAAGGCGCGGCGCTACGGCGACAGAACGATTGCGGCTGCCTGGATAGCAGCCTCGATCGGGCAGGCGGGCGGAAGTGATAACGGTCCGTTATCCGGTCTACCGGACGTCGCCTTCGTGCACCGGAGCAACGTCTATGAACCGATAGGCTCAGACGGCTCCCACGCCTTGCCGGGCCCAAAGGTGTCAACGCCGCCCTGCCACCAGCGCGTTGCCGACGCCAGATCGATCGAACGCGCGATGCAATCAAGACACCCAGAGTCGGCTGATCTGTGTGCGGCCTCCCGCCCAGCAGCGTACGGGTATCCAGCCGGAGCAAATAGCCCATCGCTGATGGTGTTCAAGTCCCCCCTCGGACACCCAGAGTGGTGGTACATCACCCTTTTCAGAGCACCGCTTGAACACGCGGACGCCCCGGCTGATGCCTGCGGCCTCCCCACGCCGCTGACCGGTCCCGCCTCCCGCCGCGGGAGGCAGCCGTGACCGGCACGCTGATCGCCCCCGTCATCCCTTCCCCTGCTGCGGCTGCGGGTCGGCCCGCCCGCGCGCCTGCCGCTGCCCGGATGCTGCCGCTCGCGGTCCCGCCCGCACTGAGCCGCCCGCCGGCCCTTGGCCGGGATGTGGTGTACGGGCTCGCCCGCGTCGACCGCTCCGGCCGCGTCGCCGACCGGACGGTCACCGGCGCGCTGGGCTGGCGCGGCGGGGACCGGCTGACCCTCACCGCCGAGGCGGGCGTGGTGGTCATCCGCCGCGACCTGCACGGCCTGGTCACCCTGCCGCCCCGGTCCTGCGTCCCGATCCCGGCGGCGCTGCGGCACCGCTGCGGGCTGCTCCCCGGCGACCCGGTCCTGCTCACCGCGGTCCCCGCCGAGGACACCCTGACCGCCTACTCGCTCGCGGTGGTGGACCAGGCCCTCGCCGCGCTCATCCCGTTCCCGGCAGGTGCAGGAGGAGACCGATGACGATCACCGGACCTGGCGCACGCTCAGCCGCCCCCGGGCAGGCCGTGGTCGGCGCGGCGCTGCTCGTGCTGGAGCGGATGGGCCTGACCCCCGCGGACCTGCTGTCCGCCCCGGCGGCCAGGCCGCCCGCCCCGACCTTCGCCGAGTACATCCCGGTCGTGTCGGCCCTGGTCAGCGATGGCTGCCGCCGGGCGTATGGCTCCTACTGGAACCGGGTGGTCGAGCAGTGGGGCAGCCGCGGCATCGGCGAGCCGACGCCGTCGGAGATCCGCCAGCTGGTCCAGCACGTCCGGGCCAGCGTCGTGCCCCGGCGGAACTCCCGCGGCGGGCGCAGCGCCGCCGAGCACCTCATCGCCGCGCTGCGCTGCATGTACAAGCACGCCGAGGAAGACGGCCTGATCGACCCGGCCGGCAACCCGGCCCGCAAGGTGGACAAGCCCCGCCGCCTGCCCTCGACCCGGCGGGCCGTCGCCGACAAGCGCCTGGCCGAGATCAACCACGCGGCGGCAACCACCGGTGATGACCCGGAGCTGGACACGCTGCTGCTGCGCCTGCACACCGAGACCGCCTGCCGCCGCGGCGGCGCGCTGGCGCTGCGCCCGTGCGACCTCGATGCCGAACAGTGCCTGATCCTGCTGCGCGAGAAGGGCGAGACCGTCCGGTGGCAGCCGGTATCTCCTACCCTCATGGCCGCCCTGCTCGGGCACGCCGCCGAACGCCACGCGCCGCCGGACGGGCAGCTGCTGCGCTACCGCAACGGCCGCCGCATCACCTACCGCCGCTATGACCACCTGTGGGACCGCCTCGGCCGCTACCTGCCCTGGGTACGGGCGCAGCAGATCAGCATGCACTGGATCCGGCACACGACCCTGACCTGGGTCGAGCGCCGCTTCGGCTACGCCGTCGCCAAGGCCTACGCGGGCCACACCGACAACGGCAGCGACGCGGGCGCGACCGCGACCTATGTCCGCGCCACCACCCACGAGGTGGCCACCGCCCTGGCCGCGCTGACCGGGGAACCCCACCCGCTCGCCGCGCAGGAAGGGTGGTGACCCCATGGCCGCACTTACCGCGGGCGTCGACCGCTCCGGCACCGCGGATCTGGGACCAGGTGGTCCGCTCGCTGCCCGGACCACCGGACCAGCCGGAGGGGACCGGTCCGCCGCGGTCTCCTCCGGGGCCAGGACCGTCCGGTCCTGGCCGCTGCTGGTCCTGGCCGCCCCGGCCGCGGCCGAGGTGTGGTCCGGGTGGGTCGGCATCGCGCAGAAGACCGGGTTCGGGCTGGTCTCCCCGCTGCCGGGCATCTGGCCGTCCCTGCACCTGGACACGTCCATCACCCTGCCCGTCGGCGTGGAGGCGTACGCCGCGTACGCGCTGCGCGCCTGGCTGAGTGGCGAGCACTCGATCAGCGGCCGGACCCGCCGGTTCGCCAAGTGGTCCGCGATCTGCTCCTTCGCGCTCGGCATGGCCGGGCAGGTGGCCTACCACCTGCTGGCCCAGGCCGGGGCGGCGCGGGCGCCGTGGCCGATCACCATGATCGTGTCCTGCCTGCCGGTCCTGGTCCTGGCCATGGGCACCACCCTGGCCAACATGCTGCGCGCCGACGCCGGACCCGACTACGGGACGAGGGGACCGGCCGCAGACCGGCCCACCGCCCGGTCCTACGGGGACCAGGCCGGACCATCCCCGGACCAGACCGCGAGCGCAGGGACATCCGCCGAAACCGGTCCTCCCGCCAGGACAGCAGCGGTCCCGCGGCAGAACCACCGCCCCGGCCCGAGGACCAATGCACCGGGTCAGACCGAGACCAACCAGGCACGCCTCATCGCCAGCAGGCTCGCAGCAGCGGGAAAGCCAGTATCACGGCGGGCCTTGCGCAGCAGGGGGATCAGGGGTTCCAACGCGGCCCTGAATGCCCTGGCGCGCGAGATCAACGCCGAACTGGCTGGCATCAGTCGCGCTGCGCCGGGTCTTGACGGCGCTGCCGCGTGATCTGACACGAACGATCACGGCCAGATCCCAACAGTCCGACCCAGACCGGTGGTACCGCAATGGACTACGCCACCGGCCTGGGTCACCGACGGTGCTGCGAGCCCCGCTCTATCAGCTCGCTGCCCGGCCACGATCTTCTTGAGGATCGCGATTATCGTGGTGCCGCCCGCGATGCCGCAGGCATCCGTGCCTGGCGATAATGCGCCGGCTCCGGCCGAGCCGGCCGTCCATACTTGGCGCATGGTCACCTTCAGGCGAGAGATCAGGCTCCGGCACGAGACTGGCGTGACGCAGCGGGCACTGACAGGCCTCCCAAGGCAGAGCCCGGTGCTGACGCCGGGCCCGCGGCGCCGCAGGCGCCGCGCTTGATCCGTAAACGGTCCAATTCAGCAACGCAAACACCAAAGACGGCTAAGTTGCCTTGCCAGGCTTGTGCGGAGTCCTAGGCTGCGCACGTGCCAGCTGAGCCATTCGAAAGACTTGACGTCAGCTCGTGGGAAGTCGACCGCGACGAGACGTCGGGCGTGGAGGCGAAGATGTGGCTACTAGAGCCAGGCGCTCCCGTGAGGCGGCCGTGGCTCTTCAAGTCCGTCACGATTCAGCCCGAGTACGTTTGCGGCGAAGACTGGGCTGAGAAGACGGCGGCTGAGCTGGCCGAGCGCCTCGGAATACCCTGCGCCCATGTCGAGATGGCACGGTGCGACGATCATCGAGGCTCGATCTCCGCCGATCTACGCCCGGCTGAGTGTCAGATGCAACACGGCACGTTGTTCATGCAGGACTGCGGGGTCGAGGACTACATCCCTGGAAAGGTGCCCGGACGTCCGGGCCACTCTCTTGAGAACATTCGGCGAGTCCTAGACGGCGCGCTACCTCCACCGGGATCCGACCTACCGTTCGAGGCTACAGCTTTCGACGTTTTCGCAGGTTATGTGGTGCTTGACGCTTTGATCGCCAACCGTGACCGACACGACGAAAACTGGTCTGTACTCCTGCCCATCGCGGGAGAAGGTCCGACCAGGCTCTGCGGGTCATACGACCACGCCAACAGCCTTGGGTATAACCTCGATGACGCTAAGCGCACGGCGCAGCTGGCGCAACCGGGTGGAGTCCGGAACTGGTGTCGCAAGGGAACTGCCCATCGGTTCGAGTACACCCCCGGCAGAGCCCCTCAGACGCTCGTTCAAGCAGCGGCCAGAGCTCTGGGCCTTGCGTCACCTGAAGCCCGTCAACACTGGCCCCGCCAGGTCGATCGGGTGACTGAGCAGGACATGACGAGCATCATCGAGCGGCTGCCCGAAATGTCAGGGGTAGCCCGTACCTTTGCCATAGAGGTACTACTAGTGAATCGGAAGAGGGTCCTCGATGCCTGCGCATGACGTGGTAGCGGTCGCGCGCGAGCCCGGGAACCAGTCTGCCAAGACTGCCCGGCGGCTCGTAGTGACCTGGCAACATCCTGCTGACCGCAACATTGAGCCGGTGGGGTTCCTGGACTATGACGGCCAGTGTTACCGGTTCGGCTACATCCGGCACGCCCTGAGCGTCAAGGACTTCCGTCCGCTGCTCGGCTTCCGAGACCTACATGGGGCATATAGCAGCGAGGACCTGTTCCCGCTGTTTGCTCAGCGCGTCATGGATCCCCGTCGCCCCGACTATCAGCGGTACGTGGAACGCCTAGGCCTCCCTGAGGAGGCGAGCCCGTGGGAGCAGATAACCCGATCGCAGGGACGCCGCCAGGGCGACACCATCCAACTGCTTCCACAGCCGACAACTGATGGTGAGACACTCACCTGCCTCTTCCTGGTCAACGGCGTACGCCACATCCCTGACGAGCCACTGGTTCTCGACGGGCGACCGATTGAGGTGACCAGAGAGCAGGTAGAGGCTGCTCTCTCTAGGCTGCACCCCGGCGGCGCCCTACAACTCGTCCGTGAGCCTGCGAACAAACACAACCCACTCGCGCTTTTGGTGATGGCGCCAGCTGCGACCCCGGTTGGGTGGGTGCCGAACCTGATGGTAGAGGACATGCACAAGCTAATCGCGCGTGCAGATGTGAGCGTGACCGCGGAACACATCAACGGCCCCGATGCTCCATGGCACCTTCGGCTTCTTGCTCGGCTTACGGCACGCGGCGCTGGCGACTTCCGGTTCTTCACCGGGGAGGAGTGGGACCTTCTCAGCCGTCTGCCTGATCAGTAAGCGAAAACATCAGGGTAACCGCCCAGTTCAAGGGTGACCCTCGCAGGTAGGAACGCACAGCACTGGTCGTACAAGTCGTCAAGCCCTTTCCCCTGAAGCGCCTGCTCAAGCGCACCGAGCAATGACGGCAGGTGGATGACATCCTTGACGGCGTAGTCGATCTGCTCGGCCGACAGCGTGTCTACAGACCAGTCGCTCGTCCTGACGGGACCCTTGCTTAGGCGTACGTCCAGAAAGCGCTCTGCCAGAGCCTGCAGACTGTGGACCTCGTTGGGCGCCTGAGGGTCAAGGAGCTTCGACGCGACTTTCGTGCATCGTATCGATGCCGGGCGCGCCCCCCACGCATGAACCATGAACCTCAGATCGAACGGGGCGTGGTGGAAGACCTTCTCTACGCGCGGGTTCTCAAGCAAGCCCGCAAGCCTTACCGGCGTGTCGCCGGACAGGCTCACGACAGCAGCGCCTATCTCCGCCGCGAAGACCTGGCAGGTGCCGATGCGGTCGCTACGCCAGTCCAGACCTGAGGTTTCTATATCCCAGCCAAGTAGAGCGCAGCTGGCAAACGCGTTTGCCAGCTCAAGTGGTAGATCACCGCTGGCAACAACCGGCTCGCCTCTTTGGATCATGGTTGGGCTCCACGCCTGCAAGTCACTGGTGCAGCATCCCATCTGGAGCTGTACCATCCAAGAGCTTTCCCAGGCACGGCATCCGCGTAGGCGGTCTGCGGTATGGGCCGGGTGGACGATGACTTCAGTGCTGAAGGTCTAGATGACTGGAGAATCATGAACGGCCCAGATCACTACCGTGCGGCCAAGAGGCTCCTTGAGGGACGAAAGCTGGGTCCAATGAGGAATCCGGTTCGAAGCCGGTGTGGCGCCTGGAGCTGGCGAAGGTGCACGCGGCCTTGGTTCAGGTCGCTGAAAACGCTTTGAACTCAGCAGGGAGGCGAGTGTCGTGTCAGGTTCGTCAGGGTACCTGGGGCTGTCGACTGCACTTGAAGGCCTACGCGAGGAGCTCGAAACCGCTTGGGAGCAGGGTGCGAGTAAGGCGCTCAGGTTCCGGGTAAGCAACGTGACACTCACGCTAGAAGTAGTAGCTCGGCGAGAGAGCGAGGGAAGCGGGAAGATCCGTTGGTGGCTCGTTGAGGCGGGGGGCGGTGTTACCGCGGGGAAGGAGATGACCCAGACGTTGGTGCTTACGCTCACACCGGGTCTACATGACGCGCAGGGCAATCTCAAACCTCTAGATGTCGCGGGACAGCAGCCCCAGCCAGGGGGGTAACGATTCATGAGGGCGATCTGGGATGACCGCTTGGCCGAGGTTTGGGCGTCACCTGGCAGGGCCGGAGCGGGCGTAGTGGTAGGCGCCGCAGCAGTACTGACCGCCCGCCATCTGGTAGCTGGCGCTCTTGATCGAGGGAAGATCTTGAGCCGGGTGGTTAAACCCGGCGCTGCGACCGCCGAGTGGGTGCCGATGACGGTGCTGGCCGAGGCCGGGGATTGGGATGTGGCCGTTCTTGGTGTTGACTACGGGAGTGGTGGGGGCAGCGACGATTTCGGGCCGGAGTGGTTGAAACCATCGTCGTTGCCACCGGTTTTTGTGCGCTTGACTGCGTCCGTCGAACGCGATTGTGAAGCGGTGGGGTTCCCGCAGTCTGAGGTGCAGTACGCGCCGGAAGGTGCTCTTGTCGCGACGGTCCGGCAAAGCGAGCAGGTAGTCGGGACTTTGCTCCCGGCGGGTCAGGCTAAAAGGCCAGTGAATCCCGAGCGACCGCTTCCCAGGAGGTGGATGCCCTTGGATGTCGAAGAATCCACGCCCGGTACCCAGGCTGGCTGGGGAGGGATGTCGGGTGCCGCAGTCATCCTTGGCGATGGTCGGCTTGCCGGGCTGATAGTCGCCGCAGAATCCGACCACCAACAACGCCGCCTCTATGTGGTGCCGCTCCACGATGTTCTGGCCGTATCCGACCCAATCGCAGGAGCGCTCGCTGCGGTACAGGGAGGCCCGGCCATAGTAGAGGCTAGGGAAGCACCGCTCTACCGTGACGTTTTGCAGGATAGCTGCCTGGCGCCGGAGGGCATGCCGATCCTGGTTCGCGAGGCAACTTACAAGGCGTTCGGCGTGAAAGCGGCAGGTTTGCCTGGTGAGCCCGCCTTTCTCGAGTACGTGCCACGCGATGCTGACCAGAAGCTGCGAGACGGTCTCCAAACCGCACACGCTCAAGGCCGGATGTTGCTGTTGGTTGGCGGTTCGGCGGCTGGAAAGTCACGATCGGCCGCTGAGGCGGTACGGCTATATCTGCCCGATCACCGTCTGCTCGCCCCCCAGCAGACTTCCCTTGCGCGGATACGCGAGCTTCCGGTGGCGGACTTTGGGCCCGCGCTGGCGTGGCTGGACGATGCTGAGCGTTATGAGGAACGGGCGTTCCGCGACACCGTCGAATGGCTGTTGCGCTCCGGGGTTGTCGTCGTTGCCACAATACGGGGCAGCGAGCTGGAGAAGAGAATGCCTAAGGGAGACCTTCGCAATCCATTGGGCGAGGCGCTAACAGACTCCGAGTTGGTCGTGAACGTGTCCTGGCCGACCGTGTGGAATGAGCAGGAACGGGCCCGCGTCGGGGAGCATGTCAGGTATCCGCCCCTGCTCGCGTGGGTCGCCGCTGGAAGTTCGCCGAGCGCATGGGTGGTCGCCGGCCCTGCGTTGCAGAATCGACTGCGTAGTGCCGAGGGAGATGACGAGCGGCCCGTCCGGTTCGCAGTTGTCCGTGTCGTGTTGGACTGGTATCGCACCAGCATATCCCGGTCTATACCCTCGGCAGTTATGCCCGGCCTGCTTCATGCTTACCTGCCTCGCGGAGCGGCACGAGGCGAATTGGAGGAGGCTCTACAGTGGGCCTTTGAGTCGGTAACCGGCGCAGGCCGCCTCACTAGCCAGTCGCTGCTTGCCAAGACGTCCCCGTTGGACGGAATCACGGTCCATGACTTCATTCAGGACGCCGACGCTGCAGTCACCGACAGAGTTGTTCCCGACGTCGTGTGGACGGCGGCGCTTGATGCGGCCACCTCCGACCGCGCGCGTTTCAACGTCGGCTTTGCTGCAGCTGTGCAGGGCAACGTTGGCACTGCTTTGAAAGCCTTCATCCCGCTTGCCGTCGAAGGTGACGACGAGGCCATGTACAACCTAGGGGTGCTGTTTCATGACATTGACCCAGGTGAAGCGCGCCGCTGGTATGAGCAGGCCGTCGCGGCCGGACGCCCCACCGCAATGTGGAACCTGGGATTGATGCTGAAAGACGATAACCCCAGGCGTGCTCGCCGCTTGTGGGAGCAGGCTGCTGAGGTGGGGCTCGCTGCCGCCATGACCGGCCTGGGGGTGCTGCTCGCCGACAGTGACCCGGAACAGTCCCGCCACTGGTACGAGCAAGCCGCCGAGGCCGGGGATGCTGACGCCATGACCGCCTTGGGAGCGCTGCTCGCCGACAGTGACCCGGAGCAGTCCCGCCACTGGTACGAGCAGGCCGCCGAGGTGGGCGACACTGTCGCCATGTACAACCTGGGAGCACTGTTCGAAAATAGTGACCCGGAGCAGTCCCGCCACTGGTATGAGCAGGCCGCCGAGGCTGGGCATGCTAACGCCATGACCACCCTGGGGGCGCTGCTCGCCGACAGTGACCCCGGGCAGGCCCGCCGCTTGTGGGAGCAGGCCGCCGAGGCCGGGAATATTGAGGCCGCGCACAACCTGGGGCTAATGCTCGCCGACAATGACTCGGAGCAAGCCCGCCGCTGGTTTGAGCAGGCCGCTGAGGCCGGAGACACTAACGACTTGTACAACCTGGGGGTGCTGCTCGCCGACAGTGACCCCGGGCGGGCCCGCCGCTTGTGGGAGCAGGCCGCTGAGGCGGGGGACACTGACGCCATGACCAGGCTGGGAGTGTTCCTCGCCCACACTGACCCGCAACAGGCCCGGCACTGGTACGAGCAGGCAGCCGAGGCGGGAGACACTGTCGCCATGTACAACCTGGGGTTGCTTCTGAAAGATCGTGACCTAGGCCAGGCCCGCCGCTTGTGGGAGCAGGCCGCCGAGGCCGGGCTCACCGGTGCTATGACTACACTGGGCGTGCTGCTCGCCGACAGTGATCCGGGGCAGTCCCGCCGCTGGTACGAGCAGGCCGCCGAGGCCGGGGATAGTCGCGCCATGAACGGCCTGGGGGTGCTGCTCGCCGACAGTGACCCGCAGCAAGCCCAGCACTGGTACGAAAAGGCAGCTGAGGCCGGGAACTCTGACTCCATGTACAATCTGGGGGCGCTGCTTGAAGTTAGTGATCCGGGCCGGGCACAGCACTGGTACGAGAAGGCCGCTGAGGCCGGTGATGCTGACGCCATGTACAACCTGGGGTTGCTGCTTGAAGATAGTGATCCGGGCCTGGCCCGGCAATGGTATGAGAAGGCCGCTGAGGCCGGGCACGTCTTCTCGGGTTGAGATTAGCCGATGACCTCACTCACTGGGAGTTGGGGATTCGCTCCTGACTGCTCGGTGAGGAACTCATCTCACGATGGTCGTCAGGGGCGTCGGCGTAGGTCCAAGGCCACGGCCGAGCACGGTCAGCGGTGTGCGGCGCTTAGCCAGTGCGGAGAGTTGCCCGGGTTCGCGCCTCGGCCGCCGCCGTGGGCTTTCGCCCTAAGGCGAGCGGCCGCCATGTGGTCCGGGCGGGTTCCCGGCGGGCGCGTCGCGCTCGCTCTCGATCGCCTCGCACCTTGTCACTATAGTCGATGTTCGAACAAAGATACGACACAGAGCGATCACGTCGGCCCGGACGTCATGATGGCCCAGCAAGCCGGGGCAATCGGGAACGGAACTGGGGCGTAACTCTTCGGCCCTCCATTTGGCTCTTTTTGATGGGAGCCAATCGGCCGAAAGAGGTTCTGAACTGGTGGTTAAGGACAGGATCGACCTATCGACCTTCCGCTTTTCAGAAGGTCTGTCGCCGCCCGGACCATGAGAGCCGTGAGAGGCGTTAGCCCCGCGCTGCCTGCATAAAGGCTTGTCAGGGCTAACAAGGCCATGCTAGCAGCCGTGCCGTCTTGTGCCGGGTAATGCCGTTTCGTCCGTGGGGATTCTGTGGGGAACTACGCCGCAGACACGGACTTGTGGGGATTCTGTGGGGCGAGGACACGCAGCTCAACCTGGCTCCCCGGCCACCAGGAGCACCAGGGCAACGCCAACGGCGCGGCGCGCCGGGCAGGACCTGATCGCGGTGCGAGCTTCAGCGCTGCCGCCAGTTCCTGCGGGCCCATAATGCTGTCCCGGACCACTGGCACATGCGCGTCGTGTCACCGCCGGCACGCCCGGCACCCAGATGAGCAGCAACCCGGTCACCGCACTGCTGCCCCCCGCCCATCCAGGAGAAGCACTCACCACCGATCCCGCTGACGCCAGCCAGCACCCGGAACACCCCCTCCCGCCGACCCCGGCATCCCTGCAACAGCGAGTGACCACACCAGGGATGCCACGGACGGACAGCACGCGCCGAACGCCGAATAGGCGCGTATGCGCAAGCCGGTGCGACCTAGCTGATGGGCGTACAGATCAGCTCATCTGCACGCGACCGCCTTAGGTACCCGGCTGCGGACGATCAGCTAATTCCCTAGGGTGCCGGTCACGTAATTCCGCACCTGGTCCTCGGT
>Ga0070697_100002000_pt1 | contig 15622 bp, 15 predicted proteins | sample KBSK1501metaG_FD_65475 | JGI IMG/M metagenome (GOLD analysis project Ga0070697, IMG submission 65475) | Corn, switchgrass and miscanthus rhizosphere microbial communities from Kellogg Biological Station, Michigan, USA - KBS K1-50-1 metaG | ecosystem: Host-associated > Plants > Roots >...
GTGGACACAGCTCTGAGCCCGTCTCAAGCAATGCGAGTGGCGGGAAAGGAAAAGATCGATCTTGTCGTGAGTGACATGAATCTCGAAGCCGACCAGTCGGGACTCGATTTACTAAGAGATTTGCGCAGCCGTTGTCCGGTGATTCTGGTAACGGGTTTTGGCACACTCGATTCCGCGGTTGAAGCCGCTAGAGAAGGAGCCTGGGACTTCATTTCCAAACCCTTTAAGGTCGAAGAGGTCGTGGCGATCGCTCGCCGCGCACTCGAGCAAGCTGAAAGGAGCACAGCAGAGGACCGTCAAGCGGAGCAACTTTCCGCTCCTTATGAAAAAGGAGGTTTAGTGGGCCGTGCGCCCGAAATGATCCAGCTCTATAAAGAGATCGCTCGCGTTGCACCAACCAGATCCACGGTCCTCATTACGGGTCAATCAGGCACTGGCAAAGAACTCGTAGCTCGATCCATCCATCAGCACAGCACCAGATCGTCAAGACCCTTCGTAGCCATTAATTGTGGCGCGCTGACGGAAACCCTGCTGGAGGCAGAGTTGTTTGGTCATGTTCGTGGTGCGTTCACGGGAGCCACGAGCGACCGTAAGGGCCTCTGGGAAGAAGCCGAGGGAGGAACACTTTTTCTGGATGAGGTAGGTGAGACAAGTCCGGCGATGCAGGTCAAGTTGTTGCGCGCCCTGCAAGAGGGAGAAATTCGGCGGGTGGGAGCGACTCGCGAGATACGTGTCGATGGCCGGGTCATCGCTGCCACCAATCGCAATCTGGAACACGAAGTAAAGGCGGGGAGTTTCCGGGAGGACCTTTTCTATCGCCTTAGTGTAGTAACGGTACGCGTTCCGCCGCTGACCGAACGCCGCACTGATATTCCGTTACTGGCCGAGCGTTTTCTGAGTGGAACTCTTGAAAGAAATGGTCGCAGCCAGCTTTCCCTCTCCGAGGAAACGATTCGAACTCTGGTTGCTTATGACTGGCCCGGAAATGTTCGTGAGCTGGAATCGGCAATTGAATACGCCGTTCTTCACGCGCGGGGCCACGAGATCGAACCCGAAGACTTACCAGGAAGATTTCAATCCCCGCAGCTGAAAGCAAACGCCAGGTCGCCCTTGTCGGCCCTCTTCGGAGATCTGCCCTCACTGGACGAACTCGAGCGACGTTACCTGCTTCATGTGCTCGAGGCCTCTCAGGGCAACCGCACCCGGGCCGCTGAGATCATGGGCATCGATCGCCGAACCCTTTACCGAATGATTGAACGCTACGGGATTGCCGCCGAAGCCGAATGAATAGGTCTTCCAACCTTCACAACGTGACCCTGCATTCGAACTAACCTCAAAGAGGATGGAAAACATGAATAAGTATGACAACGTCATTGTCTTTAGAGATGGCATCGGGAGTTTTCCGCCCGGCTATGTTTTCTACCCGGAATCGTTGAAGTTGATCATTCCAATTTTGCGCGAGTTGAACAACCCGGAGATGCAGCAGCCGAAATACTTTAACGCAAATCTCATGTGGCTGCTCGATCTCATAGTTACTTTCCTTGCGCTCATACACGATACCCACAACGCTGCCAAGATTGTTTATGAACAATATCGAGCAGGAGGACTTCAGTACTGCCTGTCCCTCCGGAGTTTCATGCTAAGTGGCATGACAATTAACATCGACTTGGAGCGCAACCGTCATCTGTTTGGTTGGGCGGGTGGTGACCGCGATTTTGCAGCGTTCGTAAGGGAGAACACCGATGGCAGGATAAACAGTTTGTCCTTCGTAAACACGCACGACGTTCGAAGCGCAGACGACGCTAAGCAGCCTAAGATTCCTTCGTTTCGTGTCGTGAGTCACAACTGGCGCGACATCGTGCGCGAAGTTGTGAGAGGTGCGAAGTTCATCATCCTCAACCTCGAAGATGAAACCGAAGGCGTTAGGGAGGAGCTTGAACTTATTCGGGAATGCGGAATGTCTCGGCGGACAATTTGCGTGACGCCTTACGAGCCGAAACATGACTACTCAAAGGCGTTCAGTGATGTCTACGATGTTATTAAGGTGCCGGCCGGTCCGTTCTCGCATGAGAACGCGGAGGTTGAAAGGCTTAAGCGACGCATCGAGGACCTGACAAATGACGACTTCGTTCAAACTAATCAGGTGCGTGACCTGACCGACCTAAGATGTTATGTCGTTGACCGGCACATCGATCTGGCCGCGTCGCAGTTCAGCCCCGAGCAACTCTCCGGCGTCGCTTACGAAGACTTTGTTCCCAGTTCGTTACTGAGTAACTGGAATGTATTCGCGACGGAATATCGTGCTGCATTTGAGCGTTGGGAAAAGCTTGTCAACCTGATGCGCGCCCGCGAATTCCCAAAGGGCGATGATCTCGCCTTCGCTATGTACAAGGCCCTGACGGCTTTTTACCTGTCGGTGACGCTTGAACGAAATGAGGAGGCGGCAAAGTCGCTGGGACTGGTGGGATTGACGCACGAACTCCTGACAAATCAGTCCGAAATCAAGAACGACTGCTACAAACACGCCGCAAAGTTCGCCACCTGGAGCGAAGACCCAGCCTTAGCCGAGTCCTACAAATAGAAACCGAATCTCGGTTGCCCAACAACGGTTATCTGCGAAGAGGAAGGCTCGATCAATCCGTGGCTTGACCCGCTTCGGAACGCTACGCTACTCTGCATCAAGCATTGACGACTAAAGGTCTTTAGTAAATGGGGCCGTAGCTCAGCTGGGAGAGCGCATGACTGGCAGTCCTAAGACTACGGTTTTCTTAACTATTAACAATTAGACAGGTTGCAGCCAGCGAGGATTTTCAGCACTTTCCAGTTTCGTTACATTCTGTTGTCCCACTCTCACAGGTTGTATCAGTTTTTTCCGGACACAATTTGGCCACAAGCCTGGGTCTCTCTAGCTAGGTGGTATCTCTCCTTTGAGAGGGCGAATTCGGCGCTGTGTTGTGAGTTGGTCTACGTCGCACTGCTTAGTTTATCTCACTCTCTCAAGCGTTTACGCCAATCAGGTTTTGCACTTCTTTGCCGTTTGATTCTACTGCCGCTTTACCCTCCTGCTGAGTTTGACATTGATGTGAACAACGTTCACACTGGGGCGTGAACTTTATTAACAGATGAATGACTTAGACCTTATCGGCATTTACGAAATCGCGGAACTGGCGGGCGTTAGTCCACCCGCGGTAGTTAATTGGCGGACCAGAAGCAATGATTTTCCAAACCCGATAGTTGAGCTTAAGTCAGGCCCCGTCTTCCGCAGAAATGATATTAAACAATGGTTGAGGATAAGAAATGGAGAACGGCAGCACATGGGAAGCGATGGAGTAAGAGTCGGTCTTCGCCTGTTGGAGTTTGAGTGTGGCGTTGCCGCAAACATTGACGATACCAACTCAGCCGAGCTAGTCGATTACGAACTCTCGCGATCCACTGGTCAGGGTGCTCGATTGGCAATGCTCATTCGGGGTCAGGATGTCATTGAAGACGAACAGCGCCTGAAAAAGATCGCAGCGATAGAGCTTGGCATTCATCCTGCTGAGTACAATGTGGCTAAGCGTCTGTTAATGGAAGTGGATTTGATCGAAGAACGTACCACAAGGGCGGGGAAGGTCGTAATCAACGAGAAAGTGAACCGCCTCAACCACGCCGACAATTATCGTCGCGTGGGAGAGCTATGGTTGATGAGAGGCGGAAAGAGTCACAAAGAAGAGGCACTTGTTCATACCCTTGATGAAATTGTCCAGTCGCCACGAGACATCACAACCATCGATGCGATCAGCGAGCTGAATCGGTCTGACCGGAGCGCCGTTCTCGAACTTGCCACCAACGCTGGAGTGATGGAATCGGTCGACGAAGCTGGGCGCGTATACTACTCTCCGCTGCTGTGGGACGTAAATCGAGACAAACTTGCCACCTTCTTGGCGACGGCAACCGGTACATCATTTCGTGAAGTTCTACGGAAAACCAGTAGGCCCGGAACAGATTTTACGAAGACAAGAGACCCGCTCGTGATTCAGGCTATTATCGGCGGAATTCTTCCGAGCTATCGCGTGCTCTCCACCGGTGGGGAACGAGTATATTCGTTCGCTCCGTACACCGGTGGTATGCTTAGTTCTGACACTGAAAGGATAATCCTGGACAAGGCGAGAGCGCTGGTTTCATGCCTGCGCTACGGCTCTGAGGCCGCTACAATCACAAGAATCAGAAACCCTCTCTGGATTTTGAGCGCGTTGATGGATCAGAAACGGAACTATCGCCTAAATCCACATTCGGAATTGAAGCTCCAATACGGAATGCTCGTCGCGAAACAAATTGGCCGTGTTATTGCTACCGGTAATGGGCGGTTCATGTTTGAATTGATCCCAACGGAAGACAACCTTCGAGCGTGTGCTATCGCCAGAGAACTGTTGAGCACCGGTGAACTCATGGGAGAGAAAGATGGTGACGCGTCGGCAGCTTTGCATTTTGTCAATGGCTCTATTCAGCAACCATTGCGCGAGGTGAAAATTGCGAGGAAGAGAAGACCAGCTAGATCTGATGAGCTTGCCGACCTTGTCGAGCGACTCCAATCAGTCTGAGGCCGCCTCTGAGAAAGGCGAATCAAATACGGCCCGGCCCGGCGATAATCAAACTCCAGGTGCGTCGGAGCAAGGAGGGCGTCGTGTGGCTGATCAACCTTCCGGCGAAGAGGAACGGCCGGCTGGTTCCCACCTGGCGGGCCAGGCTGTAGAGATTTCAAACTCACAGGTAGTCTACCCAATCGCAAATCGGCCCAAGAGGGAACATAAGGGCGGATTGACGGGCGATGTGGAAGTTAGCAAACACAAACTATTAAGAGATCGAGATCTACAACTCAAGTTGGCAGTAGGTGCTGCCTTATCCGCCAGCGCCTATTACACCCGGATCAATGTGGGTCTTTCCGCTAGCAGTACTCGAGGGCTGGCTGATGTCACTGACATAGACGTTTTGGGACTGAAGTACGATCTCACGTTCAGCCCAGAAGCCATGGCGGTCTCATGTAAAACTGGGACAGCCAAGAGCCTCAGCGCTGCGAAAGAAGTATTCTACCTTCGTGGCGTCCTCGACTATGTAGGTGCTGGTACTGGGGTTGTCGCTTTCCTTAATAAGCCAATCCCGTCGCACCTTCGCGATCTCGGTCGCAGGCTGAGAGTTTTGGTTTTGTCCGGCCCTGAAATCGAAACTTGGTGCCAGAGCCTCGTAAATGGATTGCCCGATCCGGGATATTATGACTTGCGAGCATTTGAAGCTTATCTCAACGTCTGGACCAATCCTGTAAACACGGAGTTGCTAGCTTATCTGCGCACCGACTACTGGTTTCATCTCGACTTCCGAAACCTTCAAAACTTGATCGGGCACTTGCGAAGACTATCCGCAAAGGTTAGCGACCGGTACAAATTGCTAGACATAGTTGTGTTGGATACTGCCGCTCATCTCTGTCTTACGATATTCGATCTCTGCCACCAAATCAGGATGATGGGGCTGCCGTCCATCACGGAGACAACCAGCGCTTACCTTTTTGGCGGCACGGTATCCTTCAAAGCACGGAAAGATCTATATCTGCGAGTACAACAGCTTCTTGCTTCAACCGGGGTCTTGCGGTCAGGTGGTCCCACTCTGCCGCCTTTGGAACCGACCTATACTCAGGCCCTTTCGGAACTCGCAATCCGATTCATCGAACGACCGCACGCATCGATTCTCATTCCACAGGTTATTCAAGACGGTGTTTGGCGGCGCCTTGGTGAAAAAGGAATGCCTTCTCAGGATGATAAGAACTCCTTGGCAGCGGAAAAACTCACGCAGGACCTAATTGACTTTTTGCTCGCAGCCACTGGCTCAAAAGTGAGAGTCAAGCTCTAGAGTATTGCGGGTGAAGAAGAGGAGCCGCGAAGGTAAGATTATTCGGTCAACTCGCTGAGAGGAACTCAATTCCAAACAATGCTCCGCCTGCGAAAACGATCAGTAGATAGATCACAGCGTTGGCGGCGCCAGTCAGGATTCCAGTAAACACGGCGCTTGCCCACCATTCGCCGTGTGCGTCACCCGATAACACGGATAGCATTAGCCTGCCTGTCGCTGCTAAGGCGCCACCGGACAGTTGTCGTACTTATCATGATGATCGCGGGTGCATCATTTGATGGGTCTCAGCGTGTTTGCTACTACTACGATTCTGCGATCCATGCCACTACAGAGCGCCCAACCAGTAAATTTGTTGTCGCGCCAGAGTTCGGCAAAGTTTACTGCGTCCTTCTAGCGGCTCGCCGGTTGATGACAGCTTCGCGGATGTAATCGAGAAAGCCAGGTTCCATTTGGATGTCGTAACCTTTCGCCGTATTCCTAAAAAACATGACTTGTTCGCGTTTAGTTTTCAAATCAACTCGGCATAGCCACTCCGACGAGCCATCGCTGTACCGTACTAAGAAAAAGTTTACAACGAATTGAGAATTCATGTCCGGGCGACTCCAAGGGTTTTCTTGGAGGTCGATAGGATCATCCAAGATGGAATCAATTACGTGAACCTCACCATCAAATTTTGAGTCACGACCTGTGCGAGCGGTAAGCACTATGAGCGCGTCCTCCAGATACTCAAGCTTAACGATATGGTAAGGAATGCTGATCTTTACATCTTTATCCCGAGCATCGATTAACCAGAAGTTGTAAGTGACATTACCGATCTTTTGAAACTTGCCATTTACTATCGTTGCGACCTCGTAACCGCCACCGTAATACTGAAGTAACGTCGAGCGCGAATTCAGTTCAACCTGAAGGAAATGACCCACCATCGTTAAAGCTCTTACTATTGCGTCAAAGGCTGCGGGTGCGCTTGGATTGTTTATTCGTGGGACTTCCACATTGTCAAAAAAACGTATTGCATCGGATGCGCCAGTACCTGCCAGAGACACTTGACCAAAATTCGCGGTTTGCACTGAGGCGCCTCCGACAGTAAATCCGACCCATCTACTTCCATCTCTTACCCAACCCAGGAATTGCACCTCGCTCTTATCCTTGGAACATTCGAAAGCACGGAAATAATCGCGCAACCAGGAACTGTTAAACCGTTCTGTTTGCGCTAAATCCTTTAATTCACGTAATACACGCCTCGCTACAAAGGCCCGACCTGCCCACGCCATCATCAACCTTTCCGGGTTAACAATTGTTACCTTCTGTCGAACACCTAAAACTACTTTCTTGGATCCCGCCGGAAACAATCCTGTGGTGTCGCCTATCGTCGGAACACCGACTGACCGAGTCGTTAGTTCCGGCCCAGAGAGCAGGATATCGCCAAGAAGGATTGGTTGTTCATTTACCGCAAACTGAGCGATGAGCGTCATCTATGCGTCCTACCCTTTTCATTTTCATCATTCAGCTTAGGTGTTGGATTTTCGGTTGGCAATAGAACTCGCAGGCCAAACGTAGCTGCCCCCGGCCCAAATCAAATTTTGGAAAATCCTTGACTGTCTCGTCGCTATACGTTGTGACTCGCACATGAAGAACATGGGCATAACAGAATCAGCGGGGTTCGTAACCCTTACATAGACGCGAGCAACAAAGAGCAATAAGATGGAGTCGCTTCCAGTTAATATTCCTTGCGAAAGCGGGTATTTGCGCGTGGCGTTCTTCTTTCGTGATCCCTCACAACAAGACATTCGAGACTTCATGGATGAGGATGAGCGACTCCATTGGGACAGCCAACAGGGTGCGCCAGAAGAGCGCGGTCGTTTTTGGGAAAGATTGGAAGATTTATGGCGAAGCATTCCGGATCCCTCAGAAGAAGAACTTCGTAAACTTATGCGACCAGAGGATTGGCAAGTCTGCCAAGAAGCCCCCCGTAATCGCGAAGACATTTTCACCTTCTATAGGCGCAAGTGGAAACGTGACCGCAAGGCTGAAGCTCTTGCTCGTCGTGAACAAAAAGAAACCCAGGAGCAAGAACCACCACCGTCAGAGCCTCCCAAAAAATCAGAGATGGATGTGCCCAAGCCTGATCAGTGGTTGCCTGTTACGCCTGAACTGGCAGAACTCGTTACAAAACAGGCTGACAGATCAAACAAGATTGAGGAAGCCTCAGGGAGTTTTGACGGTACATTCAAAGATGTTTCAGCGATGCCGGGCGATGTCGCGGCAGGCGAATTTCGAGACATACAAATATCTCCCGAGGACGATTTGCGGCAACCTCACGATATTAAACAAGAATTGGACGACTCAATTGGCATCCGCGATAACTTTGAATCGCCTGTTTCTAAGAAAAAGAAGGGTGAACTAGCCGCCGAACCTGCCAGTTTGTCTAAATCTTTTGAGAAGGAAACTTCAACGCCTTCTTCAAATTGGCTGCGAGTCTTTGGGGGAATCTTGCTCGGGTTGGTGGCTCTTGTACTTTGCTTCGGTAGTGCATACCAGAATGCGGGGATCGCGAACGTGATGATTGCTCATGCGTTAATTGCGATCGGATGGATAGGTTTCATGGTGTCTATGGCAGTCGCCGATTATTTCATGCCCTTACCTAAGCGTCAAAAATATCGCCTTTTAATAGTTGTTGGGATTCTTTCGCTTTTCTTTGCAGTAGTTGCGGATTGGTTTATGGTTCATCTGAAGAGTCAACAACTCGAGAATGTTCAATCAGCACCCTCAGGAGTGAGCTTCGTATTCGTAAAACCTGGCCTGTGGCTCAACGATGACACTTGGACGTTTTCGCTGGAGCATAGAGGCCCCGAGCCTGTTTACAACCTCGAATTGGTCTTTATTGATAAAGACAGTAAACAAGACATAGTAGTTAAACAGCCTGAAATAGATCCTGGTAATCTTGGTCTCGCCAAGTATTTTCGGTGGACACCATCATCGCCGGATCATGAGCATTATGAGGTTTCTATCACTTCGCGTAGCGGGAACCTGCTACAGAATTTGCGCGTGGAGAGAATGGCAAATCAGTGGGCCTATGCAACGCGGGTAACTGACCTTCGTACAAAGCGAATCCTATTAGAATGCAGGGACGCAATATTCCCTGTTGACAATGAGTTCGGCCCGCAGTTACCAGTGTGCTTTCCTGACTTTGCAGCGAAGGATTGATCAAAAAAGACAAGCGCTTAACGGATTATGCACTTCGTTGGATAGAGTTTTACCTTTGTCGGCGGTAACGTTCGCCAGAGTTCTTGTCTGTCCATTCCAAGGTAATCCTAATTACCGGCGGAGGAGGATGGGGCAGTTCCGTTCGTGGCACATAAAGGCTTAGTTGGTTTTCGGCTCTATCTAACTGAGGATCACTGCGATACATCGCAAAGGTGTGGCCAATCATGTAAGGATGATTCGTCTCAAATTGCAGTCTGAATTTGCGCTCCATTACATCACTCCTTTCTCAGCACCAACCCTTGTGTGTTGGCGAAGAACGTGCTCTGAGATGTTTCGTTAGCCAATATCGAGAGATTGTCCCATTCACCAACCGCATTGTTACTCAGTCACGATTTATTTCAAGATAATTAATCCAATTCTTAATCATGCCCTTCAACATGCTCGTTTCTGCTTTGTTGAGGCTGGGCACCACCTTCATGACCATAATGGATTTATCATAATTGATGCCCTCGACTAGGCGAGCGCTAGCTTGGGTGTGAGCGTATACGTGATTTCGTCGCTCCATATTAGGTCATGCAGGTTCGCCTCATCTTCGTTCAGAACTCCCTTAACGCGTTTCAACGACGACGGATCCTCTCCGGGACGATTCTTGTTTGAGGTAAACGGACGGCAGTAAGAGATGATCAATGACGTGTCGAATGCCGAGTGGAGTAACTGAATTAAGCAGGTCTGCGCCGAAGGCGCCCTAAAGGCCTCTGCGGATAGACAGATCTTCGCACCCTTCTCATTCGTCTCAGTGTTGGCTGGAGTCTACCTTGCGGTGGAATTTCTTCGCCGTATAGGTTCCCCTCACAGCGTCAACTTCAACTATTGGCGTGTTAGTCCATGGGCGTCCCCAAACGTTCGGCTGCAGCAGCGACGGTCGACAAACCCCCGGTGCCAGTTCTGCCATGATCCGATTCTGCGAAGCGTTGCTGAGCAATTGTGGGGCACGGAAGCATTGACGGAGAGGTGATTTTCCCCCGCCTCCGTCTTCACGCGGATCCGGTCATGCTGCAGAACGCGTCGGCCGCCCGCAGCGGTGGCTCTTGGCTCGAGCGGCTGATCGGCGGAGTCGAATGATTAGTGACCTTGGAAAAAGAAATCAGCTGCTTTGAGAGTGACATCCGATGCGTTACATCTTCATAAAACCAACCGTCCGGGAATTCGACGGCCCAAACGCGCAAGAGGGAGGGTGTGGATAAGTTAGGGCTTACTTACGCGGCAGTTGTTGCACCTGATAACTCAAAGACAAAAATTTATCTACCATGATCTGCGCTTCACCTACTGACATTTCACTTACCGTGGCATGAACCGAACCTTCTGGGCCGCCCACTCTTGTTACCTCGGCCATAAAGCTTCTTACGTCGCTACGCAATTCATCAGGAATTTTGAGCAGTTCTTCTTCGCTAAGATGAGACAGCCCGGCGTTGAGAGCATCAATAAACCGCTCCTTAATAGCCGCTTGATGCCTGGCTAGAGTGCTTTCCGTCCTTATGAACTGTTCTCTAAAACTTCCCATAGTCAACTGATACTAACAGAACTCTCTAGAAATAAAAGGCTCAGCGTTGTGACAAGCAACAAAACTGTAAGTATTTGGAGAGGCCGGCTTTCGAGCTACTTGAGGAATGTATCACTAATTAGTATCGCAAGTTCGGTACCGAGGATTTAGATTTTTTTAAAATAGTTCTAACGAGGACAGGCAAGATACCTGTTGAGATTTGAAGGTGAGATAGGATCTGGGTCCCAAAGACTTATTTTTTCCACACCGCTCAACATTAATGTGCGGAGGTCTTTTTTACAGGGTCTGTCAATTTTTCTATCACGTGTACGGTCGATTTTTTTTAAAAAGGCAGACACGTACTTATGCGCCGTCTCCGCGACATAGACCCCTGCGGCGATAATGCCAACAACTGCGGCGGTAGTACCTAAGTCCATCGAAGATATCTTCTTCCTAAAGGAAGCTTCCGGTCAAGGTCTCTGAGCTTCATTTGGCGATGGGTTCCACAGGAAGTTCGATCTGCTTTTTTTCGTCATCAGAAACAGAGGGCAGCGCTACTTGACTTGTAGCTTGAGACGATTCATTCCTGATAATTGAATCAACTTGGGCAGTTTCGACGTTAGTAGTAACATCTTGTTTCGATACTCGTTCCGTGTGTGGTTCCATATGAATTTCTCCTCTGGCCTTTTGTGCTCTCGGGTGGCTGCCGCGGTTTACGGCTTTATGTAGCGCTCGGTCCGGACCTAACTGATTAGCGGAACCCTAGCTACCCGTCGGTCGACAGCAACATTTTCAATTCCGTAAAGCGAAGGTTCGTCTCTTGGATGGCACAAAACCGCAGGCTTCGTCTGACAATAGCCATTCTGTTTGATCTTCCTGACAGTAATTGTTTGAGGGTAGTTTGAAGGAGGCGCTTTCTGCTGTTGCGCCGATGAAACTCCACAAGACCTAGGGTCGGATGCGCACCCTCTGAAGTAACGAAGAGTTATTGAGAGTGAGCAATCATTGGATTGAACTTAGGCTAGATGTAGGCAGCACAACGCTGAAATTGACCGGCGCGAGGCGAATGGCATTCAACCTTCGAACACAAGTAATAGGATGAAAGAGGTGCTATCCGAGCGTCCGGTAGAATTGACGTGTTGAGCTTGCCTTACGGCTGCTAAGCCTCAACTGTGCGAACTATCTCCCTAACTATCTCTAGGTCTTGCTCACTAACCTATTGCAACCAAATGCCACAAAGTCGTTAATACGTTTCGGAGCCCGGAAGATCGGGGAGATTGACAGACAGTCGCTCAAAGTCTGGCGGGCTTATTTTCAACCGCAGATCAGGTAATTGTAGCTCGCTCGAGGCCTCTGGCAACCTCACCGTCGCTAATCGATCTGCTACAACGTCCTTGCGCTTCGCAACCACTCGGTAAGCGAAACTCACGTTGCTGCTACCGCCTTGTTGCTCACAAACTCGAAAACCACTCCCATAGCGTTCCGCTACGAACATGCCGTTGGACTCTCCATATGGGGTCAGAAAAACGTGATAGCCTTTCAACTCGACAAGCGCGGCGAAACCGGGATCCAATAGCACCTCCGCTTTTCCATCCACCAACTGAGCCTCCCCAAAATCTTCGAACCAACTCTCCGGACTCTCCATGCAGTACAGTTGCTTATGTGAACCATCCGGGTGAGGTACGGCTGCACTCTTAATGCCACCTATGATCGTAACGTCGCCCTCGATCATCACGGGACCTTTGAAATGACCAGCTAAACCACTCTCACTCGAGCCGAAGACGCCAGTACCAGCAGTGCTCATCCCGGCAACACCGAAGCCTGAATTACCCAGGCCGATGACACCGATGCCTTGGTCTGTAATCCTCTCCGTCGGAGCGCCTGCGCCAAAATTGGCCGTGCCAATGACGCCGAGGCCTTTGTCGGTATTGCCCCATACTCCAATTACCTCAATGCTGCTTCCAAGGACCCCAATGCTTTTATCGTTTACACCAAAAACCCCGGCCGGGGGAGTGAGAACTTTGAATGGAGCTTCGCCAAAGCCGAAGACGCCGACCGAAGAAGCGCTCCTACCCAGGACGCCGGCTTGATCCGTACTATCACCGAAGACACCGGGTGCAAGAGTGCTCCTACCTGCCACACCGGGTAGCTGTTTGCAAAAACCAAAGACCCCGGGTTGAGAAGCGCTCTCGCTCACACCCACGACGCCGGCTGCCTTCTCGCTGTGGCCGAAGACCCCGATTCCCTTAACATCAACAGCGTCACCTCTCACGCCGACCCCGCTGCTGGCCCTGCCACGCACGCCATCGCTCAAGGCGCTCGTGAAGAATGCGCCGACCCCGGACATGCTACTGCCCACTACTCCGCTCCCTGAAACGGCAATCCCCTCGACGCCAACCCCGGACGTACTACTGCCTACCACGCCGCGCCCGAACTCGCATTTGCCATTCACCCCAGTGCCGGTGCCGCTCTCGCCCATGACCCCAATCCCGGATCCATTAGCTCTACCGCTAGGTATATCGCCCCCAGAAAAACCCTGAATGCTCAGCCCAGCAACGCCAGTACCTTGCCCGCCATCACTCATGCCCTTTACTCCGATCCCGTCCGCAAGTGCCCGTGCTTCAGAACTCAAGGGGGCCTTGCTTGCGCCAAGGACTCCGGTCACACTTCCATTGTCGCCAACACCGATAACCCCGGCTCCAGTTTCAGTGTGCTGGCCATAAACTCCCGCATTCGTGCCGCCATCTCCAAACACTCCATAGGTGAGGCCAACGCCACAGACTCCAATGTTTACATTATCGCTTGCTGGAGAAGGCGGAGTTCTAGGACGATTGACACCGCTGTCGCCATACACTCCACAATGAGTCCCCTGCGCGTTTACTCCAAAAGACAGAAAAGACAGTAGCGAAGCATCGGTAAAGAACCCCGTGACGCCGCGGACGCTGGTTCCCTGGTTTGGCCCTGTGGCGACGTATCGTTTTTCCCTATCCTCATTTGGTAAGTCGGCCATCGTAATACCTCCTACTTAGTTGTGAACAATGGGGGCTCAAGCACTTTCGGTGCACCTCTCCCTGGCATTGCCCTCTGCTTCCAACGGCAGCACGCGAGCCTTGAGAAGTTTGAAGCCCGCGAGCCGTACTCAGCGGATAGGGTAAACGGCCTGTTTTGCAGAATCAAGCCGTTGATCCGGTGGTTGATCCGGCCTCATTTGACTTTAGGTACGCCGCGCCACTCGAGAGGGCATTGTCAACTTAACCTCATGACAAGATTCTAACCAGAAATGGCATCAAATATCCTCGCGTGTTTTCATCGACCAATGTTTTTCAAACTGCTGCTAGCCGCTCCAACCACCTCTTTCAAAACAGCAAGTCTGCACTGCATCAATTCTCTATAACGACTGCAGTACAAAGGTGCCGCCCGGGCGGTTTAGAAGCTATATAAAGACTCGTACTATTGTTATTTGGACTGAACCTCTCGTGGTGTTCCATTGATTGTTTGCGCTTCCCGAATGGGAGCGCGTGGTTAGCTTCGACCTTTGAGAGGCGGTCTATTCGCTTCGCTCAAGAACCGCTTTATTTAAGTCTACCAAGCTGATATAAGGCGTCAACTTACTTATCCACAAGGAGAACTTATGGACGGCGGATGTTGTCTAATCTTGGTAGGGCTATTTTTCATAGTCATGGCGATACTTGGATTTTTCATATTAACGGATGACAAACGCGACATGCCGCCACTCTTCTTATTGATTGGTATTGGTATCTTAGTCGGGGTTTACTATGGGTATGGGTTTCATAAAGACAAGAGGTGACCTTCTCTCTCCTGTTAGCTTGCGAGGTGCAGCCTGTCATCAATTAACACGGCAATAAGGATTGACAACAGAACAAGCTGGGCGGAAAATGTACCCATGGATTTGGGGACCGGCATAGCTATTGTTGGTGGTATCGCTTCCGTGGTCTATATCGTGGAGACGGCGGTCACACACGGCTACCCCCTTTTTAAAAAAAATCTTCAAGAGCGACCACTTGAGTCTGGTCAAGGGAGCTTTCGGTTCGTCTCAATAGAAAATCGAAGCTCTAATGGCCTTCTTAGAGCGCCAACCCTTTCAAAAAAAAATCTCACAACATCTTGTATGTCTTTCATGGAAGCGCACAATTAAGCAGGGACCACAAGATGTGGGCCATTGACATTTTTTCGTTGAGACAGAAGTATTTTCGCTATGACAATAGGCGATTTCATGCTTGGTATTTTAAGCTCGGTGATTGCCGCGCTCTTATTGGAATCACGTAGGTCATGGCGTCATATTTATGAACAATTCCTAAAGGGTGTTTCGCTTTTCATAAACCTCATAAGCCTCACAGCCCAAAAGTTAACGCTCCGACATCTAAGGCTTACAACATCGGCGTTCGTGGTGATAATGACCACCTTAGTGTTTCTTTACCAAAGTCCGAAACTAGCAACTGACGAGATTGTTATTGAGAAGATTCCCACCCGTACCTCGCAACCAATTGTTACACCTCACGTTATAATGCGTCCCTGCGTTCCAGAGGTTTACTCTGCATGCTCAAAGTCCGTCAATCGAAGGAATAGAGTTCAACCTGCACCAAGTTCAGCCGAGCCTCAATTTATTGCCGGTCTTGTGACTCCAAGATAGATTTTTTCTCTTATAGTTAAGCCATCTTTCTGAGATTTTCTAAAAGGCGGTTGATCATGGCGAAGCAGTGTTTCTATAGCTTTCATTTCAAACCGGACAACTGGCGTGCAGCCACGGTTCGAAGCATCGGTGTGATCGAAGGCAACAAGCCGGCTTCAGATAATGAATGGGAGTCGATCGCGAGTGGCGCAGATAAGGACCAAAAGATCCAGAATTGGATTGCGGGCCAAATGAAGGGTAGGACGTGCGCGATCGTTCTCGTAGGTGCCGATACTGCAAACCGCAAGTGGATCAACTATGAGATCGTAAAAGCGTGGAACGACGGTCTAGGCGTCGTAGGAATCAAC
>Ga0070697_100002001_pt1 | contig 15617 bp, 25 predicted proteins | sample KBSK1501metaG_FD_65475 | JGI IMG/M metagenome (GOLD analysis project Ga0070697, IMG submission 65475) | Corn, switchgrass and miscanthus rhizosphere microbial communities from Kellogg Biological Station, Michigan, USA - KBS K1-50-1 metaG | ecosystem: Host-associated > Plants > Roots >...
GTGCAGACGAAGGCGCTGCGAGAAGAACGTGTGAGACGTCGGTCCCGGCATGAGGCCGGTCATGGGTCGCCTTCTATGCTAACAACCCAACCGTCGTTTTTCTGGGGAAAACGCGAGTTCGCAGCGAAAAGGCTAACGGGCGGCTAACGCGGGGTGACGGGGCCGTCGAGGCGCTGTCAGGCCCCGAAAAAACGCGTCGAAAAAATTATCGCCCGCGCCTCGCAGTGCTCTACAGTGCGCTCATGGTGATCAGGGTCGCCGTGAAGGTTCAGGATCCTGAGAGTGAGGCGGGGCGTCAGCTGATCGCGGCGCTCCGTAGCGACGATCCGCTGAAACACCTCGGGGCGCTCTCTACCGCCGTCCGCCGAGGCCAAGGAGCGTTGATAGGAGTCGAGGGCACGACCAGCACCACCACGTAACAATCTCGCCGAGCTTGCCTCCCGCTCTCCTGGGCTGGTGACGCCTTGAGGGCTAGGGAACATCCCGAAGGGGCCTCCTCGCAACACAGAGGAGGTCTCGCGTGCCGCAGCCGCAGCCAGAGCTTCACCAGGAGAGCAGCACCCCACCGCTCTACTGTCTTACGGCTCGAGATGTCCGCCTGCTTCGTCAAGTCCGTGGGCTGACGCAAGGCGAAGTCGCCAAGCGCGCCGGCTTCTCCGTCTCGAAGCTCAGTGGCCTTGAAAGCGGCAAGGAGCCGATCACCCCCGACTACGAAGTGCGGCTCATCCGGGTGTTGTGGCCATGAGCGAGCCGGCGACGAACGGTAACGGTCACGGGCCCGACATCACGCGGTCCACACCGATCGCCGACTTGCCCGAGTTGATCACGGTCGAGGAGCTAGCGCGTTGGCTTGGCGTCGGCCGCGGCACCGGCTACGAGTTGATCCGCCGGGGTGAGGTCAAGAGCGTCCGCCTCGGCCGGCTCGTGAGAATCCCGAAATCCGAGCTCGCGGAGCTAGCGAGATGACCGCGAGCACGCACGAGATCCCCGCGGTTCCCGTCCGCCTGAACGGGACGAACCCGACGCACGCCGTCGCCGGAGAGACGACTCAGGCGGTCGCGGACCGGATCAACCAGCGAATGGGGTCGGCGGTGGAGGCGATCATCGCCGTCGGGATCGAGCTGCTCCACGCGAAAGAGCGGCTGCCGCACGGCGAGTTCGGCCGGCTGTTCAAGAACCATCCGGACGCGGTGGCGCAGCCGTTGCGCATCTCCCAGCGCACGGCCGACGTGTTCATGAGGATTGCCGACCACCCCGTTCTCTCAAATTCGCAACACGTGGCGAATTTGCCGGTGTCGTGGGGCACGCTCGGCGAACTCGCCCGGCTCGAGGCCCCCGTCCTTGAGGTCATGCTCGCCGACGGTCGGGTCCACCCTGAGATGGAGCGCGCCGACGCCATGCGACTCGTCGCGGGCGATCCTGTCGACGTGCGCTTGCTCTGGCAAGGGATGCCGGAGTTCGTGCAGGAAGACCTGACGCCGCAGAGCACGATCCACTTTCACTTCGCGACGCGCGAGGCCAGGGCGACCTTCGCGAAGCTCGTGGAGCCACTCATCGGGCAGACAATCACAGAGCAGACTCGCGCGCTCTGGTACCCGAAGGCCGAGATCGGCCGGATGGCCGACAGGCGGTTCATCGACGCTTCGCCGATCGACGACGAGCCGGAGGACGCGGTGGTCGAGGCTGCGCGATGAACGCGAGCACGGAAGTTGACCGCCTTCGTCGCTGGGTAACGTCGCTCGGGCCCACAACGGTCGCCTGGGAACTCGCCGAGCGTGCGGCCCGGATCGAGATCGATTTGTTGAATCTCGGGGCGACGTCGTCATGAGCGCGACGCCGCATCTCTACTGTCCCGAGTGCGAGGCGCCAGCGGTGAGCGCGATCTCGCTCGGCTTCGTCGCCAACTCGGGCGACTACGGCACGATCGACGGCTTCGCCTGCGCGGCGTGTCGCCACATCTGGGAAGCGCCGGACGCCGTCCCGATGATCACCGGGCAGATCGATCTCGGCGGCCGCCTCGCGCTCGACTTCTTCCTCGACCGGCTGGCGCGCTGTGGCTGCGACCCTCAGCCGAGGCGCGCGCCATGATGATCCACGAGTTCCTGGGGCTGCTCGCCGGCGTGCGGAAGGCCGGCGAGAACGAGTGGACCGCGCGCTGCCCGGCCCACGACGACCGCCGGAACTCGCTCAGCGTGGGCGCCGCGGACGACCGCATCCTGGTGAACTGCCACGCTGGCTGCACGTCGGCGCAGATCGTAGCCGCCCGCGGCCTCACAGTGGCCGATCTGTTCTTCGCCCACCGGAACGATCACAATCCGACGACGTCGAAGATCGTCAAGACCTACGACTACACGGACGCCGCCGGAAAGCTCCTCTATCAGGTCTGCCGACTCGAACCGAAGGACTTCCGGATGCGCCGTCCTGATGGGGACGGCTGGACGTGGAAGCTCGACGGCGTGCGTCGTGTGGTCTATCGCCTCCACGAGCTGGCCGAGGCCGAGTGCGTCTGGCACCCCGAAGGCGAGAAAGACGCAGATCGCCTCGTGAGCCTCGGGCTACGCGCGACCACGACGCCCGGCGGCGCGGACGCGTGGCGCCACGAGTATGCCGATCAGGTGAAGGCCGCTGGTGTGCTTGCGGTGATGCTGCTGCCCGACAACGACCCGGCCGGCGAGGGCTATGACGCGAAGGCCGCCCGCGACTACCTCCAGCGTGAGATCCGAGTCAAGCTCGTGCGGCTACCGGGCTTGCCGTCGAAGGGCGACGTCTCGGACTGGCTCGACGCCGGACACACCGTAGAGGAGTTAACCGCGTTCGCAGAGGCCGTCCCCTGGCTCGCGGCGGTGCCCGAGTCTCCCACCAACGAGCCCGCCACCGAGCTGCGCATCACGCTGACGGCTGAGGACGGCACCTTCGCGTGGCCGGACGGCGCCGTCGTCAGCTTCACGCGCGTGACCGACGGCCACCGTGGCGTCCAGGCCGAGATCACGGTGACGTGGCAGGGCCGCGTGATCGGCGACGGCTCGCTCAACCTGCTGGCGCCTCGCTCGCGCGACGGGCTCGTGAAGAAACTCGTACGCAAGGTGCCGGATGTCGTGTGGGAGGATTACCTCGACCTCGCGTGCCGGCGGATGCGGGACCGAGTACGCGAAGGCGAGCCCGTCGTGACGCTCGTGGCGCAGCCGCGGGCGCCCGAGCAGTACCTCGTGCGTCGGCGCCTGGCGACCGGCGAGACGACCGTGACCTTCGCCCCCGGCGGCTCGGGCAAAAGTCTCGACGCGCTCCTGCTCGAGATCGCGGCCACGACCGGCTGCGCGTTGCCCTGCGGACTCCGGGCCACGCGGACCTGCCCGGTGCTCGTGCTCGACTGGGAGAGCAGCCAGGCCGCCCACGAGGCCCGACTCTACGAGCTCTGCCGTGGGCTCGGTATCGCGCCCCCCGAGACGATCTACTACAAACGCATGGCCGGCGCGCTCTCGGACTCGATCCGTCAGATCCGCGCCGACGTCGCCCGTCTCGGCGTCGGGCTCGTCCGCGTCGACTCGCTCGCCATGGCCTCGGGCCGCGAGCCCGAAGGCGCCGACGCCTCGACGCGGACGATGAACGACCTGCGCACCCTCGGCGACCACGTCACCCGCCACGTCATCGCGCACGTCGCGAAGACCGGACTCGATACCGCCGGTATCGGCCACGTCTACGGCAGTGTGTTCAACGAGAACATCCCGCGCAACGTCTTCGAGATCCGGCGATCGGCCGACGCCGTCGAGGACGAACTCGTGCTCGCCTGCTATCACCGCAAAGCGAACGAGTCGCGCCTCCACTCGCCCTACAGCCTGCGCTTCACCCTGCCCTCGGAGGAAACGCCCCCGGCGGACCGGGTCATCCTGGTCACGGCCTGTGCCCTCGACGAGTCGCCCGACCTTCAAGCTCGCGCTCGTACCCCGCTGCCCGTTCAGATCCTCACCGCCTTGAAGAACGGCGCGAAGAGCATCCCGGCCCTCGCCACCGAACTCGACGCTAAAGAAGGCAGCGTCAAGCAGGCCGTCCGTCGCCTGCACGATCGCCATGCCGTCGTCCAGATCCCCGGTGATAAGCCGCCTTACCTCTGGGGGCTCGCCCAACGATGATGGGGGTACAGCTTGTACCGGTACAGGGGTACGCGATGTACCCCCCGTCCGTCCCTGGGGGATCTCAAATCCCCAGGACGAGGGGGTACAGGTACATTTTCTCTATAGGGTGTACCACTGTACCCCCGGCCCCAGGCCTCCACCCCCTTCGCGCCTGGGCCCCTAACGCCGTCTCTCGACGTCGCGTGATCATCGATCCGAATTCGATCAAGCCCTCGATCACCCCTCCGGCGGGCGCCGCAAACAGACCGGATCGCGTTAGCCGGGCGTTAGCAGTACTGGGGAACACGCGCCTTCACGAGACGTTACGGGACGGGACGAAACCGCCTCTAACAACCCATAGCTGGCGATCGGCTCCACGCCCGACTGCTCCTCCAGCCGACGTTGAGATCACGGCGCCTCAGGCTGCTGCATCGCGCTGGCGGGCGGTCTCAGGCGGAACCGTGGAAGCCGCGCGGAAGGCGGCTCGATGAGCGCCCGGCGCGTGCTTCGAGGCGGCCTGCGGCGCTTGTTCGCTGACCATCGGCGCCCGCTAGGGAAGCTGTACCGCTCGGAATACGAGCGCCTCCTACGGGAGGCCGACCCCGCGGCCTCGGAAGAGATCCGCCGGGCTGCGGTCGAGGCGGCCGAGTGCTGGGTGCGGAAGTCGGTCGCGTCCCAGGCTTGGGCGAGCGCGGCGGAGGCCCGCGTGTCGGGCAAAGGGCGGCGGCCCACCGAGGGCCGGCTCCGAGCCACGGCCAAGCGCGCTGCGCTCGACGCCGAGAGCTACCGGGACGCGCTCGCCGCGTTCAAGACGCTGCTGGTCGGGCGCAACGGAAAGCCGGTGACTTCTGGCGCGGACCTCCTCGCCCTCCGGGAGCGCCGAGAATGACGATGATCGATACCCCCGACATCGTCGAGTTCACGACCGACCCGCAGTTCCTCGGCCTCTCGATCTCGCCGGCTCAGGAGGCCTTGCTGCGAGCGATCTACGGCCGGCCGATGAACGCCGAACAGCTCGAGCTGTGGCGGCGCTGCACCGGGCGGGCGACCTATCCGGAGACGCCGTTCGGCGAGGCGACCATCGTCGCCGGCGCGCGCGCGGGCAAGGACTCGCGGATCGCGACGCCCGTCCTCGCCTACGAAGCCACGTTCGGCGGTCACGAGCACGAGCTCGGCAAGGGCGAGCGAGCCGTGTACCCGCTGGTCGCGCAGGACAGCCGGGGCTCGGCGGTGGCGTTCGGCTACCTCCGCGACTACTTCGTGGAGTCGCCGCTCCTGAGCAAGCTCGTCGCCGAGCCGCCGCTCACGAGCGAGCTGCGGCTGACGAACGGCAGCAAGATCGCGTGCTATCCCTGCACGCTCCGGTCGATGCGGGCGATCAGCATTCCGGCCGCCGTGCTCGACGAGGTCGGCTTCTGGCGCCTTGAGGGGCAGGCCGATGCCGACATCGAAGTGCAGACCGCGATCCGTCGCGGCGGGCTCGGCTTCTCGCGGCCGCGGCGGGTGAAGATCTCGACGCCCTACATGAAGTCGGGCGTGCTCTTCGACGACTTCCGGCGCTCGTGGGGCGTCGACGACCCGGACTTGCTCGTCTGGAAAGCGCCGACCGTACTGATGAACCCGAGCATCACACCCGAGCGCCTGGAGCGTGAGCGGCGGCTCGACCCGCTCCGCTTCGCACGCGAGTACGAGGCGGAGTTTGCCGAGGACATCAGCGCGTTCCTCGTCGGGGCCTGGATCGACGCCGGGGTGATGGCTGGCCGCTACGAGATCGCGCCGCAGGAGGGCGTGGCGGACTGTGTCGGCGCCGTCGATCCGGCCGGCGGCGGCCGCGACGCGTTCACCTTCGCCATCGTGTTCCCGGAGGGCGAGGGCGACGACGAGCGCTGCTGGGTACAGGCGGTCGGCCGGGCGTGGGGCGGTCGGGGCGAGTCGATCGACCTCCAGGCCGTCGTCGGCGAGATCGCGACGATCGCGGGCCGCTACGGTCTGACTGGCGTGTTCGGCGACGCCTACGCGGCGGGCTGGACGCGGCAGGCGTTCGAGGCGGCAGGCCTGGCGTACCTCGACGCGGAGTTCACCCGCAGCGAGGCGTACCTGGAATGCGAGCCGCTCTTCGCGCAGGGCCGGATCGGGATCCTGGACGATCCGATCTTGCATCGCGAGCTGAAGCTCCTGGAGCGCCGGCCGCGGGCCGGGGGCCGGACGGTGGTCGATCATCCGTCGGGCGCGAGCTATCACGACGACCGCGCGAACGCGCTGTGTCTGGCGGCGGCCCATGCCGCGCAGGCGCGCCGGCCGCGATGCCGGTACTGCGCGTCGCCGACCTGCAGTGGACTTCACCTGCTATGAGTGACACCCCGCGGTCGTGGTTTTTCTTCAAAGGGCGCACGGGCGGCCCGCCGGCCGTGTCGAAGGCGACGAAGCCTCCGACCCAGGCTCCGGCTCCGCGCGCGCCAGAGAGCCTCGACGACTGCGTGCGCCGGCTCTTGCGCGAACGGGCCGCCGCGGCGCCGCCGCCGACGCCACACCAGATCGAGAAGCAACTGGCGCGCGAGCGCGAGGCCGAGGCGCGCCGCGAGGAGGACCGGGCCGCGGCGATGCGGGAGGCGATGGCGATGGCGCTGGTGCGCGATCGGATGTGGGATCCGCGCGACCCGCCGGAGTTCGAGGCGCTTCGGCGCCCGCGCTGGTGGCCGCGGAGTTGGCGGTGGTGAGACGGCGGCGAGGATCCGACGACGGCGATGATCGCACCGACGACATCAATCGCGAGATCGGTGATGACTTCGACCGCGACCCGGCCGATCGCGACGTGGATCTCGAGGTGTCGGACGACGAGGACGACGATGATGGGTGAGAAGAAGAGGCCGATGAAGAAGGCGCAGCCGAAGAAGCCGGTGCGCGATACGGCTGGGCCGCCGCGGCCGGCGTTCATCGACCGGATGGTCGTGAAGAAACCGAAGGAGACACGATCGTGAGTGAGATCCGAAAGCTGTTCCCGGCGCAGATCAAGGACGCGGGCGCGCGGAGCATCATCGCGGTCGTCTCGACCGAGAGCGTCGACCGCGACGGCGACGTCATTCACGCGAGCGGCTGGCAGTTGGACAACTTCAGGCGCAACCCGGTCGTGCTCTTCGGGCACGATTACTCGCGCCCGCCGGTGGCGCGCGCGAGCTCGATCGACGTCGTCGGCACGACGTTGCGCGCGACCATCGAATTTCCGCCGCCCAACGTGAGCGAGTTGGCGGATGAGGTCCACGGCCTCGTGCGCGCCGGATTTTTGCCCGGGGTGTCGGTCGGCTTCCGCCCGCTGCCCGGTGGCAAGACCTACAACGAGCAACGCGGCGGGATGGACTTCACGGCGCAGGAGCTGCTGGAGTTTTCGTTCGTCGCGATCCCGTCGAACCCGCAGGCGCTGGTGATTCAGCGCACGAACGGAGGCGATCGTATGGCCCGATGGCTCACGCGTAGCGGCATCGGCGCTCCCGGCTCGCAAAATCCGACCATCGGCCCGCCGACCGAATGCCCGCGGACGGCGCGCGGCGACTGTCCGAACCGACACCAGTCGGCGAACACGTGCCCCGACCGCCATAGCGGCTGCCCGCTGAGCAGTCACGCGCACAGCCACTACGGCGGCGGGCGAGCGCGCGGGCGCCCCGGTGATCTCGTCGAGCTCAGCCCGGGCAACTATCTCCTGCTCGACGAGGAGGTGGTCGAGTTTCACCGCGCAATCCTGACGGACGTCCTCGGCGCGATGAGGGGGGAGGCCTCCGACGCGGCGGAACGGGCCGTCGCGCATCACAGCGGCCGCGTGCTGCCATGACCGACGACGACCTGCGCGCGATCATTCGACGCGAAGTCACCGAGGCGATCCGCTCGGAGCTGGGCTGGTTGCGCAACACGCTCGACGTCAAGGCGCTCGTCGTCGAGGTCCTCCGCGAGGATGGGGAGATCCGCAACACGATCGACGCCACGATCCGCGAGGCGGTCGCGACGGAGGTCGCCGCGGCCGAGCGCCGGATGATGAAGCAGCTGATGCGATCGAAGAACTAACGGAGGACGAAGACCATGGACATGACCCGCCGCCGCATCAAGCACCTCGACGAGGTCGAAGATTTTCTCCGCTTGCTCCAGCGGGAGTTGCCCATCGGGTTAGGGCAATCGCCGGAGTTTGTGGCGGGGCTCGATCATCTCGACCCTCACCTCCGACATGGCTCGCGCGATTACGTCGAGGTCGTCGCCGCCATGCGACAGACAGGTCTCCTGTGAGCGCGCCGACCGCTGCGGTCGCGGTGCCCGACGAGATCGCCGAGCTGGAGCAGGAGGTGAAGGCGGCGACCGATCGCCGAAACGACGCGCGGGCGCAGTACGACGCCGCCAGGGCGCGCGGGTCGCAGTTCGGGATGCAGTCGGCCGCGGAAACCCTTGCCGTCGCCGAGCCGGAGGTCGCGCGCTGCGAGCAGGCGCTCCGTGAGGCGCGGTTGGTGCCGGCGCGCGAGGAGTGGGAGCGGCTCGAACGCGAGGATGAACGCGATGCGGAACGGCTCGAGGCGGCGCTCCGGAACGTCGTTGCGCCGATCTTGCGGACGATGATGTTGCGGTATGAGGACCGCCAGACCCTCGCGATGCGCCTCGGGCTCGGCGTGACGGCGAGACACCGAGAGGCGTTTTCGCCCAACGCCGCGTTCTGGACGGGGCTCAGCGCGTGAGAGTCATCGGCCTTGGCGGGAGGACTTCCACGGCGTCGGAGAACGCCGGCCCAAGAAATGCGCGCTACCCGCCCGCCGGTCGGCCTGGGGAGCTGGCCGGCGCCGGCGCGCATATCTCCGTCGTCGATTCGGGTGTGCGGGCGGCGGGGTCCGCCCACGCTGTACCACGGCCGCCAGGGGCTCATGGCGGACACCTCGACCGTTCCCGTCGTCGCATAACTTTAGGAGGTCGTGCGACCTACGGCCGAGGACGCCCCCCATCGGGATCATGATCCGAGACGATGTGCGTACGGCGGGGTACGCGCAGGCGCACCGGCTCTCACCATGCCCGCGGGGGGCGGAGTATGCCCCGCTCCTGGAACAGTGGTGAGGGCCATTTCGTGATGAAGGGGGACAGGACCAATGAACACCCTCGCTGACCTCGCGAAGCTGGCCCGCACGCGCCTGACGATGGCGGCCGGGCTGATTCGCGCGGGCGATCTCGGCGGCGGCCTGAAGCAACTGCGCGAGTCGCTCATGTACTTTCGCGGCATGGCCGAGGCCGCGCCGACCTCGGATTTCCCCTACGTGACGCGCGGGATGTTCACGAGCCGGACGCGCATCGTGGGCGCCGCCGAGACCGGGATCAAGGAACTCGAGACGCTTCACGACGATTGGCAACGGATACAGGCCACCGCCTCCCTGAAAGAACCGATCTTGACGGCCGGACCTGAGTGTCTTCGAGCGTGCCTCGCGCTCGCGGAGTGGCTCGACGCCGTCGCGAACGACTGGACGCCGAATCCCGACGAGCTCGCCGAGGCGTACCACGCGCTCAACGGCATCCTCGATCGGATCCACATCGACGCCGGTCTCGAGGCGATCGTGCGCCGCCGGCGCCTCGCCGAGCGCGCGGGCCGCGAGCCGGCCGCCGTTTCGGTGCGCGTGCGTGGTCACGAAACATTGAACGCCGCGCTCATCGCATGGATGAAGCGATTCAGCGAGGCCGCCCAGGCGCTGCGCAATGACGCCTCGCTCGACGACGCGGCCTATGAGGCGGCCGTCGAGAAGCTGATCAGCGAGCACCGCGCGGTCGCGGAAGAGTTGCTCGGCGAGCGGCTGCCCGAGGACATATTCGAGCGGCGCCCGAGGTCGATCGCGTGACGCGACCAGGACGTCCGGCAGCCTCGAGACCTCCAGCTCGACCCGGTTGGCCGAAAGATCTCGCGTGTCCCGTGTGTGGCGTGGTCCGCCGCTCGACTGGTTCCGGCGACCGATTGCACGAGGTCTGCCTCCGCCACATCTCGCAGGTCGAGACCCGCGGCGCGGGGCGCGGCGCGTGAGCATCCTCTCGCGCTGCATCCGCCAATTCCACGAAGGCGCCGAGGCCATCGCGCTGGAGAAGGTGCTCCTCCTGCCCGACCTGCCGACGATGGGGGCGCGACTGGATCTCCGCGCCGAAGGCGTCGAGGATCCGATCAAGGTCGTCGGGGTCACGCTGCGCCCGGTTCCGGACGGACCCGGACTCCGGCCGCCGAGCGTCGAGGTCTTGTTGTTCTGGGAGCCGCTGGCCGCCGCGGAGCTGGCGCGAGCCGGCGGCTGGCACGACGTGGCGCCTGTAGGCTCAGCGTAGGCGTCCAATCCGATGCGTTACTCGTTCAGCCGCCCGAACCAGGCCCACAAAGCGTTATAACGCTTGTGGCGGGCTGCCGGCGATGACGTGCGCGACCTGCGCCCGGCCGTTCGAGCCCCGACGCCGGGCGCAGCGCTACTGCTCGGCGCTCTGCCGGTCGCGGGACTTCGTGCGGCAACGGCAGGAGCGAGAGGCACGCCGCCAGCACCGGGACGAGGAGCTGCGCGTCCTCGCCTTGGCCGCCCGACAGGCGATCGAGGCGCTGGCGCGGCGGCTGGAGGATTCGTGAAGAAGATCGATGCCCTCAAGCTGTCCCTGATCGCGGCGGTCGTCGCGGTCGTGCTCGCGCTCCTCGTCGCGATCTTGGTACTCGAATGATCGGACTTGCCACGTGTCCGCCGCGCTGCTCCTCACGGGCTGGAGAGCATCGAGGCGGCGCGACGGCGGCTGGACGAGCCATATAGCCAGGAGTTATAATGGCCCCGACGATGGCGACACGGATCCTGAAACTCAGATCGGCGCGCGGCTGGTCGCAGCCGGAGCTGGCGCGGCGCGCGAAGGTGACGCAGGCCTACATCGCCCAACTGGAGACCGGCCAGCGCAAGAACCCGTCGCTCCCAGTGCTGCGGCGGCTCGCGCGGGCGCTCGGCGTGCCGGTGGGGGAGTTGCTGGAGTGAGCCTCGCATGCAAGTAGAAATCTGGGAATTCCTTAAAGCGGTCGCCCACTACTGGACCGCCTTTCTTACGGGCACCGCGCTCGTTGCCCTCATCTGGGGTTACGAACACTACAAGGGCGAGAGCATCTCATGGCGCATCGCGCTCTGGATCATGGTGCTCGCAGCGGTCGTCGCGGTCTTCTTTGCCTGGCGCTACCAGTACCGTGGCTGGATCGACGAGCGTGCCTATCGGACCACTGTAGCGAACGACCTTGCCACGCTTCGGCACAGCGCTCAAAAGCGATACTACGAATGGTGGGAGGGCTGCAAGGATCCTCAAAAGTTCGCGGATGGCGAGAAGGCCGCCGAGACGATGCGGCAAACGATTATCGCGAAGCTCCGGAAAGAAGTGAACGCGGCTGAGGCAGACTACTTCAACACGCCGCGGATGTTCGAGCCGTTTCCAGCTAATCGGACGCTGGTGCAGTGTCCGAAAGCGCCCCTCATCAACGAATTCGGGTATCGCGTCCAGCGACTCGGCGACATCATTCAACGGCTTCTCCAGGGACCCTGGGGCGCGCACGAGCGGATCGCGGTGCGGCGGGGAGTCCTCGGATGACCTCGGCTGAGCGTCCGCCGTCAGACCCGGGAGCATACCCCGAGAGAAGCGACTGGTTTCGTAGTGCCATCGCCGCATTTTCGCAGTACCATCGCACGCTTCTCGCACTTGCGCGCCGACAGATTGATAAAGGCGAATATCGCTTCGCGGTAATCCTCGCGCAAACAAGCTGCGAGTTTCTTACCGAGCAAGTCATCAGCCATCTACTTAAGGTTCGAGGAGCGGAATACCTGGAGGAGTGGATTCAGGAGAGGCTGCGACCTTGCCACGTCGGTATTGATGCAGTCCGTGAGTTGTTCACGATCCTCCCGCTGGACGGACCAGTTCAATTTTCGCCCGCCTTCAAAAAACGCTACGAGGATCACGTTCACCGCCGGAATGTCGCGGTGCACCGTGGAGAGCAGCTGAGCAAAGGCGATGCCGAGGAGTCATGCGCAGTGGCTGCGGAGCTCATTGCACTCCTCGAGCCCCAACTTGGGGGCAAGCTCATTCTGCAGCCGCCGGTTCAGCGCCCGAAAGAGAAGCAGACGAAAAAAAAGCCGGACAAGGACAGACATCGATGATCGCCGCGATCTACGCCCGCAAATCCGGCTTCCTTCTCCAGCTCATCGCCAACTTGTTGCGAGGCTGAGCATGGCCTGGTTCCTCCGCAAGGCGTTCACGTTCGGTCCCCTCCGGATCAACCTCTCGAAGCGCGGCCTGGGCGCCTCGTTCGGCGTAAAGGGCGCGCGCGTTGGGATCGACGCCAAGGGCCGGCCGTATGCCGCCGGCGGCCGCGGCGGGCTCTATTTCCGCCGCTACGCGAAGCGGCCGCGGCCCGACGAGCCGGCGGCGCCCGGGCCCGACGTCGCGCCCGGGTCGCGGCCGACATCGCCGCTCGCTTGGATAATGCTCGGCGTGATCCTGGCGGTCTTCGCCCTGGCGGTCGTCATGGTTGTTGCGCGATAGGAGAGGGCCGATGCCTGAACCGGCCTCAGCCGAGGAGCTTCTATGATCTGCGCCATCTACGCGCGCAAGTCCACCGAGCGGAAATAGGAGACTACGATGAGAGGCTCGCTCGTGCAGCGCTATAAGGGTTCTTGGAGCGTCGTGCTGGACCTCGGCTACGAAGTCGACCCGGCCAACGGCAAGAAGAGGCGGAAGCAGAAGTGGATCACCGTCCACGGCACGCGCCGCGACGCGGAGGCAGTGCTCGCGAAGCACGTCACTGACGTCCACCGCGGCGACTTCGTTCAACCGAACAAGGTGACGTTCGGGCAGTGGCTCGACGAGTGGCTCGAGAAGGCGATCAAGCCGCCGGCGAAGGCGCAGAGTACGTACGTACACTACCTGGGCGTGATCACCCGCCACCTGAAGCCGAAGCTCGGGATGATCCCGCTCCAGCAGTTGAGGTCGAGCGATTTAAAGCGCGCCTACGTCGAAGCGGCCCAGGGCGACGCCGTGAAGGAGTCCGAGCAGCGCGGCGACGCCCTCGTGAAGGGGAGATGGGGGCGCCGGAAGAGCCTCACGCCGGGCACGCTCGCCTTCCATCACAACATCGCGTCCGCAGCGCTCCAGGCGGCCGTCCACGAGGGGCTCGTCACCCGCAACGTCGCCAAGCTCGTCGTCGGCAAGCCCCGCCAGCGGAACGATAGCCAGGACGTTCTAGAGCATTGCTGGACGAGCCCCGAGGCCAAGGCGTTCGTCGCGACGGCCAAGGCTGCGAGCCCGCAGTCGGCGGCGTTCTACGCGTTGGCGCTGGACTCCGGCGCGCGTCGGAACGAGCTGGCCGGGCTCCGGTGGAGCGACCTCGACCTGGCGAACGCGCGCGTGAGGATCGAGCGGCAGCTCCGCGTGGGCGGCCCGGCGCCTGTCTTCGGCCCGGTCAAGAACAAGATGCCGAGGAGCATCGACATCAGCACGGAGACGGTCGCGCTTCTCCGGCGGCACCGCGGCGTCCAGGCCGAGGTGAAGCTCCGCAACGGCGCTGCCTACCGCGACCTGGGGCTCGTCTTCGCGAAGGAGCCGGCCGACCGGCGGCACCAGGACACGCTCGGCGACCCGATCCAGGTCAACCACCTCGATCGCGAGTTCAACAAGCTTGCGCGCGCGGCCGGCGTGCGCCGGATCAAGCTGCACGGACTCCGTCACACCTCCGCGACGCTGATGCTCCAGGCGGGCGTGCCGCCGCATGTCGTCCAGCAGCGGCTCGGGCACCGCAGCATCGCGATCACGCTCGGCGTCTATGCTCATGCACTGCCGGCGATGCAGCAGGACGCCGCGGCGAAGCTGGCGGCGCTGCTCCACGGCGACGGTTTTGCCCATGAATAGCGTCCCGGCTCTGACTTCTTGGGATCATGCGATTCTGCCCAAGATCCTTCTATCATTCCGCCCCGAGAGATCACTACTCGGAGGGGGTCATGGCGACGTGCCGTACCTGCGGCTTTCTGGCGAGACGACCATACCGTAGCAGGGGGATGTTCAGCGCATATTCGAGCGTTGTCGAGGTGGACGACGCCGAGCGATCTAACCCCATGCTAGGGTATCAGGCGGTCTTGCAACCGGAAAACGTCGGGGGAATTCCGTGGGAGTTCGTCTGCGCCAGACGGGCCTTCGATCTGCCGGCCGAGATCGGTCATCCCGGGACCACCGACACAGCTGCTCGCTCAATCTCGGCCAGAGACGTCTTCCAGAAGGAGCGCGATTGCGACAAATGGTGTCAGTACGAACTCGGCTTCAGCCCCAAGGAGCATCTGATGGAGGTGCGCCAACGGCAGTTTGAGGAAACAACTCGGCGACTAAACGGGCTGCAAATCACCGTGACAATCATTGCGACGGTCCTAGGGACGCTCTTGGCGGTCGCTGCGGTCCCGGGTGATTCCTTTCTTGGGAAACTACTGTTTCGTCCCGCTCCCATGCAGGCGCCGCCGCCACTGCCGTCCGGCTCTGAGTGATAGCACCAGTGCCCACTAACCCGCCTGCTCGTCGGCGAGTCGCCAAACGTTGCTCCGCTTGTGGTAGTGACGTGAAGTAGCAAAGCGCACCGCGACGGCTAACGGTTGGCTAACGAACTCCCGGGTACAGGCAAGTACCGTGACGGTACGAGACGGGCTGACGGTGGGGCTAACCCCTCGTTAGAACGTACAAGGCGGTACGAGACGGTACGGGTCGATACGGCGCTAATCGTATCTATGCTAGCATCCCCCCGGTTCCGTTAACGATCACGCGACGGAGGGGGCGATGGGGACTTTTCGGCTGTATGCGGGCGCGGATCAGCAGGCGCACATCGAGACGATCGACCTCAAGGCGAAGCTCGATTGGCTCAAGGGGCTTGCCGCGAGCCAGATCTCGTTTCGCGAGTGGCCTGCCGGGCAGTTCCTCGACTGGCACCCCGCGCCGCGCCGTCAGTTCGTGATCATCCTCTCCGGGCAGCTCGAGATCGGTCTGGGCGACGGCTCGAAGCACGTCTTCGGCCCGGGGGACGCGCGCCTCGTCGAGGACACCACGGGCAAGGGACACACCACGCGCGTCCTAGGCAACCAGATCTGCGTGACCGCGACCGTTCCGCTGGCGTAACTGCCTCGTCACACCTCAAAAGGAGCCGGACATGGCGACCAAGATCGTCTTCATTCCCAAGCAACCTGACGCGATCCTCGACATCGCGAAATCGCTCACGCCTCCCGGCTTCGAGCTCGTGGTGGTCGACCAGGACACGCCGGCGTTCTACGACGCGGTCAAGGACGCGGAGTACGTCATGGGGCTCGGCCGCCCGATCGGCGGCGAGTTCTTCCGCACGGCGCCCAAGCTGAAGCTGGTCCAGCTCCTGAGCGCCGGCTACGACCGGGTCGACATCGAGTCCGCGAGGAAGGCCAAGGTGCCGATCGCGAACAACGGCGGCGCCAACGCGATCGCCGTCTCCGAGCACGCGATCATGCT
>Ga0070697_100002002_pt1 | contig 15615 bp, 8 predicted proteins | sample KBSK1501metaG_FD_65475 | JGI IMG/M metagenome (GOLD analysis project Ga0070697, IMG submission 65475) | Corn, switchgrass and miscanthus rhizosphere microbial communities from Kellogg Biological Station, Michigan, USA - KBS K1-50-1 metaG | ecosystem: Host-associated > Plants > Roots >...
AAAGCCCTCCGCCATCTGGCTCCTGCCAGCATTCTCCACGCAAACAAAAAGAATTGTCTTTTCCTGATGCATCAGCATTCACAACAGCAGCAACACTTGCATGTTCCATCCGGGCAGCAGTCATTTTTGTTACAGCATCTTTCGACTTGTTCTTTTTCCATGCCAATGCTTTACTTGGGAAACTATTTAAGTTGTCAGGTTGCAACGACTACAGTAGGTGTAATGAAGGAAACCAAGCTTCCTGTCATGAATTGTAGCTTTACGGGCACTGACCCGTCTTCCTTGATGGCCGAGACCAGCCAGCTTCGTAAGATAATAACAAAAAGAGGAACCCTTGAAATCTTGATACCACTTTGCTGCACAACCGAGCCTGTCAGGTACAAGCAATTTCACAAAGCGCTCAAGGGAATAAGCAGCAAGACGCTGGCAAGCCGCCTCAAAGAGCTGGAGAAGGGAGGCATTTTGGAGAGGCGAGCGTACAGCGAAATCCCACCGAGGGTGGAGTACCGACTGACCATCAAAGGTCAAGAACTGGTCGAGTCGGTGATGTATCTTCTCCAGTGGATGAAAAAGTGGTCAAGATGAGGTAATCTTCTGGGTGAGGCCGATAGACTAGACCCGCAATTTGCGGGGATAGTGCGCCCAGATTATATTTCTTTTTTGAGCTGGCTTATTTGCTTGCTTTCTCATTATGAAGAGGTACTTGAAGCCCCGGAGGTAGAAGTTAAAGCGCAACGCGCGATTATGCCATATTCCGGTATTGGAAGTCTGGCTCCTTCTTGTCACACATACAACGTCGACTGTTTCGAAATATTTGCATAGGCTTTGATAAATATAAAAGCCGACTGGCGTAAATTTTTTCTTTACCCATTGGTCGCCGATCAGCCAGCCAAGCACCTTACCAGGCTTGAGCACTCTATAACATTCGACCATCACTTTGTCAAGTTCGAGATAAAATTCGTCAGTCTCGGAAGAGATCTTGCCAATGTTCCCAGACTGGTCGTTGTAGTCTATATTGTCGCCGTATGGTGAATCAATGAATATCATATCTACGCTTGATTCTGCAAGCGGTATTTTCCGCGCATCGTTCTGAATAATATCTGTCCTAGTAGACGAAATGTCGTATGCTATACACTTGCGGCCCTCTTCCTTACAAACATCAATGGTAGTGCCACTGCCTGCCATAGGATCGAGCACAAGTTCGCCCGGCTCGGTGTAGCGCCTGACCATATTGTAAATCACAAACGCCGGAGTGACTCCGGCGTACTTGTTGCTCCCCTTTTGGGTCTTGCCGTAGCTCTGCTTGGGATAATCCCACAGAGTCGTGGATTCGAGTCTAGGCTTGTCCTCGCTTTTCTTTTTCGCAACTTCGAGCTTTCCATTCGGGTTTTCGATGTACTGAGAAAGGAACTTTGCCAGCTCCCCGTCGAGGGTGTCGCGCCAGTTGATGCCAATGGTTGACAAGACCTTTTTTGCGCCGGCTAGAGAATGTACCGTGCCGTTGCGCAACACTTGCACTTGATATGGGTACCTGCCATTCCAAGCATCCGGTATAATGTCTCTAGCTCCCTTGGATTTCGCTCTGAAAGTGCCATAGAGGGTATCACTGTCAAGGTTGAGCAGGAACAACAAGTCGCCTTTTTCTATCTTCAAAACGTTTTCGCCATAGACCCGGCTTGTTGCAAAGAGCATTCGATCAAAGCATTCTTGTTCGCTCTTGCTCGTACAGGCAAATATATGCCCGCTTCGTGGCTGCATATGAGAGGCACTCTTTCTGCGCCTAAAAAAGCATTTGGAAATTCGGCTTAGGGAAAGATGTGCGATATGGCAGGGAAACAGGACCCGTGCGAAAAGCCTGTCAACAATGAGATCACGTAGATACAAAACATGGATTCTCTACAAAAAATGTGCCTCAATGATACTGCATTATTTGACAGAATGTAACTACCTGAAAATTTTACAGCCTATATTACAAAAATATTTACGCAACCCAATACACTAGTATGCTATGACCCTCTGCTACATTTGTAACACTAGGACGGCGTCAATGAACTGTTCGGAATGTAAAAAACCCGTATGCAAGAAATGCACAAAAGACTTTCCATTCTCAAAAAGTGCATGTCTGGAATGTGCGGCCAGCATCAAGACGGGACTTGGTGGCATGAGGAAAGACGAAGAGATCTTTTAGAGAACCCGAGAAAAGGCAAACTACAAAAAGCCCCAGCTGTTAATTGCTAGACATAAAGCTTGATTTTCTTGTTCACGGCACAGACGAAAGTTTCCCGGCCAACTGGCTTTCTGATAAAGTCATTTTCTTTCTCAATCCCACGTAGCTCTGCAAGAACTTCTCCTGCATGATCAAAAGCGCTTACAAATAGAGTCTTGATACTAGGCTTTAGGGCTGTAAGAATCTGGTAGACCTGAAAACCAGTCATCTTAGGCATTCTTACATCAAGTATCGCAAGGTCATAGTAAGAAGGGCCTACTTCTGCAAGTCGTCCAAGCAGCTGTACGGGATCCGCAAAGACCTCAACATTGACAGGTTGGCTGGAAAGATACCGCTTGTAGACAACGAGTATGTCGTGCTCGTCATCAACTATGACAATATTTGGAATTGCATCGGCAGTCGGGCTTACATCCGCCGCTTTTCCATTTCTCGTTAGATGAATCATAACAGGGGCAACATTGTCAATCGCTTTGCTTGAAATGACTCCGTTATTGCATCTTCTCCTTGCTACCGAGAACACGGGATACTTTTGCCTGATGCCAATACTCAATTCGCCGGCAAGCTCAAGAACATATTCTTGGAAAGAAAATTTCGAAAGCATTTGATGGAGATCTCCTCCTGCGACCATCGAATTTGTTGGTGCGAACCTATTCATCTTTGCAACCATATTCATTGACGGTCCTATCCAATCGAGAGTTAGAGAAGTTTCAGTCTCGATTGACTCCATTCTGCCATAGTCGGCACTGATTCTGTAGCATAGCGGGGGAAGACCTTTTTCTTGCAACGCAGTACTTAGTGCAGATTGAGCTTCAAGCATGGCAATACCACAGTCAAGTGTTGATTTGAATGCTATTCCATTTGTAGGATCAGAGGTGGCCGGAAAATAAATTATCAATGCATCTCCAACGTGCTTTATGACCCTGCCGCCAAACCTGCTAGCAATGTCTGATAATGTATCGTAAAAAGCTGCATAATAGACCGAATAGTCTTCGGGGCGTAGACGAGCAGTATTGTAAGTCGAGCTCTCCATATCGACATAAAATACGCAGAACATATCGAGTTTGGTGTTCGAAGCGGTACCGTTTGCCATTTTGAATAGTGAATCTGCCCTCATCATTTATTTAACTAATCTGCACGACCTATATCAAGAAAGACTGCGACTGATCTTTCAAAGCTTATTTCTTGATTTTCTAGACCATGACTGTCAGTATGCAACCGAATAATTTTATCAGCCTGTCGTCAGGAATGCTCACATGCCTTATCTTTATAGGATAGTTGGCCCATATTAGGTTCGCAATTACCTCTTGGAAGCTCCAGAACTACGCGAGAAAACTGCAAGAATTGTCGATGACATGATCGGTTCTCCGCCTTTGGAGGGAAGCAGTTCTACCGAAGACATTCCTTACTTTGCTCACGTGCAAGAATTGGAGAAGAAAGCTGAGATCGCGGACTTGGTCGAATTGATGGAAGAGATGCATATGAACAAGGAGTGGCTACTTGAACAAGTTAAGAACAAGCGTCAGAAGATCCAGCTAAAGCCAGGCATGCAACCCGTAACAGTTCTAAAAATGTGTCAAAGAGATTTTGTTACTCATCTCATCGGCACTTTGAAAAACCTAAAATTGGAAGGTTATAATGTGCCCCCTCCTCTATCTAAAACATACCACTGGTTTTTTACCGATATTGTTGCAGGCGCTGACCCATCATTGACTACACATGAACAGTATCGTAAGATCTCTGTGCTAAACAAAGTGATTGCAGATACCGAGACGTTCAAGCAACGCGACCCAGAAGCCACACTTCTTATACCCACTGGCGATGGCATGGCGATTGGATTTCATGACAGCCCTGAAAAACCATTAAGGCTCGCCTTAGAGGTCCATGAAAGCTTGTACAGGTACAACAAACCACCGCGAAAGGAGAATGATAGGATATTCATTCGAGTTGGTTTGGATACAGGCCCAGTGTACATGATCAAAGATCTCAATGGCAATGAGAATGTGTGGGGTCCAGGGATCATAATGGCAAGAAGAATTATGGATCTCGCGAGAGAAATGAACATTCTTGCTTCCGGCAGGTTTGCTAGTGATGTTAGAATGTTGAAACCGGAGTATAAGGACATTCTATATCCAATTGGAGACTATAAGACAAAACACGGTGAAGAAATGCTTATTTACAATGTCTGCGGTGATGGCTTTGGAAGCAAGAAATCACCGATAGTAGATAAGAGACAACAAAGCAAGATCGACAAAGAATCGCAAGAAACTAGAAAAAGATTTCGTTTCAGTAACATCGACATCAAGCTCGAGGTAAAAGATCCTGATGAAACGATCATGATGACTCACCACAAATGGATATGGAACATAATCAACATATCAAAGGAACCCGTTGAAAAGGTGTTCTACTACCTAGATGGAGATTCTTCGCGCCCATTCCCTGACCTCAACGTAACGGTAAAAGATGAATTTGATAGAGAACTAGAAATAATGAGTCTAAATGTTAACAAACCATATCATAAAGAATTCTTTGTAAAGCTGAGACGACCTCTTAAACCCGGCGAGAAAGGAAGGTCTACGACTCTTGAATACGATTGGGAGGAACCTGACAGGCATTTCCTTTACAGGTTTGCCTCTGATTGTAATAGATTCGCGATTCTCCTTACCCTTCCTAAGGCGATCGAAGCTCATCAAAAGGTTACCCGAGTAGAATTCGAGACAGGGGATAAGTTTCTTGCAGAGATTCCGGCTGTTGTTAGATATCTCCCAAGCACCACAGAAATAAGCTGGTCGAAAGTCAATATCAAAGCAGGTGAAGCTTATAGGTTTGATTGGTAATATCTTGAGAAAGGAAAAGCTCTGACTAGCAGACAACAACGCTGCAATCAGGTCCAGATCTACTATGGTTAGATATAGTTATAGTAACTCTGAACTCGTTGTTCTCCTCATCTGCGTATACAATTGTAACGCTATCCCCAACACTTACCTGAATCTTCCCTGATTCCATTGCAGACGTTGTATCAAAAGTAAATGTGAAAGTACCGGTATTCGTTCCTGTTTCATCAGCATCAAAGCTTTCTCCCACTCTGTCAGTATCAGAAAAGACTCTGATGTCTCTGAGCACATCTGCAAGTGCAAGGTCGTCATTCGCATCCGGATCACGTATAGTCACCGTAACCGTCTCTCCAATTTCATAGCTTTGCTTGTCAGTATATTGCTTCTGAACCTAGTCTTTTACCACCATAATACTTGTCTCCTTGACGCCTGACAAGATTCGCGGTTGTTCTAGGTCGCTTACCACGAATGTTCTTATTGTGTAGTTGCCTAGCTCATCTGGAGTCCATGACAGCTCCGTTGCATTTTTACAGAATATACAGCCAATGCTATCAGGTTCGAGTATTCCTGGCTGCCATCCTAAGAAGACAGTAACATCATCAGAGTTTCTAATTTCAATGATTGAGCTATATTCCTGCCAAAAGTCTGTAAGATTAAGAGCTAATTCATAATTGGTCAAGTTCACTACTATAATACTCTGCGATCCATTAACGGCTTGATGTAGCGGCGAGCCATCGAGTGCCCTGAGCATCGGAGTTGACGGCGATACCAAATCTGGCCCATAGAATATCGCAAGATCTTTGAAATTATAGGGAAGGTCCCTAAACAAAACCGCTGTACTATTTATGGTTTCAAATTCAAAGTCCTGTCTCGTTGTCGCTGATTGCAAGTTTCTTATTGGCATCAAATCACTAGAACCTTGGAGTATTAAATCCCCCTGACCAGTTCCATGAAATGTCATTCTCTTTTTGTCGGGATCGATTGGGAAGGTCTCCACAGTTGACGTAGCCGTATCGGAGTAACCTCTGATGGTACAGCCATCGCCTCCATCGCAATCGAGATCCGATGATGTAATCTCGAACGGTTCTTTTTGATAGGGCACATCTAGCGCGAATTGAAGAGATCCGATAGAATCGGTTAGGAACTTCAGAGTGTTAACAGCGAGTTGGCTTTCCTTGAAGCTATCATCGGTCGCATTTCCGCCATCAAAACCATCTAAGCTTAATCTCAAATCTTTCAACTCTTTAATCGCTTTTTCGACAGATACCCTCTCAGAAGCTTCTCCCGACTGATTTAGGACCAACATTCGAACACTATCAGAATCTAGGACCAGTCTGTCCTCAAATTCCTTCTTACCTGCGCCCAGAATAGGAGCCTTAGTCACATTTGTACTAGCAACGTGATCAATCCCTACACTGAAGCTAAAATCTCTAGGGACGGAAACATCTTGCGAGCAATTATCTGTGTATCTAATGGTTACATCATCGCCACTCGATACAGTAATTGTGTCATTTTGGGCTGACCCGGAGGTGTCGAAATCGAGTGTGAATATGCCTGTATTCGTAGCTGTCTCATCAGCAGCGAATTCCATCCCAACCGCGTCGGTGTCAGAGAAGACTCTGATGCCCTCTATTACATCTTGACTACCGGTATTCACATTTGCATCCGGATCCGTAATATCTATCATGATCTCGTCACCGACCACGTAACTCGGCTGATTAGATGAAAACAATGGTTCTGAACAATTACCTATGCTCTGAACTAAAGCATTCGTTGTATTGATAAATTGCGCTCGGAGCTGCCTGGAGGTATTTGTATTTGGTTCGAGTGGCATGTATTGCGTAGCAGTTTCGGGTTGGCCTGGCGAATGAATTCCCGTCGCAAAAGAGTCCGGATTGTTCTCACGGAAGTTCATATTCCCTGTATCCTCGATATTTTGCCAGTCATCAGCGCCTGATAAACTGTGATTGGGATCGATCGGATCTCCAGAGGTACAACCGGAAATGCCTAGCATGTTAATTTCACTCGGGGGAACCCAGTTATAACCTAGAGGAGCATTCGTATCAACGATCCCGCCACCGTTACTCCAATCAATATTGGAGTAAGATTTTCCGATATTTGCTGGAGGGGGTATAGTAGCTCCTCTGCCAACTCCCCAAACGATTTGAATGATACTAAGAGCAGAGGATGGAGAGAGCTTTAGCACACCAGCTTCATCCGGATCTATCGAACTTATATTTGGAGAAGTCTGACCCGTATCGGAAGAAATCAGTGAATCCTCGGAATAAGTCAAAGAAGCATTAGAATATGGAGTGGGGACTTGTCTGCCATAGGTCATAACGCTCGGGTAGTTTGGTTTGCAGTTAATATTATAATCATTCCCAGTTACAGCCGGCCCACCATGGTACAAACCAAGGTTGTGTCCCAGCTCATGCATCAGCGTGCCTTGTTGTTCAGCGACGCTGTTGAAGAAGCCAGCTATTCCGAGGGATACTACACAATCATTGCCAAGTTGTTCGGCAACTCCAGAAGATGAAGTATCCTGATATTGCTTCGGAATAAATAGACAATAATGGAAAGCTTGCCATTGTGCCTTTCCGCGATCACTCGATACGCGCCCAGTCGAGCTGCCAAAATATGTGTTCTTTATTGTGTCATAATTAATGTATTGTGTACCTGTACCGTTATACCAAGCGGTAACACTATTATAACAATAGCTGTTTATCTTCTCACCGCCATTAGAGGCATAATAAATGTGTAACTTTATTCCCTTTGTGAGGTCGGGATTCGGGATGTTGCCGGTGTTGAAAGCATTCTTCAAGTTTGTGATAGCCGTTGAACTTGGCTTAAATGAGACATTATTCGGAGATGCACAGTATGCACTATTATCTACGTAATCGATTTCGACCAGCATATCCTTATGGTTGGGATTAGGATAGGGGTCATTGACGTAAGTAAATACATAATAATTGGCCGACCCGGAAGGGTACCAGATTTTGAGCCCCGCACCAGTCTCCCAGTTATTGCACAGGCCATCTTTGTCGAAGTCACCACCATAGTTGGCGCAATTAATCATTGCGACTGTTACTAGTGGAGGGTCTTTGTGTGGATTCGCGCCAACATTCTGTCCTCTTCCACCACTGTCAGGGTCGGAGGTCACGGATGGGTCTACGGTGAAAGAGGTGTGAATTAGCCCGGCGAAATCCGATGGAACCTGTGGGCAATTATCATCTTGCATTCCAACAATTGCGATCACATCGGTTGTCTGAGTAATATTTACTCTAACGTGTGACTGACCAAACAATTCCCGCTGACTAGTGTCGGTGATTTGATTAACGTCATAGCTGCCGTCGATGAAAGCTAATTGATACCCGGAAACAAACTTCCCGGTGTCCCTACCGACCTCAAAAAGAGGAATATCTGACCTTCCTCCGATGACGAAGTTATTATTTGAATGATCATAGGAACATAAAGTAACAGTCACCGCATCGAAATCATGCGGATTAGCGTTAGACGCGGGATCTATTAACTCAAGCGTCGCCGTGTCATTCGTTAGGTAGGCTGCTCTTCCATCAGGAATCACTGATGACAACCCCCTGTTTGCAAAAACCGCTGCAACAGCTACCGTGTCACGATAACTTGCAGTTATATTGATTGGCCATTCGTGGAAATCTGTCACGTGAAGTCCAGCCCTATCAAAAAGTTGTTCAACCGTACCGGTGAACTTGAATGTCCCTGAACCTTGCGGATCTTGAACTAGCGGGACGAGCGTTCCACCGAGAACACGGTGAGCTGCAAGACGAGCATCTTCTGTCACATTCGCGCCATGCACAGACCCGGGAGGTGCCGCGGGCCCCGCTTCTATTTGCACATCCACACTAAGCGGATTACTTCCATCAAAAACTGTCAGTGTGACAGCGTTCGAGGGGCCGCTTACTGCAGTATTATCGTCCCTTGTGTAAACGGTTTTGTCAAAATACGTTCTGACTACCGAAAGATTCGCTTCGTCTTGAACGCTCTCACTAGCAGCTGGCAACGGCCAGACGCACTGGCTTAGAGACGTCACACTTCTCTCGTATGTTGCGGTAAATGGTCCGGAGGAGGTGCTACCGACAACGAGGCTTAAACTCCCATTAAATACATTTGTGCTATATTCATCTCGCTCCAAAGGAACCTCCCTAGAAAAACCAGGACCGTTTACTGTCACCGTTACAAAAGGATTGAGTCCGTCATTTAGTTCGTGGACATTGCAATCGATGTGTGGATCTAGAACAGTAATGTATGCTCTGTCACCCACAGAATAGCTGGGTTTGTCAAACGTTACCGAAGGGTGTTGGCCTCCTCTAGGTTCAATTACGAAAATAATATCAGCGCGTGCCTCAGGGCCGCCTGCAGACGTTGCGTTGAAACTAATGCCATATGACTCTGGAAGGAGGTCATCCGGGATTTCTACATCTTGGATTGTAATCTGATAAACCGAAGAAGAGGAATTTGAAACGGTTATTCCAGCTGGAAGTTGACTCGTGCCCAAGTCGTAAAGCTGTTCTCCGTCAGTACTAACCCTAATGGTTTTGAGAGAAGCCTCTCCAGCTCGAATGTAATAAATATTGTTGTGAGCAGACAAACCATCAATTGAGATGCCTACGTCAGCATTTGCAGTCCGTAAAGAAATCTTTTGCCCAAGAAAGGGAATCGAACTGACAACACTGAAAATAAGCAAAAAAATAAGCAACGAAAAAGCTTTAAGCTTTAATGTTCGAGGCATATCGGTGCGCAGAGGATAGTTCCAGCAATTACTTATGCTTTTTCTTACCTGGGAAGCATCTTGCTATTTGTCATATTTTTTAGGTTTTCTCCACAATAACTGTAATTCTTAGTTCAATTTTCGTGATAGGAGTATGTCCCATGACAGCTTTACTTTAATAATTCTTCGATAATGATACTCCATGAGAACTAGGCTTGTAGGCTGGGTTTTTTCTCAAATTGGGACGTCTACAAGAGAATCGCGAAAGTATGTAACCAACCAGTTTCCTAATGAAGCTCTTGGAGCTATTCTTCTCAGCATATTCATCTCCACTTCTTTCCTCTCAGTACAAACACCGCCTGCATTTGCAGCTCTTACCGTGGGAGAACTGAAGAATATCAGCAACAACGATAGTAATTCTGGCAGTCCGGCTAGCGCGGTCTTGACGACAGGAACTATTTTAATCTCTTGGGCAGACGATGCTCCTGGGCAGCAGGACATTTTTCTTGCTAACAGTACAGACAACGGTCTAACGTTCGGAGAGCACATCAATATAAGCAATGATGGAGCACTTTCCAACCCGGCCAAAATTGCGGTCTCTGAAGACAAAGCATATGCAGTTTGGTCCGAGGACGATGGCGAAATATACTTCGTAGACGGGACAATAGGAAACGATAATACACTTACCTTTGGCGCACCTGTTAACTTGAGCAACAACCCGGCAGGCTTTTCGGATAGCCCGATAATTGCAGCAAAGGGCTCGAATGTCTATGTTGTCTGGCAAGATGACATTAATGGTTCAAGCATCCCTGATATCTTGTATACCAAAAGCAGTAATTTCGGCCAAAGTTTCAGTACTCCGCTGAATCTAAGTAACGATGAAGGGTTTTCACAATCCCCAAGGCTCGCTGTTTCACAGCTGGGTGATGTGTACGTGTCTTGGCAAGATGATTCTCCAAGCCCCGGAGCTGAACAGGCGATCTTTGTCAGAGCGAGCACCGATAATGGCACTAATTTCGGCGACCCTTCCTTGGTTAACAACCCTGCGGGGTTTGCTTACAATCCAAATATTGTCACTGTTGGAACCGATAATCTCTACCTGGTCTGGGGAGACGGTACTTCCAACTATGATGTTTTCTTTGCTAAAGGTACGATAAACAGCCTAGACAGCTCAGTAGCATTTGATACGCCTGTGAATATCAGTAATAACACCGGGTTTTCAACCGCTTCGCAATTAGCGATTTCTGGAAGTGGCATAATCTATGTTATATGGATAGATGACATCAACGGAAGTAATGACGTTTTTATTTCCAATAGCACGGATACGGGCCTCAGTTTTAGCGTACCGTTATCCCTAACCTCTGGCGCCGGCGCCAACTCACCACAATTGGCTATACTGCCCAGCAATCAGGAAGACCTTTTAGCTACGTGGGAGGATGGCAGCGTCGGAAATTCTGACATATTTGTGAGCGAAATCTTGGACACTGGTCATACGATTGGTGAACCTGTCAATCTGAGCAGCAATGACGGACTTTCCATATCTGCAAGTGTGGCGGCCTTTGGAAGCAGGTTCTATGTGGCTTGGCAAGATTCTTCGTCTGGCAATAATGAAGTCTTGTTCAGGTCGATTTCATTAAGTGAAGAAAACCCGATAATTATAATCGAGTCACCTGAATCTGGACTGAACACAAAGTGGGGAAAGCCGATAGAAGTATCTGGCACAACAAATGGCCAAAACACAGATTACATCTCGATCGATTGGGGAGATGGTTCTATACCCGCCGTAATCTCTGTAACCGGTGACACATGGGGTCCCGTCTCGCATTCGTATAATTCTTCACAAGTCGGTGCAAGAGAAGTCCAAGCGACGTTATATGACTCAGAAGGAAACCAAAAAGCTACAAGTGATCCGGTTGTTATCAATGTCCAAAAGCATGAAACTAGCATTACGATTGATACGATTCCTAATGTCGTAGTCGAAGGTGACAATTTAGTCGTGAACGGCACGTTAACGGATCTCGATAACAGTACTTCAATTCAGGGAGCTACCGTGACTTTTAATGGAACTGGGTCGTTGAACTTAGGGTCTGCTATCACTGATCCTGATGGACATTACTCGTCGGAGGGAGCTTCACCTAATTCAAGTAATACGCTTTGGACCGTTCAAGCAAATTTTGACGGAGATTCCTCCTTTGAGCCATCAACGAGTAGCATTGAGACTTTCGATACCGCCTCTTCGAATGCAACGCAGTTTGCCATCCCGGTGGGGGCTCCGTCTACTGTGCAGTTAACTGGGTTCAATGGCTCTATAACCTTTGACGCCATCGAGTCTGAAGGAACCATTTATGTCTCCAAATGTGACACACCCAATAGTGAAAGGTATATCTCTCTCGGCTTGTGCTTCGTCATTTCGGTCTCTGAGGATCTTCCCTCGTCCTCGTTTGCGCATGTCAAATTTTCTTTCAGTGATGCGATTATTCCTGTCGGCCATAACGCTGACGAGGTAGACATATTCCATGAGGGAGTAGGCAGATTTACTGATATTACTGAATCAAGGGATCTAGAACACATCACAGTAACCGGCAGGACAGCGAATTTCAGTCAGTTTGTAATTGGAATTGCAGAACACGAACAAGCCCCAGAAGGCGCAATAAGGGAACAGGTATTCGTTGGACAAAATGAACTTGAATTCAATAAACTTCAGCCCCAGACAATAACTTTCGATGATACCGAGTATTCAATTGGTAGTCGAGTAGCGATCACGGTACAAGATAATGCTGCCGACGAAGACGATTCTTCGATAGAAACCATACAATCGAACGTGACATCTAGTAGTGACGCTTTAGGGATTAAAGTGATCCTTACGGAAACCGGAGCTAATACGGGAGCATTTAGCGGTCATTTTAGAGTTGAGGAAACAGAATCCTCAGATGCTGATGATATCCTTCACGTCGGGTCTGGCGACACCATTACGTCATCATATTTCTCTCCGGCCAAGGCGCCATTTATAGTATCGATAGATGAAGTTGTCGAATCAGGATTGCTAGAACTAAACTCGTTTATCGTAGATCAGAGACCGGAAATCAATATTTATGATTTTGATGCCATAGGCGACGCATACGAATTTCATTTAGTCGATGCACAACTTGGACAAAACGCGAACATTAGCGTCGTGATGTCATATGTTAACGTTGACCTCAGGAATGATGAAATTATATCAACCGATCTCTTCAGATTGTTGCAATTTGATCCCACTAGTATTCCGTCCGGAAAACTTGGCTGGATAGACATAACAAAAATTGATCCAAGTTCCGGCCATTTGGCAATAAACACGGCTGAGAAGACAGTGACGGGAGTGACCTCCAGCACAGGCAATTTCACAATAGGTCACGATTTCAGGGTAGGAGAACCGGGGGGCGGTGGAGGCGGCTTGCCCAGACCCGGTACAGGTGTAGTCTTGGACGCAGTAGCAGGGCTAACCACCATGTCTGAGAATCGCCATACCGGCGGTGGCGGAGGGGGCGGTGGTGAGGCACGCTCGACATCAACTGCTCAGCTTGCTATCGGCAGTGATGTCGAAACAATTCTATTTGCAGGAACAAGCTCTATTACCTTTAATTTCGAAAATATCGAGCCTGGTAGCGGTCAATTGAAAATATCGGCGGAAGACTTCTCGAAGTTTACAAACATTTTTGACAGCATTATTACAGACCAGGGTGGCCAAAAAGGACTCGTTAATCTGGATGATTCCGCTTACTCAACAGCAGGAAAGATTTTCGACATCGATGCCTCGGCTGTAAAATTCAACGGCATGGTGAAGGTGACGATTCCCTACGATGAAAAAGTCGTGCTACTTTCAGGATCGGAATCCAACGTCAGGTTCCTACACTACGATTCAAAAGAAGGCCATTGGGAAGACGCCACTATCGCCTTCGATACTGAAAAGAATACAATTACGGGCATGATGGATACACTTTCGCCTGTTGTTGCAGCAGTAGTAAACGACGGGACATTTGGCAATACATACTTCAAGGCAAATCCACTCAGCAAAATAATAACTACAATAGAGCAAGATGGCATTATTAGTGTAAGACCAGATAACCCAGTGTTAATGCCGCTCATCCTTAAGAATATTCAGCGGACTGATCAGAACTACACACTGATACTCCAGATAACTGATAAAGACGACGTAGCTATTTACATCAACTGGCGAACAGGTTCTCTCATAGGAGGTCAAAGTGCAGAAGTTTCCAGAAGTTGGCTGGCTGGAGATGCGGGAGAGTACACGATCAAATTATTGTTATTAGACAGTTTCGATCATCCCTTGATAATTTCCAGTCCTGTCACATTAGAAATTAAGGTTGCCGATTGATTTAGGTATAGCTTGGAGTGTAGTTTGGCGTTGGAGGTCTACTTTCTAAGCTATCAATCAAATCTTCAATTTACGCATTGCTTCAACCAAGGTCATGTTTGAATCAAACTGGACATTCCGATCCTTCATACAAATTTCCGTAATAATTTGCTTTTCTATGATTTCGGCAGCTTTTCCAAATAAACGTTCTAGCGCTTCAACAAATTTTTCAGGCTTGTCGAGGATCTCGTCCCTCTTCAAGCCCTTTTCTTCAATATGACCAAAGAGAGCTTGCACATTATCGTGCCCAATGTAGCCCAACGCTTCTTCGATGATTTCTTGAGAATGTACACGTGCCTCAGGAAATCCCCTCAGAAAAGGCATTTCAGATTCCGCTTACACTTTGTTCGTTTAGCGTTTTCTTGAACAGGTTTGGATCCAGGTTTCTGATCTTTATCAAACCATTCAACAGATCATAGATTTGCACGTGGGTTGGTTGCCATGACTTTAGCCGCTCCACATCAACATTCAGTTGCTGCAACTGCTTGTACAAGTGTTCGTCCTCTACAACAGCTACCAACTGATCCAGCGAAAATGGCTTTGAGATTAGCTCGATAATGCGATTAAGATGCCTTAGAGAATCAAGTAAAGTCTCTTTCAGATATGCAGAAGCAAAGACTATCCTCTGACCTGGGACAGCGGTCAAGATTTTCCTTGCAGCCTCCATCCCGTCCATGATTGGCATCCTATAGTCCATTAATACTACATCAAATGGTGTGTAAACCTGTTGATCTTGTGAAGAATTGATTGGTTTCCTTCCCTGTCCAACGCGCTTCCATTCTTCCATATATACGTCAACACAACTCTGGCCATCTTTTGTGATCCTAACCTCGTGACCTCTGCTTTTGAGCACAATTCTGTAGCTCTCTACAATTTTTTCCTCGTCTTCTGCTATTAGGATACGCAGGTGTGTTGACATCGAATAAACAAGTAGGAACCGGTTATCTTTTAAGATGTGTATGTCGCGTTCTTTTCGACACTCGACTGGCAGGGTTCCTTTTGTGCAATCCTTCATGTGAATAGCAACATTCTTGTCTGTACCCTGACACACTGCTATTGATATAGCCGTTTTCCCCTCTTTGGGAATAGCGGTGGATGCCAATTGAATATTCTCATAGCAGAAGATGAACAAGTCATTGCAGACAGCTATAAACTATTTCTCGAATCAAGAAAGCATAAAGTGATCGTGTGCTCTGACGGTGAGCAATGCCTAAAGACCTTTGATGAACATGCCAACAGAATAGCCAAGCCTGGATCTGTCCAATCAAGCATCACCACGCATGAAGACTCTTCTAAAACAACAGCTTCTCCATTTGATTTGGTAATCTTGGATTATAGAATGCCAAAGAAGAATGGAGTTGAGGTAGCAGAACAAATACTGTCAAAGGTTCCAAATCAGAGA
>Ga0070697_100002003_pt1 | contig 15614 bp, 24 predicted proteins | sample KBSK1501metaG_FD_65475 | JGI IMG/M metagenome (GOLD analysis project Ga0070697, IMG submission 65475) | Corn, switchgrass and miscanthus rhizosphere microbial communities from Kellogg Biological Station, Michigan, USA - KBS K1-50-1 metaG | ecosystem: Host-associated > Plants > Roots >...
TCCAAGCCGCGGTCCGCAGCGCTTCAGAACTCGGGTCGAGAATATGGCTGGTCGGTGGCGCGATCCGGGACGTCTTGCTCGCCAGACCGGTCGCCGAGCACGATCTCGCGGTGTCGAACGACCCGGATCGAATGGCCCGAGCCTTGACCGTTGCCGGCTACGGAACCACGGTCCTTCTTTCCGACCAGAACCCCCGCGTCTATCGCGTGGCGGGCGCGCGAGACTTGGACATCGCCCAGATTGCCGGAGGGTCGATCGAGGCCGATCTGGCGCGACGCGACTTCACCGTCAACGCGATCGCCTGCACGCTGCCAGGCGGTGACCCGATCGACCCCTTCGGCGGAATCGCGGATCTCGCTGCCCGCCGGCTCCGCGCGGTCTCCGAAAAGAATCTTCTCGACGATCCCCTGCGCGTGCTTCGGGCGGCCCGGCTGATGGCAACGCACGGGCTCGAGCCGGATCGAGAGTTGACACGAGGCTCCCGGCGCGCCGCTTCGGCGCTGACCGGAGTCGCTGGAGAGAGGGTCCGCACAGAGCTCGTCAAGTTGCTGGCCTCTGAGCGGGTCGCCGGCTCGCTCGCCTGGCTTGCCTCCGCGCGAGCCCTTGCTCCTGTTCTGGCGTTCGACGCCGCTCGAGCCCGCCGGTTCTCCGGCAAGCACGGCCTCCTTCGACTGGATGAAGGATCGGTGCGCCGGACCCCTCCCTCCTCCCGAGTTCCCATTCGGCTGGCCCTGATCGCCGACCGCGCCGGTCTGTCCCCTGCCGAGGCGGGAGCCTGGCTGCGATCCCGCCGGTTCAGTCGAGGCGAGGCGGGAGAGGTCGCCGTGCTTCTCGAGCTCGCGTCGCGAGCCTCTCAGATCCGATCCAGGCGGGACGAATGGGAGTGGATCGCTGACGCCGGCCGCCGTCGAACGGACGCCGCCGCCCTCGTTTCGGTCCTGCGCCCGGGCCGGCGGCGGTTGGCGAATCGGCTCGCTCGGCCGCTGCCCCGCCGCCGCGTGCGTGTGCGCGGGGCGGACTTGCTGGCCTGGCTTGCCATCCCGCCCGGTCCGATCGTCGGACGGCTGCTGAGAGAAGTCGAGGTCGAAATCCTGCGGGGGGCGATCCGATCCAAGCGCGACGCCCGCCGCTGGCTCGTCCTGAGGCAGGCCGGCCGCCCGAAAGGGTCGAAATCTCGAGGGCCGAAGGCCTAAACGTCGAGCCTGGTTGAGGATTTCCGACTTCGACCTCAAACCTTTGATCTTCGAGCGGAGAATCCGCGGGCCGGCAGGCTATAATTTCGAACCCTTGACCCTCGCGGAATTACTCAAGTTCATGGCCAAGAAGGAGGCGTCCGACCTCCACTTGAAGCCCATGCGTCCTCCGCTCCTGCGGATCAAGGGAAAGCTCATCCCTTTGAATACAGAACCCTTGCAGCCCAAGGACCTGGAGTCGATGCTGCAGGAGATCTTGAATCCCGCCCAGCGCCAGAAGCTCGAACAGAACCAGTCGGTCGATTTGGGCTACGGCCTTCACGGGGTCGCACGCTTCCGAGCCAACGTCTTCGTTCAACGAGGCTCTCTGGCCGCGGTCTTTCGACGGATCCCCTTCAAGATTCCGGAGATCTCGGAGCTCGGCTTGCCCGAGGTTCTGGAGACATTCGTCCACATCCCGACCGGTCTCGTCCTGATCACCGGGCCCACCGGCTCGGGCAAATCGACGACGCTTGCCGCCATCATTCGATCGACGATCGAGAAACGCGCCGTCCACATCGTGACCATCGAAGACCCCATCGAGTACCTCTTCGCCGACGGAAAGGCCGCCGTCTCTCAACGGGAAATCGGAACCGACACGCCCGCTTTTCCCGAGGCCCTGAAGAACATGATGCGTCAGGACCCCGACGTGATCATGGTGGGTGAGATGCGTGACTGGCAGACGATCCAGACCGTCATCACCGCTGCAGAGACGGGTCACCTCGTCTTCTCGACGCTTCACACCAACAGCGCGGGCCAGTCGATCGACCGGATCATCGACACGTGTCCTCAGGGACAGCAGAATCAGCTGCGGGGACAGCTCGCGCTCGTCCTGCGCGCGATCGTGTCGATGCGTCTGATCGAAAAGTCCGACGGGTCCGGCATGGTGCCGGTCTGCGAGATCATGATCAACTCTCCCAAGATCGCCAAGCACGTCGAGCTCGGCGAGACGAAGGACATCCTCGAGGAGATCGAGTCCTCCGTCGGCTACTACCGGATGCAGACGATGAACCAGTCGCTCATCGCGCTGCTCGTCAACGGAAAGATCAACTACAGGAGAGCCATGGAGCTCTCGACCGATCCCGAGGATCTGTCCCTCAAGCTTCGCAAGCTCTTCCCACAGATCGAAGAAGACGACCGAGGAGGCCTCATGGCTTCAGACAACGACTTTTCCGCCATCACGCAGCTCATGGACGTCAAGAGGCTCTACGAGGAGCAGGAAGAGAAGTGGAAGCTGCGCATCACAGAAAAGGAAGAGGAGATCGCCCGCTACGGCGACGAGCTTCAGAGTCAGCGCCGGGCAGTGGAGGGCCGAACCCAGACGATCTCCGACCTCGAAGAGGAGATCCAGCGGCTCAAGAACGAGAACGACCGCGTCGCTCGCGAGTACCAGACGAAGATCATGCAGTTGAACGAGCGCATCAAGGAACTGAACCAGCGCGTCATGGTCACCGAGCAGACCGGCAAGGTCGCCCAGCAGAGTGGGGGCTTTTTTAAGAAATAAAGTGACTCGGTCCCGCGCAGCGCAGACCGAGTCATCCTGAGCGAAGCGAAGGATCTCGGAACTCGAACCAGGATAGATCCTTCGTCGCTCACGCTCCTCAGGATGACAGCGAGCGGTTCCACAGACCGAGTCACCCCGAGCGGAGCGAGGGATCCCAGACCTTTCGACGAGAGCAGATCCCTCGTCGCTACGCTCCTCGGGATGACAGCTTAGAGACCCGTCTCCCCGACACCGCCGACGCCACCACCGCTCCCACCACCGCCCCAGTGACATCCGCCCCCACGTCCTCCGCCTCCATCGAGCGCCCCGGAATCCAGGCCTGATGGGTCTCGTCCGCCATTGCCCAGACCGCCATCGCCCCTACGAGAGCCAGCACCCGACCGAGCGAGAAGCGAGACCTGCCCGGCCAGAGAACCGCCTGATACAGGAGAAAGGCCTCCACGCCGTAGAGGACGAAGTGAACGACCTTGTCGAAGTTGGGGATCGCGGAAACGATGGGAACGGTGGGAGGCTTCGGCCAGGAAGTCAGGGTGAGGAGGAAGAGGCCCCAACCGAGCGCCGCGCGGCGCGCACGACGCATCGGGTGATCGGGTGATCGGGTCATCGGATGATCGGAATCGACCAAGGTCGAGAGCGACCGAAAATCACCCGATCACCCGATCGTCAGATCACCCGATTCGCCCTAGTCGCCCCTCTTGGTGTGGCCGGTCCGACTCGGACCCTTTTTGGGCGCCGAGCTGGACGCCTTCCCCCTGGCCACTCTCTCGGCCCGCGAAGGCTTGCCCGGCTTGGAGGCGCCGGCCTTCCGGGCCGGCTTCCCCGTCTCGGAATCGGGTTCTTCCCCTTCCCCCGTCTCCGTCCGCTGTTTGCGAACGGTCTCGACGCGACCGCCCGCCGCGCGCCGAGCGCGTTGCGCGGCCGACTCCTTGCGAGGAGTCTTCTCCTTCGCTTCGAACTCGAAATCCACAAACTCCAGAATCGCGGCCTCGGCCGCGTCCCCCAGGCGGGGGCCGAGCCGGAGGATTCGCGTGTAGCCGCCGGGCCGATCGACGAAACGCGGCGCCAGTTTCTCGAAGACCTTTCGCACGGCCGTGCGATCGGGGATCCACCGCGCAACCTTGCGCCGCGAGGCAACGTCGTCACTCTTGGCGGCCGTGATGAGGCGCTCCGCCAGGGGCCGAAGCTCCTTGGCCTTCGTCAGCGTCGTCTGGATGCGCTCGTGCGTGAAGAAGGACGCGAGCTGGTTGGAGAACATCGCCAACCGATGTGAGGTCGTCCGCCGGAGCTTGCGCCCGGCCCGATTGTGCATCATGGGTTACTCGCTCTTGACGGCCATCGGCTCGAGCTCCATGCCGAGGGAAAGCCCCATCGGCCGGAGGATATCTTTGATCTCGTTCAAGGACTTTCGCCCGAAGTTCTTCGTCTCGAGCATGTCCTTTTCCGACTTCTGCACGAGATCCCGAATCGTCCGGATCCCGGCGTTCTTCAGGCAGTTCGCGCTGCGCACGGAAAGCTCCAGCTCGTCGACCGAGCGATTCAGATACTCGGCGAGGTTTTCCGGCAGCTGTCCTTCTCCCTCTCCCTCGAACGCCGTCTCGTGCTCCGCGTTGACGAAGATGGTCAAGTGATCGCGAAGCAGCGTCGCGGCCAGACCGACGGCGTCGGCCGGCAGCACGGTCCCGTTGGTCCAGACCTCCAGCACCAGACGGTCGTAGTCGGTCGCCTGGCCGATGCGAGCCGCCTCGACGTGATAGTTGACGCGCCGCACCGGAGAGTGGACCGAGTCGATCGGGATATAGCCGATCCCCATGTCCTCATCGAAATTCTTGTCCGCGGACACATAGCCGCGGCCGGTGTTGACACGCAGCTCCATTTGCAGTTTCGCGTTCTCAGAAAGAGTCGCGATCGGAGCCGAAGGATCGAGGATCTCGATGGAGGAGTCTCCCTGGAGATCCGCCGCGGTCACCTTCCCCTTGCGCTCGAGGTCGAGCGTCACGATCTTTTCGGCGGGTGTGTGCATCTTGATGGGAATCTGCTTCAAGTTGAGGATGATGTCCGTGACATCCTCCACCACGCCGGGGAGCGAGGAGAACTCGTGCAGAACCCCTTCGATCTTGACCGCCGTGATCGCCGCCCCTTCGATCGCCGACAGAAGCACCCGGCGCAGGGCATTGCCCACGGTGGTGCCGAAGCCGCGCTCGAAAGGCTGCGCATAGAACTTGCCGTACGTCGCCGTGAGCGTCTCGGTGTCGACCTCGAGGCGCTTCGGCTTCTGAAATCCCTTCCAAAGAGTCATGTTTTCCTCCGTGTCCCTTAGGTGGCCGGCGGGATCGCTGGGTCCCCGCCAAGCCCGTTACTTCGAGTAGAGCTCGACGATCAGCTGCTCCTGGATCGGCAGCTTGATCTCTTCCCGCTTCGGCAGCTCGACGACCGTTCCGGCAAAGTTCTCCGGAGACAGGTCGAGCCAGGCCGGGACGCCGCGCGCCCGGGCCGTTTCCACCGAAGCCTTGATCTGTTCATTGGCGCGGCTCTTGTCCTTGATCGCCACCACCTGGCCTTTGGTGAGCCGATAGGACGGGATCGTGACCTTTCGGCCGCTGACCGTCACGTGCCCGTGGCGCACGAGCTGGCGCGCCTGGGCCCGGGAGGCCGCGAAGCCGAGAGAGTACACCACGTTGTCCAGACGACACTCGAGCTCCTCGAGCAGGTTCGCGCCGGTAATACCCTTCCGGCGCTCCGCGCGGCCAAAGGCCAGGCGGAACTGGCGCTCGAGCAAGCCGTAAATGCGTTTGACCTTCTGCTTCTCGCGAAGCTGGATGCCATAGCCGAGAAGCTTGCTCCGCCGGCGGCCGTGCTGGCCGGGCGGGTAGTTTCGCCTCTCGATCGCGCACTTGTCCTTGAAGCAGCGATCCCCTTTCAGGAAGAGCTTCATGCCCTCCCGCCGGCAGAGCCGGCAAACCGATTCCGTATGACGAGCCACTAAAGAACCTCCTCGATCCCTCGTTTCTTTTACGTCCTTCCTCCCGCCCAGGATCGATAAGGCGGTTTACGGACGAGTTGTCAGTTCTCAGTTTTCAGTTCTCAGTTTTAAACTGATCACTGATAACTGATCACTGATAACTCCCTCTAGACTCTTCTCCTCTTCCTCGGCCGGCATCCGTTATGCGGAATCGGCGTCGTGTCCTTGATCGACTTGATGTCGAGCCCGTTGGCCTGCAGCGCGCGGATAGCGGACTCGCGGCCCGCTCCCGGTCCGGTCACCCGCACATCGACGGAACGGACGCCGTGCTCCTTGGCGTGCTCGGCACAGTTGGCCGCGGCGAGCTGGGCCGCGAACGGTGTCCCCTTGCGCGAGCCCTTGAACCCGATGCGGCCTGCCGACGACCAGGCCAGGACGCCCCCGTCCTGGTCCGCAATCGTGATGATCGTATTGTTGAAGGAGGCCTGCACCGTGGCGATCGCGTGCGGAATGTTCTTCTTTTCCTTCTTGCCGGTCCGCGCACGCTTGCCCTTTCCCTTGGCAGGTTTCTCAGGGACCGCAGCTGCTGCTGTTGCTTCTGCCATTCTTTTTCCTCAAGTCCTCAGTTTTCAGTTTTCAGTTCTCAGTTTTCAGTTTTTCAGTCCGGAACTGATGACTGATCACTGACAACTTCCTTACTTCTTCGTGGCCTTCTTCTTCCCGGCGATCGTCTGTTTGCGCGGACCCTTGCGTGTCCGAGCGTTCGTGTGCGTCCGCTGTCCGCGGACCGGAAGGTTGCGGCGGTGGCGCATCCCGCGGTAGCAACCGATGTCCATCAGCCGCTTGATGTCCATGGAGGTGTCTTTGCGCAGGTCGCCTTCCACCTTGACGTCATCGGTGATGACCTTGCGGATCCGGACGACCTCCTCCTCCGAAAGGTCCTTGACGCGGGTGTCGGGCCGCACGTCCGCCTTGTGGAGAATGAAGTTCGACTTGGGCCGACCGATTCCGTAGATGTAGGTCAGGCCGATTTCCACTCTCTTGTTCAGCGGCAGATCCACTCCAGCTATGCGTGCCATTTCAAATTCCTCTAGTTTTCAGTTCTCAGTTTTCAGTTTTCAGTTTTTGCCGGAGCCCGGAACTGACAACTGATCACTGAAAACTGATAACTCCTCATCCCTGCCTCTGTTTGTGCTTGGGAATGGAGCAGATCACCCGAACGACTCCCTTCCGATGCACGATCTTGCACTTCGCGCAGATTTTCTTGACCGATGCTCTGACTTTCATAAGTTCGCTCGCTTTGCTCGCTTCCAGTTCTCAGTTCTCAGTTTTCAGTTTGGAGTAACCAATAGCTGAAACTGAGAACTGATCACTGACCAACTGATAACTACTCTTTCTATTTGTACCGATAAATGATCCGTCCCCGCGTCAAATCGTAGGGGGACAGCTCGACTAAGACCTTGTCTCCCGGAAGAATGCGAATGAAGTTCTTGCGCATCTTCCCCGAAATGTGGGCGAGCACCTGATGTTTGTTCTCCAGCTCCACCTTGAACATCGCATTGGGCAACGGCTCGACGACGGTTGCCATCACCTCGATCGCCTCTTCCTTGGTCATCCCCGCACCGCCGCCACCGCGGGACGGTCCGCCGCCTGCGAGCCGAGGCGCCCGAGACCCAGGATCACCGCGCCCTGGGGTTGGATCGCCACGGTGTACTCGAAGTGAGCGGAGGCACTCCCGTCGCGCGTCCGCACCGTCCAGCCGTCCCGGTCCACGGAGACTTCCGCCCGGCCCAGGTTGAACATTGGTTCGATCGCGATCACCATTCCGCTCTTCAAGATCGCGCCGCGGCCGCCGGGTCCGTAGTTGGGAACCTGCGGCTCCTCGTGGAGCGCCGTCCCGACGCCGTGGCCGACGAAGTCCCGCACGACCCCATACCCGTGCGCAATGGCCGCGATTTCGATCGCGGCGCCGATGTCGGAGACGCGAGCCCCGGGGCGCGCGGAGGCAATGCCGATTTCGAGCGCCCGGCGAGTCACCGTGAGCAGCTCTGCCAGCTCTCCGCTGATCCGGCCGACCGGAAGCGTGCGCGCGGCGTCGCCGTAGTACCCGTCGATGATCGCTCCGCAGTCGATTCCGATCACATCCCCCTGTTTCAAAGATCTCTTGCCCGGGATCCCATGCACGACCTCGTCGTTGATCGACGTGCAGAGCGTCTTGGGATATCCCCGATATCCGACAAACGCCGGTTTGGCTCCTCGGCGGCGAATCTCCATCTCCGCAATCGCGTCGAGCTCCTCCGTCGTCACGCCCGGCTGGACCGCTCCCTCGACCACATCGAGGGTCTCCAGCACCACCCGGGACGCTTCCTCCAACCGCGCCAACTCGTCGGCGCTGCGCAGGGTGATCACGCGGCCCCCTGCGCGCTCTGTCTCAAGCGAAGCGCCCGGTCGATCTGCCGAGCGATCTCGTCGACGTCGCCGATTCCGTCCACGTCCGCGAGCAGTCCGCGCTCGCGATAGAAACCGATTACGGGTTCGGTCTTGGAGTGGTACACCTTGAGCCGCTCCAGGATCGTATCGGGGCGGTCGTCCGTGCGATGCTCCTCATTCGAGCGCCCGTGAAGGCGGTCCACGAGGACGGGCTCGGGAACCTCCAGGTTGATAACACTGGTCAAGCCGAGCCCATTTCCAGTCTCGGCCAGAAGCTGCTCCAAAGCCTTGGCCTGGTCCACCGTCCGAGGAAACCCGTCCAGGATGAAGCCGTCTCGCGCGTCCGCCTCCGAAAGGCGCTCTCGGATGAGCTGGATCATGAGGTCGTCGGGGACCAGCTCCCCCGCCTCCATGACCGCCTTGGCCTTGCCTCCCAAGGGGGTGCCCTCACGCACCGCCGCGCGCAGCATCTCCCCCGTCGAGATCACGGGAATCCCCAGGCGATGCGCGAGCATTCGCGTCTGGGTGCCCTTTCCGCTGCCGGGCGGCCCGAGAAAGAGGATTCGCATCACGCGGCACTCCCCATGGCTATGACCGGCGTCCTCGCACACGGCTCTTCTTCAAGAAACCGGTGTAGTGATGCTCGACCAGCTTGGACTCGACCTGCTGGACCGTGTCCATGGCCACGCCCACCACGATCAAGAGCGACGTGCCGCCGAAGTAGAAGTTGAACCCGAAGCCCTGACTGACCCAGGTGGGCAGAATGTTGTAGAGCGTCGGTCCGATCCAGGGAAGGTTCTGGACCTTGAAGCCCGACGACAGGAACTCCGGCAGCAGCGCGACGAAAGTCAGGTAGACCGCCCCCACGATCGTCAGACGCGAAAGAACGGTGTCGATGTAGTCGGCTGTCTTCTTTCCGGGCCGGATTCCCGGGATGAACCCGCCGTACTTGCGCATGTTGTCGGCGGTGTCGGTCGGATTGAAGACGATCGACGTGTAGAAATAGCAGAAGAAGAGAATCCCCATCGCGTAGAGCACGACGTAGAGAGGCTGACCTTGCTGGAGCGACGCGGCGACCTTTTTCATCCAGTCCGCGCCGATGAAGTTGGAGAAATAGTAGGGAATCTGAAGGATCGAGATCGCGAAGATGATCGGGATGACGCCGCCCGTATTGACCCGCAGGGGCAAATAGGTGTTCTGGCCGCCGTAGACGCGGCGTCCCACGACGCGCTTGGCGTACTGCACGGGAATGCGGCGTTGCGCCCGCTCGACGAACACGATCAACGCCACGATTCCGACCATGAAGACCAGCACGAGAATCAGCGTCAGGATCGAGAGGTTCCCTTGCCGGATTTGCTGGAAGAGGCCGGTCACGGCCGAAGGGAGACGGACCACGATTCCCGCGAAAATGATCAGCGAGATTCCATTGCCGATCCCGCGCTCGGTAATCTGCTCTCCCAACCACATGATGAAGATCGTTCCGGTCGTCAGCGTCAGCACCGTCATGAGCCGGAAACCCCAACCCGGATGAGGCACGAGGCGCGTGGCGCCCTGCTGCTGCTTCTCGAGCCACAACGCAATGCCCGACGATTGGATCAGCGAGAGCAGCACCGTGCCGTAGCGCGTGTACTGCGTGATCTTCTTGCGCCCCATCTCTCCTTCCTTCGAGAGCTTTTCGAGATAGGGCCAGACGACCGTCAGCAGCTGAAGGATGATCGACGCGGAGATGTAGGGCATGATCCCCAGCGCGAACACCGAGAGCCTCCGCAGCGCACCTCCTGAAAAGATGTCGAGGAAACCGAGCGGGCCCCCGGCCGAGGATCGGAAGAACTCGTGGAGAGCCGCCGGATCGACGCCGGGCGTCGGGATCAAGGCTCCCAAACGGTACACGGCGAGCACGAGAAACGTGAACAGGACCCGCTTGCGCAGGTCTGGCACGTTGAAGATGTTGACGAAGCTCTGAAGGGCGCTCAACGGGGAATCACCTCACAGCGTCCGCCCGCGGCTTCAATCTTCGACTGAGCGCCAGCCGAGAATTTGTGCGCCGAAACCTCGAGTGGTTTGCCGATCTGTCCGTCTCCGAGAATCTTCACCAGGCGGCTCCGGCGCGCCAGGCGATGGGAGGCGAGCACGTCGGGCGTGACCTTCGTGCCGGACTCGAAGCGATCGAGCGCCGAGAGGTTCACGACGTCGTATTCGACACGGAAAATGTTCGTGAAACCCCGCTTGGGGACGCGCCGGTGCAGCGGCATCTGTCCCCCTTCGAATCCCCGCATGTGATGGTATCCGCTGCGGGACTTCTGCCCCTTGCTGCCCCGCCCTGCCGTCTTCCCATGGCCGCTTCCCGGTCCTCGCCCCACGCGCTTCTTCGAATGGGTCGCGCCGAAAGCCGGACGCAGGTCGTGAATTCCCAGAGGAGCCGGGCCCGAGGCGGCCACTTGCGGTTTCGGCTGAGACGGGCGCGCTGCTTTGGGCGCTTTCGGGCGGCGTTCGGCCGCCGCCTTTTCCGGGACCCGAGTCGCCTCGCGGGCCGCCTTGGCCGGTTTCGCGGTCGCGCGCGGCTTTTTCTTGACGGGCGGCCGGGACGCCTTGGCGCCCGCCGGTCCCTTCTTCGTCTTTTTCTTGTCGACCATTTCTACCCTTCGATCTCGACCAGGTGCCGGACCTTGCGAACCATCCCGCGGATGGCCGGCGTGTCCTCGCGCGTGACACGCTGGCCGAGGCGGCGCAATCCCAGGCCTCGGACGGTGGCCTTGTGACTCTTCGGCGTGCAAATCGCGCTGCGAACCCAGTGGAGGGTCAGTAGCTTCTCGGCACCGCGGCTCTTTTTCGATTCGGTCATGACTCGGTTCCGGTCGCGGCCACGGCCGCCATCCCGCGCCGCCGGGACATCTCCTCGGCGTTGCGCAGCTGGCTCAAGCCGTCGAAGGTCGCCTTGATGACGTTGTGCGGGTTCGTCGTCCCGAGAGACTTGGTCAGAATGTCGGCCACACCGACAGACTCGAGCACCGCGCGAACCGGACCTCCCGCGATCACCCCTGTGCCCGGGGCGGCCGGCTTCAAGAGAACGCGCCCGGCGCCGTAACGGCCGAGGACCGCATGCGGAATCGTGGTCCCCTTGAGGCTGACCTGCCGCATGTTCTTCTTGGCCATCTCGATTCCTTTCTTGATGGCCATCGGAACTTCTTTCGCCTTTCCGGACCCATAGCCGACTCGTCCCTGGCCGTCTCCGACGACCACGAGCGCGGAGAAGGAAAAGTTCTTGCCGCCCTTGACGACCTTCGTCACGCGGTTGATGTGCACGACACGGTCGATCAACTCGCGCCCTTGGGCGTCGCGCTCTTTCTCCCTCTCGCGTGGCGCGCGCGAGCCGCCTCCCGGGCCTCGATTACTGCTCATGAATTCGTCCTCGGATCTCGTTTCGAGCCACGTTCATCCCCGTTCTTCCGACTGTCGACTGTTGACTGTCGACTCCTTCAAAACTCCAGACCGCCTTCGCGGGCCGCGTCGGCCAGCGCCTTGATCTTGCCGTGATAGATGTAGCCGCCCCGATCGAAAACGACCCGGGCAATCCCTTTTTCGCGGGCGCGGTCTGCCACGAGCTTGCCGACCCTCTTCGCGGTCGCGACATTGGCGGCGGCGGCTCCCTCTTTCTTCAGCCCTTCGTCGAGCGAAGAAGCATGGGCGAGGGTTTTGCCGCTCGCGTCGTCGATCAGCTGCGCGTAGATATGCCGGCCGCTCTTGAAGACGGCCAGCCTCGGGCGCGCGGAGCTGCCCCGAAGCTTTTCCCGAATCCGGACGCGCACGCGCCGGCGCGCCTCCACTCTCTCTTCTGTCTTCATGATTACTTGCCGCCCGCCTTTCCGACCTTGCGGCGGATGACCTCGTCCGCGTACTTGATCCCCTTGGCTTTGTAGGGATCGGGGACCCGCAGTTTTCGAATTTCCGCCGCCGTCTGCCCGACCTTCTGACGGTCGGCGCCCGAAACCGTCAGCTTTCCCGCCTTCGCGTCGAGGGCGATCGAGATTCCTTCCGGAATCGGAAATTGGATCGGATGCGAGTATCCGAGCGAAAAGACGACCGATTTCCCTTTGACCTCCGCGCGGTACCCGACGCCGACGATCTCGAGATCGCGAGTGAAGCCCTTGGTGACCCCGTTGACCGAGTTGGCGACGAGGCTGCGCAGGAGACCGTGAAACGCCCGTTGCTGCTTCTCATCGTTCTGACGGGCGATGCGGACCTCCCCACCCTCGACGGCGACCGAGAGGCCCGGCGGAATTCGGTTGGCCAGCTCCCCCTTGGGGCCCTTGACCCGAACAAAATCTCCGTCGGCCCGCACCTCGACCCCGCTGGGGATGGCAACCGGCATTTTTCCAATACGTGACACGGTCTTGTCTCCTACCAGACGTTGCAGAGGATCTCGCCGCCCAGGCGTTGCTCGCGCGCTTGACGGCCGGTGACGATCCCCTTCGACGTCGACACGATCGACATTCCTAGCCCGTCGAGCACCTGCGGAATCTCGGCGGCCCCCGCATAGACGCGCCGGCCCGGGCGTGAAACCCGCTCGAGCCCGTTGACGATCGGCTCTCCGTCCGAATCGTATTTCAAAGAGACGCGCAGCCGCTGTCTTCCCTTTTCTTCCACGCGCCGGTACGGACCGATGTAACCCTCCTCGGCGAGCACCCGAAGGACGTTCTCCTTGACGCGCGAGGCCGGAATGTCGACGCGCTCGTGCCCCGCCGTCATGGCGTTACGCAAACGGTTGAGAAGATCCGTAATCGGATCGCCGGTAACGATGCTGCTTTCTCTCTCCATGTTCCCCTCCTACCAGGACGCTTTGATAACGCCCGGCAGGTAACCGGCGTTGGCGTTCGACCGGAAACAGATGCGGCAGAGCTGAAACTTTCGCAACACGCTGCGGGCGCGCCCGCAGACCCGGCACCGCCGCACACGACGCGTCGAAAACTTCGGTTTCCGATTCGCTTTGATGATCATCGCCCGTCTCGCCATACTGCAAAACCCCTTTTCAGCGTCCGAACGGCATTCCGAGCGCTTGGAGCAACGCCCGCGCCCGGTCATCCCGGCCCGCGGTCGTCACGATGGTCACGTTCAAACCTTTGGACTTGTCGGTCCTCGAATAATCGATCTCGGGAAAAATGAAGTGATCTCGAATTCCGAGCGTGTAGTTTCCCCGGCCGTCGAACGCCTTCGTCGACACCCCGCGGAAATCGCGCACGCGCGGCAGCGCGATATTGATGAGCCGATCGAGGAACTCGAACATGCGATCGCCCCGCAGCGTCACGCGAGCGCCGATCGGCATCCCGGCGCGCAGCTTGTAGGTCGCGATGGCCTTCTTGGCTTTGGTGACGACGGCCCTCTGCCCGGCGATGGCCGAGAGCTCGTCGACCGCTCCATCAATGATCTTGGGGTTGGCGACAGCCTCGCCCAGACCCATGTTCAGGACCACCTTTTCCACCCGAGGCACGGCCATGGCATTGTCGATGCCGAGATCCTTGCGCAGGGCCGGCGCGACTTCCTTCGTGTACTGCTCTCTCAATCTGGCTGTCATCTGCTTTCAGTTCTCAGTTCTCAGTTTTCAGTTTTCAGTTGTCAGTTGCCCGCCGTCAGGCCAGCGCCGCTCCGCTCTTTTTCGCAAAACGTTCGGGCTTTCCTTCCTTGTCCCGGCGTCGGCCGATGCGGGTTCGCGTGTTGCGGTCCGGATCGACCAGCATCAGGTTCGAGATGTGAATCGGCGCCTCTTTCTCCGAGATCCCCCCGGCGATGTTCTTGGAGGGGTTCGGCCGCGTGTGGCGCTTGATCAGATTGACGCGCTCCACGATCGCCCGTCCCTTCGCCGGCAGGATCCTCAGGATCTTGCCCTGTCGGCCCCGGTCCTTCCCGGAGATGACGATCACGAGGTCGTTCTTCTTGAGCTTCGTCTTGTTCTTCATCACAGCACTTCGGGAGCGAGCGAAATGATTTTCATGAACTTCTTCTCGCGCAGCTCACGGGCGACCGGGCCGAAAACGCGCGTGCCGACCGGCTCCCCCTCGTTGGAAATGAGCACGGCGGCGTTGTCGTCGAATCGAATGTAGGATCCGTCGCGCCGCCGGTGGTTGCGACGCGTTCGAACGATCACCGCCCGAACGACCCGTTTCCCATGCTTCTCGACAAAGGGTGAGTCCGGAGCCGCCTCTTTGACCGAAGCCGTGATCACGTCTCCGAGACCCGCATAACGGCCGGCCGAGCCGCCGCGCATCCGGATGCAGGCGATCCGCCGCGCGCCGGAGTTGTCGGCGACCTCGAGAATGGTTCCCATCTGGATCATGTCGCGGCTCCGTCGCGCTCAACCGTCGTGCTCATTACCCTTCCGCCTTCACGAGGATTTCCCTCAACCGCCATCTCTTGAGCTTCGACAGCGGGCGGGTCTCTTCGATCCGCACGCGGTCCCCGACCTTCGCGGTTCGTTCCTCGTCGTGGGCGTGGAAACGGCTGGTTCGCTTGATCGTTCGGTTGTAGCGAGCCTCCTGAACGCGCCGCTCCACTTCGACGATGATCGTCTTGGTCATCTTGTCCGAGACCACACGGCCCACCTTCGTCTGTCGAGGACGAGCCGCGGCCGCCTCCTTCGGTTGCTCCATCAGCGTTTCTCCGCGAGCTCGAGCGCCCGCTGATAAGTCTTCACTCGGGCCATGTCCCGTCGCAGCACCTTCAGGCGGCTGGGATTCTCCAGCTGGCCCGTCGCCTTCTGAAGCCGCAGCTTCCAGGCCGCCTCTTTGAGCCCCTTCAGCTTTTCGGCGAGCTCCGGCTCCCCCTGCTGAGCCAACGTCTCGCGTTCCTTTTTCTTCATCGGAACTCCACCTCGGATTGGCGCGTCACGAAGCGCGTTTTCAGTCCGATCTTGTCCGCGGCCAGAGAGAGCGCCTCCCGAGCCGTCGCCAGATCGACCCCCTCCATCTCATAAAGAATCCGCCCCGGCTTGACCACGGCGACCCAGCCCTCCGGCGCGCCTTTGCCTTTGCCCATGCGCGTTTCAGCGGGCTTCTTCGTGTAGGGCTTGTCGGGAAAGATACGGATCCAGATCTTTCCGCCGCGCTTGACCGCGCGAGTCATCGCAATGCGCGCCGCCTCGATCTGGCGGGCGGTGATCCAGCCGGGCTCCAGGATCTGGAGGCCCATGTCGCCGAACGCCAGGTTCGATCCGCGGGTTGCCTTTCCCCGCATCCGCCCGCGTTGCTGCTTGCGGTATTTGACTTTCGAGGGCATCAACATTGGTCGTTCTCAGTTTTCAGTTTTCAGTTTTCAGTTCTCATCGCTGTCAGCACAAACTGACAACTGATAGCTGACAACTGACAACTCGTCACGCAGTCTTCCTTCTGTTCTTCGCCTTGTGCTGTTCGCCGCGATAGATCCAGGTCTTCACGCCGATCTTTCCGTAGGTCGTGTTGGCTTCGGCGAATCCGTAGTCGATGTCCGCCTTCAGCGTGTG
>Ga0070697_100002004_pt1 | contig 15613 bp, 15 predicted proteins | sample KBSK1501metaG_FD_65475 | JGI IMG/M metagenome (GOLD analysis project Ga0070697, IMG submission 65475) | Corn, switchgrass and miscanthus rhizosphere microbial communities from Kellogg Biological Station, Michigan, USA - KBS K1-50-1 metaG | ecosystem: Host-associated > Plants > Roots >...
AGGCGGACGCGGCGCGGTCCGCGAAGTAATTGAAATCATTCTAAAATCACAAGGCCGCTGGCATGATTTGGTCGAGGACTACTTGAAGTAAAAGTTTTCATCCTTCATACTTCCGCCTGCATCCTTGCTCACGAGCGGGCGTAACTCAATGGTAGAGTGTCAGCTTCCCAAGCTGAAAGTTGCGAGTTCGATCCTCGTCGCCCGCTCCAACTTTCAACGAAAAACCATCTAAGCCGGTTGGTGCCGGCCTATCAAATGGAGGCGTAACCGTGGAACCTCATGTCTTCGTTGTCATGCCCTTCGGAGTCAAAGAAGCGCAAGCGGCTGTTCCGGCCACTGATGGTGTGCCCGCGAAAGCGGCAATCAACATCAGTTTTGACGAAGTTTATGAACTGCTGCTTGGCCCGGCTCTGACTAAAGCGGGCAATGTCGCGTTTCGGGCCGACAAAGAACCAGGTGCGGGAGACATCCGCACGGATATGTATTTTGAGCTGGTCACCGCCGACGCTGTACTCGCCGACATTTCTATTTTGAACCCAAACGTCTTTTACGAGCTTGGGGTGCGGCACGGTGTGGCGCCACGGGGCGTATTCATGGTTCACGGCGGATGGTCGAAGAGACCTTTTGATGTGGCGCCGGATCGGACCTTCGATTACGACGGAAAGCTCTTTCTCTCTAAACAAGCTGAACGCGACGAAACCTGGCAGAAGCAACTCGACGCGGAGGTCGAGCGGCTGGCGAACGTTTTGCGAGGCGCTTTTGCAGTTGATAACCAAACCATCGGAAGCCCGGTCTACAAGGAGCTGGTAGGTTTGGTGCAGGTAGACTGGAGCAACATTCAAACGGCACGGGCGAAATACTTCGGCGACGTTTTTAGAGACTGGAAAGAGCGCGTCGAGGTTGCAAAGTTGAACGGCTGGCCCGGGGACATTTTGACACTGGCGGATGATGCACCGACGCGGTTCCACTGCAAGAACCTTCTCTGGGAAGCAGCCTCCGCGTTGATTAGCATGCAACGCTTTGATGTCGCCAAATCCGTGCTCGAAGATCTGCTTGCGGTTGCCCCGGACCATCGCCAGGGACTAACGCAATACGGACTCGTACTGGGGCGCCTCGGCGAAGTCAACCATGCCAAGGTGCACATGTTGAGCGTTGCCGATCGATTCAAAGGCGACACAGAGGCGCATGGAATTCTGGGCCGTGTTTATAAAGATCTCTGGCGTCTTGAATGGCGGGATCTTGAAACTCTCGAGGAACGCCAGCAGCAAGCCGTCCTAACGTCCCGCCAATTAGTCAGTGCAATTCAGAGTTACGATCTCGCGACCCGCAAGCATTTCGATTACTACAACGGGATTAACGTGGTCTCATTCCTCAAGCTTCTCGAACACCTGAAGGACGCCACGGGCAAAAACCCGGTAGACCCTAAAATCAACGACCTGCGAAGTCTGATTTACCTGGTGCGTTTTGCCAGCCAGAACACACTTGATTGTTGCGTTCAAGGCTCGGCGGACGGAGTTTGGGCAGCGGCTGCGCTGGCGGAGCTGGCACTTGTAACAGGCGATGGCGAAAAGGCGCGCGAACTTTACGACCAGGCTGCCTATGGGACGAATGACTATTTTCAAGTCAACTCCATGTTAGAACAGATACTCCTTTTTGAAAGTCTCGGTTTTCAGCCGGATGCAGTGCTGTCTGTAAAGGGGGACCTTGAGCAGAGATGCAGGAATCTCGAAAAGAAAATCGGTGGGCTAAAGAAATCTGAGCCGCGCTTTCAAAAAGTAGTCCTGGCTAGCGGGCACATGATTGACCTACCGGACCGGGTTGCGAAAGGTCTCGGTGAGCGCTTTCCGCCGGGTAAAGAGAAGCTGGTTAGCGACTGCATTGCTAAGCAACTGGATCTCTGGGGAGTAGGCGCGCACGACCTGGCAATCTGCGGCGGGGCGCGCGGTACAGATATTCTCTTTGCCGAACTCTGTGCCAAACGCCGAGCTGAGGTATGGTTATTTCTAGCACTCCCTGAGGCCGAGTTTCTGGAAGCATCCGTCAGGCTTGCGGATAGTAATTGGGAGGATCGATTTTTCAAACTACGAAATCAGCAGGGCGTAAAGATGTTCCTACAGAGCGAACGGCTAAAGTCACCGCCGCGGCCGGAAATGGTATTTTCTCGCAACAATCTCTGGATGCTTAACACTGCACGCGTTGAGGCTAACGACCCAAACAATCTGTACACGCTTCTGGTGTGGGATGAAAAACCCACCGGTGATGGGCCAGGCGGGACGTCTGACTTTGCGATGCGCGTAAAGAAACTGAGCGGGCATCGGGCCATCATCAACCCAACAAAGTTGGAAATTCCGTCGGACCTTCCAAATTCGTCTCACCAGGAGGAGCAATAGCATGTCCGTCAAAGATAAAAAAGACAAAGCGGGTCCGCGTAAGTTGTTGGCAATGGACGGTGGTGGTATCCGCGGCGTTATGACGCTCGAAGTCCTGGAGAAGATCGAAAGCGAATTGCAGAAAAGATTTGGAAGGGGTGACGACTTCGTACTCGCCGATTACTTCGACTACGTTGCCGGCACCAGCACCGGCGCGATCATCGCAACCTGTCTGTCGCTGGGTATGCGCATTGACTCGATTCGCAAGTTCTACGTCGAGAGTGGGCCGGCGATGTTTGATAAGACGAACCTATTGCGCCGATACTTCCGCAACAAGTTTCACGACGAAAAACTTGCGGCAAAACTTCGCGAGGTTATAAGCCAACAGGCTAAGGCGCAGGGCATTGCTCCGAAACCCGGCGAAACTGAGGTCACCCTTGGCACCGACGCGCTTAGGACATATTTGACGCTCGTGCTGCGTAACGCTACCACCGACTCACCGTGGCCTATCTCGAACAATCCCGACGCCAAGTACAACGATTGTACTCGTCCCGACTGCAACTTGAATCTTCCGCTCTGGCAACTTGTTCGGGCGAGTACAGCGGCCCCGACCTACTTCCCGCCCGAAGTCGTTAACATTGGCGAGCACGAATTCATTTTTGTGGACGGCGGCGTCACCATGTACAACAATCCGGCGTTTCAACTGTTCCTGATGGCGACAGTGAAAGCCTTCAACCTTGGCTGGCCGACCGGTGAAGAACAAATGCTACTCGTCTCTATTGGCACAGGCGCGGCGGCTGACGCCAACAAGGACCTCACGCCAGAGCAGATGAACCTTATCTACAATGCTAGTTCTTTGCCATCGGCATTCATGTTCGCAGCTGCCAACGAGCAAGACTTTCTCTGCCGCGTTTTTGGTAAATGCCTGCATGGCAGCATGCTCGACAGAGAAGTATGGGACATGCGGGGGCCCAACGGGCAGGGTCCCGTGACCCCGAAGCTCTTTACATATATGCGCTACAATGCCGACGTGACGCGCGAGGGTTTGGACGCTTTGGGATTGCAGCACATCGAACCCCGCAACGTGCAACAAATGGATTCGGTTGCCCACATCAGCGAGCTACAGGAAGTCGGACGCGCAGTTGCCAAACAGGTTAATATCGACCACTTTGCTGGCTTCTTGCAGTAGAGCTGCTAGCAGTCAGGGTTAGGGCGACGCAGTTCTGTTCTAATTTCGCCCCTCACTTCTCAACCGCATGTCAACAGATCTGAATAAGACCATCCAGGGGCTTTGGATCGGGCCCGAACTTTCCCTGATGGAGCAGCTGTCCATCTCCTCATTCCTGCAAAACGGTCACGACTACCATCTCTATGTTTACGATGAAGTGAAGAACATCCCGGCCGGGACCGTCTTCAGGAATGCGAACGAGATATTACCCGCGGCGCGGATCTTTCAATACAAGCACCGGCCCAGCTACGCCGGCTTTTCAAATTACTTCCGTTACAAGCTTTTGCTGGAACGAGGGGGCTGGTGGGCAGACACCGATACCGTCTGCCTCAAAGCGTTTGATTTCCCCGATGAGTATGTTTTCTCAAGCCAGATTAATCATCGGGGCGTCGAGGTTGTCGTCTCTGGGATAATCAAATGAAACGATATAAGAAGAATTCGCGCGTCTTTTGCCCGGTCGACTATGAGAAGTGGCAGACAGTCCTGCAGCCGGATGTCGGGTTACCGTTTGACGACGGCATCTATGCGATTCATCTGTGGAATGAAATGTGGCGGCTCGCGGGTCAGGACAAAAACGCGCAGTATCACGAGCGTTGTCTCTACGAAAAACTCAAAGAACTTACTTGCCAGCCGCTGCTGCCGTGTCCAGTCTCCCCAAGCTCTAATAATATTCCCATGCGTTCTGGCTTCATCTACAATGACGCCGTAGCAATTGGGTTTTGAGAACTTACCTAGCGGTCGTTATTACACGCGCCGTGCTCGCATCTACCCGGGTGACGCAGCTTATCGGCGTTGGGGGACAGACTATGAAGACTATCTTGCTCTTGACGCTTCTGTTCATGGCCATTCCCCAGGGCCAGAGTGGCGTTGTGGCTCCGGCAATTTCCAGCGAGGGCTCGCCGGTCACCGTCCTCAGTATCAAGTGGTTCAAAGATCGCCAAACAATCGAGCAGACATCTACCAGCGGTCCAGCCGCGGCGATGATACCGCAGAACAAAATCTTCGAACGAAATCGCCGGGCCAACACTTCTCCGGGAGAGAGGGATCCCAATCTCGATACAATTGATGGGCGCAGCGCGGCGCTGGAAAAGGCCGTGCAGGATTCGCGCGCGCCTAAGCCGGTCGATGGCTTCGCCTACAGAGCCAAGGTTCGCAATACCACTGCCAGGCCGATTGAGATCATCTTTTGGGAATATCAATTCAAAGAGTCTGCCGGGGCCACGCCGTTATTGCGTCGCCAGTTTCTGTGCGCCGTTGCGGTTAAGTCTGGCAAGGACAAGGAGCTCCAGGCGTTTAGCTTGTTGGGTCCGCAGGATGTGGTCAGCGTAAACATCCTGACACAGAAGTCGGGTAGTTCGGGAGCAGAGCAGGCCGTAATTAATCGCGTAGAATTTGCGGACGGATCAATCTGGCAGCGGAAAGACTGGAGCCTGGGTGAAGTGCGTTTAAGCTATGCACGCGCTATCGCGACGCCCTGGGGAACAGAGATGTGCCGGGGCCTGTGATAAAGGGAAAGAGGGGAAGAGGGGAAGAGGGGAAGAGGGGAAAAGGGGAAAAGGGTCAACGGGGCACGGGCACTCAAATGTTTCCCCATTTCCCTCTTCCCCGTTTACCCTTTTCCCCTCTTCTTCTTTTCTCATCCGCTAATCAGGTCTGATATTCAAAGCGCGCGACGTCCGACTCACCGAGAATAACCGTATCGCCGGAATTCAAGACTGCTTCCGTGACGCGCTCAGATTTTGGATCGTTTACAAAAGTTCCGTTGCGAGAATCCTGATCGACGATCTTAACCCGCCCATCCTTTACTCCGATCCAGAGATGACGTTTGGATATTCGCGGATCAGGCACGACGATTTGTGCAAGACTGCTCTCGCGACCGATGTATGTACCTTCCGGCTCGACCACAAATTGCTCGCCAGCCAGAACACCCGAAACAAATTTTATGTAACCATAGCTAATTGTTACTGTGTTCTCTCGCGTGATGGCCACGGTTCGTGAAGGATCGAAATCAGCAGGGAGCGGCGCCGGAGGGGCTTCAGCAACATCGGCCCTTATCTCTTCCATCGGTGTCGCCGATTCGTATGCCGGTGGCGGCGCGTCAACCGCAACGGCGGCTTCCGGCATCGCGGCCGCTGCTTCTTGATAGCCAGCAGCAGGCTCGCCGGGAGGAAGCTCGCCTGGCAGCACAGTCGGAGCGGCGGCGGCTTGCGCCTTCTTTCGCTTCCGCATAATGAAGAAGATCACCAGACCGATTACGACAATTGCCACTACAAAAAACAGCAGTACTAAAACAACCCCGATAATAATCCACATAGAAGAGTCGTCTTGAAATGCGAAAAGTATGGGATTCTGGCTCATTGAGTGATTGCTCCTTGGCAGTGATTAGCGATCTTCGTTACAGCCTTTGAAGTTTAGCCTAAAAACGCGCCCGCAGTTGATAAATTTCAACCCGAAAGAGTGCTCTCCAATTATTAAGTAGACCGTGCTTCTAGTGGAATTCCGAGGGAAAGTCAATGCGAAGCGGTTTCGTACGGTAACTGAACGTCACCAGACTCTCGGCGTATGCTTTTATCAGTTCTCTGGCGCCAACTCTCAATACGAGTTGAAAACCCCGGTTGGCACGTAGCAATCTAGAAGTCAGACCGTGACTTTGCACGAAAGGTACATAGACAAGGAAATGGGAATGTCTTTCAGAGAGCGGACAAATTCAGAACCGGGAGCGGTAGCGACCGGGTCATGGACTCAACGTAAAGCGACGCGCGGCGTAAAAAGTCTAGCAAGACAAAAGGCTAGGTGAGTGTTCGACCCGGTCGCTACCGCTCCCGGTTCTGTATTTGTCGACCCACGAATGAACGCTTGTATGGCCCCGGGCGTCGTAACAGAGCATGGCCCTGCGGACTTCTTGTGAAAGCGTCACGCCTTAGTTGGACATACATTAAACGCATTACACCAGGGCGGCGCTCGCAGGGCCGCCCTTTGCGCGTGTCAGATGTTATACTGCTGGCTGCATTAGAAGCTCTCGGTTTCAGGAGCCAGTTATGGCCGACACAACGCGGTTCACAATTATTTGTCCCTGCTGCGAAGCAACGCTAACCATCGATTCCCACACCGGCACTATTCTTTCCCATGAGGAGAAGACCAGGCCGCTGGCTTCGTTCGATGAAATGGTCAAGGGACTTGATAAGCAGAAGCAGGTGCGCGAGCAAATTTTTTCTCAGGAGCTGAGTTCGATGAAGGACCGCGATCGCATTCTGGAAGAGAAATTCCAGGAGGCGATGAAGCGCGCGGAAAAGGACAAAGACAAACCCTACCGGAACCCATTGGACCTCGATTGAAAATCCATTACGCGATTGAAACCAAAAGCCGCATCCCGCCGTACAGATCTGCAAGCAACCACAGCCATTAATGGGTGATCGTTTCGAATAGAGAACCGTTCTCGACGATTCAAGAATCGGAGTAACTTATGAAGCAGCGAAAACTCGGAGCCTTGTTAGCACTAGTCGTCGCGCTAATGAGCTTGTCGATCTGCGCCAGCAATTCACTCGCCCAGGTTTCCATGCCGCGCATTAATTTTCAGCAGAAGATACTGCCGAATGGCATGCGTATCTTGAGCGCCGTGGATCATTCAAGTCCCACCGTCGCAATTCAAGTGTGGTATCACGTAGGCTCGAAAGATGACCCGGCCGGCCGCAGCGGCTTCGCGCATTTGTTTGAACACATAATGTTCAAGGCGACGAAGAATATGAAGTCCGAAATGATGGATCGCCTGACGGAAGATGTGGGCGGCTTCAATAATGCGTTCACGAATCCGGACGTTACCGTTTACTACGAAGTTGTTCCTTCGAATTACCTGGAGACACTGTTGTGGGCCGAGGCAGACCGACTCTCAGGGCTGACCGTCGACGAACCCAACTTCAAATCTGAACGTAGCGTAGTGCAGGAAGAATATCGCCAGAGCTACCTGGCGCCACCATATGGCATGCTTGACTACCTAATCGAGCAACAGTCGTTCACGACACATCCATATAAGCGACCGACCATCGGGAGCATCGAAGATCTGGATGCTGCTTCACTCGAAAACGTGCGCGCCTTTCACCAGACTTTCTATCGCCCTGACAATGCCACGCTGGCAGTTGTTGGCGATTTCGATCCGAAACAATTGGACGACTGGGTCGCAAAGTATTTGGCTCCGATTCCGAAGCCGGCGATACCGCTGCCACGCGTTGACGTAAAAGAGCCGGAGCGTACGGCGGAGAGGCGGATCACCCACCACGCTGCAAATGTGCCACTACCGGCGATCGCTTTAACCTTCCTTACGCCTTCGGAAAAGAGTTCCGACTCGGAGCCGCTCCAGGTGGCGGCGACGATTCTTGGAGAGGGGGATTCGTCTCGGCTGTATAAGTCGTTGATCTATGAACAGCAAATTGCACAAAGCGCCGACGCCGTAACGGATCTGCGGGAAGACGCCGGCGTTTTCTATTTCAATGTTGTGTTGGCGAGCGAGAAGAAGCCAGAAGATGTCGAGCGCGCGCTGTTGGCTGAAATCAAGAAGATTCAGGACGCGCCGGTGAGTGCAGCAGAGCTTAATAAGGCAAAGAATCAACTGGTGACGAATGAACTGCGACAACGCGAAACCAGCAATGGCAAGGCGCTGGCGCTGGGCGAGGCTACGGTTTTGCTTGGCGATCCGAATCGTGTCAATACTGATCTGGCGAGACTCCAGGCTGTTAGTGCCGCTGATGTGCAGCGGGTTATGAAGAAGTATTTCACAGCCCACAATCGGCTGGTGATTTATTACCTGCCGGAAGCAGGGCCAACGGCGCAGATGAGGAAGGGAGCCAGGTAAAATGAAAAAATTCAAACTTCCTTCGCGCACTTCGGCGCTCGCAGGATTTGGCTTGGTCTTATGTGCCTTGTGCTTGTCGCCATCAGCCGTTGTCCAGGCGCAAACTCCACAGGCCACCCCGCCGCCTCCCGCGCAGCCGCGTTCAGTTCAATTTCCTAAACCTGTTGAGAAGACACTGCCCAATGGACTGCGCGTTATCGTTATTGATCGGCCCGGCACTCCGCTAGTCACAGCGCAACTGGTAATCAAGAATGGCGGTGAAGTTGATCCACCGGAACTTGCCGGCCTCGGCAACATGCTGGCGGATCTGGTTACCAAGGGAACAGAGAAACGCAGCGCCACGCAGATTGCGGAAGAGGTCGAAGCGCTCGGTGGAACGCTCTACTCATCGGCCCGCTGGGACTCGTCCCGCATCGGTGTTGATGTGATGTCGCCGAAAATCGGACCGGCCATAGACATACTCGCCGACGTCGTGCGCCGGCCGACGTTCAAAGCTGACGAGATCGATCGGCTACGGCAGCAAACGCTTGATGATCTGACCGTAGAGTTAGGCGAGCCCGGTTCGATCGCGCGTTATGTTGCGAGCCGTGTGATTTTTGGTGATGCCCCATACGGTCAGCCACTCGCCGGCACCACTGAATCAATAACGCGAATTAGCCGCGACGACTTTCTGAAGTATCACCAACGATGGTATCGACCGGATAACGCGATCCTGGTATTAGGCGGAGATATCAGAGCCCGTAACGCCTTTCTCCTCGCGCAACGATATTTTGGCGATTGGAAAAAACCGGCGGTAGCGCTGCCGGCGTTACCGGCGCCCAAAGCTGTCGCTGCCGGCGGACCGCGCGTCGTTGTAGTTGATAAGCCGGATGCCGGACAGGCTGCTGTTCTCGTGGCGAGAACCGGTATCGAACGATCCAATCCCGACTATTATCGTGGCCTGGTTACCAACTCGGTTCTTAGCGGCTACTCGGGTCGTTTGAACCAGGAGATTCGCATCAAGCGCGGCCTTAGTTACGGCGCCGGCAGTCAACTCGATACTCGCCGCAACGTAGGACCATTTGTGGCTTCTGCGCAAACCAAGAACCCGTCAGCTGCGCAGGTGGTCGACTTGCTGTTGGTCGAGGTCGGCCGGCTGGCCACTGAACCTGTCCCGGACATTGAGTTGAATCCGCGCAAGGCAGTGGTGGTCGGAAATTTCGCGCGGGGGTTGGAGACTAACAGTGGGCTGGTGGCCCAGGTCGCCTCGCTGGCGATCTATGGCATTAACTTCAACGAGATTAATCGCTACATCGGCAACGTGCAGAGCATCACGGCCAGCGACGTACAACGCTTTGCGGGATCGCACCTCGACGCTAAGACAACGAGTGTAGTTGTTGTCGGCAATGCGAAAGAGTTTCTGCCGGAGCTGCGCCAGAAGTATCCACAAGTTGAAGTGATTCCCATGGCGGAGCTTGACTTGAACACCGCGCTGCTAAGAAAAAAGCAGCAGACGGCCCAGTAACAGGGTGAGGAAATTAGGGGAATAGGGGCAAAGGGTAAAAGGGGAATTGCGGTAACATTGCCTCCTCGTTTCTGACACTTCCCAATGACCCGTTCCCAATTCCCCTTTTCCCCATTTGCCCTCTTGACCTTTCATTTGACATGCATTCCAACCTTCGCACATTTCTCGATCTGCTAATCCGAGAAAACGAGATCGCCTCGATCGAAACCGAAGTCGATCCGTATCTCGAGCTGGCTGAAGTTCACCGGCGAGTTATTGATCGCGGCGGGCCGGCACTGCTCTTCAAACGCGTGAAGGGAAGTCGTTACCCGGTAGTTACAAATCTGTTTGGAACCAGGCGACGGATTGATCTCGCCTTTGGTCCAAAACCTGAAGCACTGGTCCGCGAGCTGGTTCAGGCGGCTGAGTTACTACTTCCACCCCGGCCTGCCGAGCTTTGGAAGCATCGAGGGCTAGGGAGTCAGGTACTGAAACTTGGAACGAGGAACACGACCCGCTCGCCGGTTACCCAGGTGCGCGATCAGCCGGCGCGACTTGATGAGTTGCCGGTGTTGACTACCTGGCAGGAAGACGGTGGACCGTTTATCACTCTGCCGCTGGTTTACACAGAGAACCCGGTTACCAGAAAACATAACCTCGGCATCTATCGAATGCAGGTTTACGACGCGCAGACAACAGGACTCCACTGGCAAATTCAAAAGGGGGGCGGCTTTCATTACACCGAGGCAGAGCGGCTGGGACAGTCGCTGCCGGTGACAGTATTTCTCGGGGGGCCACCGGCTTTGATCCTGGCTGCGATTGCGCCTTTGCCTGAGGACGTTCCCGAGCTGGTGCTGGCATCGTTGCTCGCGGGCGAGAAGTTGAGGCTGACCAAGAATCCGCTGGGCAACGCCGGCGCGCATCGGTTGGCGGCCGAGGCGGAGTTTGCGCTCGTAGGCCACGCGCCGCCGCATCGCCGCCGCCCTGAGGGACCGTTCGGCGATCACTACGGCTACTATTCTTTGCAACATGACTATCCCGTGTTTGAAGTTGACACCGTTTTCCATCGCCGCGACGCGATCTATCCGGCCACCGTTGTGGGCAAGCCGCGGCAGGAAGATTTTTTTATCGGCGACTATTTGCAGCAGTTGCTGTCGCCGCTGTTTCCTCTGGTGATGCCTGGCGTGCGCGATCTTTGGACGTATGGCGAAACTGGTTTTCACTCGTTGTGTGCGGCAGTGGTCAAGGAACGCTACGGCCGTGAAGCGCTTGTCTCCGGCTTCCGCATCCTGGGCGAAGGTCAGCTTTCGTTGACCAAGTTTCTTTTGCTTACCGACACGCCACAGGACCTTAAGGACTTTCCCAGACTACTGGAACACGTGCTCGCGCGTTTTGATCCGGAAACAGATCTCTTCATTTTCTCAAACGTATCGATGGACACGCTTGACTACACCAGCGGCAAAGTGAACGAGGGCAGCAAAGCGATCATGCTCGGGCTGGGTGAAGCAAAACGCGAATTGCCACGCAAGTTCAATGGGGAATTGCCAGGAGGTGTTTCGGCAGCCGAAGTTTTCTGTGGCGGTTGTCTGGTGGTGCAGGGAAGAACTTATGCGGAAGATCCGGAACAGGCCGCGCGTTTGGCCAGGGAGCAGGCATTCGCTCAGTGGCCGCTAATCGTATTGCATGACAACGCAAGCGTGGCCCACTCAAGCAAAGACTTTCTCTGGTCAACCTGGACGCGTTTCGAACCGGCGTCTGACGTTTACGCCGCCAAGACGAGTGTGGTTCGTCACCACCTGGCTTACAGCGGCCCAATTGTCATCGATGCTCGCACCAAACCCGGCTTCCCGAAAGAACTGATCGTCCGCGACGACATCGCGGCGTTGGTTGATCGTCGCTGGGGGGAATACTTTCCTGATAGCGCGAACCGCGGCTTTGCCGCTTGATGTGCGGAAAGGCTCGGCCTTCCGTCAGCGCATAGTCAATTCCGGGGCTGAGCCCCAAAAGAAGATTGGTCACCCGGAAGGCCAGAGGCCTTCCGCACATCGGGCGGCGGAGCCGAGTCCGCGCAATATGAAGATTCCGTTCATCATCGCCGCTCTGATCTTTCTCGGGTTAGTTCTGCTTCTGAATCGCGAGGTTCGACGCAGTCCGGGTCCGATGAAGTGGGGCAAGCGTCCGGTGTGGCCGAAGCGCATTCGCATCTCACTCGTCGTCCTGTTATTGCTAGCAATGAGTGTTGGCATCTGGTCAGTCTTCATAGAGCCCAATCGACTGGTTATTCACTCCGAAACCATCAGGATTGATGGCTGGCCACAGGAGCTCAACGGTCTGCATATCGCCGTTCTCGCCGACATTCACACTGGCGGCCCTTTCATCGACGAAATGAAGCTAAGTGACATTGTCGAAAAGACGAACGCACTCCAGCCCGATTTGATTGTGCTGCTGGGCGATTACATGTCAGGAAACACTTGGCATGGCCATCGGGTTGAACCCGAGGTTACTGTAGCGGTGCTCCGGAACCTTCACGCCCCTCTCGGCGTCTTCTCAGTTTTGGGCAATCACGATTGGTGGTATGACGGTAAGAAAGTCCGGCGCGCCTTTGAACAAGACGGCCTACGCGTGCTGGACGATGAAGTGGTGGAGCTTAACTGGCAGGGGAAATCTTTCTGGCTGGTTGGACTCGCCGATGTCTGGACACGCCCACAACACATTAGCGAAACGATTGCGAAGACGCCGCCGGATGCGACCGTAATCGCCATCACTCACAATCCTGATATTTTTCCGAACGTCCCGCAGCGAGTGCCGCTGTTGCTCGCCGGACACACACACGGCGGGCAGGTCAACATTCCCTTCCTTGGAACGCCGATAGTGCCTTCAGCCTACGGCTCGAAATATACCGCGGGACACGTGATGGAGAACGGCCATCACCTGTTCGTCACTACTGGCATCGGCATCAGCATCTTGCCGGTTCGTTTTCGCGTACCGCCTGAGATTGTTCTGCTGACGATCATGAGTTGAACGGGATTGTGATCGACGCGGGCCGGGAGTCTGGCTTTCCGAAAGAGTTGATTGTTCGCGACGACCTTGATGCGTTGGTAACTCCCCGCTGGCGCGAGTATTTTCCTAAGGACGTCGCTTTAGCAGAGGTTCCCGGGAAGAACGCTTTTGGTCTTTAGGCGGGCCTGTTAAGTTGAAAGCCGGCCTCGACCAGTTTTTCTGTAAGCACCTCTTGCCACAGACCAGCCGCATCTATCGCTACGAATACGATTCCGTCGAGATCAGAAGGTCGTTCGAAATCTGGGAAGACCTCATCGCTGCGATAGACGACAAAAACATTCTCCCAACCCAACTGCCCATAGAAGAAGCCTAATTCAAGAATGACATTTTGGCGGGAGCGAAACTTCAATGCCCTTTCACCCACGCCGACGGAATCATATTGAGCCCGCGAAGCTCCGCGATCATCTGGGGTCAGAATAACAATTGCGAAGCGAGCTGCAGCCGACGATTTTAAGAATTTTTGAAACAGTGACTGCTCGAGCCCGACGATTCTCCCTAAGATGACACTCTTAATTCCCAGACTGGTCAGGTAGCCGTTGACTTGCTCGAGCGCCTGGTTGTCATGGCCGTGAACAACGAAAACCGAATCTGGAGCCGCTGCCGCAGTCGTCGCCTTTTGTTGGACGTCCCTTGTCTCTCCGGCAATTGTTGCCGCAAGCGCAGGAGCTGCGCTTGCCGGTACTACGGGGCTAACGGTGTCTCGCTCGAGATATTCCTCTATCAGGTCAACAATCCGTCCAAGCCCCTCTCGCAGAGCTGCCTCTGCCTGGTCGCCGCGTGCACCCTCAATGACGCTGAGATCAAAGGCCTGACGGCTAGCCAATTCCGGAGGAAGACTTGGTACTGACTCCAGAAGAATAGGAATGATCAGGTTGTCCGGTTTTTCCAGTGCGACAACCAGTTCATCGCGAACTACGTCCGAAGCGATGGAGTTGGGAGAAACGAAAACTAAGAATCCAATGCACTCTCGTAGAGCGCGCCTTATTGCTCCGACCCAACTCTCTCCTGGCTGAAGTTCGTCCGGATTGAACCAAACAGAGGCAGCTACGCCGCGACTGCCAAATTCATCGTTTAGTGCTTTTATGATTGGCTCAACGGCTGCAAGGTCGGTATGGACATATGAGGCAAAAATATAGTTTATGGACGGCATAGTTCAAACCATGAGCTGAGGGATTAGCCGGAGCGAGTCTCAAGCACCGATTGCAGCGGCACTTTATCAAACAAGGTGGCTCTCAGCCTAGCTTGTTGAGGTTCAGGTAGGGGGGCCCCGTTAGTGTGTGCTAATTTTCCGTCGCGCCTTGAGCCTCGGTTGCCGGTTTCTCTCCCGGCTCCTCAAAGCCCTTTAATAACGCTGGCATTACATAAACATGGTAGAAGTATTCGCGAGTGAACCTAATGATAGCCTCTGCGTCTTTTTCTATTATGGAATCAAGGTCATCCGTCTTACCGTGTAACTCGCGATTTGCGGTGAGCCTAACCCTGTAGGCCATCTGTTTCAGCGTGAAGTTTCCGGGGACAAACTAAACCACAGAGGCATAGAGGACTCGCAGAGGTTTCCGCTCGGGTTACGACGGCGATTTCTCATCGGCCGACGGCCCGTAGATCGAGGGAACTTTCCCGCCCATCGGCCGCAAGTATGCCGTCAGCTGGCCTCGATGATGAATCGCGTCGAAGAGTATGAACCAGAGAAATATGCCCAGCGGTTGCTCCATCACTACTCTGCCCTGATAGATGCCCTGAGCTTTGCGGTCCCAACCTTCGTCGTCGACCTTTGAGACGACGTCAATCAACTGTTTTGACCAACGTTCGTACATTGCCAACATCTCAGCGAGCGGTGGCGGTGGGATATTTTCCATTTCCGCCTTGCCATCTTTGGCGGCGCCGATACAGGCCTTGAGTTCGCGAGCAAGTGTCCAAACAATTTGCTCCGCCGATGGTGAGCGCTCATGGGGTCGGTAACTAAGTTGATCTGGCGGCAGTGCGTTGAGCACGCTCATGAAGACGGGGAATTCAGCCTCCCGCCTCTGTAAATAAAATTCTCGATTTGTCATTACTAATCCTCCGCGGGCCTTCTTGTCGTCGAGTGTCGGATTTTATCATCTAGTCACGTCTCGCTCAGCACGTCAATGATATGCGGAACGTCGTTGCTCTCACGCAAGCGAATGCCGCGCAGACCGAGATTGACTAACCATCCTTTAGGGCTGCCAATGAGTGAACCCAGCATCGCGACGCCATCGTCAAGGATGCTCAGTTTAGTCCCCAGTTTTTCCGGAGGCGTGGCGTTCACCAGGGTGGCCACCAGCCAGGCGCTCGCTCTTGCCTTGCTGAGACTGAAGTTGATAATGGTGTCCTCTGTGGTTGGCGCAAGTCGGTCGAGAAACTTGATCCAGGGTGACAGCTCTTCTATGTCGGCGCGCACCTTAAGGATCATGCTGGCCAAAATCGTGTTGATACGATCGAAGTCTGCGCGGAGCGTTGGCAGCTCCGGGCCGGGCGCGATACCGGCTGCTGCTATACCAAGATCAAAATTGATGTGCGCGTTGGTTCCAACCAAAAGTTGTTGGATTATGAGCGGCCAATAACGGGAATTCGTTTGGAAAGCTGTGCGCCAGCAATTGCTGAGCGGT
>Ga0070697_100002005_pt1 | contig 15608 bp, 11 predicted proteins | sample KBSK1501metaG_FD_65475 | JGI IMG/M metagenome (GOLD analysis project Ga0070697, IMG submission 65475) | Corn, switchgrass and miscanthus rhizosphere microbial communities from Kellogg Biological Station, Michigan, USA - KBS K1-50-1 metaG | ecosystem: Host-associated > Plants > Roots >...
CTGCCGTACGTGCATCCGATTCCTTCCCGAAACCTCCGAAGGAGGCAGGGGAACCGTCTCACGAACACCATCAGCCCCGGGTGTCATTCACGGAAGTTATCCCAGCTCAAAGGCTGCCTGGCTGACGTCGCTGACACCCTGTGCGCCGGTACAGGTAAAGGCGGCAACGTACGGCCGATTTGTGGCGGTGCCGTCGCAGGCGGATCTCGAGCGGGTGTTCTTCCTCGATGACGAGGACCGGAAGCTGGTAGACCTGCGGCGCGGCGATCACATGAAGGCCGGGTTCGCGCTCCAGCTGGTGACCGTCCGCTGGCTCGGGACGTTCCTGGAGGATCCGCTTGACGTGCCGGGCGAGGTGCTGGACTTCGTGGCGGAGCAGCTCGGCATCGAGAACCCGGGCGTGGTGAAGCGGTACACCGAGCGGGTGAAGACGAAGTCCGATCACCAGCAGGAGATCCGGCGGAGGTACGGGCTGCGGGACTTCGCCGACGCCGAGGCGGAGCTGGCCGGGTGGGTGGCGGCCCGGGCGTGGACGTCCGGGGACGGGCCGAAGGCGATCTTCCTCGACGCGCTGGCCTGGCTGCGGGAGCGGAAGGTGCTGCTGCCGGGCGTGACCACTCTGGCGCGGCTGGTCGCGCGGGTGCGCGACGAGACGACGCACCGCCTGTGGCGGGTGTTGGAGGCGCTGCTGACCCCGGTCCAGCGGCGGGTGCTGGACCGGCTGCCGGAGGTCTCGCCGGGGATGCGGGTCTCGGACCTGGAGCGGTGGCGCAAGGGGCCGCCGCCGCGCGGCAGCGGCCCGGCGATCATCGCGGCGCTGGACCAGGTCGCGGAGATCCAGGGGCTCGGGCTCGCCGGCCTGGGCGCCGAGGCGGTGGTGCCGCCTCGGCGGCTGGCCGAGCTGGCCAGGTACGGGATGACCGCGGACGCCTGGCTGATCCGCCGCCACCCCGACGACCGGCGGCTCGCGACGCTGCTGGCCACGGCCCGGTACCTGGAGGCCAAGTCGGTCGATGACGCGCTGGAGCTGCTGGACCTGCTGATGTCGGCGGAGCTGATGAACAAGGCGCAGCGGGAGGCGGACAAGGACAAGGTCCGCAGGCACTCCCGGCTGGCCAGGGCCTCGGTGCGGCTCGCGGTGGCGGTGGAGGCGCTGTTCGAGTCCGACGGCTGGGGCGGCCCGGACGAGGAGCCGCGGGTGGCGGAGGTGTGGGAGGCGATCGAGGCGGTCGTCTCGCGCGCCGACCTGCGCGCCGCGCTGAACGTGGTGAGCGAGGAGGCCGTGCCGCTCGGCGCGGAGGACCCGGACGACTGGCGGGCCGAGCTGCCGGGCCGCTACCAGACGGTGGCGGGGTTCCTGAAGATGCTGCCGTCGGTGATCTCGTTCGGGGCGACCGCCGAGGGCGCGCCGGTGCTCGCGGCGATGCGCGCCCTGCCTGGGGTGCTCGCCTACCGGGGCAAGCTGCCCGCGCCGCTGATTCCGGGCCGGCTGATCGACGAGGGCGCGGTGAACGGCCCGTGGCGGCGGCTGGTGTTCGGGCACCCCGCGCACGAGGGCGGCGCGGTGAGCCGGCACGCCTACGCGTTCTGCGTGCTGGAGCAGTTCTGGCGGGGCCTCAAGCGCCGCGACATCTACGCCGAGGCCTCCACCCGGTGGCGCAACCCGCAGGCCCGGCTCCTGGAAGGCACGGCATGGGCGGCTGTCCGCGCTGACGTGCTGACGGCCCTGGCCCTGCCCGGTGAACCGGGCGCGCTGCTGGCCGGGCACGCCCGGGCGCTGGACGCCGCCTACCGGGAAGTCGGCGGCCGGCTGGCCGTCAACACCGACGTCCGCATCGACGACGACGGGAAGATCCACCTGACCGGCGTCAAGGCCGTCGAGGAGTCCCCGTCGCTCGTTGACCTGCGCGCCCGCACCGCCGCCATGCTGCCCCGCGTCGACCTGCCCGAGGTGATCCTCGAGGTCATGTCCTGGGGGCCGGAGCTCGCGGAGGCGTTCACCCCGGTCTCCGGCGGCCGGTCCCGGGTGGATGACCTGCCCGTCTCGGTCGCCGCGTGCCTGGCCGCCCACGCGATGAACATCGGCTACCGGCCGGTCGCCAAGAAGGGCGTCCCGGCGCTGGAGCGGGCGCGGCTGTCGCACGTCTACCAGAACTACGTGCGCCCGGAGACCCTGACCAAGGCGAACGGCCCGCTGGTCGCCCGGCAGGCCGGCCTCCCGCTCGCGCAGGCGTGGGGCGGCGGCCTGGTCGCCGCCGTCGACGGGATGCGGTTCGTCGTCCCGGTCCCGGCCGCGTTCGCCCGCCCCAACAGGAAGTACTTCGGGTCCAAGCGGGGCATGACGTGGCTCAACGCCATCAGCGACCGCGGGATGGGGCGCGGCGCGAAGATCGTGTCCGGAACGGTGCGGGACTCCCTGCACATGGTCGACGTCATCTTCGGCCTGGACGGCGGCGAGCTGCCCGAGACCGTCGTGTCCGACGAAGGGTCTTACTCGGACGTCGTCTTCGGCCTGCTGGAGCTGCTGGGCATCTCCTACCGGCCGGCGCTGGCCGACCTGCCCGATCAGAAAGGGTGGCGGATCTCCGCGTCGGCCGACTACGGGCCGCTGAGCACGTTCGCCCGCGGCCGGGTCGACACCGCGAAGATCCGCCGGAACTGGGAGGACATCCTGCGGGTCGTGGCCTCTATATACACCGGCACCGTGCGGGCCTACGACGTGGTCACCATGCTGCAGCGCGACGGGCACCCGACCGCGCTCGGCGAGGCCATCGCGATGTACGGGCGGATCTTCAAGACCCTGCACATCCTCAGCTACATCGACGTCGACGAGACCTACCGGCGCGACATCAAGGGCATCCGCAACCTGCAGGAGGGCCGCCACGCCCTGGCCAGGAAGATCTGCCACGGCCGCAAGGGCGAGCTGTACCACCGCTACGAGCGCGGCCTGGAGAACCAACTCGGTGCCCTCGGCCTCGTCCTGAACTGCGTCGTGCTGTGGACCACCGTCTACCTCGACGCCGCCGTCCGCCAGCTCAGGTTCCAGGGCTACCCGGTGCTCGAGGAGGACATGGCCCGGCTTTCCCCCTTCGTCCGCCGGCACCTCGGCGTCCACGGAACCTACAGCTTCGTCCTGCCGGACCTGGCCCCGGGCGCCATCCGCGAGCTGCGCGACCCCGACGACGGCGACGACGATGACGACTAAAGCACTTAAGCGTTGGTAAGAACGCTGTCATCAGAGGCCATCTGAGATGACCTGCCGGAATAGGCGGCATGGCTTCGCCGCCACGGGCAGAAGCGGGGACAGCCACAGGGGCAGCGGCGTGACTTCAGCGTCGGTGGCGACCACGTACCGGCCTGCCGCCGTGACGGACCCTGGCCCGGCCAGGTACCCGCCGATCTCCCGGCCCGGGGCCGGGGCACGGATCTCGATGACCGAGCGCGCCGATCAGGATCCGGTCCTCACCCCCGCCATGATCCGTCAATTCGCCTCCGATCACCTGGCCGGGGCTGATCCCAAAACGCCCCTGGCGTCGCCGCTGTTCGCCTCACTGGCCGGGCTCCCACCGCTACTGGTGCAGGCAGGCACGGCCGAGCTGCTGCTCAGCGATTCCGAACGCCTGGCGAGAGCGGCAGCCGAAGCCGGGGTCGACGTCACCCTGCAGATCGGCGAGGGCCTGCCGCACGCCTACCAGATCATGCTCGGCACCCCCGAGGCAGCCGAGGCCACCGACCAGATCGGGAAGTTCCTGCGGGCCGGGGTTCGCTGGAAGGCGGCGGTACCTGCCATCGCGGACTCGCCCGGGGTGATGTGCGACCAGCCGCCGTCAGGTCCCGGGCAAACGACAGGGGTGGTGCACCGCGTCTCATCAGCGGTGCACCACCCCCCGCTCTCGTGCCCGAGGCGTGCCGGTCAGCGGCAACTGTCACCGGTCAGCGGCCAGCAGCCCGTTCAGCCGCGACGCCGCCTCGGCGATGATCTGCGCGGCTTCACCTCGCAGCTGCTCGTCCCCGGTGCGGGTTACGTTTGCCAGCGCCCGGTGCAGCTCATGTACGGCGCGAATCCGCTCGCCGCGCCCGCGGCGCCCGGCGTCCTGCGCGACTCCGGAACCGCAGCTTCCGAAACGGTGGTGACGGTGGGAGTGCAGGTGCAGCATCCGGCGGCGCACCACCCGGCGCAGCAGGATCCGGCGGGTGCGCGGACGGATTCCTCGCCCGCTGATCTTGTGAGAGAACTCGTTCATGAACGTACTCCTGTTCTAGATTGATGATGACGATATATCCCGATATGTCATCGATATATCGATAACTAGGCCGGGGGTCGCCGTATTCCCTCGGGCTTCCCGGCCTGCTACGGCTGATCGCTCAGACTGACGTGAGGTTCGGTTCCCGCGGCGGAGCGCCGGCGCCGTCATCGGCCGCCAGGCTCCGAGGGTGATGAACGAAACGCGGCACGCCCACGGGATCGGATCAGGCCAGGCCCGCGGCTTTCAACCTCTGTACTAGCCGGTTTGAGGATGTGAAAGCTCTCCGCGTTATGCAGCCTGTTTACGTTGTCTACCAAGAGAGCGGCGTACGGCGCGAGGAATGCGGCGATCGGGTCCTCATCGACCGGATCGGGCAGAACCCGCAGGGCCTCATCGGCTATCTCCGGGAATCCTGTTTTGCGCAGCATCGAAGCGAGATGCTGCCTGGAATATTGCCTCGTGACCACCAGCTCTCGCAGTCCTTCTCGCCCCCGGCGGGGACTGCGGCCCTGGTGAGAATTAACGGGGATCCAGGTCGATGCGTACCGTCAGCGGGCTGGTGCCCATCGCCGCCGATGCGCGCACGCACCAGCGGCGCGTGAGGCCGGCCTGGGCCAGGAGCCGCTGCCGCTCGCGCGGGTCGTCCTCGTCGAGGATGTGCGCCGTCCCGGCCCGCCAGCCGACGCCGGAACCGCTGTGGAACTTGACCCGGACGCGCGGGTTCGCCGCGATGTTCCGGACCCAGTCCGGAACATCGCGGTGCCCGCGCTGGGCCACCAGCCAGAAGGTATCCCCGTCCAGGCCATCGCACACCGGCGTGCGCCGCGGCTGGCCGGTACGCCGCCCGGTCGTCTCCAGCAGGGCGTCGCCCGGCGTCCAGAGACCCAGGTCCCACGCGAGCAGGACGACCGGGTTGACCACGCGCTTCTCGAGCGGGTAGATGATGCGCTCCTTGGCGTCTGACCCGGCCATATCGGGGCCCGTCCCTTTCCGGGCCGCCGGGTGATCGCCGGCCGGTGACCGCCAGCACGACCCATCTCGTGCAGACACTCTACGCCGCATCCGGGTCAAGGCGGTCTGCCGGAGGCCGCCCCCGCGCCGGGTAGGTTAATGTCATGCCGGGCCGGATCGTGCTGTACGGGGCCACAGGCTATATGGGTGCGCTGACCGCGCAGGCGATGATCGCCAGCGGGGCGCGCCCGGTCCTGGCGGGCCGTGACCAGAGCCGGCTGAGCGCGCTCGCCGCCCGGCTCTCGCAGGCAGGCGGCGGGACCGAGCTGGAGACGGCGGTCGCGGCGGCGGACGGACCGGGGCCGCTGCGGGACCTCATCGGGGCCGGTGACGTGCTCGTGTCCACTGCGGGACCGTTCATGAAGGTCGGCCGGCCCGTCGTGGCCGCGGCGGTGGAGGCGGGCGCGGTGTACCTGGATTCCAGCGGTGAACCGCCGTTCATCCGCCAGGTGTTCGAGGAATTCGGCCCGCGCGCCGAACGAACCGGTGCGGTACTGCTGACCGCGTTCGGCTACGACTACGTGCCGGGAAACCTGGCCGGGGCGCTCGCGCTGCAGGCCGCCGGGCCCGCCGCGGCGCGGGTCCAGGTCGGCTACTTCGTGCGCGGCGACATCCGGCGCGGAACAAGCGCGGGCACCCGCGCGTCGGTGACCGGGGTGCTGCTCGAACCCGGATACGCCTTCCGCGGCGGCCGCATCGTGACCGAGCGGACCGCCGCGCACCTCACCTCGTTCACGGTTGACGGCAAGAAAAGGGAGGCCTTGTCCATCGGCTCATCGGAGCATTTCGCGCTGCCCAGGCTCCGGCGGGCAGCGGGGGCAGACGGCGTCCCCGCGCGGGCGCCGCTCACCGACGTGGGCGTCTACCTCGGCTGGTTCGGCCGCGCCACCAGGCTCGTCCACTACGGCTCCGCGCTCGCTGTGCCGGTGAGCAGCCTGCCCGGTGTGCGCCGGGCTCTGGATGTGTCGGCCCGGCGGATCCAGCGCAGCCGGGCTGCGCCCAGCCCTGCCGGCGCCATCCGCTCGGACGTGGTGGCCGTGGCGGGCGATCCGGGCGGCAGGGACTTGGCCGTGGTGCACCTGACCGGCGGGGATCCCTACTCGTTCACCGCGCCGATTCTCGCCTGGGCGGCGGGCAAGGCGGCCGCCGGCGGCGTGCGCCCCGCGGGCGCGCTCGGCCCGGTTGAAGCCTTCGGAGCCGACATCCTCGAAAGGGCCTGCGCCGACGCCGGATTTCATCGCGAGCACGCCGAATAGGAGTAGAGCAATTCACGATAAGACCGGACATTAGGGCGCACCGGCCAAACGGCACCCAGCTGCGCAGAATTGGACTAGGGGTAGGACCTGCAGCGGAACCGTTTCGTACGTTAAGGCGGTTCGGCGAGGTCAGGGTGAATGCTGAACGGGACCCTGCGGGGGTGCCTGGCGTACGTTCCGGTTCGGTCGCAGCCGGGGCGTGATCTTGATTCGGGGCTGTTTCGGCTGGCGGGGTGGCGTTCAGTGACGGTGATCTTCGTGTCCGGAAGTCCTCAGTAACGGACACGATCATTTTGTGGGCCGGTGGGGGTCGAATCTTGCCGTCCAGGCGTCCGGAACTCAGTCCGGAATCAACGTCCTGAAACCGGCGTCATAGAGCCGGGTTTCGGTGCATGATCGGGGTTCATGAACCCTCCCGTGCATCCCCTCGCCGGCCAGCGCGTCGGCTACGCGAGGATCTCCGGCGCATCCCAGAACCTGGACGGGCAGACCGACGCGCTGAACGCGGCGGGCTGCGAAAAGATCTTCGCCGACACCGCGTCGGGGAAGCTGACCGAACGGCCGCAGCTCACGTCGTGCCTGGAGTACCTGCGGGCCGGGGACACTCTGGTGGTGTGGCGGCTGGACCGGCTGGGCCGGTCGCTGCGGCATCTGGTGGAGACCGTCAACGCGCTGGCCGAGCGCGGGGTGGCGTTCGCCTCGCTGCACGAGGGGATCGACACCAGCACCAGCACCGGGCGCCTGGTCTTCCACATTTTCGCCGCCCTGGCGGAGTTCGAGCGGGAGCTGATCGCCGAGCGGGCGGCGGTAGGCCGGGCCGCCGCGCGGGCCCGCGGCCGTCTCGGCGGCCGGCCCGCCAAGCTCTCCCCCGAGCAGGCCCGGCTGGCCCGGTCCCAGTACGAGGCCCCTGATGTCACTGTGGCCGAGATCGCCAGGGCGCTGGGCGTCGGCCGCGGCACCATCTACCGGGCGCTCCAGCAGACGCCCTGATTCGGTCTGCCCGGGTGAAGGCCCGCGAGTTGCATTGCCGAGGCTGTCGCTGGAGGGAGGATTCTGAGAATCGGCCAGAGACGGCGGATCGAACTGAATCTCGATCGCGAAAACGAAATAGAGGTAGAGGAATGAAATACGTAACAGTGACACCAGAAGATCAGCCCGACACCTACCTGGTTTATTACATGGTGCCAAGAAAGAATACGCTCATTGCGTCACATTCACAGCGCGGTGGCGTAGACAGATTCGGGAGTAAGTATCCCGCTGGTGATTGGTGCGCTGATGGCTATGAGCTGGCATATAGCATATGGCCTGGCGCATCGCTAATAAAGGTCAACTAGACAGCGCGAACTTCCGCTTCCGGGCGACCGCGCCAACCTCGCCGCTGCTCAACGGCGACACTCCCCTACCCGATCTTCGAAGCTGGAGCAGCCACTGGTCGAGATTGACCTCGCCGAGCCCGCGGCTAGCGCCGCGCGTCAGCTCGCGGCGGTCCTGGGCTTCGCGGCTGGGAGCCATGAGCAGGCACAGGCCGCCACAGCGTGAACGCCGACCCCACGCCGGGCGGGTTCGAGGGCGCCGAGGGCGACCCTGGCGGCGAGGACGCCATCAGCCAGTGGGCCAGCGTCGTCACCGGCGCGGAAGAGCTCACCTGGCTCACCGAGGCCCTGGCGATGAACACCATGGGCGGCAAGGACCCGGACGACCTGGACTGACCACGCGCACGAGGTCAGGCGGGGCCTTCGGGATGCTGCCCGGAATCGCCGAGCCGGGCGTCGAGCTCCAGCGCCAGGCGCTGGAGGACCTCGCCGCGGGTCTGGCCGGAGGCGGTGGCGCACCAGCCGAGCAGGATCTGGGTGACCAGGGGGGTCCCGGTAGCACTGAAGAAATTTCCAACGGATATACCACTGACCTGCGATAACGAAGGTTTCGCTGGTGAACGGCCAGTCACGCTAAGCGGCTGAGCTGGTCGTCATTGCCGTGGCCGGCCGTCTGAAGCGCGCCGGCTGCCCGTACGATCGGCGGGTGTCTGGGCTTGAGCAACAACGGAACGGCCAGTGGCGATAGCGGGCTGAAGACCGCTGGGTTACCGCCACTGGCCGTTCGGATGTGGGTGGGCGCCGGAGGCCGGATCTTGTAACGGTTTGATCGCTGGGGTGGGCTGGTAGTGGTCTCGCCCTACCTTGCGGTCGCTAGGCGACGGCGAGGCCGGTGGGTACGATCCTGTTGAAAGGGGCTCTCGAACTTTGGGACGTCATGTGTGAGGCAGGGTCGGCTACGGCGATTCTGCTTTGGCGCTCGTGGCCGACCGTTGCGCGGAGTAAGGCCTGGTTCGACGCATTGGGAGTCGGCGTTGGCTGCTGAGACCGGTACGTCCGTCCCAGGACTTCTCGGGCGTGGGGCCGAGTGTGAGGCGCTCGATCGGCTCCTGGCCGACGCGCTCGTCGGCCGGAGCCAGGTGACCGTGGTCCGCGGCGAGGCGGGCGTGGGGAAGAGCGCGTTGCTGGGTTACCTGTCCGGCAAGGTCGACGGCTGGCACGTCGCCAGGGCTGTCGGCGTGGAGTCGGAGATGGAGCTGGCTTACAGCGGTCTCCATCAACTCTGCGCACCCGTGCTGGATCACCTCGAGCGGCTGCCTGTCCCGCAGCGCGACGCGCTCGCGACGGTATTTGGCTGGAGTTCGGGTCCTGCGCCCGATCGCTTCCTGGTGGGGCTCGCGACGCTCTCGCTGTTCGCCGAGGTTGCGGAGCGGCAGCCGCTGGTCTGCATCGTCGACGACGCGCAGTGGCTCGACGATGCCTCGGCGCAGATCCTGGGTTTCGTCTCCCGGCGGCTGCTCGCCGAGCGCGTCGCAGTCGTGTGTGCAGCGCGATCGGGTATCGGCGACGACGTCCTCGCCGGGCTCCCGGAGCTGCGCATCGACGGGCTCGGTGACGGCGATGCGCGCACGCTGCTGCTGGACAGCGTGCACGGCCCGCTAGATGCCGCGGTCTGCAACCAGATCATTGCTGAAAGCCATGGCAACCCGCTTGCGCTGCTCGAACTGCCGCGCACCTGGAGCAGCGTGGACCTCGCCGGCGGGTTCGGGTTGCCCGACAAGCGGCCGGTGGCAGGAAAGATCGAGCAGAGCTACGTCCGGCGCCTCCTCCGGCTTCCCCCTGGTACGCAGTTGCTCGTCCTTGCAGCAGCCGCGGAGCCGCTAGGCGACCCTGTGCTGCTCCACCGTGCGGCCGCGACCCTCGGTCTCGACATGGCTGCGGCCAACCTCGCGGTGGACGCCGGGCTGCTCAGGGTCGGTGGGCGGGTCGAGTTCGCGCACCCACTCGCCCGGTCCGCCGCGTACAGCGCGGCCACGGCCGATGACCGCCACCGCGTGCATCGCGCCCTCGCCGACGCCACCGACCCCGAGGCGGACCCGGACCGGCGCGCCTGGCACCGCAGCCGAGCGACACCGGGACCCGACGAGGAGATAGCTGCCGAGCTCGAGCGCTCAGCCGACCGGGCACAGGCCCGCGGTGGCGTCGCCGCGGCGGCCGCGTTCCTGCAACGATCTGCCGAGCTCACGGTCGACCCGGCGCGGCGTGCCGAGCGCGCGCTGGCCGCCGCGGAGGCGAGCTACCTCGCGGGGTCCGGGGAGGACGCGCTGCGGCTCGCCGGGGTTGCCGAGCGCGGACCCCTCAGCGAGTTCCACCGCGTGCGTGCCGACGTGCTGCGAGGCCGGGTGGCGATGGTACAGCGCCGCGCCAGCGATGCACCGCCGCTGCTGCTGCGCGCGGCCCGACGGTTCGAGCGGTTCGACCGCCGCGTTGCTCGCGATACCTACCGCGACGCCTTCATTGCCGCTATTTACGCGGGACGGTTTGCGGGCGACACGGGGCTGTCCGAGGTCGCGGCCGCCATAAGCTCGGCGCCGCCGTCGGCCGACCCCCCGAGCGTGACCGACGAGCTGCTCGACGCGGCCGCCCTGCTGGTAGACGCCGGCTACGCGGCGGGCGCGCCAGCGGTGCAGCGCGCGCTTCGCGCATTCCGTGCCACGCCGATGTCACGAGAGCTCGACCTGCACTGGGTTTTCCTCGCCGGCCGGGTGTCTATCTGGATTTGGGACCACGAGACCTGGGATGTCCTCAGCGGCTGGATGCTCAAGCTGGTCCGTGACGCCGGCGTACTCGCACTACTGCCGTTCGCGGACGCCGCGCGGGTCGGCTGGGAACTGTTCGCCGGCGATCTTGCCGCTGTTTCGGCGTACGTCGAGGAGCAGGACAGGGTTCAAGAGGCGATCGGGGGTGATAGCTCGCCCGGGTCGCGGCTCATACTCGCCGCGTACCGCGGGCACGAGGCCGAGGTCGCGCAGCTGGACGAGGCCACGACTCGCGACGCCGTCGCGCGCGGCGATGGCCCATGGGTGGCCATGCTCAACTGGTCGACTGCGGTTCTTTGCAACGGCCTCAGCCGTTACGACGAGGCACTCAGCGCCGGGCAGCTGGGAGCCGCGTACCCGCCTGACATGCACGTGTCGAGCTGGGCGCTCAGCGAACTGGTCGAGGCGGCCGCGCGCTGCGGCCGGCCCGAGGCGGCTGCCGACGCGCTCGGGCGGCTCGCCGAGATGGCGAGAGCATGCGGCACCGACTGGGTCCTCGGCGTCGAGGCGCGCGCTCGCGCGCTCGTGGCGGACCCCGCCGACGCGGACGAGCTCCACCGCCAGGCGATCGAACGTCTCGGGCGCACACGCTTCCGCACCGAACTCGCCCGCGCGCATCTGCTCTACGGCGAGTGGCTGCGCCGCGAGGGGCGTCGCGTCGACGCGCGCGAGCAGCTGCGAACGGCCCACGACATGCTCGCCGCGATCGGAATGGAGGCGTTCGCCGAGCGGGCACGTCGCGAACTGTCCGCAACGGGCGAGAAACTGCGCAAGCGCAGCGGCAAGACGAGCGACGAGCTTACGCCGCAGGAAGAACAGATCGCCCGGCTCGCCCGTGACGGCCGTACCAACCAGCAAATCGGCGCCATGTTGTTCCTCAGTCCACGGACGGTCGAATGGCACCTGCGCAAAGCGTTCGCCAAACTCGGGATCAACTCGCGAAACGCCCTGCACACCGTCTTGCCGCGCGAGCAGGGGGCCCCACTCGCTTAAGGCGCGGCCGGGCACGATGAACACGACGGTCTTGGCGATCTCGATCTGGCGCATGGAGATGTCCCACCAATAGCCGCCGGCCGGTCGGCCGACGTGAACGGCAGCGGCAGGCGCGCCCACCAGCGTTCGGCAAACACAGTGACAGTGCCGTGCCCGAACCGGTCGCAGATGGCTTACAAGGCCTGGGGGTTGTCGCTGGCGGGCGAAGCCGTTGGACAGCTCGCGAAAGCCGACGCCGGCCGCGGCGACCTGCCGTTTGGCCCACTCATACCAGATCTTGCCGCGGCAGGGGAAGCACGCGCAGATCTTCACGAACGCCGAACCGACGTCGCCGTCCACAAGTAGAAGTAGTAGCAGGTCGCCCGCCGTTCAGTGCGCTGGTACGAGAACCGCACCGCCCTGGTACCGGTCTCGGACTTGCTATCGGTGAACACCCGCTGCAACCACCGTGACGCACAGGCCAGACCAGCCACCAACTTGGGCAGTCCCGACCAAGCGAGGCTGCAGCTCGCACGCCGCCGTGACCACGGGTCAGGAGACCAGGGACAGACCAGGCAATCGACGGGCGCGCGGGGTGACCAGGACGAGTCAGGCTTTGTGTGCCACTAACCAACCTCAACAGGGAGGCTCACATGGCTGTCATGGCCGAAAATTCAGCAGGCGCCACGGCGATCCGGCCGTTCACGATCCCGGTCACCTCAGAGGGAGAACTCGAGGCGCTGCGGGCGCGCGTCGCGGCCACCCGCTGGCCCGATCAGGAAGTCGTCGCAGATCATTCGCAGGGCGTGCAGCTGGCGGTGATCACCGAACTCGCCCGCTACTGGGCGACAGAATACGACTGGCGCCGGTGCGAGGCGAAGCTCAACGCCCTGCCGCACTTCATGACCGAGATCGACGGGCTCGACATCCACTTCATCCACGTCCGCTCGCGGCACGAGAACGCGCTGCCGGTCATCATCACCCACGGGTGGCCCGGCTCGGTCATCGAACTGCTGGCGGTCATCGACCCGCTCACCAACCCCACCGCCCACGGCGGCAGCGCAGCGGACGCCTTCGACGTGGTGATCCCGTCGATGCCGGGCTACGGGTATTCCGGCAAGCCGCGGGAGACCGGCTGGGACCCCGCCCGCATCGCCCGGGCCTGGGCCGAGCTGATGAAGCGCCTCGGCTACGCCCAGTACGTGGCGCAAGGCGGCGACTGGGGCGCGATCGTCACCGACGTGATGGCCGCCCAGGCCCCCCCGGGACTGGCCGGCATGCACACCAACATGGCCGGCGTTGTTCCGCCCGATGTCTCAACGGCGCTCGCCCGCAACGTACTAGGGGCCGGCGGCCCGCCGCCACCCGGTCTGTCCGCCGAGGAAAGCCGTACGTACGAGCAGCTGAACTTCTTCTATACGAAGGGCATCGGCTACGGGATAGAAATGATTACGCAGCCGCAGACGCTCTACGGGATCGCGGACTCGCCCGTCGGGCTGGCCGCCTGGATGATCAACCACGACGCGGCCAGCTACGCCGACATCGCGGACGCCGTCGCGGGGCACCCCGTCGGCAACCTGACCCGGGACGAGGTCCTGGACAACGTCACGTTCTACTGGCTGACGAACACAGGGGTTTCCTCGGCCCGGCTGTACTGGGAGAACACGTTCGACTTCTTCGGCGTCCACAACGTGGCCATCCCGGCCGCCGTGAGCGTCTTCCCTAAGGAGATCTACCGGGCCCCGCGCAGCTGGGCCGAGCGGGCCTACCCCAAGCTCATCTACTTCAACGAGGTCGACCGGGGCTGCCACTTCGCCGCCTGGCAGGAGCCGGCCCTGTTCGCCACCGAGGTCCGCGCGGCGTTCCGGTCACTGCGCTAGACGACCATGTCCGAAGGTCTGCACATGCCCTCGCTCGACGGGGCGACCGAGTGGCTCAACTCCGGGCCACTCGGCCCTGCCGAGCTACGCGGCCACGTCGTCCTCGTCAACTTCTGGACGCTGACTTGCATCAACTGGCTGCGCCAGGCGCCCTACGTCCGCGCGTGGGCGCACGCTTACCAAAACGACGGGCTCATTGTGATCGGCGTCCACACGCCGGAGTTCTCCTTCGAGCACGAGATCGAATGCGTACGGCAGGCGACCAAGGAGCGACAGACCGACTACCCGGTGGCGGTCGACAATGCCTACGCGGTCTGGAGCGCCTTCGACAACCACTACTGGCCGGCACTCTACTTCGTCGACGCGGACGGCATCATCCGCGACAGCCGCTTCGGCGAAGGACGCTACGAGCAATCGGAGCGCGTCATCCAGCGGCTGCTCGGCATCGAACGCGAGTCCAGCACCGTCGAAGGGCACGGCGTCGAGGCGCAGGCTGACTGGGACCACCTGCGCACGCCCGAGGCGTACCTCGGTGACGGGCGCAGTGAGCGCTTCGCCTCACCAGGTGGCGCAACGTTCGAGCGGCGCGCCTACGAACTCCCCGAGCGCCTGCGTCTCAACCACTGGGCCCTCGCCGGCGAGTGGACGATCGGGCAGGAGAAGGTGGTGCTCGACCGCACCGGCGGGACCATCGCCTACCGCTTCCACGCGCGCGACGCGCATCTGGTGCTCGCTCCCGGAGCGAGCGGGCCGATTCCGTTCCGGGTGCTCCTTGACGGCGAGCCTCCTGGACCGTCACATGGTGTGGACGTCGACGAGGACGGGAATGGCTTGCTCCTGGACGGCCGCCTGTACCAGCTCGTGCGCGAGCACGACACGGTCCGCGAGCGAACACTAGAGATCTCGTTCCTCGAGCCCGGCGCCCAAGCGTACGCGTTCACGTTCGGGTAAGCACCGACGATCCGACAGACCCCTATCGCCACTGGCCGTTCCGTTGTTGCTCAAGCCCGGTGTCCCGGGAGAAACGACTGACGGTCGTGTTGCTGCTCAATCTGGTGCTGGTCACGGCGCTGGTGCTCACCGGCTTGCTGGCGCATTCGCTGGGGGTCCTGGCGGCCGGCGGTGACTACATCGCCGATGCCGCCGCCATCGGTGTCTCCCTGTTCGCGATCTGGCTGGCGCGACGGCCGCCCACCCCTGCTCGCCCCGGCGGCTATCCGAACGCCACGAACATAGCGGCCCTGGTCAACGGCGGCTGGCTTCTGGCCTTGAGCATCCTGGTCGTGCTGGCCGCGATCCGGCGGCTGGTATCGGGCGCCGGCCAGGTCGACGGGCTGCCGGTGCTGATCGTCAGCGCCGTCGCGGCCGTGGTGATGCTCGCGGGCGCGTTCATCCTCGCAGGAGACCCCGGCGGCCATGACGGCGACGGCGGGGAGGAAGGGGACCTGAACATGAAGGCCGTCCTGCTCGACACGGCGGCCGACGCAGCGGCCGCCGGCGGTGTCGCGATCAGCGGCGCGGTCATCCTCGCCGCCGGCGGCCTGTACTGGCTGGACCCCGCTGTGGCCCTGATCATCGCGGTGGTCGTCGGCTACCACGCCCTGAGCCTGGTCAGGAAGGTCATCGGCGCGATCAGGTCGTCCAGAGGCCCGGGACGCCCGCCCGGCAGCAAACTGCAGGGCCCTCCACTCGGGTCGGCGTCTCCCGGGGAAGAGTAGCTCTGCGTAACTGGGGTTATCATCCAGCCGAAGCAGCTGCGGGGCGGGCCACCGCTTCCTCGTGGCGCACCAGTTCAGCCACGACACGACGGCGGCCCGGTTGCGGTTCCACGTCGCAGGGGCGCATCCGCCCCACAGGCGATCGCTATCAGGTGTCGTCCCCGTCGAAGTCTTCCTCGTCATCGTCGCGGGCGTCGGGGTCACGCAGCTGCCGGGTGGGGGTGGCGCCTTCGGCACGTCCGGCGGGTTTCACGGGGGTGAAGGAGTATTTCCCGTGGACATTCTTATCTGGACAACCTGCTGAGGGATCTTTCTTGATTCCTTCCCATTGATCATCCTTCGCCTCATACGTTGCCCGTGCTGTTGCTGGCACGAGGCGAGGAGACGCGGGT
>Ga0070697_100002006_pt1 | contig 15606 bp, 22 predicted proteins | sample KBSK1501metaG_FD_65475 | JGI IMG/M metagenome (GOLD analysis project Ga0070697, IMG submission 65475) | Corn, switchgrass and miscanthus rhizosphere microbial communities from Kellogg Biological Station, Michigan, USA - KBS K1-50-1 metaG | ecosystem: Host-associated > Plants > Roots >...
TTAATGTTGATCGAGCTCAGCGCAATCTGCAGTTTGGCAGCGCCTTTGAAGCGTCCTTTCGGCACGGCTTGGACTACCTTGCCGGTGGCTTCTGCTCCCTGCGGAATTACAACCTTGCCGTTGATGGTGACCGGCTGAGCCACAGTTGCGTGAAACGTGTCCCCGGCATGGCTCGTCTTCGTGCCTAATGTTTCGCCCAGTCGCACAACAATCGTCGTCCCGGCTGGAACTGTGATCGGCTTCGCGCTCAGGCGTTCAACCACGCTTGGAGTCTTGTTGGGCTCACTCGCTGAAGGGTTCCCGGGCTCGTTTGAGGGCGCTTTGCCACAACCGGCCAACGAGGCTAACAGAAACAATGCAAAAGCGAGCGATGCAACACTGAGACGCACACGCATCCGCGGCGACCTGTTAGACGAAGCGCCGATGCGGAAAACCCTTGCTGAGCTGAATAGCTTGGTAATCATGTTGGTCATAGTTCACACCTCTCGCTGTCGTGTTTTTAACACAGCGGCCGGCCTATACATCTGTACAAAACAGCTCAACCGTCCAAGGCCTCGAAACCCGAAGTGTTCAATTTTGACCGGATTTCAAAATCACTGAAACTAAGGAAACCTTAGCCCCAGCCAACTGTTCAATTTTGAACGGATTTGCGCCCTTAGCAATGACATCATTGGTAAACGACCATGCAAACCAATCGGCGATTGGATCACGATGGAATTAACTGGGTAACTGCGTCTTTCTTTGCTGTGTTTCACTTGGGCGCCCTCACCGCGCTGTTCTTCTTTACCTGGAAAGCTCTCCTGGTCTCGATGGTTTTATGGTGGATCTCAGGCAGCCTGGGAATCGGCATGGGTTATCACCGGCTGCTGACGCATCGCGGATATAAGACTCCCAAGTGGGTCGAATACCTTCTCACCCTCTGTGGCACTCTCGCCCTCGAAGGCGGCCCCATCTTCTGGGTGGCGACCCATCGCATTCATCACCAGCACTCCGATCGCGAAGGCGATCCCCACTCCCCGCGCGATGGCAAGTGGTGGGCGCACATGGGTTGGACCCTGATGGGCAAGTCCATGCACCACGACAGTTCGACCTTGGCGCGCTACGTCCCTGACCTGGCCAAAGACAGGTTTCATGTGTGGATCACTAAATTCCACTACGTTCCGATGATCGTGCTTGGAATTCTGCTGCTGGCTCTCGGAGGATTGCCCATTCTGCTCTGGGGCGTTTTCTTGCGGACCGTAGTAGGCCTCCACGCCACTTGGCTGGTTAACTCGGCCACCCACGTGTGGGGTTCACGCCGCTTTGCTACCCATGACCAATCGACCAACAACTGGTGGGTAGCGATGCTCACTTTTGGCGAAGGCTGGCACAACAATCACCATGCCCATCCCACCTCGGCTCGGCACGGGCTCCGTTGGTACGAAATTGATTTCAACTGGTACAGCATCTGGCTCCTCAAAAAGATAGGGCTCGCCAGGCAAGTCTGCCTCGCTAAACTTTCTGCCCTGCATCGCCCGGGCGAGCCTGCCACATCTGCCTCGCAAGGCGATATGGTTCCGCAGTAGCGCGCCTTCGTTCACAACGTTCCCGTAGCACTACAGACAAATTCTTTTTGGTAAGCTGCCGCGAACACTATCTGTTCAGTTTTGAACAGTCTTCATACAGTGCGGGCGGATGCGCCCATGATGGACCCCTTATTCCCATATTGGGACTCTCTGGAATTAGCCGTCATCTGTTCACTTCTGGACAGTTTAAGGAACAAGCAAAGTGGCCTAATTCCAGCGACCCAAAGTGGATAACGTAGACATCAGCGGAACCTTAATCGGTAAAGAATTTCGCTGAAGTCCACGTCCCGCTAGGAGACCCCGAGTCCTGCTCTTCGGGGTCTCTCTTGCTGTGGGTTATCTGTTCCTCGATCCATTCGCACCTGGAGTTGAACGAGTCTCACGGACACGTGCAGCCCGCAAGCGTATTGGTATCCAGTGTAACCGCACCATTCCGCGCCAGGGCTCTGCCATCCATCTGTGCGCCAGTCGTCAAAGCGATTGACGTCAGCGCCAGGATGCTTCCCTTGAACACAGAGTTTGTTCCCAGCGTAGCTGAGCTGCCTACCTGCCAAAACACATTGCAAGCCTTGGCGCCGTTGACCAGGTTAACGTGGCTGCCGCTTCCCGTGATAAGCGTGGACGAAATCTGGAAGATGAAAACTGCATCCGGATTACCTTGCGCGTCGAGCGTCAGATCCCCTGTTAATCCAAGCGAAGACGTGGATTTGTAAATGCCCGGCACCAGCGTCTGCCCGGTTAGGTCTCCCGCAACCGACCCTGTGGGCGTTCTTCCGGCTGCATCGAGATACGCGGCAGTCAACGCCGCCTGCGCCTGCGCTGCTGCGCCATCCGTGATATGCATCGCCCCGCTGGCCAGTCCTGGCGGGAAGCCAGTCACGGCGGTACCCGGACTCAATCCAACATCCCCGGTTATCACCGTAGGGCCCGTGTTGGTGACGGTGGTTCCAGCCAAAACGGCAAAATTTCCGATCAAGGGACAAAGGGCTACAGGGGGAACTCCTCCACCTTGGCACGGGCCGGTGGTGAACGTTAGCTGGAATGGGGCCTCCAGAGGCACGCCACCCATATCCTTGACGTCGGTAGTCACCGTGAGTGTGAAGGTGGTATTTGCTGCCAGGGTCGCCGCCGGCGTGAGCGTGGCCGTTCGCGTGCCGGCGTCATAGGTCACCGAGCTGGTTACGCCGACAATGAAAATTGTACTGGAAGTAATCGTAAGAGAATCCATTGGCTCATCGAAGGTGACCTTAAACTTTTGATCGAGAGGCACACAAGTTGCCCCCCCTGCCACATTGATGGCAACAACGTGTGGCGGAGAAGTATCGCTGGTTGAGCGCGTAGTAAAGGAGAAGTTGAAGGGCGCCGCCATTGGGGTCCCTTTGAGGTCTTTAGCTCCAGTAGTGATAGTCGCGTTGAACGTGGTGCTGGGGGCAAAGTTCGAAAAGGGCTTAAAAGCGGCAATTTTGTTGGTTGCATCGTAAGTCACGTTGCCAACCACGCCTGCAACCTCAAAGGTACTGGGGTTTATGCTGGCAGGGTCCATTGGCTGGTTGAAGACAACCGCCACCTGGCGGTTGGTTGCAACGCCATTGGCTTGCGGGGCAACCATCAAAACTGTAGGGGCCATGGAGGGTTGAGTGTTCACGATTGGAGTTTCTGCCTTCTGAACACCACACCCGATCAAACAGACGAGTACTAAAGAGATGGTCAAAAGCTTGGGAACCTGCAGGGTTAACATAGAGCACTCCAACACCGCGTCGCGGTATACAACGTCTCTCACGGGGAGACGCTTGCAATTCGGATGAGGGGCAGAGTTGCTGGGTTGGGGTGTACGCGCCCGCTAGCGAAGAAATAAAAACAGAGTCATGTGTTCACAATTGAACAGTTGCGCGGGAGAGGATTGTGGTACTCGGCGTGTCGAATTCGACGCTGAAGCCAGAAGATCTATTTTAAATTCACGAAAGTGCCTCATCCGCACATCGTCTGCGCAAATGAGGACACTCCACAAAACTAACTACTTCGAGGCTGCTTGGTTAGCTGCCAGCTGCAGATCTTGATTCAGTTTGAACTGAAGCAAGGTCTCTGCCGGAATCTTTACTTGCGAGCCCTTGGTTAGCACCTGGACTCCTGCTCCCGCGGCACCACCGGCCACCGCGCCGATCGCAGCTCCTTTGCCGCCACCGGCAAGAGCTCCCACCAGCGTCCCTGCTAAGGCGCCGCCGCCAACATACATTCCTGTGCGCTTGTTCATTCCGAATCCCGACCCTCCACTCTGCTGGGTGGTAGCGTTGGAAGAGTTCGTATTCAGAAGTAGACGATGATTATTTACCGAGACCGATCCTAGCCCCAGCGTGACTGCATTCTTGTCGATGGCTTTGGTCACCATGTTTTGGTCGGCAACCTTAACCACCACCAGTTGGGCTCTCGATCCGTGTGGTATTGCAACCTTCCCATTTTTGTCCAGAACATCTGCATTGACCGTTCCGAGATAGGTTTTGCCCACCGCTTTTGAGTCGGCGGTAATGGCTTGGTCCGAGCGTACTGCAATTTCAGTGCCCGAGGCGATCACCGATTGCGCCACCAGCGGAGAACACAACAGAGCCATGGCCGCGATAATACTTAGCAATTTAATTCGAATCATACTGTTCCTCCTAAAGGAAGTTTGTTCAAGTTCCAGATCTCTGTAACCGCTCATAGCTTCGGCGATTCGGTTTCGCTCTTCTGCGAGTTGCTGTCGTTTCCGGTCACTTTGTCTTTGCCGCTGACCACAACCGATTTAGTCGCCTCGCCAACTTTCTTGCCTGAGTGTCCAATGCCTTTGCCCATAGCCTTAGCTCCAGCGATCGGGTGTCCTGCAGCAATATTGTGTCCGGCCGCTTTGGCGCCACGGCCAACATCAGCAGGCGCCGCTCCGTAGGTATCCATGCCGCCGACATTCAAGTGCGATAGCGTGTTTTCGTCCAATTTGGATGTAACTTTGAGCTTTTCGTCCTTTTGAAACTTGCCAATCGCCTTGCGGGTTTGCGAATTCATCCTCCCGGTCACAGTGCCGGCCTTGTAGCCCTTGGCGTTAAGTTTTTCCTGGGCTGCACGAATGATTTCAGGTGTAACTCCCACCTGCTTGGTAACCGGTTGGACTTCGGTGTTCACTTGCTTTTTCGTGACCTCGGTCCCGCCTGGATGCTTTTCCGCTTGCATGCCAGAGTGCGCGGACTGCTTGGTGCTCTCGGTGGAAGTGGTGGGTTGTGAAGAATCGCGCGGAGCCGTTGTCGAGTCCTGCGCCGGTGGAGGTGCTTGCTGTGCCGCCAAGAATGCCGTCAGAGCAGACGCCAGTACTAATGCTGTCCAAGCTCGTTTCATAAATTCACCTGTTTCTAGGTTGGGCCTAAGATGAGAGGACTTCAGATGGACTGACTTAAGTTCAGCGAACCTGAAAGAAGAGAACTCAGAGTGCCGCAAGGTGCATCGGGGAAAAGCTGAGCGGCACGATCTGCCTTCGGGGTTGGGTCTTACTGTTTAAATATACGCGCGCGGAGTGTTCGAAACTGCTCACTTTTGCTCACTACGTGGAGGCGCTTAGTGAATTGCTAAGGAGCCTCGCAATCTAATTCCACAGAATTTCTCCACGGCGCGCGAACATCAGAGCTTTAAGAACGCCGAATACTCATCTCTCAACTAATTTTCTCTCCCTGTTCAATTTTGACCAGATTGTGTGTCTCTCTTTTGACATCATGGCCAATTGAAAATGTGTCCCCAAGGGGAGAGGAAGGTCTCCATGTCTAAACCTTCCAAGCGTCAAGTCTTGGTCGTGGATGATGATGAGAGCGTTCGTAGCAGTGTTGGCCTATTACTGACTGCGGCAGGATACGGCGTCAGTACGGCGCGGCACGGCTTTGATGCTCTCTTGCAGTTGAAAAGAACGCAGCCCGACTTAATCGTCTCGGACCTGAACATGCCGGAAATGTCCGGCTTTGAGTTTCTCTCCGTAGTGCGGCGCCGCTTTCCTGAAATTCCGGTTGTGGCCATGAGTGGCGCGTACCAGGGTGCCCACAACGTCCCCGGCGGAGTGATTGCCGATGGCTTCTATGCTAAAGGTAGCAGCACGCCCGAGGAGCTTTACGACACGGTTTCCGACTTGATTCGCAACTCTGCTGAACGGGCCAGCGCTCACCTTAAGGAACCGGCGCCAGTCTGGATCCCGCGCAACGGCAAAGACTCGAGCGGGATACCGTTCATCGTGCTTACCTGTCCGGAATGCCTGCGGTCATTTCCTCTGAGCGTGATCGGGGAACCGCTGCAGGCCATCCAGGAGACCGAGTGCCTGTATTGCCCGAGCCAGGTTCGCTACATCATCGATTTTTCAAGGGCAGTAACTTCTCCGCCAAAACGGGCATCAGCCAAGGCTGCCGGTGTCAGCGCGAACAAGACGGTCGCGTGAGCCTTCGAATGCCGGCAACCCTCCGCCCTAACAGAGATCGTATGAAGTACCACGTTACCCATTGCGGTGGTTGTGGCGCGCTGATGCTATGCGACAAAGCGGAGTGCGCCCCGCCGGACCACATCTGTTATGTCTGCAGGCAGCCCGCGCATTCCCCTCAAATGGGAGATGCTCGCGCCAGCGCCGCCGAATTCAAGCCTTGAACACCGATCTGTTCAAAATTGCACAGATAGTCCCGGCCGGAACCTCGAAAATATAGCCACCAGCGGCTCGTGTCCCCCGGGCTCTGAATTCCTGAAGAGGTAAGGCCGCGGTGTTTGAAAAGACAAGAGTAATTCTTTGCGTCGACGATGAAGCTGAGCCTCTGGCTCTGCGCAAACTGGTGCTTCAATCAAGAGGCTTCACCGTGCTGACGGCGAACACCGCTGAACAAGCACTGAAATTGTTCCTCTCGCGTGACATCGGTCTCGTATTAACCGACCATCTTTTGACCGGCTTGGATTCCGGTGCAGCCATGACAGCCGAGATGAAGCGGCTTAAGCCACGCGTCCCTATCGCCATCTACTCTGGCGGGACGGAGGTGCTTGATGTAGGCGACGCCAACTTATTCATGTCAAAGCTGATGCCAGTCGAAGAGCTGTTTGCACGAATCGAAGATCTCATTTCGGGCAAGGTGCACGCCGCCGCCAACCTTCAGGGCACCGCGAAAAAAGCGGCCTAAATGTGTCTGACGTGCTTACCCGAGGCACGGCGCGAAGATCGAACCCGATTTCGAGCCACACCACCTGGCCGAATCGCGAGCCAGTTGAGAACCACGAGGTGCTGTATTGACTACCAGCAATAATAACAATGATGAATTTGTTTCGAAATTTTTATCCACCGGGCTAGGGAAGCCGGCGGCCGCAGATAACCCGGGAAAAACCTTCCATCCAGCGCTGATAATGGCGGTGGCAAGTCTGTGGACGAGTGGTAAGTTAACCAATCTTTCCTATGAGCAGGACCCGATTTTATCGGCAGCCGCCGAACTGGATAAGGGTCTCCACTATTCGGAGGCGGTAACGCTGCTGGGTCTGTCGCTCGCCTATCTTGTCAATCCCAACTCTGTTGATCGGAAGCAGCTTGAGTCGGATTTGCGGTCAATGCTCGCCCGGGCCAACACTCATCATCGCCCCTGAAAGGGCTACACATCATTCCGGTGGAGCGACCGGTGTTTGCGCAGCGGAGAGAATGCAATGGGCAAGGGCCATGCAACCTCGGCAGCCTGAGTATTGTGACCACCTGGATGCAACCGACGAAGACAAACGGGGCAGGCTTAGTTGTTGGTTGCTTCTGGTTTGGGCTCAGCCGCCGTTACCGCGCGCTTAATGTTGCGTTCGATCTCCTGCTGTTTCTGCAGCTTTTGGTTGGCCTTCCATTTGGTCTTCTCGGCCCTGCTTGGTTTCCCTGTTCGTGTATGCATGAAGAATCCCTTTCGGACTTTGTCGGATGCCCCGACCGGGAAGCGCTCGTCCAAGGAGCGCCCCGCTCTGCGGAGTAGATTAATGTGCGAAGACACCTGCGGCGGGAAAGCATGTGACGCTGGGGTGGCAAAGGGCTGGAAGCTGGTACCAATTTTCTTTGCCACCCTCAATCGCGCCAGGTTGATTCTGAAACACAGAGCTGGCAATGTCTGGTCACAATTGCACACTACCGGGCAGGGGGCCGTTGCTGTGGCTCTCTGTTGCTTCCCGTTATCGATTCTCAGCGCAGGTTTCTCGCGGCTGACCCGCTGCCTTTTACCCACCCGAGATCGCGTTAAAGTAACGCAATCGTAACGTACTGCAAGCCCAATACTATCAGGTATTTACCAATGTGTACTGCTCAATTCTGCACAGACTGCTCTGTCACTTCTTTGACACCATTGGAGGGATGGAAACAGGTCCCTCCCCGGGAGAAAGGAAGGTCTCTATGTCTAAACCTTCCAAGCGCCAGGTGCTAGTCGTCGATGATGATGAGAGCGTCCGTAACAGCGTTGGCCTGTTGCTAGTCGCGGCGGGCTACCACGTCAGCACCGCACGGCACGGCTTCGACGCTCTTTTGCAGTTGAGAAGAACGCAGCCCGACCTGATCATCTCTGACCTCAACATGCCGGAAATGTCCGGCTTTGAGTTTCTCTCCGTAGTGCGGCGGCGATTTCCGGAAATTCCGGTCATAGCCATGAGTGGCGCGTACGATTGCGGAGCCAACGTGCCCGGCGGAGTGATCGCTGATGGCTTCTATGCTAAAGGCCACACCGAACCCCCCGAGCTTTACGACACCGTTTCCCGCCTGATTCGCACCTCTGCCGAACGGGCGAGCGCTCACCGTGAGGAGCCGGCGCCGGTCTGGATTCCACGCAATGGCAAAGACTCCGAGGGAATACCGTTCATCGTGCTTACCTGCACTGAATGTCTGCGGTCTTTCCCGCTGAGCGTGACCGGCGAAGAGCTACAAACCATCCAGGAGACCGAGTGTCTGTATTGCCCGAGCACGGTTAGCTACATCATCGATTTTTCCCGGTCGGTAAATTCTCCGCCCCAGCGGGCAGCAGCCAAAGCTGCCGGTGTCAGCGCGAAGAAGAGATTGGGGTGAGCGTTCTGATGTCGGCCGCGGCTTGCAAAACCCGGCCCTGGGCACTCATTCTTTCTAACCGTGAGGAACTACGCTCACCCGCATGCGCGGATTTATAAGGGCGGCTGGGACCAGCCATTCTCGGTAACCCTTTTCATTCTTCGTGATCCATTCATACTGCGCCAGTTCGCTCGCGCGCAGGTCGGTGTCAATCTGCAACAGTACGTCTCCCGACGCGCCCTGGTTAAAATCGAGTGGAACACTGGAGAGCCATGCCCCGCTGTTCATCCGCTGCGCCATGTAGTAATTCGTCGAATCCTTGAATCCGTGTCGCAAAATTCTTCGCGCCGCTACTCGGTTAGTCCTGTGGTACAGCTTCGATTGCTGAGGCAAAACTGCTTTGGGCTGATCGTCAAATCGTTGTATCGGGCAGCCAGGGGCTTCTTGCTTTGGCACGATAAGATGCGGAAGTTTTTTCGGCTCGATAGGCTTCATTGCATCTTGCCTGTGCGCGTTGCTGCTGCGCTCTGGCCGAGGCGCACATCAGGGGTAGCCACCAGGGTATAACTTTTGCACAAGCAGACCTTGCATTCACCGTAGAGGCTGCCGCCTCTCACCCCGTATGCCGTACGTCTATGATCTTGCTTCTCGTGGTCGCATTCACAGTTTGCACTTCTCATACCTCCACTGTACTCCAACTGCATGCCTGATGGGCCACTCATGCGGTAAACCAGAGTAATCAAGCCGTCGTGTTCAATTTTGCACAGAATTGCCCGGCACTGGTTCGCTAGGCTAATTGGTCGGGCGATTTGTGGTTATGCGAAGTGAAAACCCCTGGCGAGATAAGGGTCGGTGAGATAATCCCGCGATGATCGGTCTCGATGCCAAGAGCGTGACTGAGTTGGAAGCCATGGCTGCGGACTTTCGCGAGCGCATCGCACGCGACCCCCAACAGGCTGGGAAAGAGAAGGTTGAACTGGCGGATGTGGAGTGGGAAATCGAGAAGCGCCGCTGGCGCAAGCGCCCCTGACCGTTATGCCACCGCTGTATCAGGGCACGACTTTAGTCGTCCGCAAACGCCAATCAGATCTCCGGCTTTAGCCGCTGCAAAACCCGCTGCAAATGCGCTCCTTGGTCAATTCTGACCAGTCCTGGATTCAATTTTCTGGCCTAATAGTAGGTTGTACGAACGTCGGCCGCAACGCCTGCCGGCGCTCCGAAATCAGGACCACCATGGATTTTGAAAAGGCACTCGGGTTTGCCGTCATCTCTTCCTGGGAAGATCTGGTCAAGCCTGACGACAACGCTTCCATACACGTTGAATACGCCAATGTAGATGGCTTTCCGGTGGCATGGCTGCAGGTTTGGGCCATGCACAAAGGCAATGGCAACCGGGTCTGCAGCTACTCCTTGCTTCCCTCCAGCGGTTCCGAATCGCAAGGAATTCAATTTGCGAGCTCTTACGCCTCTGAAACCTTGTCTGAGGCGCTGGAGTTCATCATGGGAAACCAAAGTCAATTTTCGCGTCCGAAAGGTCGCTCCGTGAGCGGCCTGGTGCAAGTCGCTCTTCCCAGCGCAGAAGATCGAGCCAGCGCGGCGGAGTGGTGGCACACCATGCTTACAGAGCTCGTCAGGAAAGCGCCTCCCTCCTACGCGCAGCCCAAGATGCGGCTGGGCGCGTTTGCCAACCTCAAGAACCAAACGAACTGAGGAATGAAATGAAGACCGTGACCATGAGGAACTGCCGGCGATGCGGCAGTGCGAACGTTCGCAAGCTTGCGTCGGTGTATGCCCCGGGCATGAACGAGACTGCAAATATCTCCACGCACGTCCGCGGTTCCGGAGCGATCGCGGCCCATCCGCAGAACCTGCCAAGTTGGAGGGGATGGACCTTCTCGATGCTAGTCTGGCCGCCCATTGGCTGGCTGTTTCTATTTATTGCCGTCCAGCCATCCGCTGCCGGTCAGCGCTGGCAAGCCATGGCGGCAACAGTTGCAGCCTTCCTGACGGCTGTAATCGTCGGGGTTGCCGCCTGGAGCATTCCAACCCTGCTGCAGCAACGCTGGGCGCGGCGTCACAGTCACAAGCTGTGGCCTCAGCGAGTGAAAGACTGGCAGGAGGCATCTGTGTGCCTGAATTGCTGCCAGGTCCACGAGTGATCGAATCACGGGAGTTTGAGCGTCGTTTTTTCTTCCGCCCGGCGCTCAACGCTTGAATTTGCTCTCAACCAAACGGCGGATGAGGGTTCATTGTGATCAACCTACGAAAATGGCTGGTTTTGTGGTGTCTATGTAGCCTTTCGCAGGCGGCAAGTCCCATCCCGGACGTAAACCTCATGCTGGCGAGCATGGTCCGCGCCTACGCCCAAAACCAGTCCCAGTTGCGCGGCTACGTGATTACTCGCAAATACCTGGTCTTTAAAGCGGGTGAGCAGAAATCAAACATAACCGCGCTCATCATCTACCTCCCGCCCGCGGCCAAAATGTTTGAGATTCAAAGCAGCAGCGGCGGCAAGGCCGAGGGCGTAGTTCGTAAAGTTTTGGAAAAAGAAATGGAGATTGGCCGCGACGTTCAAGATACCGGCATCAACGTCTCCAACTACGACTTTGAATTTCTGGGCGAGCAATCGCTCGGCGGCGGCGAGTGCTATGTTCTGGCCATCCATCCCCGGCGCAAGAGCCAGGACCTGCTCGAAGGAAAAATTTGGATCGACAAGAACACGCGCCTGATCCGCCGCGTGCAGGGCCACCCCGGCAAGAGTCCTTCCTGGTGGGTGAAAGACGTTTCACTCTCCCTCGATTACGGCAACCGCGGCGGCATGTGGCTCCAGACCGAGTCTACTGCCGAGGCTGACGTGCGCTTTGTCGGTAAGTACACCATGGTTTCGCAAACCACCGCTTTCGCGTTATTGAAACCCGCTGTGCCATGAATTTTCGCGGCAACAAGCCGCCGGCCATACACCAACTGCGCATCAACCTGGAATTGTGGGTTGCCGCTCTGATTTGATTCCACGCACTATCGAATTTTGACAATCATCGGGCTTCAGCGTAGCGTCGGAGATGAGCGAGCTCCTCCTATCTCTCTTTCAGGTTCTCTGAACTAAGTCAGCTCATCTGAAGTTTTCCCTCCTTAGGCTCTCAGAAAGCCGCGTACCCCATGCATCCGAGTGCGATCCTGCACGAAGTTCAGCAACTTTATGACGTGAGTGACCGTCTTGACTTGCTGGCCGGGCAACATCATCCCCTTGTCTCAGAAGCACTCGTCGCTATCTCAGGAAGCGTTCGTAACACCGCGACGTTTTTGGAGGTGCTCGTAGCGACGAAAATAGCGCCCATGTCCGGATTTGCGAGTGCCTGATTTGCTGATCGCTATCTGGAGCTTTGATTTTTTGGGATTGCTGCGGAGAAGTTAGTCGTGCAGAACGACATTGAGAAGAGAACTATGAACTTGCAGCCCGTTCCCGTCATAGTCAACGAAGCCTAACTTTCTGAACCTATTCATGAAAAAACTGACCCGCGACCGGGTTGTGCCTACCATCTCGGCGAGGGTCTCCTGACTGACCTTGGGGATTACAGTCTCGGGTACGCCTTCTTTGCCGAAGTGAGCAAGCAAGAGCAGAAGCCGGGCCAGCCTCTTTTCGCTGGAATTGAAGAGTTGGTCAACTAAATCCTCTTCGTATCGGATGTTCCGCGCCAGTAGATACCCTACGAACAGGTCGGAGAACGTGTGTTCCCGGTGAAGCGCAAGCATCATTGCCCTCTTGTTGATTCGCAGAAGTTTGCAGTCCGTCATCGCGCTGGCAGACCCCATCCGTAAAGGCTGTCCAGCCAGTGCGCCTTCTCCGAAAAATTCTCCCTCACTCAACATGCCCAGGGTTGCTTCCTTGCCGATCTTGGATACGACGCTGAGTCTGACCTTGCCTTCCTGGATGTAGAAGACTGCGTCAGCCGCGTTCCCCTGCGTAAAGATTGCTTCTTTTTTAAGAAAGGCCACGACCTTCCTGCCCTCGCCGATGGTGGCGAGGAATTTCTTTGGGTCAAAATCGCGCTTTTTCTTGGCCGGCATGGTCGCTGCTATCACTCACTTCTCCTGGCGGGGTAGCTACACTCTTGGATATTGTTTCAAAGGGTGATCGGCCAAGATGTTCACTTTTGCTCAGTTGGCTAAATGTGTTCACAATGAGCATTATTGGGCATTTTCCCGGCATTAGAACGTTGCATCATGCGCTAGTGAAAGCCAAGGAACTCACCCTGAAACAGATATTGTCCGTGCCTTGTCCTACGTGTGGGGCAGCGACCGAGGAAGCTTGTGAACTGCATACCGGCGACCCTCGCACCGAGCCCCACCGGGATCGGAAACTTTCCGCAGCCGACGCTGTGGAAACCAAGCCCGGCAAACGATAACTGCCGGTGTGGCAGGCAGCGCTCTTTGCGCAGACAAGACTATCCCGCACATAAACGGGATATGGCGGAACTGGGTCACAGAACACCCCTGAACAATCATTCTTGTTCCCCCGTGCAACTCTCGAGACACACTGTTCACTTCTGCACAGATGCAGGTTCTAGAACGGCATAGTCTTTGAACAGCGCATCTCTCCGCCACAGATCAGCCGGCGACGGTCCCTTGCGTAGTTTGGGGGCCACCAATGACGGACAGAAAACTCCTACTTGTTGTGCTTGGTTGCGCTGTGGCTTTCGTTGCAGCCTCCCCGCTTGAGAGCGAGACGGTTTCGGCAATCTGCAGCCAACCGGGCATCTGGATCGCTCCCTCCGCACTGCCGTGCTTCGCGTTAGCAAACCTTGATGATGTTGCCCCTGTTAGCGAAACCGCGATTGCTTCGGCTGTCCTTCCCACGGAGACACAGCCGGTAGGCGCTTCACCTGCGTCTCAACCAATTCCGGTTCTGCAGCCGGCTATCGCGCATACGAACGCGCAAAACCGCCTCGCACCGATTCAACAGCCCTGGGCTCTACACACGATATTGCCGGATGCACCTTCGTCGTCTTATTTTCCGCTGAGCAGCAGAGCCAAATTTGACCTCTTTCTGGCTCAGAGCACTTCCCCAGAGACGTTCCTGGGAACGACTTTCGATGCCGGATGGGCGCAACTAACCAACGATTGGCCCGGCTACGGGCAGGGCATGCAAGGCTTCGGAAAACGCTGGGGCGCGCTTATGGCGGACCGCCAAGCAAAGAGTTTCCTCGGAAGCTTTCTTCTGCCAACCTTGTTGCACCAAGATCCGCGATATTTCCGCATGGGAAAGAGTCAACCTATGTGGAAGCGTATTGGATACGCCTTGAGCCGCCTGGGCATTACTCGCAACGACAATGGAGACGATACGTTCAACAGTTCGCTGGTTTTGAGCACGCTCGCTGCCACATCACTGAGTAATGCGTATTACCCCAAACAGCAGCGTGGGTTATCGCGAACTATGACTCGCTTTGGCGGCTCCCTGCTCGGAAGTGCGCAAACTTGTGTGATCCACGAATTTCTGCCGGACATGATGCACCTGTTCCAAAAGCACGCGCCCGAAAAATTGATACGCCTCGATCGGAAATTGCTATTTTTGCGAAAACTTGATCCCGAAGACTTTCCCGGCCCGGCAGAGAAGTAATCTGTGAGCTCGGAGCGCGCGCCACTGCCGGCTACCTAGGTTTGACAATGAGTGGGGTTCAGCGTAGGGTCGAAGTTGAGCGAGCTTTTCCGTATCTCTCTTTCAGGTTCTCTGAACTAAGTCAGCTCATCTGAAGTTCTTTCCTCTTAGCAACCCACAACCCAAGGAGGTTGCCTATGTTTGCTCGTAATGTTTCCATCCGTTTAAAGCCGAATACAGTAAATGATTTCACTCAGGCGTTCGACAGAGAAGTAGTACCCATGCTGCGCAAAGAAGCCGGTTTCCGCGATGAAATCGCTCTCGTCAGCGACGATGGTATCCGCGTCACCGCCATCAGCCTTTGGGACTCCAAGGACCAGGCTGACGTCTACAGCCGCAATACCTATCCTACGGTGTTGAAGAGTTTCGAGAAGTTCATCGATGGTCCGCCGACCGTGCAGACCTCGAAAGTGTTGAACTCCACTTCACACAAACTGACCGCCGCCGCAGTCGTCGCTGCCTAGGCACCATCCCTGCACCGGACTGGAAGGGCGCGTGCCCTTCCTCCCTCCGTGTGGGAGAAACTGCACCAACCCAGCCGGTCAATTCTGACCAGTTTTCTTACGCCCTCCGTAGCCTAATGATGAAGGTGGCAGTTCGCTGAAGTTGCGCCTCGAGGTGTTAATTCAATGGCCGAGAACAACATTCAAGCCGGATCCGTTCTGCTGGAGGAAAGCCTGCTTCTGCCGGAGAATCTGCGCCCCGATAGTGAACGCTATTCCGGGTCCTGGAGAATGGTTAAAGGCCTCGACGGCTTCGGATTCGATCGCGGGCTCCGCGCATCCGGCTGGAATTTTATCTTCGTCGAGGGCCGCATCAAGGTGTGGGTCCTCGGCTGGCGGAGAAAGGCAATGCTCAAGCGCGCCGCGAATCGGCTTTTGGCCATCGTGAAGTCCAGATGGTTCAACTCTGCGGAAATCACCAGTGTGGCCAACGGGTTCTTCCTGGGAATTCCTTACGTTACCGTCTCCGGCCACTCGCGCCAGATTCAGCAGAGCTCCCAGCTCCTCGGCGCCGCCGCCCGCAAGCGCACCCAAACCAGTGCCGCTTGGGCCCACCGTTAAAAGGAGTGCGCATGTTTAGCGAGGCTGTCGTGTATCGTTGTTCCTGAGCAAACACAGAGAGAGGCAGCCTATGTCGCAACGCAATGGTGACAAAGCCAGATTCGATAAAAACCGCAAGCGGAAAGCCGCGCTAAGGCAACGTAACCGGGAGTTGCGGCGCGCCGGCGCGGAATCGCCGCCGATCCATGCGGGTAAGCAACGCGCGCACGGCTCAACCTCCGCGGCGCGTCCGGCCACCACTTAGCTTCTATTGCAGCATCCGGACCGAAATTCACTCGGCTCCAATAAAAAACCCGC
>Ga0070697_100002007_pt1 | contig 15606 bp, 14 predicted proteins | sample KBSK1501metaG_FD_65475 | JGI IMG/M metagenome (GOLD analysis project Ga0070697, IMG submission 65475) | Corn, switchgrass and miscanthus rhizosphere microbial communities from Kellogg Biological Station, Michigan, USA - KBS K1-50-1 metaG | ecosystem: Host-associated > Plants > Roots >...
GCCGGGGTAAGACCTTTAGACAACGCAAACGCCTGGGCGGTCCTGGTGTTTGAATTCATGATGTTTGCTTCCTCAGAAATTGGCTAGCAATTCAGGTTTTGATGATTACGAAACTCGCTTACCTAACCGAAGATCGGTAGAATTGGCGGCCACGCTCCGCGAGTTCTCTTACGTTCTCAAATTGTGGCCGCTGAAACCGGAACAAAACTTGGCCGGTACGAAATCCGCTCGAAGCTTGGTGAAGGCGGAATGGGTATGGTGTATCTCGCGGTCGACACTAAGCTCGATCGCAAAGTTGCGCTGAAGACTTTGCCAGCCGAGTTTGCTGCCCATCCCGATCGGATGAAGCGTTTCGTGCAGGAAGCGAAAGCCGCTTCAGCACTCAATCATCCGAACATTCTCACCATCTACGAAATTGACGAAACAGAGTCCGGTCACTTTATCGCGACCGAGTTTATCGATGGCGAGACTCTGCGCGAGCGAATGCAAAATGCCAGGATGAAGTTCGGTGAAATGCTCGATATCGCTACGCAGATTGCCGGCGCCCTCGCTGCAGCGCACGCGGCGGGAATCGTGCATCGCGACATCAAGCCTGAGAACGTGATGCTTCGGCGCGACGGCATCGCGAAGGTGCTGGATTTCGGATTAGCAAAGCTCACGACGCCATCGTCTTCGCCGGTTGACGCAGAAGCTCCGACACGAGCCGCGTTGTTGCAAACGGATCCAGGCACCGTTATGGGCACCGCCGCTTACATGTCACCCGAGCAGGCGCGCGGACTCGCCCTGGACGAGCGCACTGATGTCTGGAGCTTAGGCTGCGTGCTTTACGAGATGATCGCCGGCCGCGCGCCATTCAAGGGCGAGACGACGAGCCACATTATTGTCTCGATTCTGGAACGCGAGCCGCCGCCGCTAACGACATTTGCACCAGACGTTCCCCCCGAAATGCAGCGGATCGTCAGAAAGGCCCTCGCCAAAGAAAGAGACGAGCGTTATCAAACGGCGCGCGATTTGATGATTGACTTGAAGAGCCTGCGCCGCGAACTGGATCTCAATGTAGCGCTCGAGCGATCCAGCGCGCCCATGGTCGCGACTCCCGGACCGTTCACGCAGTCCGAAGCTCAGACGATTCTCACGGACGCCGCGGCCTCAACGAGAGCATCCGGTAGTGAATCGCGGCAACCGACGGCAATTGATTCGCGCCCGCTCTCAAGCGCGGAATATCTGGTCGGCGAAATCAAACGCCACAGAGTTTTTGTCTTCGCTCTCCTGGCTTTGTTGGCGCTGGCGGCCATATTCTTTGCCGTTTATAAGTTCTCCTCCACGCCGCAGGCTGTGGCGAAACATTTCACGTCGCCGCAGAATTTAAAGATCACGCGGCTGACGAGTTCCGGCAAAGTCGCCGACATCGCCATGTCGCCCGACGGCAAGTATGTCGCTTACGTCATTGAAGACGCGGGTAAGCTGAACATTCGGCTGCGGCAGACTGCGACCGCCAGCGATGTCGAGATCGTCGCGCCTGATGAGAACAAAATCCAGGGGCTGAGTTTCACGCCCGATGGTGTTTATCTTTACTATCTTAGAATCGTGCAGAACCTCGGCACGCTTTATCAAATTCCCGCGCTGGGCGGTCAGCCGAAAAAGATTGTCGTGGACGCCGATACGGGCGCCGGGGTCTCGCCCGATGGCAAACAGATTACTTTCGTCCGTGAGTCGGAGACCAGCTCGATGTTGATGGTGGCAAACGCCGACGGGTCGAATCCGAAGACGTTGGGCGAGCTCCAGGGCAACAATCGCTTTTGGCATTATGCCGTTCCCTCCTGGTCGCGGGATGGAAAAACGATAGCCTGCGGGGCCGTCTTTCAAGACAAGGACGGAGCGCATTTGAAGCTGATCGGAGTAAACGCGAGTGACGGAAAGTGGCGACTATTAAATGACCGCAATTGGTCAGTGCTCGCCGGAGTTCAGTGGTTGCCCGATGGAAACCTGATCGTGGGCGGGAACGAAAAATCAGAGACCCAATTTGCTCCCTTGCAATTGTGGCTCGTCACGGCGAACGCCGCGCCGCAACGTTTGACCAATGACTTGAACGATTACGTTGGCGCGAGCGCGACGGCAAGCGGGGACGCGCTGGTAACTTTAAGGACCAGCGTCGTATCCAACATCTGGATTGCGCCAAACAACGACGCCACGCGCGCCTCGCAAGCCGCGCCGGCATCTGAGATTTGGAACGGCATCGAGTGGACTCCGGACGGGCGATTGATTTATTGCTCCAAGGCAGGTGGAAAATTCGACATCTGGACAATGAACTCTGATGGCACCAATCAGAAACAGGTTTCATCTGGTGAGGGCGCGAAATACCACCCGCAGATGACGCCGGACGGACGATTTATTGTCTTCACGCTCAGTCGCCACGGCATCGACAACGTCTGGCGAATGGATGCGGACGGCGGCAACTTGAAGCAGTTGACGAGCGGCACCAGCGAGTCGAGCCCGAACATCTCGCCGGACGGCAAATGGATCATCTATCAAAAGTCCGAAAATACAAACGCGCTTTGGAAAGTCTCGATAGAGGGCGGCGTACCGGTGCAGTTGACCAGCACACTGTCGTACGCCTCCATGGTTTCGCCGCGCGACGGAAAGATCGCTTACCTCTTCAACGATGCGCCAGCGAACATGCTACGCAAAGTCGCTATTATTTCGCCGGACGGCGGCGGCGCACCTCTGAAGACCTTTGCGCTTCCGCCGACCGCGAACAATTTCAAGATGCGCTTTACGCCCGATGGGCGCGCCCTCGCCTTTCTCGATTCGCGCGGCGGCGGCGCGAACATCTGGGTGATTGCGCTTGACGGCAATGGCGAGGCAAAACCTTTGACCGATTTCAAAACCGAAAGGATTTTCGACTTCGCGTGGTCTGCGGACGGCAAACAACTCGCCGTCATTCGCGGCACTGAGATTAGCGACGCAGTGCTAATTAGCGAAGAGAAATGATGCTTGCGCCGGCACTAGACTCGGTCGCTAGGAAATCCGCTCGAAGATCGACGAGGGTAAATCCGTTGACCGTAAGGTCGTGCGGGTTCGACTCCCTTCCTCGGCACTGCGCAGTTACGGGCAGCCAGCAAATGTTCACTGGCTGCCCGTTCTTGTTGCTCACCCAACAGCTCTGATCAATCCGAAATCTAGCGATTGAGCATGCTCTTATCAACCTTGCCGAAGTTCCACCCGTTTGCGCCGCTACCATATTCGACGAACACCGGATCGCCCTGGGTTACTTGTGCAAACTCCTCGGAGGTGAGCGTAAAGACTATCCTGGTGGTTTCGCCGGTGCCTGGATAGCGGCTCAGGTTGAATTCCTGCGAGCCAATGCGAAGCGTTAGCATTTCACCCTGCGGCAAAAACTCGCGATTGCTGGTCAGCTCAATTTCAACACCGTTCGGAACGGTTCCAGATTGGACCGATCGGATCGATTTAATGTTGTTGACATCATTTCCGCTGGTTGTGGTGTCGATGAATGTATCAGCGACGGGCAACAGCAATGGGGACACTTGAGCGGGCGCCAACAAGCCATTGAGTTTTGAGAGTTGAATGTTTGCGATGTAGATCTCATCGCGTCGGGTGTCATCGAAAGTGAACCGCACACCGCGCAAGTTGCTCGCAATCGAGCTATTGCCGAACGCCGTGAGCGGAATTCGCGCCGTCTGCAGGATCGGATGTCCCGCGGTTCCGAAACCGAAAACCAGGCTCCCAACTGGTCCGGTTAAAGAGACATAGTCGCGAAGTTGCACCGGGTTGGAAAGAGTTCCGTCTCCCGCTACCAAACGGATCGAAAAGTTCGTTTCGAAATTGAACCAGTTAGACTGTTTGCTGCAGAGAAGGTCCAGCGGATTGGCGCATTGTCTTGATACGCGAAAATCAATCGTGCCAAACGAAGTTACATTTACCCCGCTGCCCGGGTTCGTCCAATTACTTTGGAAAAAAGTATCAGCCCCCGCTCCATTCCACGAAGCCAAAGCCGCACGCTGTAGCAACGGGTCATGGTTCGCGACCCGATCATGAATTACAGAAACGTTGGCGGCAGTGTTAGCCGGTCCATTGCTGTTGAAACCGGTCGGACCGGTGAAGTTATCGAAGACGGACGTGAACGATGAATCCGGTGAATCAGTGTACCCCCGATCGATTCGGGTAATAGCTGTGAGCGATGCCGGCAGCTCGAACTGCGGATTGAAATTGCGGTTGTATTCGGGAAGTTTCGTTGCCCCTACGTTGGCAACGAAAAACGCCACGGTGCTCGAAAGAGCAGTTGTGCGTTCGTCGGCTGATCCGCCCACATGATCGAACAATTTTTGGTTAGCGAAACAGCCAGGTGAATCACTCAGCTGCCATTCAGTGTTGTAGAAATTGTGATTCGCTCCCCACACGGCGAACGTAGATTTCGGCCGGGCCGGCGACTCCGAGTTTACCCTTAACATGCGATCGAAGGGCCGCACACCCTGAAGGTTGAACACATCACCATCGCACATGGGTAGCAATACGTTCCACGCCGTGCCCAACGCATTCAAAGTCAATGCGGTTTGTCGATCTACCGGTCCAATCTCAAAGATGCCCTCGAAAGTGACTGGGCCAATCAGAGCTTGCCAGTTGGTGCCGCCAGGGTCGCTCGCATAAAGATTGTATGCTGCACGCATGCCCTCGCCACCACGTGAGTGTCCCAGCAGACCAACGTGGCTGAAATCGATTTTTCCTGCCAGGTCATTGAGGCCGGCGGGAGGAGTTTCCGCGCCGGAGTTCCACTTGCTTAACCGTTGCAGGTGACGTAACACCAGCCGGCCGCGACGAAGGTTCAATCCAGCATCACCTGGAACTCCGGGCGCGGCAGTAACGCCCCTGTTCGCGTTAACTGATACGACGATATAGCCGAGACTCGCCAATCGTTCTGCGAAGTAGCCATATCCGGCATGACTCGGAACGGGTATGAAGCCGGCAGGACACGTACCCGTGAATGTGTATTGAACGTTGATGTCAAAGTGTTCGCCCGGTCCGGCAATCCGTCCGCATGTGGCATGGTTGCCATGCAGCAACATTAAGAGCGCGTGCGTTGTACTTCCAAGACTTTTGGGCCGGTAGACTCGCGCCCAAAGTTCCGTTGCCAGATCCGTGGACAGAACCGGATCGATAGCCGCGGGCAATTTGTACTCCGAAACTTTAATTGGTCCACCTGAAAGAAGAGTAGCGTCGGGTGCGACTTGAGCCGCGATGGGTACCGACAACAGCAGCACACAAAGTAGTGTTTTCATTTTTTTCTCCTGAGGCTGAGGTTACGGATTCGAGGGGCATGAGTCTATGCTGATGGCCGCCAAACCGCAAGGTTTGATAGCGTTACAAATATTGGTTTATTGTGTTTGGTGAGACTTGGTGTAGTGGGCGATTCAGGACTTAGAATCCGTTGACCGTAAGGTCGTGCGGGTTCGACTCGCCCTCGGCACCATTCATTTCAATAACTTATTTTATAGTTTCGATGAGTTGAAAGTGGCTGTGTTATTGGAAGGCGGTTGCCGGGTAACGACAGTTAAAGACGGCAAGCCAACGATCAATGGAACATTAAGCGTTTGGCCTCAGATCGGGCGGGCCAACGGCGCATCGGCAATCTCTCTGCGCACGATGGAGTTCGCGCCGGGCTTGTCACTCGGTTTCCGCAATCAGGAATGTGACGAGATACTGTACGTCCTGCAAGGAACTGCCACTATTCTCATTGACGCTTCGTCTTACCTGGTTCAGCCAGAGACTGGCGTCTATTTACGACCCGGCGCGATCCTGACCGTCGATAATCCTGGTCCAGAACCATTCGTTCTCATTAGCTCGCAATGTCCGGAGCCGGTAGCCACGTCAGAGACGTTGCCGCCGCTTACGTCTCGTCAGTCACCAGAGGCCTCGCCTCTACGGCGATCCCCGATTGCGCGTCTCGCGGATCGTGAAGCCGTTCCAACCGCAGACCGCTGGTATCGAGTGCTCGTCGACGATGAAGCCGGCAGCACGCAAGTGACGCAGTTTGTTGGCTCGATTCCTCCGGGCCGCGCGCCCGATCATTTTCACAACTACGAAGAGGTGCTTTTCATCCTGCGCGGCGTGGGCCGTATGTGGGCCGGAAAAACTCAGACGCCCATTGCCTCTGGTTCCTGCATTTACTTACCCAAAGGTCAGGTTCACTGCGTTGAGAATACGGGTGATGATGAGCTGCGCTTGTTGGGTGTTTTTTATCCGGCGGGAAGCCCGAGTGTGAGGTACGAGGTTTAGAAGTCAATAGGTCTTGTAAGTCCTATTGGTCCAATAGGTCCTATAGGTCATATAGGATCAATCAATTGTGACAGGATCATCATTGCCTCTTCCACTTCCTCATCGGTATTGAAGAAATGCGGCGAGATGCGCAAGCCCACGCCGGGGCGGCAATCAACGAATACTTTTCTCTCCGCGAGACGATCAACCATAGCTGGTCCGTCAGCGACACCAATCATTACTGAACCTCCCCGGTCGTTGGCGTCGCGTGGGCTGTTTATCGTCCATCCCTGCTCCAGACCAAACTCAATCATCGATTCAGTCCGGCGCCGCGATTCCCGCGCGATTGTGTCGAGGCCGACTTCTTCTATTATTTGCAAACCGGGCAGCGCTGAATAGAGCGCAGGAATGCTTGGCGTGCCCTGCGCGAATCGGCGGACAGACCTGGCGTAACGCATGGGCGAAGGCGCGAAGTCAAAGGGTGCGTCGTGCGCGACCCAGCCGGTAAGCCGCGGCTGTAGATCTCTTTGCAAGTCGGGTCGCACGTACAAGTATCCGCAGGCGGGGCCGCCACACAGCCACTTGATCGTGCCGCCAATCAGGAAATCAATGCCCCAGCCGTTGGCGTCCAACTCAATCGTTCCGGCCGATTGATAAACGTCGAGCAAGACGCGCGCGCCAACACGATGCGCGCGTTCCACGATAGCTTTGGCATCGACGCGATAAGAGCTCCGAAATGAAGTGTGTGACATCGCCACCAGACTCGTGGTGTCGTCGATGGCCGCGAGAATATTTTCGAGCGGAATGGTAATGCTCTCAGGCGAGCCGACAATCTCAACCGTCGCGCCGAGAGTTCTCTGCGCTTGCCAGATGTATTCCATCGAGGGGAAATCCAGCGCGGATGTGACTACCTTATTGCGCTTCGTCGATGCGAAGTCAAAACACGATGCTACACTCGCGAGCGCAATGGAGGCATTTGGTTGAATCTGCACTGAGCCCGGCGCTCCACCCAGGATGCGTGCGATTCGGTCCCCCACCTGTCGCGACAATTCCCACCAGCGTGCGGCCCAGGCGTCCTCACTGGTGTGTTGCTCCCAGGCCTGGTAATAAGCGAGCAAAGAGTCACGTGCCGAGCGCGGAACCGGGCCAAGGCTGTGACTCAACAGATGAATGCCCGACACTAAGGTTGGGAATTCTGCTCGGCGGCGGTCAATGTTTGGTGCGGCCATTTCACTCAAGCTCGGTACTCCGCAAACGACATCTCGATCGCGAGCGGATCAGACCGGAGCCCGGCCATGACTTCGCGGGAGGCATTTCCAATCGGAGTTTCAATTCCTTCTGCGCGGATAGCTTCGATGATCTCCGAAGCAGCTTGCTCCGGCGACATCTTCGGACCATCAAAGGCCCGGCTCATGTCCGTATCAATCGTTCCCGGCAGGACGGTGATCACCCGCACTCCGCGCATACTCAAATCCCCGCGGAGCGCCTGACTCAACGACAGCAACGCCGCCTTCAGCGCGCAGTAGTTGCCGAGCGCGGGCAGATTCACTCTGGCAAGAATGGAGGCCACGTTAACAATCATCCCGTCGCCATGCGCAATCATTGCCGGCGCAAATGCCCGGGCCATTAAAAGAGGGCCGAAGTAATTGACTTCGATCTCGTGCTGCAATTCCGCTAACGGCACGTGCAGCAGGCTGCCGTAAACGCAGACTCCCGCATTGTTAATCAGGATGTCCACGCGGCCCAGGTCAGCCACCGCCCGGACGTCGTCGTCGGAAGTGACATCGAGACGCACCGGTGTGAGGCGCACATCCTGTGCGGTTGCTCTAAGATTTTCCAGGCTCTCCGCCTGCCGCGCACCGGCTAACACCTCGCGCGCGCCTGCCCCAAGACACGCAAACGCCAGAGCCCGACCCAAACCGCGATTAGCTCCAGTCACCAGGACTCGTTTCCCTTCAATCTCCATTGCTATCCTCCCGTGCAGTTTCACGTTCTGCAAAAATGATCTCATCATCTCTCTCTTCATGTCGTCCGCGCCTGCGACCGTAAGCGTAGAGCACGGCTCCGATCAAGCCCCAGGCCAAGGCGAGTTCGACGCTGGTGAATGAGTGACCGACAAGTCTCTGCCGGAAACTCTGAGTCCCCAAAGTGTGCATGTCCTGCACTACCTGAATCGCAATGATTCCGCCCATCGCCAGCACGGACAGCAGCGCTGCCGCCCGCTGAAGTGATGGCGAGAGCGAAATCCTAATGAGCGAGTAGAGTCCAGGATTCCGGATTGGAAGCAATAGGAAGGTCAGGCTGTGCAGGAAATAAAGGACTACCAACGCAAAGACAGCAATGTTCAGCGCGAGCGAGACTTGTCCGCTCATCAGCAGGATGATTGCCGCCGCCAGCGTCAGCGTGAGCCCGCGAATCGGCGTTCCGGTGCGCGGATGAATCGCGCCAATCCAGGCTGGGGCCAATCCATCGCTCGCCAGAATAATGGCCATCCGCGATGGCACCAGCATGGTCGAGTTCATTGAGGTGGTCACTGCCATGATCGCGCCGAAGGTGACGAACAGCGCCGCACCGGCGGGCAAATAGACGGAGGCGACCTCCGCCATCGGCGCGTTGCTCGTCTGCAGACGCGCGCCGGGCAGAACGCCAAAAGCGACGACAGACATCAGCACAAAGATGACGGCCGTGATAGTGATACCTTTCAGGAAAACTCGCGGCAGTCGCTCGGTGCTGTCTTTTACTTCGCCCGCCGTCTGGGCCAGAGACTCGAAACCCGCATACGAGAAGAAGAGCAGCGTGAGGCTCGCCGCTAATCCTGCAAGGCCGTGGGTGATAAATGGTTGGTAGTTTTCAGCGCGGATTGCAAATAAACCTGGCACGATCAGCACGATTAACGAAAGACCAAGCAACGCGCACATCGTCACCTGCAAACGACCGAACCAGCGCACTCCCACGACATGGACCAGATAAAAAAAGAAAAGACTCCCCAGCGCCAGCGGTAAACGGTGAGTCGCGGGCTGCAGGCGACCACCGTCGAACTGAATAATGTAATCGGCTAGAGCGGTGGCGAGAAAAGCCAACGCTCCGATGTAAGAGATGATCTTCAGCCAGGTTCCGATGAAGGCGATGCGATATCCGCCCAGTGTCCGCGAGATGTGTGTGTACTCGCCCCCTGGTTCACGTCCCAGTGGCGTTGAGAGAAACGCGGCATATGGAACAGAGGTGGCCAGAACAACAGGCAGAAGAATGATATACCCAAGAATCACGCTGGGACCGGTTAGCGTCCAGGCTTGACTCGTCACCGTGAAGATTCCGGCCCCGATCAGGATGCCCAGCAACGCAGCGTAAGATTCCAGCGTGCCCAAATCGCGCCGCAAGCGACCGATCAGAACCCGGGAGGCTGTGGCTTCCGCTTCGCCCTCGTCATTGCCGGCCATCGGAGCGCTCCATTAATCGGTTCGCGGGCAGGTGCGGGTCGAGAACTTTTTCCGCGCTCTCAGCTCCGGCCACCGGCAACTTACCGTCATCAAGCAGTCCTAGTTGGACCAGTACTGAAGCCTGATCCCAGTAGATGTGTTCGTGCGCCAGTTTGCCGTCGCGGAAATGCACGATCACAACCAACGGTACTCTGACATGCTTGCCCGTGGGCGCGAGGCCGGGCAGCATCCAGTCCATCTTGATGGTGTGGGTGAACTCAAAAACCATTTCGTCGACCACACGCTCAACTCCAATCGTGCGCGACACCGGAGTCATGTTTGTGTCTGGCGGCATTTGTGGAATGAAGCGCTGCGAATAAAACTCCCGAAGTTGATCGTGGCCGATCCCGCCGGTCAACACCGGAACGTGATTGACGTAGGCATCTTTAACCATCGTTGCCAGCGTATCCTCGGTATTACGAGTCGCAAATTCATACTTGACGTGCTCGTCCCAGAGCTCAGACAACCTCTGGGGCGCGTTTGTGGCTGCTGGTCCACCCAGATGGCGAACGAAGAATTCCAGCGTTCGCAGATTTGCCAGCTCAGCGGCCCGCGCGTCAAAGTGCGCGCCGCCGGCGCGGGCAAAAGCATGATCCTGTTCCGCATATACATGGAGCGTGGTCTGCGGGTGCGTATCCAGCGTCTGATGAATCTGTGCCTGGGCGGACGGTGGGCAGAATTGATCCTGGCCCGCCACGTGCAGCATCATCGGACAACTAATGCGCGACGCTTCCACCAGAGCAGACTCGATTCCGACTCCGTAATACCCTACTGAACAATCAGGGTCAGAGCGCGTCGCCATCAGGTAAGCCAGTTTCCCGCCAAGACAAAACCCAACTGCTCCGACTTTCCCGGTGCAGGATGGATATTGGCGCAGGAAGGCCAGCGTCGCCGCCGCATCTGCAACGGCTTTGGCCTCGTCCAGGCCCTGATACAACTCCATGGCGCGCTGCCATTCTTGATTGCTGTGATCGGTCAGTTGCACACCAGGCTCCTGGCGCCAGAAGAGATCAGGGCAGGCTACGACAAATCCTCTCGCGGCATACCAATCGGCAACGGCGCGCATCTCCCGGTTGACTCCAAAAATCTCCTGCAAAAGGACCAGGCCGGGATGTTCTCCTCCAGATGGCCCAGGTGGCCCAGATGGCAACGCCAGGTAAGCTGGAAACTCCTCTCCCTCGGATGTGCGAATCGTGATCATACTGTCCTTTCAGTTGCAGGGCGCGCTCAGCCTTGGTCCCGAGTGGGGCAGCCCAGCTGGGGTAGGAAAAGCGGCCTGCACGAAGCTCAGTGCGGTGTTCATTCTTGCTTGAATTTGTAAGACTAATCGAAGCGCTGTCTTTATACCATGCAAACAGAATTTCGGTTGTGCACTGAAGTGTCGACGAACGCTTTTCGTGGAATCCAACTCCAAAATAGTCCAATGAAAGTGGCAAGCCATGCTGCTAAGGCGACGAATACAAATCGTAAGCACGACCAGCAGGTCGGTATCGAATACAGTCTGAAGGGGTGGAAAGATCTGGAAAGGAGTGAACAGGCCGGCAGAGCTCATTGGGACTTTTATGGCGTATCGAAATCCCAGATCACATCGAGAAGTACGAGATTATCGCACCGGACAATTGGCCGAGTTTCTGCTATTGAATCATCTCTACTGCCTGGAGCGTTGAGGCCACCGTTGGTGATGATGTGCCGAGCGATTCGGTAACGGCCTCCAATTATCCAGCGTGAACTTCTGCAGGCCAATCGTCGCCGCTCTTATGGCTTGACCAATCAGTCTTCAGAAACGCCGCCAGGAATTGCAGCACGAACTCGTCTTGCCGGGTTTGCGGAATGATTACGTGAACCAGTCTCAGTCTCGCGGTTGGTTGTGACTGAACTCTTCTTGAGAATTCTGCGTCACGCGTAAAGCAAAGATCGTAATTGGAGGCGGCAAATTGATAGAGCGCGCCGTTATCGATTCCCTGCAATTGCATCGACTTAACCGAATCGACCTCGTGACCTTCTCCTGCCAGGGCTGCCAGCAACTTGCGAGGCATGTTTTCGTCGAGGAGAATCCTCACGCGGCGGCCGCTTCCTTTTCGTGTGCCAGCTCGCGCAGCGCGCCTTGCACGGCGTTCTTGGTCAACGTCGGGTAAGCATCGACGATCTCCGACACGCTCATTCCGCTGGCCAGGCATTCAAGCAGAAAGGCCAGCGAAATGCGTGTTCCTTGCACTCGCGGTTTTCCGCCCAGATGATCTTTGTCCGAAACAATCCACTTCTCATCGCTCATGGTTTTGGTTCTCGATTTGAACGTAACTCTGCAATCGTCAGTAGCGGAATTCTTGCGTGCCAGTTGTGTGCCAACTCAACCAAATCAAGCCGTACTCACGGGCACGCAGGCATTATAGACTACGCGAGAACGCTAATAAACACGCACAGATCAGAGCCGAGGCATACCTAGGTAGTTTCAAGTAGCCCCGTCTTGAAGTCATTACGGCCTTTTCGGATTGCATAACCTTGCTCCTTTTCTAGAGCAACGTCGTCGCTCGGGTCTTTCGAGCCATCCCGTAAAAAGAGTCTTCCGCGCTTCTGTTAGATCTGGCGGTCAGATCTGGGCTCTGCCGCCGTCAACGAACAGTTCGACACCTGTGACGAAACTGGAGTCATCCGACGCCAGAAACAAAGCCGCCTTGGCAACTTCCTCGGGTTCCCCCATGCGTCCCATCGGGATGGTGGACACAATCCGCGCGATCACGTCTGCAGATTGCCGACTCGCCAGCGGCGTATTGATCGGACCCGGACTAACAACGTTTGAGCGGATACGACGGTCCTTCAGATCCGTGGTCCAGGTTCGCACGAAAGAGCGGATGGCAGCCTTACTCGCGGCATAGACGCCGAAGGCGGCAGTACCCTTAACACTCGCGACAGAGCCGTTGAGAATGATCGAGCCACCATCATTCAGTAGCGGTAGGGCCTTTTGCACCGTGAACAGCGTTCCCCTCACATTGATGTTGAATAGTTTGTCAAAATGCTCTTCAGTGACCTCCCCAAAGGGAACAAATTCGCCCACGCCGGCGTTGGCGAAAACTATATCGATATGCCCCTTCACCTTAGAGACGGTCTCGTAAAGACGATCAAGGTCGGCCAGTTGGGCAACGTCTCCCTGAACTCCAGAAACGTTGGTCCCGATTGCCTTCACGGCCTCGTCGAGTTCCTTCTGGCGGCGGCCTGTGATGAAGACATAGGCACCCTCATTGACGAAGAGCTTTGCCGTAGCTAATCCAATCCCTTCTGTCCCGCCGGTGACGACAGCAATCTTGCCTTCGAGCTTTTTGGTCATTGTCTTTCTCCGTTTGTTGCTGAGCTGGAACTCTCCGGCTCCGACGCTTTGTTTATGTGTCAAGCCACTTCCGAATATTAGAAACGCTATCCTCGTAGAACGTCTTGTAAAGACCCTGCGAGACGTAGCCGATATGCGGCGTTGCCAGTACATTGTCCAGCGTCCGGAACGGGTGAGACGGAGGCAGCGGCTCAATGTCGAATACGTCGATCGCCGCGCCGGCGATTTGCTTGTTCTTCAACACGCTGATCAGAGCTTGCTCTTCGACGATCGGTCCGCGCGACGCATTGATCAACCAGGCCGTTGGCTTCATTCTCTCCAGCTCCGCGGTCCCTACCAGGCCGCGCGTTCGGCTGCTCAACACCAAATGGATCGTCAGGATGTCGGCCCGCTCGAACAGCTGGTCCCTGGAAACCAGAACTGCACCCGCAGCTTCGGCGGCCTCGGGCATCATGTTCTGGCTCCAGGCAATCAGATTCATTCCAAAAGCGCTCCCGATCCGCGCGACCTGTGATCCAATCCGCCCAAGTCCTAAAACCCCCAGGGTCTTTCCACGGAGATCTGTTCCCACTGTTTGCTGCCAGCCGCCTGATCGGACGGAGTTGCTCTCCGTCACGATATTTCGCGCGGAGGCCAGGATCAGCGCCCAGGTAAATTCGATCGTCGGGTCGGACGTATATCCCGTGTGAACCACTGCGATCCCATGATCGCCCGCAGCCTCGATATCGATCGACGCGTTTCCAGGTCCCGTCGAGGCAATGAGCTTGAGATTGGGAAGGCGCTCAATAACGTTGCGGGGCAGCGGGGTCCGCTCGCGCATGACACAAACGACATCAAAAGGCCGCAACCGCTCAATCAGGGCATCCGGATCGGCGAGGTGGTCCTGAAATACGGTGACGTCCGCTCGATCGTGGACCACCGACCAATCGACAATCTCAAGCGCCACATTTTGGTAATCGTCCAGAACTGCGATCTTGTACTTCTTCATTGGCATCCATCCCAAGGTAATTGATTCGATCCTGCGCGTCCCGCCACGAACGCTCGGTCTACCAAATCGTCAGCTTACTTGTCAGGGCTTAACATTGGCCTGCGCGCCCCGTTCGATTGCCAGGAGCAGGCCGGCGGATGGGAATCTTTCCTTCATGGTATTAATGAGGCTATCGGGATCTTTGGCTTTTTTGAGTTCTTCTTCAAAAACTAATAAATAGTTTTCGGTAAAATCTACGGCGGTAGTCGCGTCAAGGGAAGCTCCAACCTTGCTATGTCCTGGGACAACAACCGAAGGTTTCAACTCTCTGATTCTATTTAATGAGTTCAACCATTTCTCCCTGGCCTTACTGTCCGTTTCTGCGGTGTATACGTGCATGTTATTGAACAAGACATCGCCGGCAATGAGAATTCTTTGTCCAGGAATCCAAAGCATCGTGTTTTCATCGGTGTCGCCTTGCATGTTTTTAAGGACCTCTATTTTTGAGCTCTCAAATCTAATAAAGTTGCCGTCGAATTTTTCGATGGCAATAACTTGAGAGGTTCCACCTGAGCCCAGGATCGTTTTCCATTTATCTATTTTCTCTTGATAGACCTTGTTGATTCGGTCTACCACCGCAGAATTCGCAATAATCCGTACTCTCGGGTATGCCTCTCTGAAAACCTCCAAACCAAGAAAATGATCGGCGTGCTCATGGGTAATGTAGATAAGAGACAGTGGCTTTTTAGTCTCTTTGATTTCCCGCAGTACTCTTTCAGCATTGGTTTTTGTTAACTGCGCATCGACCAACATCACTTCATGTGTTCCCTCGAGAATGACGGAGTTAGTCCAAAACTGATCGTCGAGGGAGGTGAACACCTTGATTGAAAAACCTTGCTGACCACCCGCAAAGGCAGATGGACTCGAAATCAGAAATAAGAGACTGGACACCGCTGAACAAACAGCAAGACCTCTCACAGATCTAAATCTTAACTTTCCCTGAAAACTCTCTTTTTTTGACGGCTCCATAAATTCTCCTGTCTTGATTTCACCCATGATGGTTACTATTTGTCGTCCCATTGATCGGTAAATACAACCGGCACCCAGCTGTACCCATTCCCCTCCTTACTCAAGCTACCCAGGGCAGGAAATGGCATATGCGGTCCCGCGATCAAGACATGCTCGCGCGCGAGCCTGGGCAGCAATTGAAGCCGCGTCGCCGCAGCCGCATTCTGGTCGATGTCGAAAATCGCGGTGACCTCGGGGCGCTGCAGCTGGACGCGCTGTGCATGGACGATGTCGCCCCAAAACAGGATTTTTTGTCCCCTGGACGAAAATTCATAGCCGGTATGTCCCGGGGTATGACCAGGTAGCGGGACGAGTTGCATGCCGTCGACGATTGGCTCGGAGCCAGTAAACGTGTGCCACTTACCGGCCTTGATGTACGGCGCTGCGATGGCTTGCGCACTCCGGAAGAACGGTTGCGCATCCTTCGGCGCCTTAGCAGCGATTTCCGGCGACAACCAAAAGTCGCTTTCGGCCTTCGCGACGTAAACATCGGCCTTTGGAAA